>Ga0307513_10002399_pt1 | contig 25956 bp, 26 predicted proteins | sample 15_EM_MG_FD_202174 | JGI IMG/M metagenome (GOLD analysis project Ga0307513, IMG submission 202174) | Populus trichocarpa ectomycorrhiza microbial communities from riparian zone in the Pacific Northwest, United States - 15_EM | ecosystem: Host-associated > Plants > Roots > Unclassified | place...
CACTAATAAATTAGAAGAATTGAGAACAATATAAAGCTGGGAGAATAGCATATGTAAAATGATAGGAATACCAGCCAGAATGCCACCGATCCGAAGCCCAAAACGTCAGCGAGGACGAAAAGCAAAGACGATCAGTGAGCGAATCCTGCTACCGCATCAATTACAACCTATTCGGTATCCTGAAAGAACGTATAGGCAATTCCAGAAACTCGGAGTACTTACCTTTCTGGAAAACCATCGAATTCCCCTAGGACGAGGAGGGGAATATCGTCCACCAACCCAACAAGAAGCCTCCGACTTGTATAAGGTGCCCCAGCGAACAATTAGCCACTGGGTACGGAAAAAAGGAAAGATAGAGGGGAGGGGAAGGAACTCAGCTGTGAGAAAGGAGGATCGGGTGGCCTATACTAAGCGAGTCCTGTGGCCAGAGTTAGAAGATAGACTCTATAGCGAGTTTATAGAATGGCGGAAAGGAGGACGCACAGTACGACAGGGCTGGTTTTGAATCCAGTCCCAGTTCCAATTTCGGGGGATATATCTGGAGGTGAACCCAGCTGTTTTCCGGTTTAGCAATCGATGGTTTCGAGGATTCCTAGGTCGCCATAAAATCAGCCTTGGTAGTATTACAAAAAAAGCCCAAAAGATTCTCAGCGATTATGAAGTACTTATCCTAAATTGGCTTCGATTTAATCGACGGGACTCTTAGCCTAGGAGGGATCGGTATTGGGAGGTAGCATTGGAGCTGCCAGTTGGACGATATGAGTTGTCGAATATCTGCAACCTAGACAAAACACCATTACCATTCGAATACTTGGAAGGGAAGCCTTACGATCTCGTAGGGGAAAAAACTGTCTGGGTAAAGGAGAGCTCAGGATGGGACAAAAGGCAAGCAAGTCTTGTCTTATGCGTTTTTGCGGATGGCGTGCCCCGGGTACCACCAATGATCATATTTCGAGGAACAGGAAAGAGACTAGGAAGAGAGTGAGAACGCTATCATCCATGGGTCTTGGTTGAGTATAACCCTACCGCATACATGAACGATAAGCTTTTTGAGAGATACATCACAACTCACCTCATCCCAGCTCTCGGCGGACGACCAACCCTCTTCGCGCTCGATTTAATGGGTTCTCATAAAACCCCTGCTGTGCTCGAACTCCTCAACAACAGCAACATTACCCCGTCCCTAATTCCCTCTGGCTGTACTCGTCTTGTCCAGCCCCTTGATGTGTCTATTAATAAGCCACTGAAGGAGCTGGTACGAGATCTCACAGATCAGAGGATCTTTGATTTGGAATCAGCCGCGGATTTTGAGAGTTGGACAGTGGGGGACCGGAGGGTTATGACAACCCACTGCGTGGGAGAGGCCTTTGAACAATTTCATACTACAAAAGCTAATCTAATTTCGCGTTTCGTTCACAAAACGGGCCTGTCTCTTCCCATCAATGGTAGCTTGGATTCTGAGTTGGACATAAAATGGTTTACTAACTTGGAGATTGGGAATTGGAGAGAAGATTTTGTATTAGCAGATGAGAGAGCAGATGTACATGAAGGGAATGATGAGCTTATAGAATTTGTAGAAAACCAAAACTAATAATACGGGTTAACTCTTAAATGACCGGTGATCGACCTCCTCCTCTGCTTCATCACGGCCGTATGAAAACTGACGTTCAAAACAGCTAATTTTGGCATCATTGCCGATCACTCAATCTCTCGGCACCATTAAGCACACCCATTTGCGCAACCGCCAAGCCCCGATCCCCGATAGTGGATCTACCGAGTTTTTACGGTACTCGAGTACGGTACCCGTACCCGAAAACACGGATTAAAGAAATATATGGCAAAACATCCGTGCGTGTCTGTGCCCCCATAGAAATGATCCCCCTTCATTTTCGGGTACTTATGGCCTTGGACAAGTACCTTCCCTCTTTTTCACTTACCAGACAGAATTGGTCATTATCGATCAAATATTTTTAAAACCATGAATTGTACTCGAGTACTAGGGGGTTGATAAAGTCGTGTTCCCGTCCATTACGAGGTGTGGCATTTAAGTGCAAACTAAGCCAGAATAGGAAATTCGAGTGATAGCATGTGAGTATATTTTAGTGGCCAGCAAAAAGTAGTGTCCGGTTACAAGTAAATTTACGTGTAGTGCAAATTGGCTTAAACTGGACCCTCTGAATAGGCCAAACGCGATTCTTCAACTTTTATAAAAAATTGGAAAGGAGAAAAGGCTAGCGCTTTTTCTTTTTTAATTAAATGCTGTAGAATAATGTAATTCAAGATGAAAATGTGAAAATTTTGGTGAGAGTGAAACAAGGGATAGAATCTACAAAAAATATTGTAAAGTGTAGATGACTAAGACATAGCAACACTCAACACTTGTCAAGTTATGAGCCTAATACACGACCACTGTTATCAACAATTCTGAATACAATTCTTGATTCATAACAGGTATGGGGCGTACGAGCAATAAGCGTAAGCATATGCGCACAATTGGATCCGAAGGAGGCCGCTCTAGAAAGCCATACACTTTACCAGAATCACACAATCGTCGCGTTTCCATGGCTCAAGTCTCTTGTTAGGTATTCTTTTATTCTTCCTTTACTTGATTCACAATATTAGATTAATTATCAAAAAGTATAAACATTTTTACTCTATTTATTTCTGCCTTATTTACTGTTTTACTTCTTTCTAAAACATGTACGATATCATTTCACTTTGCCCATCATGTCTTGGCAATTCTTGGCTCAATTCTGATCGGCTGCAACGGGATTTCTGTTCCACCGGAGGGTCCACCTTTAGACACTTCGCACCGTAGCGACGTACTTGACCTGGCGAGGAGCAGCTCGGTAAGGTGATGTCTCCTGCGAGCATGCCTCCCGAGCTGAAATTGCTGACCATTGCCCCACGCATACACCTCTTTTTCCTTTGTAAGGTCAAGGACGTGATCGGTACGAATGCTAACCTGTTCAATTATAACTTTTATGTATAGGTAGCATCTGTGCTTGGGTGGCTTTTGGGCGTTTCACGGGGATGGGTGGTTTCCCTGGGAAGTACGTTAATTCAGTATGTACAAATTTTGCAAGAAAACTAGATGGTAGGTTAGTTTCGGCTGCCCGGCACCATATGCACGAAAGGAAAGGGAAAAAAAAGAATTGCACGAACCTAGCCAACAACCTCGTAGAGGAAGCAGCCCGGGAAGGCCTTCTTGACCCGCTCCTCGAGCCACCAGTATGGGGTCCCGTAGGTTATGTCAGTCTGGTCGGTGGAACCACTGCCCCCTGTGAGCAAGGCGACAATGCGGCCGGATCTGTCCAGGATGATGGAGCCCGAATCTCCCGGGGCGGAGAAGGGGCCGTGCTGCTGGTCGTAGGGCAGGATGGCGGTCTCGATGGACGTGCCCATGATGCCGTATTGGCTGTGGACGCGAGTGAACGAGTCCAGTCCATTGGCCCGGCCGACGGTAGTGCCCGTGGTCTGACCGTTCTTCACCACCATCAGTACCTTCTGGCCGTGCACGTCAAGGTGTTGTGGCTGGCGAATCTCGTGGTCCTTGACGACGCCAAAGGCCTGTAGGAGCCCGTCGTCTGGGTACTCGTAGTCCGCCTGGTCCTCAGGATGCGGGAACATGAAATTGCCGAAGTCGGGCACCGAGAGCTTGCCACCTGAGGGATCATACTAGTCAGGCAAAAGGAAATGGAAACGGAAACGGCGGGACCGAGGGGGGGGGGGGGGGTAGGGAAGATACCTACCGATGTAGACCTTGTTTCCCGGGAAGGTGGCCCAGTCTATCTTCTCCTTGTAGAGCTGGACAAAGGCCCAGTCACTCGTGAACCTGTGGGGTCCGTCGGAGATTGCGATGGGCTCCACATGGAGGACGCAGCCGATGACGCGCTGCTCCGGGTTCGTCCTAAGCTTGGTAACCTCGTCGTGGAGCTTGTTCAAGGAGTCGATCATCCTGGTCGCCTTCTCCACCTCACCCTGGATCTCCAGGCGCCTCGCGGTGTTGGCTGCGTTCTTACCGTCGACGCGCTCGCTCAGCCTCTTGACTGCCTTCTCCCACACGGTGATGGAGCGAGCGAGGTTGCCGATGGAGGCCACCATGGCATTTGTCGCATTCCGGTAGCCCATGGTGCCTAGCGCGACGATCTCCTCGCGGGGCTGACTGGTGCCCTTGCGCGACGTGCCTGTGTTGGCAAACGCGGGAGACGGGCGAGCGACGTGGGCAGTGGTGAGGAGGGCGACGCGGTCGTCGTCACGGCCGAGGCGGAAGTAGAGCGCGCCAGTGCCCTCGTAGTGGGGCGTCCTGAGCGGGGCGATGGAGAGGCCGAGCGTGGGCGTGAAGGCCTTGCGGAACTCGGGGATGGGGTCTCGGAGGGGGTCGAAGGAGAGGAGCTTCGGGCCACCCACATAGCGCATCACCTCCGACTCACGGAAAGCGACCTCGATGTTGGGGAAGCCGGCTTGGCGGAGGATGTCCTTGACGACATCGGCGGCAGCCACGGCAGCCTCGAAGGCCAGTGTCTCATACTTCACGCCGATCCACATCAGGAGCGGGCAAAACGGCGCCTTCTCCCCGGCGTCGGCGAAGGCGACGGGATCGATCGAGGTCCACTTGATGCCGAGGGCCTCGAGGGCCTGGTAGATGCCGGTACCGATCCTGAGCCAGTCGTTTGCGATGGGGTGACCATACACAGGGCGTGCCTCGCGGATGTAGCGGTATGCTTCGGGACCCTCGCGCTCCGGCCAAGCAGGACCCGACTTGTAGATGCAGGGAGCCCCGCTGGGCATGCCGAAGAAGTCTTTGTAGGCGGCGGGGTAACGGTCGATAAGACGGGACGAGTGAGCGACGACGCCGCCCCCGTTGAGCCCATTTGGCTTGTTAAACGTGGGGGCAGTAGGTGGGACGGGGGTCGGGGCTGGCGAGATGGGCGTCTGGTTTTTGAATCGCGCGGGGATTCTTAGGCACCACTCAAAGAACTCATTGTCGAGGTTGAAGGGGTTACTAGTCACTAGGAAGGAACGGTCAGTAAAGAGGACAGATCCAAAAAAGAAAAGAAAAAGGAAAAAGAAAAGGGTTTGGTAACGAGGATCAAAAAAGGAAAAAGAAGAAAAAAGAAAGGAGGAAAAGGGCTTGCTTGTGAATGTTTGTGATAATGAAGTGGGGAGCAGAGGCGGGATCGCGGGTGGACGACGAGAGAGCTGAGGAAGAGGGAAAATAAAGAAGGTCAAGGTAAGTATACGACGAGATGGCCCAGCCACGTACTGTACTTGCAAATAGAGAGAAATGCCCCCAGGCAGAGTTGATGGAGGTTAGTTGTGTGGAGTGGAAAGGGAGGAAAAAAGTGATCGGCAAGATCCTGGGGTGAGCGAAGTCAACAGTGAGGAAGTTTCGAAGAAAAAAAATGGGGCTTGGCAGACATCAGAGAGTCGGATGATGATGTTTGGAGAAGACACATTACTGTTTAAATTTTCTGCACTAGCACCGAGAGTCCGGAGATTGATGACGACACACAGACGGTTATTTGGATCGCATTCGGGAATACTATTTACAGGTTCTGTTGCCTATACTACTCTAGTTTGTGCTTGTTTCCCTGCTCCCCGTGGTTTCAACTGATGACAAATAGGATGGCAAAGCAGTGGTTATCGCGAATGAAGGAGGAGGTTCGATTGTTACGGATGTTGATGGGATGAGAGGCTGACGGAAGACACTAGATCGACAAATTCCTTCAGTGCTATCATGGGTCGGTTCGGAAGAGTACCATAGAACACAGGCGAAATTGCATCTGGTTCGGAATGCAAAGACCACGGTAGCGTACGTCCGGGACTTCCTTGGGAAGAAGTACTCGGAGATCAATCCTACGAATAGCCACAACTCTGCTCACCCAATGGACACCAATGGCGTGCCATCATTCAATCTCCAGCAGGCAGATGACGAGACTGTTTCCACCGTTAGCATCAATGAGATCACCACAAGACACCTTTTTCATGCTTAGCAACTCCGCGTCGGACTCTTTTGGGCGCAAGATTACCGGTGCCGTGATCACTGTTTCGAACGACTTTTCGGATACAAAGTACCACCAAGGAAGCGCTTGTTGCCGCGTCTAAGGCTGGGGAGCTTGAGGTTTTGTACATCATTCACAAACTGGTGCAGCTGTCGTTGCATATGCTGCGAGGCAGACACCCGAAGAGCAGGGCGTTGACAAGAATATTTTGGTGGCCGATCCCGGAGGTACAGTACTAGGTGTGATGCTGCCGTTGTCGTATCTAGGGATGGGATGTACACCATTCTTGCGACGGCTCATAATTATGGACTTGGCAGGCTGAAGCTTGATGAGGTGCTTGTGAATCGCTTTTCGAAAGACTTTATCAAGAAGCATAAGGTTGATCCAGGAAATGAGAGGCCACTTGCCAAGCTGAGGCTGGGGGCTGAGGGGGCGATGAGGGTTGTCGCTGGGCACCTCGGTGACCATTTCTATCGAGTCGCTCCTGATGGATACGACCTCCCCTTTACCGTTAACAGACTGCGGTACGAGCTCTCCGCGAAGAAGGTGTTCGACCAAATTGTGTCACTCGTGGAGAATGTCGCGAAGAAAGCGGAGTTGGATCCGTTAGACATTGGTGAGGTTTGTCCCCTCATTCTAGAACCCGCCATCTAATTCTAACCACGATCTAGGTAATCCTCTCAGGCGGGACCTCCCACACCCTCAAAATCGCCTCTTGCATTGCCGCCCTCTTCTCAGATTCGGTGCCCGTAAATGCCCCGGCAACACTCACAACGGCACTCAGTCCGTCATAACTCTCGGCTCGCGGCGCAGCAATCCAAGCCTCGCTAAATGGTGAATTCGACAAGCAAGGCATCGAGCAATCTACCCACCCGGCAGTGAGCCTAGCCCCCCGACTCTCGCATCCAATCAGTGTCATAATCGGCGAAGATAATAGCTTCCAAACAATACTCAAAACCCAGACCGCTGCTCCCGCTTGGAGGATCGCTCAATCCGATGTTCCATCTGACAGCGACGTGATCGTTAGAATCTCCGAGGGTATTAGAGAAATTGTGGTTGAGAAGGTTGAGCGACAAGTCAGTGGTGGGAACAGCGAGGACGATGACGGGGAGGCGAATGAAGATGATGAAGTGGAGGAAGAAGAAGTCTGCAATCGTGTACTAAAGGTGCACAAAGTCACTCCCGAAGCAGCCATCAAGGGCACTACGAAAAGCGGGAAAGTCGAAGTTACTATCAACGTCGGCTCGGACCTTGATCTGAATGTTGCTGTCAGTGTGGTGGTTGGCACGCAACTTGGGGTTAGGGGAGAGATCAAGCCTAAGGCCAGACCCGCGCAGTAATCTGTTCGTGTGGTTGTACCTACACGTAAAATTGGGGGAAAATGTTTCGTTGCCCACTTACTTGCTTTTAGTGCGGTGCTTTTTAGCTACCGTTTTTCCAACTTAGTACTAGATTGTGTTGAGCTTGAAATTGATTGATTGATTGTATAGGTGGTCATCGGTTATCACTCATGGTTGAAACTGCCCTTGCGCAGATCCTGACCTTACAAGTACATCGTTTTCCCTTCCTCTGCTGGCGTGATATCACACCTAGAAAAAGAAAAAGAGGCCCCCGGCTCGGTGTACAGTGCGTAATAAATGTGGGTTCGGGCATTGGTTGATTCCGCTACGCATACCCGATTTGCAGTCAGTGCACCTTCAAACAACCATTGGTCGTACCGAACCTCCGCTTGGAGGCTGTAGGCTTACTATGCTGTTTTTACCTCCCCCGTGTCATTAAATCGCCGGTATCCTCCACCGTGAGCTGTCGAAGGAAAGGGGGTAGCTGCTGGTCACTGTTTATCACTCGGAAGGTAGCATGGGTCTCTCTTGAATGGTATGGTTGTCGGACTTCCTAATAACCTACAAAGGATGGAATGTCGTTGATGGAATGTCGTTGATGGTATGTCGTTGCTGGAATGTTATTGATAGAATATTGAGAATGGAATGTTAGCAATGGCTGGAAATGCTTGATATACAACCTAATGGCCTGCTACGACCCTAGGAATTAGCGAAATTATTACGGAGGAGTCTAAGTCTCAAATTCCTCACCTTTTCGGGGTTCTGTTTATTGATTGTTTTCTTCGGTCTCCTCCCTCCCTCCAGCCAACAACCACCGGCAAACCCACTGTCCACACCATCTCCCTCGCACCACCTCTAGTTACCGCCTAGTAGTCTCGCCTCCTACGAACTCTTCAATCCTCCCGGCAGCATCTCCAACCAACCTCACATACCCATCTTCCAAAAATAAGAGTTCACAAAGAGCGCCAATCTCGTCCACTCCCATCATTTTAACCTGGACCCAGCAGGCATCTTCCACTTATAACTCTTGCTTTTTGGGTTTATGGGCATTGGTGTTAAGGGGTAGGTATGCGTAAGGAGTTAGCGACAGAGACGGGGAGGGGAACTCTACAGAACATTTCAGGGAGGTAGTATGATACTTTCCCCGGTTGGGTTGTAAACAGGCCCTTCGGGAATGCCTCCTAACCCCCACCCCTCCCGGTTCCATTCCATTCTTTCCTTCTCTAGCTGTAGTCTCTCCCCCTTGCCGTCGTGCTGAGTGGCCCATTTTCTCCTCTTCCTTCTGCGCTTCTCCGGCTCAGTCTTCTCAGTTGCCCCCTTCCAGTCTTAACTGCTCCTCTTTAACCTTCCACCCTTCTTTCACAGCTTCACTGTCTTTGCAGCAGCCTTCTCCAAGGGTTTACACACAGTTGCATCCGGGATGTGTGAGTAGTGAGACCATGTGGGCTTTGGTAGTGGCAGTGGGACTACTTAAGCAGTACCCCTAGGCGGCCCGAGTTGAGTTCACAGACCCGCCAATTAAATAGCCTGTTTTTGGTTTCAACTTTTGGAACATTATGATAAACGGTGCAAGTTTCTTAAAATTCATCAGTCCGATTTTTGTAGTAGTCGGCTCGAACCCCGGCATGCATATTCAGGATCTTGAGTGTTTCAGGGTGCGCGGGAGAAGTTGGTCTTAATAATAAAGTTAAGATACTCGTGTGAGAAATGGACAGTTACCCACTGATATTCCATAAATCGGTGGGGCGCAATCCATACTTTTACTGGGATGCAAATATATCGTCCCTCCCCCCTATGCCTTCAAACAGCAAGACATCGACAGCACCGTCTCCTCCATGTGCCGTCAAATTTCCCTCAAGAATAATATCAAAGTCTGACTGCTTCACTGAGTTTTTTAGTTTGTCTTGCTTAATGATACTAATAAACCTCCGCTGCACCTGCTTATTTTCCTCTACGGCAGATGACAATGTAGACAAGTGGGCCGTCAGCTCTTTGGCATCGTTGATAATGCCCTCGGCCTTGCCCTGAAGTTCAGCTGTCTCCGATTTTTAACCCGCCGGGTCAAGCCAACAGTGGTTACCGACATAAATCTTATTGTTATGGCGCAGGGCTGATATGACGGGAGGAAGGTTAAACGATATAAAGAGAATTAGTATTTCCTGATGATTGTCTTTCTTGTCCTACACATTTCTATCTACTGTGTAAAGGGTGATTTAAATAGACAGACCTACCATACAACTGCCACCGAATAACTCTTCAGCCTAGATCCCTGCACATGTGATATTTCACATGAGTCCAGGGCCCTTCCGGCAACTTTCTCATCCTCCAGGGTTCGTGCTACCAGACCTGTACCTGATTGCCTATCGAGAAACCCTATCGAAAACCTACTTGAGCCCCTGCCCAGATAGGTTACAGCCTGGGCGGGAAGATGTCAATTCCAATAGGCCAGACACTCTTAGCCGACCACCGCTCTTGTATCCCGCTCGTCATGGACATAGGGGAATCCTGAAAACCTTTGTTGAGGAGGGAGAGGTCAACCCTGGTAGGTCAGATGATTGCGGCCAAATACCACTCTCACTGCCTACTTAAGATTGACCCAAGGAGGTGGTGAAAGTACTACACGGGCGGGAAGATATCAACCCGGATAGTCCACAGCTCTCGTTCGCTGCTTGGGATGAATATGAGGGGGCAGCGAAAATACTACCCGGGAGGGAAGACCTCAGCCCCGACAAACCAGACAATTTCAGCCAAACCCCTCTCTCGTGCGCAGCTATGGATGGCTACCAGAAGGTGGTAGGGCTGCTACAATCCCAGAAATGGGCTAACCCCTAACTCGATTTGATGCCTAGAGAACATCACCTCATTCGGTCCGCCGCCGTTCCTCCTCTTCCCGAACCCATTTCTCCTAAAAGTTGTCTTTGGATATCCCCCCTTGTAGTCGAGGGAAATCACATGAGATGAGCTCGGAATGCACGTATATGTCACCTCACCAACGTGAACTTCCCTGGGGTCTTGCTTCTACTAGTGGCATCCGGCGTGGGTTTGTGAGTTTCTCTTTTTCCTGAGTATGGTAGAGTTTGGAACCAGTTCTACAACTGCGACAAATTCTAGTTTACACCGCGTAGTTTTCATCCGATCCTATTTGATTTTTTTCCCAGCTGTATATTCTTGCCCAACCAGTTTTTTTCTCTGCAGGATGATAGATAAACATAATATTATAGGGTGTTATTCAGATGGAAGGAATGTGGTGTACGATAGCGCAAGGATCCTTGAGACAATTGTGTGCAACTATGTAAATATTTGATGACACAGCTCCACGAATAGCACGATATCATATCATATTTAGCGGAAACAAATTAACCACAACCCCCAATAGTACACATTACAAGATCGGTTGGAAAGAGCTCCTCCCCAAGTCTCGCTGAAAGGCAACTCATCAATGACAAAGCCCTCCCTGTTCACAATTCGAAAGTATCAAGGGAATCATTTAACTCCCATACTGATACCCTTACCGGTGCATAAAAGGGTACCACCGCGGTACAGTTCCACCTGCGAGTGAATTGGAGGAAAAGTCGAATGAAGGGGTTTTTTCTTTCTTCTTGGAACGATACGATGGAGCTTCATTACAGCCAATACTGTGTTGCTACTGTATTCGGCGGTGTAAATTAAGCTATCCGTTGTAAATGAACTGCGCAGTGGCGGACGAGGCAGTACATGCCACGCCCGAAAGACCCTCCATTGAAATAAAGAACCAGATACAGCAGTAGAAGAAAAATCCGGGATCGGCATACTTCGCTGCCCCGCGCCTATTTCTCGCCCTCGACAAAGCATTCGGATAGCACATATGAAGCGAACGGAGAGACTGTCCACCCCCTGTGCCGGGGCCATCCTGCGACGATTTCAGGGTCCCGTACGACCACTCACGCCTTGAGTTAATAACAATATTTAGCCAGATCACAAAACATCACTTGATGCAAAAAACACCTTTTTTTCCAAGTCCAAGCTCCCCGAAGAACACTGCACCGGCTCAGCTGGGTGTTTTGCCTAACTCAGGAATGTATGGAAAACTCGCTAAATAATATACGACATGATAGAATTCTTCAATGGAGAAACCCACGTCGGCATTCCCCAGTCCTTAGCAGAAATTTGCCAAAGATACCATCTCTGGGGTCCAGCCAACCCCACCGTCGAGAGCACTTGCCCGTGTACAAGTATACCACAAACACACCGATATATAGCATACTCCTCCTGGTTCTCACCTTTACTGGACAAATGGAAGAGATCCGGGATTCAGGAATAGTGAGGTGGTGGTACCTTTGCATCAATGATTACACGACCTTTCGAATGACGCACCACCAATCAATGAAACAGTACCAATGGCTGCCATGGATAACGCTTTCCCGGAGCTAGATTAATAATTTCACAAAAATCGGGAAGCCCTATAGATACCTCTACCTACCAGTAGCCTACGCTCTGGATATGAGAATACGGTTATATTGTGAGCGCAAACTGCGATTGCGCCCCCCCCCCTTTTGTCGCCTCCTACTCCCTTTTCCGCATTTGCATCTCCCGCTGTTTCATTCCCTTCCCCCCTCTATGCATCCGAATCATCTCTTCGTGCATCTCTCTGGTCTCTTTCTCCGCAATTGTTTTCTCCTGCAGCCTCCTTCCCTTCTCCTTTTTGCTTGGTATCCATTTCGGCATGCCTCTCCCTACCCTCCGACTTCCTCTGAAGCCTTGCCACCTTCGTCAACTCCTTCCTCCAGGCCTTCAGGAAGGTGGTCGTCTTATCCTTGATAATAGCCCTCACCCGATCACCATGAGGATCCATGATGGTAATCAATTTTGACTTAACCTTCTTGTTGCCATTGCCAATCTTTATGTTCCACCTTGTGCGAGACTTCGCTCCAAGCGCCCAGAGATCGCCCCATCCGCTCTTTCTTATGTCTCCGAACTCAGGTTTTCCGGGGCTTTTAGGGGCAACCCGTCGTTCGATGGAGCCGGGCGGAGTTCACACGTCGAGAATGACATGCCTGCGGCATTTAATGGGCAGGGGATGATGCATGGGAGGGTTGGAATGTAATTGCGGAGTTGTGACGCTGTGTTGAACTGGCGTGCCGTGTTCACCGTCGATAAGGGTTGTGCCAAAGTCGTCTTTTGTTGGGCTGATCTTGTTCTTCGTGTCAATGCGGTGGTTGATACCACGGCGGAATGCGACATATGAGTACTCGCAGTCCTCATTGCTTTTGGATAGCTCCGCTATGAGTCTCTGCAGATTGCTGAGGTTCTCATCGCACTGTGAGAAGCGGCAGTCGTATTTGCATTGTGGGCCGTCCGTGGAGCCCGAGATGAACATAGGACATTGTTCATGGTTCGCGCATGGGGTGATTATAGCGCCGGACTCTTTTTTGATAGCGGGGTCGGCGGAGCCATAGGCATTCCTGGGTGGAAGGGATTGAAAAGCTTTGTCAACGTCATTGATGTAGTTCTTTGAGATAGTGGGGTGGGCGTAGGTGATAGCCTCGAAGCCCATTAGCAAGCCCTTCTCGGTCATCAAAAGAACGCTGCGCTTCAGATTTTGGGACGACCAGAGTTGTTTAATAACGGCGGCGGAAAAGCGACTTCAATATCTGGAGGAGTCCGTTTGTAGCAATCATCAGACAGTAGAGTTTCTCGGCTGAGCCTTATTCTTCTCTGTCGGGGTGCCTAGCATGTGGTGTAGGCTTTCGAAATAGATATTCGGCACTCAGGGAATAAACCGAGTATCGTCCAAGAGCTTCGAATCCTTCTCTCTAAGAGCGATGGGCCCAGCAGCAACAACAGCCCGCAATCTACTCTTTCTCTCGCCACCAGGAGAGCCTTCCCACCCGGTCCAGGTATCGGCTTCCCTGTTCTCTCCGAAAGCCCATCCCTCCTTACCTCCTCTTGCGCTTCAAGCACATTCTTAACACCCGGCTGGCCCCGATCCCCGCCTAGCATCCAATGGCCGCCTAACGATTTCCACAACTCGGTCAACAAACTCAAGTACTGCCCATGCAGCCCCGACATCACCCCTGTGAGAACTACTTCGGCATTTATATCCGACATGTTACTGTTGATTCGGCTCAAGGGGATAGTCAACTGGTAATTACTCTACTTCCTCACGTAGATGGGCGAGAATTGGAGATGTGGACCACTGAGAGTCCAGTGAGCCGATTCTGCTAGATGGGAAGTGGTGACATCCGCGATCACAGACTCAGTCTGGTCCCTTACCAATGGTGGAAGTCGGATCTGGGACGATGTGAACCGACCGACCTGAGTGAGCGGGTCAGGTTGGCTCCTTCCTCAAACAGTTTGGAAGTGTGGTGTGAAGGTGGCGCAATTGGGAAGGGGGTTTCGGAAGAGAGAGCTGTTCCCGTATAATTTCAATTGGTATACTCGGAACCTCGGTCAAGCTCTCCGGAAGTGCAGTAACACATCCGCACCAGGACCAGACCAGGTACCATATGGCGTATGGAAGGGTATAAACAGTGTAAACCGTAACATTATACCTGCCCTCGTCAACCACCACCTTAGATGGTCCATACACCGACCATCACTTAAGGATTTGCTAGGAATACTCCTTCCCAAACCAGCAAAAGGGGACTATGACGCCTTTGTGAGCTAGAGAGTTATCGCGTTGATGCAAACATTCTCAAATATAGCTAAACGCATAATGAACCAACGGGTTATCAAATTTGCCAATGCAAATGACCTAAACTCAACAAGACAAACTGGCAGCCTGCCCCAGAAAGCCAGATTCAATGCCAGGATTTCTCTTAAACATGGGGTCCAAGAAGCGCAAGTGGCTGGTCTTAAGGCCAGCACTATGTTCTTAGACATTAATGGCAGATTCGACAATGTTGACCACTGGTACTGTATACTACTTCGGAGACCTTGATCAAAGGATACCCCCAAGTACCTGACCAGATGGATTTCAAACTTCATATCATACAGATAATGCATGATCATCTTTCCTGGCTCACTGAGGAGTATGAAAGGCATTAATACTGGGATCCCACAGGGTTCCCCACTATCTCCATTCCTATTCGTAATCTACGTTGAACCACTTCACTCGTATTTGCACCCAACTAGGAAACTTGTCATTTCATATATTGATAATATTCAGATAACAGTTAGTTCGCTCTCATGGAAGACGAATACCCGACTACTGGAGAAAGCGTACCAAAGAGTCAAGGCAGCGGCTTCAGCTATTTGGCTATGCTTCTCTACACACAAAACAGACCTGAGGTACGGAGAACACCAAAGGAGTGCACCAAAAAGTGTGAGCACCCCATCGTTATAGACGAACAATATGTTGAACTGGCCTCAAAAGCAGTCAACTGGCTTGGATTCCACTTCGAACCAAACCACAGCATATGGACACGCTTCGTGAAGAGGCCCGCTCTGGGATAAGCTGTCTTTGAAAGGATAAAACGACTCTTCTCACCAGGTGGAAGACTCACACTATACAGTGCCGCAGAATGGCCAAGACAATCATAGTCCCCACTCTATTCTATGGCTCTGAATTTGTTGAACTGAGTATCATCATGTACAATAAGATGGAAACCTTCATAAACCGAGTATGAAGGTGGATTACGAACTGTTTCTGCTCAACCAACATGATAGTCTTATTGTCCAATGCGTGCTTGATACCTACTAAGCTATACCTAGAACAAATCAGGGACATGGCCACTGTTAGATGGGCCACTGCGCTCCCAAGCAACAATATTGTCATGGCCTTTTTTCCCGATAGCTTCTCACTACACGACAGCTTCTGCTTTCCCTTCAATAGGAGGGCTGCCTTCTCCAAGGTAGAAGGCATGAAACCTAAGGCTTGGGACTCCACATCTTTCACCTAGGTGCAGAGGGTGCTACTGATCGATGACATTGCCTGAAGAGCTAGCCTGATCTTTAAGAAATAGCAAGTATCAACAAAACTTAACATATGGTTACCACCGAGTGGTGTAGAGTGCACGTATTATGATGACACAATCAAAACGGTTAGAGAGACCCACCATTTACGACATGTTGGTGGCTTATGACAGCTTGAAAGTTTACTGTGGCTTGCATCTACCAGATGAGAGCCGGTAGAAGCTATCTGAGAGCACACAAGGATTGGAGGGACCCTGACAAGTCCTCCCTATGCCTGAGATGCGAAGAAGAAGAAGAGAGCTTTGAACATGTTATAACCATGTACCCTGCACTTGAGTAAGCTAGGGAAAAGCACCTAGAGTTTTCATTTGATATTTCCCCAGAGTGATTGGTCTGGAAAGAGAAGAAGAAAGGATGGCAGATGATGAGGTATTTAATTTTGTTTATTTCCTTGAATAATTTGAATGTTCCCAATGATAGGAATGTTTTTTTATTTACACTGGCAACATAGGTGCAGTCTTGAGGCTTGAATCAGAATGAATTTGAAGAATCTCATAGGTTGGAAAATATTCACGTTGATTTTATACGTTGGTATTAGTGATTAGTTTTTGATTTATTTATTTTGTTTTTGTTTTTATTTGGGTTTTTATTTGCCATGGGATATTTCTCGAATGCAGTGGTTGGACCCTTGGAAGTGCAAGTTATGTACCTAAAATCATACCACGGAATTAACAAAAAAAAATAATCCTCTGGCCTGGTCACCTTAGGGCATACAACAACACATTCAGCATTACACCTTCTGGAGCTGGGGCGGATGGTGTGTATGGGGGCTCGAGTACTTTCCTATCTCCTCGCTTCACTTGCATACCCCCTGTCTATCTTCACTATCACTGGTGATGATCAGCCATCATAGTCGGCACTCCCACAACAAGCTGTCTGCAAAGACTTTAAACAGTAATGGCTCTGCAATAATAATGAGACAACGACGGAGTGCTAAATAGCGAAATCATGAACAATGACCAATTGGCAAAATGGCATGGCGTAATGGTACAGTAGATTGATGGCACCTGCCTGGCCTGGCCACTGGTGGAGGAGTATGATAGTAAGTAAATCTTGGTATCATGTACCTAATCTGCAAGGTAACCGATAGCAGATGAAGGATGCTGGCTGAGTATATTAGACTCCTATTCACTCAAGAAATATCAAGACATCAGCTGACACTGAAGACAAATGCTAAGACGTCAACCGACACTTCGGTAAAAGGGTTTCAACCAGCTCCTGCCACCCACCCCATCTTTTCCATTTCCCCTCTTCGCCCACAGCCCACTCATCCATTCTCATTCCTGCCTACATGTTATACACAACTATTACCGGTAAGACTGATGCCGCCTTCCCAGAAGGTATCTGCTATCCCTTGGTAGGCATTGGATTTAGCCAGCATTGGTTTCCACCTCGCTCAAGTATCAGCTATGCCACCAGGGGTGACAGATCCACACTTGGCACAAGACCATGATACAGGCACGGTTTGGATTGTGACCTCGTAGTGGGCTATACTATCGGCTTCCTAATAAGACCTATGTGCAGCCATACCATATCACAGGTTTTGTTCTCCCATGCAGCTGGCACACTAACCACAGTGAGTCATCATTCTATTATGATTGGTTGATTGTTTCATGACTCACGATTGTGAAGTCAGATGATGTAATGACTTTCACACATGACGCAGATTATGAGTCATGAGTTTCACACATGTGGCTCATTCGAGTACATGTCTTGTTTTATGAGTTTTGATTGGTTAAAAGATGTTGGGCAATTGACTCAAGAGAGTCAGCTGATGGAGTTCACACTATGACTTACTATAAGTCATAAAGGTTGTGTGACATGAGGTGATGAGTCATCAGAGTTAGGGTTGCGAGAAGATGCCTATATAAGGAGCTTGGTTCCCACAAGAGATAGGATCTTCCCACAACTATCTAAGTACTTTTTATACTTAAGTTGCAATAGGATTATCTTTACTATCATGCACTCCTCCTCTACAAGAACTTACCACTTAAGAACCCAGAGATTGTAATAGTCTAAGCGATGGGTGGCCCAACATAGAACTATTGTGATAGTTCTACAAGTAGGACGATACACACTTCTTACTATTTAACAAGATAGTATCCCTCAACACAAGCAAGCTAGTTCTCTACTATCTGAAGATATAGGACATTCCACCCCCTGGTGCAGATACATGAGACTAGCTTATGCAAAACTTGAAGACGACTGTCATTGCCTGTTGCATACCTGCTCAACAATAGGATTGTTACAAAAAGTATAAAGTAGTGACCTGGGAACTGGTCCAAATGGGACATTTAATGGCTCAAATGAATGGCCTCAATTGGGGGAATCCAACGGTGGTATTCCGTTTTGATTGGAGGTATATAGCCTGAGTTATCTGGTAGAATACAAGTATCTACTCCTAAGAGAGCGATATATGGGGAAAGAAAGTGTGGAAGGGGCCTTGTAGAGGCACAAGTGCACTGGGGAATGAGAGGTGTGTTTGAAAATCTCAGCACTACGAACAAATTAAGCGAGCCTTCCAGAGTCCCATTTGAGCCTCCCAGAGTCCTATTGGGTCTTTTCTAACGCTTTTGCTAACCTGTGTGGTAGCTACCATCTCAAAAGGCCTAAGCCCAACTGTCAAATGTGATTTATGTAAAAGCTAGAAATCTCGGCACTATTGTACTCCCATACTCAGGGACTTTAGAATGAACACAGTCCCCCAGTGAACTCCAGGGGGCCACTGTCCACAATAGAAAAACTCAGGAGTAGCAGGTCTATAACGGAAAAACTCAGGGGGAAAAGTGGTCTTAAAGGAGGTAGCATGGGACTTCAGACAGTGCCAGACCCCCAGTCTGTTACCACTCAGGCTGCATTATGTGGTTACTGTAATACTCCCTGCATTTGCCATGTATAGCTTAACCCAACTGGTAAGGCCCTAAATTATGTGGAAACTATAGTTGTCCTATGGAGGCCACAGGGGTCCCAATTAATACCTAATGTCTTATGAGGTATGAGAGGTATAGGGCTCCTTAGTAATACTACCACCTGCTACATGAATCAAAGTATGATATATTTGAGGTAAAAGCTTTTTTTGCTGATGGAGGTCATTGGGGAGGAAATGATTTGCGCATTTTTGATGTATTCATTGTTGCTAGTACACCCATCAGAACAACTAGAACAACTGAGGGTCTCATACCTGATGACAGGGAACGCGTCCCTCAAGTTGCAAAACTTGAGAACCTTTTTGTTCAAAAGCAAAATGAAGAAACCCTTGTTGGCAACACTAGAGGACTCAATCCGGCCAATATTGCTCATGGTCTAGCCGTTGAGCTTGAGGCACTGAAAATGAAAATGTCAGAATTGAACATGGCAAGCAGGAGTTAAGAAGCACGTTTGGGATACCTTACCAATTCTAGTGACTGGTATGGACAATTTTGGACTAATTTTCTGGTTTCGTTTAGTAACAAGCACTTTGGACTCACCGAAAAGAAGAAAAAAACTATCGAGCAAGGAAATAAGGTGGCTTACTGGGGTGACATACTTTTCGACTCTACCCTTTATGACAAACCTAACAGTAAAACCAATTCAGAAGTGTTCAAAACCTTGTATAGTGTTTTGCCAAAAGATGTTGAATGGATAAGTGAGTGATCTACCCTACCCATAAGATCTTGTCCATAATGAACATGACTAGTCTAACTTGTCTACTAGAGCATCATGGGACAATTCATTTTTTGAATATCCATATCGGCATTTTCAGCTCAAACCACAAAATAGCCCCCTTAAAATTCTTTGACGCATTTTCAAATATTGTCTCATTATTTGAAAAATCTAAGTTCAACAAATCCTTTCAAGAAGAAAACAGATGTCAGCCAAGCCTACAAGGCGTTTCTCCGCTTCGCCGAGAACGAAGTGAAATGAGTGAAGCTGAAAAAAGTTTGTCTAAAAAAGCCAACCCACTCGCAGCTCCAGCATAAAGGCTTTAAGGGTCACCACAATTGGCCTAGTTCATTTGTTGTGGGAAATAAGTGTTTGTTTCTTTCTACCTTGTTCCGCTTGCAGAACATAAAAAACACCTTGCATTGTTCATAGAGTGGCTGCTTTTTTTTTGTTTTCATAATAATATTTTTTTTTGATTTGGCTTAGAGACCACTTTCTAATCATGTCTTGCCTGGTCTCGCGCATTATCCCAAATGAACACACATGGGTTCTTGGTTCATTAGGGGCATTTGCTTGTCTGTCTTTCCCTTCTCTTTTTTTCTTTTCTTTACTCACTCTATTTCTAACGGACATGGAAGGGTTTTCCTAAAGGGCTGATGCTACTCAATTTTTTCACTACTAAGGTATAGGGCGCTTTGGGGGAGGCGTGTGCTGTATATAGGCTCCAAGCACCCATAAAAACCCGTATGCTGAAATGTTATGAAATTGTTTCCCCTCATAATTTTAGGACATTGGTTACATTTGCCTAGACGCTCCACCCGCTGTGACAAGGGCGCGGGAACCAGCGCTGTTGCGCTAGCGGCTCTTTAGCAACGCTTTGGACTCTTCTGGCTAGAGCAGCTACATGCTTAATAAATGCGGTGCTGAGAAGTTCTTCATCGTGGAGCTCTGCAATGACATACCCATCGATACGGCCATCTTGGCGGGATTTGAGTTTTTCTTATCCATGTTTCATAGTATCAAGATGTTTGTCAGAGATCGGTATCCACTCAAACAGAATGGCTGGAAGGATCTCAGTACCTTCGAAGAGCGGGATTCTCGGTAGGCGCAGGCCTTTCTGATTGAGAACTGACTCGTATGGGCGAGGTATTTGAAGGTTGAGCTTTTGACCCAGTACGGGAATGAGTTTTATTGTCCGGTTACCTTGTCGAGGGTACATGAGGCGACTATGATGGAAGAGTTGAAACACCTAGGCGACATCATCTATGTTGGCGGGGCCAGGAGTACATCATTGAGCAAGTGGCACCTAAGGCCGTTGCAATGAATATACAGAAGGAGGTGCACGCCGTCAATGAAGCCCTGGTTCGGGAGATCAGGTTCCAAAGGTATCATGACCGATCGGCGATTTCTGAGCCGGTATTGATATTGGGAGTTGAGTCTTTGTTTCTGCGGACTTGTGAAGCCATGAGTATGCCCTCTGCGACGCATCCCACTCCCACCTCCAGCATGACGGAGTCGTCCACTGTCATTTCCGCTGGGATATTTTCTTCCTCAGTAGGAATAATAGGGGCCATCTGTCCTAAGAGTACGATCTCGAATCCCACGGAAACAGCGCCAGCAAGGGCCCAACACCGGCGACTCCCCCCATGCCAGAGACAAAGAGAGGGAGACGGCATCTAAGACTACCTCTGCCAGTGTTAAAGCACCCACCACAACCTTCCGAGGCCCAAACACCACCACACCCCTTTCCTCCCCCCCCCTCCTCTCCTTCACCCTCCAGATCCCAAGTAACGCAGGCTCATTCCCACCCCCACCCTCTCCCCGTGGTGTCAACAACCCAAAAAGCAGCTTCTTTAAAACCTTATACAGGTTTCTAAGCCTGCTAAAAGCAACACAACCCTCTCATTGCAACACATAGAAGAGCAATCCCACATACTCCGCCATGCCTTCTTCAAGTCTGAAAACTGTCAAATGGAGAAGAAGGAACAATCCGTTGAGAAACTAAATTCTACAGTTACGTCTGTCCCCCTTTCCATCTCCAGATTCCCGGGGGTACTAACGCTCTGGAGAGGGAACAATACCACCAGCTCTAGCAATCAACCATGACAGCCTTCGAATCACAAAGCACGCACACAGGCCAGCAGACACAACCCCTGAGGACACAGCTAACCTTACTCAGCAATGAACTTCTCCTCCAGCGGTGCATCTACGAGCTACAAACCCTCCTGCTACTACTAATAACCATAGCTGTGGCGGTCAGCACTGCTATATTATTTTGTAATGTGGGATCAACCTCTTCGAACCCAGTCCCATTCACAATGGTAGAAGGAGGCTGAGGGTTCCTAACAAGACACCTATGCTCTACCTCCCAGGATGACGATCTGCACACACCCCAAATGACGACGTCGCAATTACCACCTAGCGGGGATTCACTAATTTCTCCGGCATTGGAGCTCTCACTCCCGAGCCTCGCCATTCTTGCCAGAGAGGATGAGGAGAAAATCAAGGGAAAAAGAAGCTCCCCTGCAACATCCTATAGGACAAGAGATGTTTCTGCACTTAGGAGCGCATAGGCACGATTTAGGCCCAGACTTAAGACTGATAAGGATAGCAATTGCGCTAGTAGTGCGGGTTGTGTTAGGTGGGGGAAGAAGGGGCATTCTTTTTTTTTTCTGTATCCCTTCCTTACCTTGTGGCTAAAATCCATGGCTGCGTAGCGTGCTGCGAAGTGCGGTCGGTTGTCGGTTCACGGCTGACAGGGTATTTTTCCGGTGTCCATCACAACCGATTTGGTTTATCTCCTACCTAAATTAGCCCTAGGAGCAAATCTACCCGGCCATTCTTGTTACCGTCATGGCAAAGCTGAATAGTAATTACTGATTATGTGGTATTCTACGCACTACACCACTTCTCTATCCTTTATTTATCGTCTCCTGTAACCATCAAACCCCGTTCAAATATCCCTCAGGCTCTTCCTCAATGACAACCATCGATAGGTACTGTGGGGCTATGAAGGTGGTTTCCTATTGCTTTTACATTTTAGTTATATCTTATTCTACGGCAATGGGCTATAGCACGGGAATAGTTTAGTTAACACTATAGAGCGGGCAGTTGTGTATAGAGGCGGGCATGTGGGGCATTGGGATTGGGTGGAGGGAGTTTCCCGGCTGGGGCAGGAAGAGCTGGCAGTTTAAAGGGCCATAAGCCATCTGATGTTTCCTGTAGTTAGACGATCATCCGTACAACATCGCGAGTGAAGCGATTTGAAAGCGCGAGTGACAAGCTTTTCTTTGTCCGGTTTCTTTTCTTTTCTTTTCTTTTCTTTTAGTAAGCGAACTGCATTGACCTGGATCGTGAACCTTACTTTGTTGTTTGCCTTTGGCTTCCAGCTCTCTACGGACCTTTCTACAGGAAACCACTTCCGGAGCTCAAGGCTTCTCGATAGCGTCACGGGCCGGGAATCATTCTTTCAGTACTCTCTAAGAGACGGTGATGCTGTTCTTCCTCTCTTTTCGCTGAAGGGTCGGACCGCCATTGTCTCGGGAGCCGGTGCCGGTATTGGATTGGCAGTAACAGACGCTTTTGCTGAAGCTGGGGCAAATGTTGTCATCTGGTACAACAGCGATAAAAATGCTGTTGAGAGAGCCGAAGCAATCGGCAAGAAATGGGGTGTCAAATGTCAAGGCTGTGTTTCTGAATTCTCCACATGTTTACGACGTAACTAACATCGGTGAATCCAATCCAGCCGCCGCCTACCAGGTGGATATGACTCCCCAAAAAGCTTTCCAAGAGGCCGTCGACATGGCTGTGTCAGAGTCCAACAACCGCCTCGATATCTTCGTTGCAAATGCCAGAATTCCTTGGACCAAAGGTCCTATCCTCGATGCTGGTGAGGAGGGCTTTGACCACTACCGTAAAATCATCGCTACCAATCTCGATGGTGTTTAGGGAGCAAACGGGAAAACACCCTTAGTGTATGATATCCAGCGATTTTTATGGTAAGCCCTGAGGTGCATTTTTTCTATTCTATCATAGCATAACCGGATTGTCTGCTCTTTCCCATCCGAAACCAATGTCAAAAATAAAATTAAACCCGACCCCAAAATAGAAAATCCTCTCCCTGTCCGGAGTCGCTTATTAAGCAACGAGTTCTTGACGTGAGTCCTCTGGTTGCATTAAAGCTGTACAATCCGATCATTGCCATGGATACCGTACTGCATGCACGCCGGAACAACCCAACTTCCAACAAGCTTACCCCAAATTTCAACTATACTGATTGGTATTCCTCTAGCAAAGATTTCCGGAAGCGGTTATTCGACTTTAGACTTTTTCATTTGAGAGCGCACGCTGGTGCTTAACCTTTAAGTGACTATCATCACTGGGGCAAACCGTTGGTGCCATATGACTGCTGGGGCATTCATCCCCGCTTTGTAGAACATCATAACGTGGTGGGGGAGGCGGAGCGGATGGATATAAAATTCCCGCCAAATCCCCCCCCCCCAAGGATTATCTAGAACACAATAAGGAGATACTAAACTAGGGGCCTAGGGCCTCTATTCGTAGAAGAAGCAGAACTTCAATCAAACATCTCCCTCTGGTACAAGCCCTTTTTCCCTCTCAGAGAAGATAAGGCAATTGCGATCTCAGTGTCTGCTCGAACATCGCTGGTACTTCCACCTTTGACCAGGGATTCTAGGCTGTGCCTGCCATCCCGTCACCGGAAGCGTTCAGAAAGTCGGGCACGATTACGGATCTAGTGCAAATTCATATACACCGCTCACCGCTCCATATTTCTCACACTAGATTTATCCGTAGAAAAGGTCGAGATCTACTGTAGGGTCAATCCGGGTGGGGGTAAATTCCGTAGGACCCAACATTATTTTGTACACAATGTTCTGCTACTTTAACATTAATACCCGTAATCCCCCGGCCACTGGCGCTCCGTCTCCATAGCCCACTGCCATCCCAGCCTCGGCTCACCACGGCCTATCCAGCAACTGCAATTTCCTCGTCAAATACAGTGGCATACTAGGCTTGGACATCCTCTCCGGATGCTCCAACTCAAAAAGCTCGTATAGCCCTTTCCATCCACTCGATCTGACAAATTCGACTCCCCAAAGCACCAGATTAAACACAGAACGACCCCTCCTTGGATCAGTGAGGAATTCTTCCAAATACCCCCAGTCGATCTTCATATCTTTAAGCCTTAACTCCCTCATCTGACAAAACCTTATTGATTCAAGCATTCCCCCGACGCTTGGGTCAAGATCATACGTCAGTGGATTTCCCCTACCACCAGTAATGCTCAACTTAGCGAGAGTGAGCCTAAACCCGGAGATAAAGCCATAAATCCCCTTCATCATGACAAGTTGCCTTTCTGAACTCCCCGCAATGGCGGCCGGTGGTAGCACTAAACTTAGGTTGCGCACGTTTGACCAGGCACCTTCCCTACCTAGCAGTGGGTTCCCTCCATCGCCGTACCCGGGGAAAGTGCGTAGGTGCCAGAGTGAGAGCGGCGTGGGGAGTTGCAAGTCGAGCGTTTTCAGGACTAGGGATCCGCCCATTACGTGCCGTGATTCCTCGAATTGGCAGCGCAGGTAGACTAGTGCTTCATCAAGTAGAGTTCTCCCCCATAGATACCCCACACCTGGATTACACCTGATAGAGAGCGCCTCAAGTCTAGGCAGTCGGTCAAAAACCTTCTTGAAAAAGCCCTCCCGGTTGGCTTCCAGGTTTAAGTCTTCGAATAGCCCGGGCATGACGGGTATTTCTGGATCCACAAGACTGTAGGTCCCGCGAGTGCTAAAATGGCCTTGTGCGGGGAGGGGATTCAGACTGCTCCTTCTCGTTGGATCCCCTGGGTGAAGAGGTTCGAATTCTATAGGGCCGACGTTATGGAATGTGATAACGAGGCGATGGGCATGGTGTCCTATTCGCCCAAGGGCCCTAATGTACGCTGAGCGATTGAGAGGTGTCCGCCCGCGCAGGTCCAGGTGGAAACGGATCTCGTTGAACATCCGAGGTCTCTCTGCTGCAACAATGCTGTTTATTCGGCGGTTCACTCTGCTGAAGGACCGGAGGGACTTTGAGTTTAGAAAGGAGAGAATTTTCCGGCGGATTCGGCGGGGGGATCTAGGGTCTTTGCTATCGCCGTGTGGGGGTTGTGAGGCCATTATGCCCTCTAGATTAGTTGAAGGATTTACCATAGTCGAGGGATTGGTTCTGCCTTTGGCGTTTTCTCTCCCTTATATATTAATTTTATGCCTATTATCTTATACCGATAGGTTTCAATGAGAGGGAGAGGAGGAGGAGGCAGTGGAGGGGAATGATGGTTGTGGAGAATTTGCAGGAGTGAGTCAGTTCGTGAAAAGGGCTTTATCTAACAACTGCCTTACGGCGTTAAGACCCTAATTGGACTGTGGTTCGAGAGCCCCCACGTGAGAAGGAATTGTGAATTAGGTCAACAAGTAAATGATTCGATATAGGGTAAATAAATAAGGGCTTTCCATGAAAATCGAAGCGACCTAACAACGGAGGGGGTAAGTGATTGGCATCAGATCTCCTTGTCCCTATATACAATTGTTTGAGCTGTGATCTATTGGAACCCACACATTAGCTTTCAATGCCGAATGGACCACTTTTCTACCCAACCATGTAGACGGCTAGACAGAGTGTATACCCAAGGTTGGATTAGAAAATACCTTTTGATACCCTCTGAAGGATATTTTTTCTTCAAGGAAAGGGAGAGGATGGATTATTATTAGTATTTCAGTTCCAGAAAATCCACCTGTGCACAATATACCTCTACCACAGGACCCGGTTTCATACTAATAGAATAGTTAGCTGTTAAAACATTAATTTTATGATATATCATAAGTCAATAGATTTCTTATTTACCAGTGACTCTAGGACGTCCACCCCCCCACCCCCCACCCCTCTTCCGAGTTTATCGCCTGTGATTTTTTTTCCTCCTTTACCTTCGGCTATTATGATACTTCTTAATTAATCACAAAACG
>Ga0307513_10002400_pt1 | contig 25951 bp, 29 predicted proteins | sample 15_EM_MG_FD_202174 | JGI IMG/M metagenome (GOLD analysis project Ga0307513, IMG submission 202174) | Populus trichocarpa ectomycorrhiza microbial communities from riparian zone in the Pacific Northwest, United States - 15_EM | ecosystem: Host-associated > Plants > Roots > Unclassified | place...
AGACACAAGTTAATAAGCAACTTTTCTTAATTACTAGAAATTCGCAGGTGTGCAAACCCCAGACCGTAGCCAATATTAGCAACATGATTGTACTTACGCACATCATCACTCGAGAATACTGAGAAAGCATCTTAGTAATCTCTGTCTTAGACACTGAGACGGATGGCAGAAAATTTTCCACGTTTCAGCAGTCCAAGAGATAGTATAAATGCTGTTATATCCAACATGCAGCCACCACTTATACAATACAAGGCAATTGGCCCAAACCTCAGCGAAATACTGAACATGGTCTAGAAAACGCTAATCACAAGACCTCTGTGCATAACAAATTGCGCAATGTTTGCGGTTCGCTTGTATGAGTTCCTTCTGCGCCACGTGAGTAGTTTTGTTAGATGAATTGCTCTAAAAAGAAAGTCAGCACCAAGACTAGCCCAATGGCCCTCCTTGCCGACAATACGAACACCTATATCAGCCGCTTAGAGCATGGAGACACCGTCCCAACCACCGCCGATATAACACACTAGTTTCCTAGTGAAGGCACTGATGAGCAGGACTACGGCGGCTATTTGCGTGGGTGTGCAAAGGGAGGCAATTACTGCCGGGGGTGGTACGGCAAGGGATATGAATTCGGGGTTACATGTGTCTATGAGGGGTGCCATGGGTTCGTTGTCGATGAGAATATAGGAGTCTGTCTTTTTGCGGAGGAATTCTAGGGCATCGCAGGCACGGATGGTCTTCTCGCTTTACTACATAACCGCACCGGAGTTAGTATGATCCAGAGGCAAGAGAATAGAGGAGTTGGCATACACTTGGCAATGGTGTGCGGGTATTTCCCCCCTGACACCAACTTTGCGCCAACACGAACACATCTCGCTATTTCAACTTTATCCCCAGTTAGCATCCAAGTCTTGAATCCCGTATTCCCGCATTCAAACAAGGCTTGACATCCTTCCGCAGCCTATTCACAAAACATCTCGCTCCCGAGGGCTTCAAGTCATGATCAATATACTCCTTCAAGGCGTTGCCCATCTCCTTGTGCCTATTAATGAACATCAAAAATGCAGCTTTGTGTTTTGCGGAGAACCCCCGGTAGCGCTGAATGGCCAGATTCTTCCTTCCAACAACTAGGATCCTTAGTCCCTCCGGAACCATATCACTCCACCGATTATTTTCACCCAGTCGTTACCCTGAATAATAGGAAACACAACTGTATTCGCCCCCTTCTGATAGAACAAGACGTCTCTAGAATTAGAGTTTTCCTTCGCACCACCAAGAAAATCCCGTTCCTTTCTCTTTCGCCAGTCATAAATTGGACTGCCATTCCCATCCCCCCCTCACTCGTGAATGGCAAGTCCTCCAAGACGTTGACGCGGAATATCGGTACTTTGTAATTTCATCCCTCTGCGATCCCTGTAGGACAGACGCAGCTCAACGCTTTCTGCCCATCACACCATAGTAATATTATTCGGACTTGATCCCTGATGCATAACTGTACCTTTTGAGATATCCCCGTCGTTAGTAGTAGTGGGGCGTAGCACTCTGACATTGCTTAAGCGTATGGACAAGGTCCCTAACTCTTGATATTATATCCTTGTGGTAGCAGCATTCAACTGGATCCCAGGAGGGGCTTGAGCACCTCCGAAAGCGCCGTTCCCATCACCAGCAGAAAGTCCAAGTCTAAAATAGTGCTTGAGTTCATCTATGGCCCCACAGGCATAACTGACAGTGGCAATATGAATCTCCTTCAGCACCATATCATTCTGCGTCAAGGTTCTAGTCTTATTGCTAATAAGGTGCTCTACTCTCCCTAGCTACTCCGGAATAGTGTGTAGTCCCAACAACCGTACCCTTGATCACCTTGCCATGTTGAATAAAACAAGCATTTGCGCTCTTGCCTGTGCCCGAGTTGACCCTTGAGCTGATAGGAATAATAGTCGAGAAGAGTACCAAGAAACTAGGGATGTTGATGTGCCAGATTCTGTTGATGACTTTGCTAGAACTTTTGGGGTTTATTCAACCTAGCTTGCCCTGGTTATTCTCAAACCCTTAAGGCGCCACCAATACTATACTGAGTGGAAATGTCAGAATGGAAGGAATTTTTGACAGGCTATTGGTCCCCTTTTCCAGCAATCCAGTCTTATTACCGGAGGGAGGTGTAGACTAAGCTGCGCCCATCTCCGGACCAATGTAAACGATAGCCGCCCAAGTGGTGGAATTCCCGGCCAAGAAGGTGTTCACCCATATAGTATTATCAACCAACAATACCATCAATGAAGATGCTGTCTCCGGCAGTACTGATAGAAAGGACGAAGAGGCACCAGGATCTATAGGCATAGGGGGACCCAGAGCGGACGGAGGAATTGGGCCGGGAGCCGGAGGATCAAAAGAACGGATCTAATAAAGTTATTAACTTCCGAAGGCGAAGGCGCAGAGGCGGTAATAGTCAAGTAAGCCAAACTGGAAGATCACAAACCTTTAATTAATGCCGGCGGAGGTCTCAATTTTCAATTCGTCTCCGCATCCAGCTAGTCCAAGCAAATAACCCTCTCCCAAGGGGTATCAGTACCCTCCACCCCCTCAGTTTGATGGGCTTCATTGGAGATTGTCTTCAAAATATCCGCCTCTGCCGGAACTCGATCGTCTCTCTTGAGAACGAGAATATCCCCGATCCTGCGGTCTTTGCTCCTCTTGGGCACAGCCCTAGTATCGGTACCATCACTTTTTTTCCCCAGCCCCTAGCCCTCAGCTACTATCGCATTCTTCTTGCCCAGCCAAGCCCCCTTCTCCCTCCTTATCACCCCACCATCCGCAAATGAGAAACCTCATATAGCTCACTATCAACCTCCGTATCTCTCCTCCTCCGAGCAATATCATTATGCGCCACCTTGCCAAGAGTAATCGAAAACACAAACACCAAGGGAACAATGTAAGAGCTGAGATAGCCGATCCTGGGCGCCGGAATGCATTGGCTTAAGGGAACAAGTAGAAAGTAAAGATTAAGGAAAAGGCTGAATTTATGCCGAAAAGTAAGTGGTAGAAAGGGAAAACTCGTAAATTTGTGATTCGGAGTGGTAGAGAGGATCGAGGATTAGGAGGTATCAGGGGCCCATGTTTCCCAGCCTAGAAGAGAGGATCGGCGATAAGGGTCCTACGCAGAGGAGTGAAACAGCTCGGGCGGAGACACAGTTTGTGTTAAGCGGTGAAGAAGTTCATGTTTGATTATTGAGTGAATAAAAGAGGGACATGGGTTAAGAGTAGGAAGAACTTAGGCGAGGATAGGAGTGAAGGAAGGAAAAATAATTAGGAGAAGACTTTTTAGTAGCTGCATACGTGTACTATACAGTACTGTACTAGTACAACAGTCGCTCCATAAATTAGCATGAAAGCTGCTGTTTGTTGAACCCCCCTACCTATTGACCCCTCCTCCATGGTACTTCTTAGTTTTATATGATATGAACTAACTCATTCGGTTTGACAGTCTGAGATTTTCAAATTTTATTTTTGCATCATAGCCAGTCACTCAATACATTTTAGGGTTTGAACAGTGAAGTGCAAGTATGATGCGTCACCATTCAATATGATACAATACCATGACGTACTGTAAACTTACCAGATGCTATTTGCTAGCTATGTATAGCCTCTAACGGTAATTTTGAATCTTAGTGTAATATTTATCTTATTGCCAAGATGGAATTTCATAAGATCAGGATTTAAGATAGGAGATTCTGTTTTTTAGTATTCTCTTGCTAGTATAATTTAAAGTACCGGTAATTCACTCACTGTATGGTATGAATCGGGTAAGTTTTAGTGATGTGCTATGTCATTTAGGCACGAGTAGCTTTGCACTAAGGCAAAAATTCCCAAAAACAGTTACTAGGGGTTCGTGTTGTCATAGATGATAGTAGTAGCGTAAGCTGAGTTGTTCATTCGTGGCCATACTATTATAAAGTAACTTTTATCGCTGTAATTTTTCCACATCCCTTTTCTAGGTCTAATATACTACCAGAATGCAGTCACAATAGAAGGTAGTCGTGGCCTCATCTCGGCTTCTATATACAAAATGTATATGATGAGGTCAACCACTCGTAACCAGATCCAGAACTAACCCTCCTGATCATATACACTAACGCTTCAACTTCCCACTTTGTCCAACTCTAGCCAAACCACATCTTTTTCTTTTCTCTACGCTCTTCGATCCCAAAACTCCCAGAAATGCCAAATCCTCCCCGAACACCTGCGATAACATCTTCTTTTATTGCAATGGACGACCATTCACTCCCTACATTGTGTCAGACACATCGTCGCCGTTCGGTAGAGCTAAAATGCAGGTTAGGCAGCCTAAGCCTAAATGAGATATTGAGACACCAAGAGGGACATGAAGGTCAGCTAAGTTTTGATGGAATTTTACCGGAGGATGTGAGCAGGTGGGAGAGCGAACATCCGGGGGTTATTGAAAATGATCAGGTCCGGCAGGAATATAATTTCCTTAACCAAAGATTCATTATCAAATGTGCACCCACGCCTACCCATGAGTCACTTTCACAGTTCTTCTCAACAACTGTTATCAGATCCCTTGTTAACCTAGGAGGGGATGAAGCAGTAGATATGGTCAGAGTTGGTTCTGGAATAGGTATGTGATCAAACAATTCTTCTTATTAATTTATCTAACTGTGCCTAGCTTTTGGGGACTTCAAAGTTCCCGGTGACTTTTGTGGAAAGTCAAAGAAGATGCCCGATGCCTACGTGATGCTACCCGGTGCAGATTTCCCTACCGTCGTATGCGAGACCGGTTGGAGTGAAACATATCCAGAATTGATGGATGATGTCAAGTTGTGGCTACTGTATACGAAGGGCCAGACAAGGCGAGTAGTTGTGGTGAAGTTTACCGAAAGCCGGGAAGGGAGTTCTCCGAGGATTGGAAACCATACACCGGGCGTGGAGGATGGTGAGCGGGAGGTGGGGAACGACAAGTCAGGAGTGGGGAGTGAAGGGCCGGGAGTGAAATGGGATAAGCCAGAGGAGGGGAACAGAGAGGCAGTAGTAGAGGATGCATTGCCGGAGGTGAATGAGGGGCTGGAGGTTAGGAATAATGAGTCCGGAGATGATTCTGAGGAAGATACGAACACAAGTGAGGAACAGATTATGATTAACAGTATCGATGGAAGTACGAATTATCATGAATTGGCAGCAAGGCTGTTGGACTTGAATCGCCGGGGTGGGTTAAGGGAGCCATTAGTTGGGGATCTAGGAGCCACGATACACGTTTTCAAGGCAAGCGACGACGGGAAAGACATTGTGGAAACGTTCACTGCTACTCTGCTCCCACGACCTGCAATTGAGCAGGAAGCACCAACGAGATTTGGGATAACTCTGGATGATCTCTTTGGGGGTAGTGTTCCTACAGAGCAGAATCCCAAGAAGGTATTCTGGTTTAGTTTGGAGAGGTTAGAGAAGTACGTGACCAGTTCATTACCACAAACCGAGCGGGATAGGGCAAGTGCGCGCACAGTGAAGTTGCTTAAGGAAGCAGGAGAGTGGGAGGAGAGAGAAACCTATTCACAGGGCAAAAGAAGGCGCCTAAATATGGGGTAAGTATAAGGAGGGCTGTGGAGTTGGGGTGTGGTGGGGGTGGGTTTGCGAGTGTGTTTTTAGCCCTCATCAAAATATCACTCCCCGTAGTGGACTTACTGGAAAGTAGCCTCAACTTGAATTAATAATAGAAAATAGAAATTACAAGGTTCTCTTTCTCGTGATAGCATTTCTGCTTTGAGCGCAAGCTATGTAGAGTGGTTGAGATGAAGCAAGTTGAATAATAAAATTGTAGCAGGGTGCCAAGACTTTTGCTACAGGAGTGTATTACCAGCATGATTTAATACCTGGTAAATTGCGCAATCTCCTTGGCACGCTAAACCTTATTTCAATACATGAACTTCTACTCGTAGGCAACAAACGCAGGTACCCGGCAACAGATATATTTTGTATGGTCGCTTGGATACGCGCAGATATTTCACCATATACAGTATTTACTCGCTAGATCCGTCACCTGGGATCTCAATAGAAATTACTATCTAAACTATAGTAGGCTTAGAAGAACGAGTTAACAAAAATTACAAATACCAGTTTATGTCAAAGCCCTTTACCCGTCTTAGTATTAATCCTACCCAAATTTAATTATCATAAATAATTTTTTGCCTCCCACCATGATAAGCACAGATTTCAAACCCACCCTCGAGTATTCCCCTAACCCCTCCTGAGCGGAGCCTCAACCTCCCTTAAACAAGAACGATGCAAAAACTGAAATCCCCCCACCACCCAATATACACAACCATCGGAAAAAATCCGCGAAGCAATCCACACATCGACACCACCAAGAAAAAGAAGAAAAAACCTCTATATTCATTCATCACCGAAGCCACAAGACCAAATGGCATTCTGACAGCAGTGGTATCACAGATGATTACTTCGCCTAATCTACCATCTCCGAATCCCCAGAGTATTTCTATTACCAGAATTCTACAATCGCTAGGAGGCTCTTGGCCCATACGAGACCTATCTCCTTGCGCTAACTTTAAGCCTTAACTAGCAAACCTCCCCGCACAGCACAGTATCATACATGAAAGACATCCGAAAGAAACCCACGATAGGCCTGAGGAAAAATCACTGCACCAATGTTATTTCTTCCCGAAAATTGTTGACGGAAAGAGGAGGAACCCCAACAAAGCCCCCGCGCCAGTATATACATTGCCGGTAAGTGATCTAGCCTTGGTGACGGATGGTTTGTGTTGAGAATATTACTTTTATAATTATTATAACAAGCATATCCGGCAAGGAATAATCAGAGCCATTTTCATTTAATACTGACTGTATACAGATACACAGTTATGCTCGATGAGAACAACCATCTCTTGACCAAAGACCTGGAAGTCCTTTATAGACTCTTCGGTAGTCTCTCATATGAGATTCACGGTTAATTCTTCTCGGGATAGCCAACACGCTTGACCTCACCAATCCTTCCCCCTTGAAAGTCAGGAATCTTACACCTCAACTATTAGCATACTCTGCACCGCAAATTGCAGCAGCAATTACTTCTCGCCTCCGTTCTTTACTTCCGGACGGAAATGAAACTCTAGAAGACTTCGTTCCACCCCTGCTTCCCGCCACTATCCAACTAGAAGCTCGCAAAATTACTGGCGCAACAGAAGACCTCCGGAAGGCTTTCAACATAGGGATATTGAACCAGAAATCCGCCAGAAGGAATTAAAGATGAAGCAACAGCAGCAATAATAAGAGGGGCCAAATCACTGGATGAGATAGTGAGATCTCCAGCTCGTCAGCCACTAACGGAAAATACGAACCCAAACTCTCCAAATGTTCCTGTTAGCACCCTCTCCTCTTTGCGCGTCAGGACAGCACCACAGGCTACGATCGCCCATATCGCCTATGTTTCTTCTTCGTCATTCGGTGGATCTTCCATTACTCATATAGGTGACGCTCAGCCTACAACAAAAGACCGTCTTCTGTTGTCTTGCTACGACCGAAATGTTCAATAGTAGCGTTACCATCAGAAAATTGTTCGATGATATACAGCTTTCTTCAAGAAGGAACTATTACATCCGGTACCATCGACTGAATTCCACGATGTTGCCTTACTCGAAGTTGCCAGCGTGGTCAGCATAATGGCTGAAGGTCTGGGTACACCAAGCAAAAGAGGAAGAGCCTCTGGTGGTATTCAGGATAGATACCTCTCATAGGTATAGATATGATAAAATGGTACCTTAGAAACATTGGCGTTCTAACAGCCTCTAACTCTTACATCCCAGACTTATTTCTCATTACACCCGGAGCTAACTGCCTTAGCCTTTTCCCTTCCCGAATTTCGCTCCTAGCTGCCGCATTCTCCTTCACCATCCGCCGTTCTTCCTTCTTTCCCATACCGCGCATCTTCTTTTCTTTTACCGAGTGTTTAGCTTTATTAACAGCCGCTTTCTGATGTTTGACCAACAATTCATAATTGCTCGCGTGAGTAAATAGGTCAATCGAGTTGCGAACGCCCGCTGTTACATCCGTCACCTCGTGAGCAGATCAGACACTCCCACCATCCTTCCCCCGACCGGCTGCCGTTTCCAGCAAACCTATCCCCGCACTTCACTAGCTCCCAGCACCCTGCAAGGCTCCATCAATGAAGGTGAAGGCACTCAATCGCCCATGCTGTCGGTACGAAACCTGCCTCAAGCACAGGTCTAGCACTGAGTGGATATTACTAATACGCACTTACTTAAGGATAGGCATATTCACATCTCCCTGATTAATGAGGTGAAGAGCCTTGTGGGAACCGGCACTCCCCAAACTCTTTACGACCTCAACCTTAGCCTGAGGAAGGTCAAAGCTCCAACCAGATTGGACCAAAATCGTGTTCTTTTAATGGAGAGGAAGGTTCGTTTCACAAACCGTTCCCTGCCTATATCGGCACCGCTCCACTCTCTTTGGCTCGAATCTGCAACCGGTATCATTTTGGAGGACCTTAAAGAGATATGGACTTTCACCCCGCGCGATCTCACAATTCCTGGTTTCCACACTTCCACCGGTCAATACCTCCATGATAGTACGGGCAATGGATCAGTAACTTCCAAATTTGTGAATATGGTTACCCAGCAGCAGGTTGACTAGGAAACTAAGACTGTTTTCCGCTGGGAATACTAGGGAAGCCCGCGTCTTTACCACTCGGGTTCCGCTATCACCCCGAGACTGGCCCTCGCGCCTATCCGCAAAGTTATGGAGGGAGAGAAGGATAGAATCAGGGAATTTTACTACCGGTTCTGGCTTCGTGATCAGAAGGTTCCCCTCGATGCGCCCCAACAGATGTATTTGACGGCGGGCGAGCGCAAGTTCAGGGGCAGGCGATTGCTGATTCCGTTCACACGGTTGGGAATAAGGGCCAGGCCCCCATCGAGCGACCTTGGAAGACTGTCTACGCACCGATGGATTTCGCCATTGTGGTTGGGTGGAAAGCTATAATCAAAGCAATTTTCTCAGGCTGGCTCACCTCTTCAGTAGCTTGTGAATGCTACCTTGCACAGACCCTTTGAAGAAGTACGATGCTGCCGAAACCGAAGCCCAAATCCTTGCCGTTCTCGAACAGACATTGGGGAAGCTGGTGGAGGTTTACACAACCATTTTGAAGGATGGACGGCGAATTATGAAGGTTACTTCACAGTTCTTGTACAGGGACACCTACACCAACTATGAAAACACGTTCCAACTGTTGGAGTCCTTCCCTCAAAGGACTGGTTCGGCCTCGACGATCCTGACACCGAACGTTTAGAGAAGACTCCTATGTTTCGCTCGTCAAGCTTTACCCAATTCAAAGATGACAAGATCCCCGACTCGGTTGAAACTCTCCCACAAGTGCTAGTTGAGCTCTCTACAAATAAAGCCATACAAGTTGCATTTATCAACTGCATTACCGATCAGAGCCACTGAAACCCGGTAGTTGACTATCTCAAATACCACGGCACCATTACCTAGCAGCCTGTCAATTTCGACAATGCTATCCCTCCCAAGGCGAGAACTGAAAATCTCATCAGACCTGCTGCTAGCAACGAAGGTTATGCCGATGAATCCCGCGGCTGCAATCAAATTCACCTTTCCCAAACCTTCTCTACGAATACTAACCTTGCCAGAACCATGGCTCATTGAATGTTCCAATTTCCGGCTGTGAGGTCTCTTATTAAAACTTGGGCTACAAAGAGCAACGCTGCCAGGGCTAGATCTTTTTCTTCTAATTTTATTGGTATCGCACTACCAAATCACAATATTGAGGCCAAGTTGCATCACGCCGGCATTGTCAACAGTAGGAAATCACCAAAGTCGAGGCCACCAACGAGGAAGCCGAAAAGAAGGCGCTCGCGGGAGAGGAGGAAGCCGAGAACCAGTACCAGCCTATATATTTACTGACCAAGGAAGTCGGGAGCAAGGTGTGGGGATGAGTCTATACCACCCCTCGCCTATAGCTAGAGAAGTTTGGGACAGGGCTGATAGACATTTATGGACAATTATGGATACTCATTTCCCTTGTTATTCCCCTTCACCATACTAATTATATTATAGATTTCACAATCACAAACATTGAAAGAAATAGCACCAAGTAATTGACTATTCATGTTGGCGGACTGTGTGGAAAAACTATTCGGCAGAACTACATGTCAATTGCTTTTGAGAGCATCGGGGGGGGGGGGGGGGGGGGGGGTCAGAAACCGTCAGATAAACCAAATCGGAGAAGATATTCAAAGAGGTTACAGAGACAACTACATCGTAGGCCTCCCGCTCCCCGACCGAACTTTTGTCCGCGATTCAATTCGCCCATCCCTTACTCACTTCTATCGAGATGGCTTCCCCTGCCGACATGAGATCTCGTGGCTTAATCCAGCCCTATTCTGTTTTCACCAGATATTCGCTGGGTGAATGCTCTGCTCTCGCAGCTCTGGCTGAAGTTATGCCAATTGAGCCTTTGGCCTCTGTCGCTTGCTATCGCGCCCCGACTATGCAAGTCCCCGTCGAGCGCGATCCAGAGCGAAGAAGCGGCTGCTCTATGATTGCTGTCGACCCTAATCGTATCTCTAAAGCCTTCCATGAGCAAGCTCTTCAGTACATTGATGACGACATCGCAGAGGTGACTAAATACGTGTTGGAAGTTGTTAATTACAGCTTATTAGCTAACAATATATCTGCGATGGTGATGTAAGTTTCTCACCATTCACACCCTTTCACTCTCACTGACATACAGCTAGTTACAGGCCCCGGACTGCCTCACCAATGTACCCAACTTCCTCAGGGTGCAGAAAACTGACATTCACACCCTTATGGTGAAGATGTCCCTTGAGGGCGTTAAAGAGTACTTTGAGGACCTACCAGTTGATTAATGGGCCGCGTATCAGTCAGATTTTGGGAAATTGGGACAAGTATGAAGACACTGTCGCCTTGTCTGGAATCACTGCTTAATTCCTCCTCCCTCTCGGATTCCTCTGCATATCTTTTTCCATGTTTGGCTTGTGGTTTAAAGTAGGGTTACAATTTCCTTTCTTATTTCATCTAAATTCTGCAGGGGTTATGAGTTGTATTTAGTATTTGGAACCCATTCAATTACTCACTGCGGAGTTTATGTTGCACCTGAACTAATTTGTGGGTATCATATCGATGCCTATGGTCCGACCACTAAGTATAGCTAACTCTTGCCAGCCTGGATACATATCTTACTAGACGGGTTATAGCAAGTTGCATCCCCGAAAGTCTCGGTATTCGCGTAGATTAGTGTCCCAAATTTCTCGGGTCTTTATGTGCTCTCGGCAGGCCGCCTTCCACCTCATTCCTCATATGATACCTGTGCGATGCATCAACACACCAGGATGCTAAAATTCAAGTAAAAAACTCCCAAACCCCAATCTATCTCAGCACACAGCCATAATCTGCACCCAGCCTTACCTACCTTCTTTCTCCTAGAAACTGTATGCCCTATTTTTTGAAACCTGGGTGTCTTGTTCCGCACATCTGCAAGGGAGCTAGTGCTGTTAGGCGGCTACAGACACTGGTCTCCCGCTTTCCAGTGGCTGCACCGCCCTAACCTTAGGTAATCTTAGGGTCCCCGCCACTAGATATTCTCAATAACAAAAAGCCCCCGCATCGCCTTCATATATAATCACTCGGTTACTGGGAACCTCAAGCGGTGACTGCCCTGAGACCTGGACGGTACCAGACGAACGGCTATCGGCAGTCCATCCAGGGTGGTCAACATGCAGAATGGCCTTCTTGGGCCCGGCGGTAGGCCCTTCAGGGTGAGACTGGTGTGGTCAGGGTAGGGGGGGTGTCGGAGCACGGCGGATGACAGTGGGGGATGATCCAGGACTTCCGAGGATGATTGGAGACGGTGGAGAGCTGTGTAGGGTGGTGGGGTACGGTGGGGCATGGTGGGGGGCAGCCGCTATGGCACGGGTGATATCTCATGATGCTCTGACAATTGATTCTAAGGTCTAAGTCAGTTTTCAGTTACTCTACTTTAACAAATTTACTACTATTTTTTGGCAGCCAAATTCCCCAGTCGCCATATTTTCCCAAGTCAAGTGGCCAGTATGTTACAAGGAGCCGCAAGAGATTCGCAAGCTATGAACACTTCTGAGCGACTGTGATTCCTGGGCTACCTTACCGCGGCAACACATAGTTCCAAAGAGGCACGATAAAGCCCTCTTTCCTTCCTTGCGTTAAAAAGTCACCCTATGCACGCATGCTGAACTATGCACCCCCGAACACCCCCCCCTCTACTAGTAATCCTCTTCATACCAAATTGATTGGTAATCTTCTCCCCACCGGCGCCTCACTTTTTCTATTACCTACGCCCCCCATCATCCTCTCATCCTCATGCTATCCTCCTTACTCGCCTCCTCCACAGCCTGACGGCACCCCTACAGTTCCCTCCTATATATTACGAATTTCCCTCGTTTTTTCCGCCATTAATCTTTTCACCCCTTCCCTCTTTCCTCACGAAATAGTAATATGTTTGGCGGTAACTTCATTCATCCCAACTGTGAGCTTCCCACCGGAGCTTTTTTTGGGTTCCTCCACCACCACTTCTATCTTACCCCGCTGTCCACTGTCTCTGGGTTGCCTCCTCCCTAAGCAATTCGTAATAAGTTCTGCTAATTACTAATTATAATGAATCCTCATTGAACTCAACCGATTCCCTTTTGTCAGAAAAGCCTCATCATATTGGATGCACTAGAAACTACCACTGATGTCTCTACCCCTCATTCTGCATCGTCCCTCCGCCCTCTCGCTCTCGATCACGGGCCACTCATGCACGCCTTCTTTTTCCCGACCATCCCTCATTACCACGCAACAGAGCTCCGCCAGCATTTGCGTCTCAATTGCCACCTCCTACAGACCAATTTTCTCTCAACAAGGAGCTATCCTTGGTCCAGGCGCTTCTTTCCCGCTTTACGGCGTTCGTGAGATCAGGTTACAGAAGGGGAGGATGAGGCACAGGGAATCTCTTAGGGCGCTTTACGGTTTTGTTTTAACTGAATTTGAAGGCCGTTTTCTGTGGAGCAATGAGGTTCATGCTGTAGCAGCTCAATTACCTGATACTCCGGCCCAGAGATTAGGCATGGTCAAATCCTACTAATAATACCCACCAAGGAGCTAACCGACTCACGAAGGTCGCATTAGCCAACAATCATATTTTAATGCGCCAAGCTAAGATAACAAATAGCGTCGCAGATCATACAGGATGCAGTATCGGTACATGTACTGCACTTCGCCTAATCCACCATTTCCGAATTCTAGTTGAATTTCTATTACCAGAATTCTACAATCACTAAAGTTAGGAGCTTCTTGACCCACATCAGAACTATCTATTGGTACCAACTTTAAGCCATAGTTACCCTCCGCACAGTGCATGAAACACGTCCAAGCAAACCCGCAATAAGAATGGGGAAAAATAACTGCACCGATAATGTTATTTCTCCTCGAAAATGGAACGCAGAAAGAGGAGGAACCCCAACAAAGCCTTGGTATTAGTATCTACGTTACTGGTAAATGATCTAGCCTTGGTGAGGGATAGTCTGGGTCAAGGATATTGCTTTTACATAACAGAAGCATATCCGGCAAAGAATAATAGAACTCATTATCATTGGCACTGGCTATATACAAATAGATAAGACGGCTAAGACGACTGGCAATGCCTATATAGTTATGCCCGATAAGATCGACCATCTCCGGACCAAAGACTAGGAAGTCCTTTACAGCATCTTCGAATGGTCTCTTATACAAGGTTTGTGGTTGATTCTTCTCGGAATAGCCAACACACTTAATCTCATCAATCAACCATTTCCTTCCCCGCTTGAAAGCCTGGAATCTTACACCTCAGCTACTCCCTTTCCTACCATACTCCACACCCCAAATTGCAGCAGCGATTACCCCCCGTGTCCGTTCTTTACCTCGAGGCAGTGTTGGAACCTGTAGTCACGGGCGTACTCTCTTGTCTTTGCTGTGGCCACGAGTGATACCTCGTGACCACTTGTGTCACCCCCTGTCCCTCTCATAATCTTCGCCCCTCTTCTTTCTTCCTTCTCTATTTCTTCTCTACTTTCTTTTTCTCTCCTAACCCTCTTCTTGTTCGATAAGCAATACAACTCGTTCGGTTTCTCCGGTAACCGCTCTCCTTTTAAACTTGTGGAACTTCTCACTTCCGCTGCTTTACACTCAATAGTTCTCAACAGGCAGAAATGAAACTCCAGGAGACTTCATTCCACCCCCGCATCCCCGCCACTATCCAATTATGGTAGAAGCTCACAAAGTTCCTGACGCAGCAGAAGGTCTCCGGAAGGCTTTCGACATAAGTCTGTTGAACCAGAAATTTGCCAGAAGAAACTAAAAATGAGGCAACAGCAGCAACCGGAAAAGGAGCAAAAATCACAAGACAGGATGGCGAAAGATGGAGTGGTGGGGGGGAGATGTCGAGGTGTATGTTCTTCTCTGAAGAGGTTGCCAGTCAACCACTACTTAAGTAGTGAAAACTTCTATATGTATACCCTATACATCCGTTCATGCCCGAGTGTGCCACGCACGTCCACACTTCAGTGTTCCTCCATAATATGTCCGCTTCTTATTACCTATGCTCCTCGATGCTTCTAATACAACACTCTGCTTATAGGATTATTATACGATCGGCTACGGGATCTATGTTGCCACCCAAGACTATACAAATACGGCTCCTACCCAGAATCGGGAATTGTGTAATTGAAGTACTATACAGTATCACCAGTACACAATGTTCGTTTATACGAAGCGATATCATCCAAAAGATGTATCGGTGGTTGGGGGCATCCGATGATTGTTGTACTGGTTTCCACCGGAGGTAGTTTCAAGTATCCAACACCATCTTGTATCATACCACCAAGATTTCTCTATCCAAGTCCCTATTCGCATGTTGCTTTTATGTAAATTTCTCAGAACTATTTTTATTAATGAGGGTGTTGAAAGAACGATATCAAGCTGGGAAAAGGGACTGAATAGTTCATACAAGCAGGGAGAAAAGAAGAAAGAAGAAAAATAATCACTTATTGTTACAATTGTATTCGTGTTCCTTGTCCCTTTCATCAAGGGGGATATCGCTATCATCTCCACCCTCTGCCCTTTTCATCTGAGGCGAGTAGGAGAAAGCCACCCTTACAGACTCCTCAGAAAAAACCTTTCTTCCACAAACGCTGCAAACGCCAACGACCCGAACAGCGCCCTACGGAATGCTAACTATAATATGATACCTCTAAAACATACAAGCGAAAGTATTCACAAAAACCTCCAAACATAACGTTTGGCACAAAAAGGTATTACAATACGGGCATATTTTGCTTTCCTACCATTGGCTCCATGACTTATTTAGAAAGGCTTCTCTCAGATGGCTCACAGGGCTCGTTTCTCCGAGCTTTCCCTTTTCCTCCACACATGGCGAACACATCTTTTATCACCATACATTCTGTAACGACTTTTTATGATCATAAATTTCATTCAGTGCAGAGTGAACAGGGCGTAACAGTAAGAAACGTAACTCATAAACTACCTTAAAAGTTCCCATGTATCTCCATTCCCATGAGAGAAGTGCTTCCATCCAGCCTGCCTTTCCAACCGTGCGAAGTGTTCCAAGCAACAGAAGAAAGAAAGAAAAGAACATCAAAATTGCCACAACCTCCGCAGGTCCCTACTCAACGATCATCATCGTCACCGTCATCTTTATTTTGACCAAATCCAACACCATCCAATTCTGAACCGTCTTCCTTGATCTCATCATTTGGTCCGTCAGTGGGTAGCTTAAGAGTGCTGACCCAGGGGCTATATTCGGAGCGAGATTCAAACCCGCCACAGGATACTCGAACTCTAAGGGAGTGATTGTTGTTCAAGCAATGCTGTCCTTGACTTTGGCACGAACTGCATATATCATGGTTATCACATATACAACAATCTAGAAGGTTGTATGTAAGCTCTTTGGTCAGGTAATTTTAATATTATGGGTATTCATACGATAGAAAAAGACTGTTTTATTGAGTATGCGAATCCTACAGTAACACCAGTCACAGACACCCCACACCGATAGGGGCCTTCTTGAACACCCCGGCTTGCTGTCACGAGTATCAATCTCCAAATCTGGTTCAGAGTCCCCAGTCGCTCGAAGTCGGATTTGCTGAAGGAGTAGTATACGAATAGAGTCCAGAACGGCGAGGTCCAGTGGGGATCGACCATAGTTGTCCTTAACTTCAGGGTCTGCCCCTGCTTCCAATAAAATCTTAGTCGCCTCTTCATACCCAAAACCGCAAGTGAAGAAGAGCATTGTGCATCCCTCTGAATCTCGGATGTTGACATCAACCCCGCCATCTAAACAATCCTGCAATTTCTCTGGAGTCTCAGCTTCCTTAGCGACCCTCAATGGGTATTCAGCTTGGTACTGGTTGAGAAATTCGAACACTTCCTCATGACGATTTGCCTGAGCCAAATCAACTGCAGTCATGCCATCACTAGCCTTTTTTGCGACAGGGCTAGCACCAGCTTCTAGTAGAAGTTTCACAACTTCTAAGTGTCCGCGCTGAGCTGCTCGATGTAGAGATGTCGACTTATTGTTGATGGCATGTTGCGCATCAGATCTATAAACTAGTAAAAGTGCAACAATCTCCTTATTTCCCTCCTGAGATGCCAATACTAAAGCTGTCGAACCCCTATTATTCCGGGCTTTCACATTCGCGCCAAATTCCAAGAGAAGCTTAACACTCTCGAGTGGGCCATTCACAGCACCTAAGTGTAAAGGGGTCCAGCCATCATATTTTTCTGCGTCAACTTCTGCACCGGCCTCTAACAACAGCTCCACAACCCGGTCATGTCTATTTGCCATTGCTAGGTGCAAGGGGGTTTCCTTACCGCGGTTTGTCGGGTCTGTGTTAGCTCCAGCCTCTATGAGTTGCTGGACCACATCTTGGTGTCCTTTCGCAGAAGCCGCATGTAATGGTGTCCACCCCGAAGAATCATTTGCTTCAGCATCTGCTTCCTCTTGCAGAAGAAGCTGGACTACCCTGGAATTCCCCTCATAGGCAGAGAGATATAAGGGTGTTTTATTATTAGCCTCTAATATATCCCGGGCCGCGCCAGAATCCAGCAATAATTGAACTACTCGTCCGTACCCATTCTCAGCAGCATGATGAAGTGCTGTGTAACCGGTACCATCTGGTGTATCAACTTTGGCGCCAGCCTCGATAAGCTGCTGAGCTACATTCTGATGGCCTTTGCGAGCTGCCCAATGCAGTGGTTTTAGCTTAGGACACTCCGGTTCCACGTCGGCGCCACTCTCAATCAACTTCCTCACCACTGCAACATGGCCACCTTTAACAGCCAGGTGTAAGGGTGGATAATCCTGAGATATGCCTTCCAATTCGTATACGGTATTCACATTAACTTCTCTATCAACGAGTGCCACAACTACCAGATCATGTCCGTGCTCAGCAGAAAGATGTAAAGCTGCAGATTTGCTGCACTCCGGTATGTCGTTTATACCATGGTCAAGCAGCTCACGCACTACCGCCACATATCCATTCTTCGCTGCTAGGGCAAGTGGGCTGTTGCGGCCAATCCTTTGGTTTGGGTCACACCCAAATTGAAGAAGAAGCTTAATAACAGAATCATGTCCCCTTTCGGCAGCTTGACATAAAGCCTCGATGGTCTTTACTACCCCCTCGTAACTAGAAGCAGCTTCGAGAAGATGCTTAACCAGAATGTCATGCCCATTTTTAGCAGCTGCTTCAACAAGCGGAGTAACTCCCCCAGCATCATAAGGTGCACTGTTGAGAATATCCATCACAATCTCAGTCAACCCAAGCTCAGAAGCTACCTCCCCGACCAACTCGCGCTTCCAGGTCATATTAGCTTTTGGTCTCAATAGTAGCCAGTACAATTTCGGCCATACACCTGACTCCAACTGTTTTTTCAGAAAGTCCAAGACCCTTTGGCGAAGCTCACCGACTGCAGTTCCAGCCTTTCGATAGTGTGTAGGCCAGTATTGCACAGCATACGTAATAAGATCCCACTGTGACTGGGGTATTATAATGTTCCCATCTGGCTCAACTAGGCAAGAAATATCGGAGAATTCTTGAACCGAAAGATAAACGAGACATGTCTGTGTGATGTGTGCATGCACCTCAGATTGATCGAGAAGTTCGGTTTGAGAAGTCAGGAATTTTCGGGTGTTCCAACTAGGCAGTAGTATCTTATCATTTTCAATTGAAATGAAAAAGTCTAGAGTCTGTCTAAGATCTCCTATGATATCATTTGAAATGTGATTATCGATTTCAGCTAGGGATTTGGTCTCTCTCTCAATCGCTAAGACAATCGCAAGCTCTTCGGTAGAAAATGGTCGCACTGTGTAAAGAACCCAGGAAAGCACATTAAATGCCCAGCTCTGCCAATCGGAGGGAATATTTTCAAGATATCTCTGATATACGGCAGGTAGATCGAAAGATAAAGAATCTAGCATCTTTTGTATCTTGAAGGGTGTTGAATGGACCTTCAATGTAGCAATCTCACTAAGGGCTATACTAGTTGATAAAATTGTCGAATCCCGGCTTTCAAGAAAGATATCTCTGATTTTCTGCTCAAATCCTCGGAACCCCGGTCGGCTCTTTACAAGCTTTCCAACTCCTGTAGACACTACGTCACTAAGTAGATGTCTAACTCCTTTCTCAACATCTAAATCAATATCAAAGCACTGCTTCTCCGGTGCAAGAGTTCCAAGATATCGTTGGCCGGTAATCAGAAATTTCAAGGGCGCCTCGGTAAAATTTGTCTGAACTATTGCTTTGCCAAATTCATCCCAGAGCTCCATGTACGAAGATTCGCATTCATCAAGACCATTGATTATGCAAATAATCTCAATTTGGTCACGCGAACAGAGGATTCCACGAAAGATGACCCACAACTCCTCCCTTGTCCAATTTGATCGGCCAGAAGTAAATGGAAAGGTACTTTGAACATAACGGAAGAAGGATGGCTGCTGCAACAGCAACTGACGAACAAGGGATGAAAGTAATTCTTTCGTGGTCTGGCAGCGCTCATCTTGTTGATCGCAAAAGAAAAATATAACAGCCTTCTTTTGATGTGCAGTGGCTTGCATTTCTCTAACAACTGCTGAAGCGATAATTGACCTGCCACTACCAGATTTTCCATGGAGAAATAGAACACTTGGTGCCGTCTGTTTGAGCCAGTTTTTGTACCCGCCCTGCGAGAAGATCCAATCCTTTGCAGATATATCAAGACCTGACAGTAGTGATAAACAGTGCTCTGGATTGAGTGTTGAAAGTGCACCAAGGCAGCCAACCTGATCTGCATCAAATTCTGTTTTATTTCCCGAGATCAGTAATGGCCAAAATTTTGGTAAGAATACAGAGATATACGTACTTGGTTTGCTATTAATGGCAGCATTTTTTATTCCATCACATATCGCCTGAAAGGATGGCGAGTTAGGAGAGAGGCCAACAATTGATGAATTATCGCAATTAATGTCATAGTTCTTCTCCGTCGGAACATCAAACATAATATTCCCAGTTGCAGAGACCTGCTCCATTGACTCAAGTTAATAGCTATTCTAAACTAATAATTGGCCTTAGAAACCCTGCCTTGATTGGGCAACGGCTTCTATGTAGTACATGCAATTTTGAATATAAAGAACACATGACAATAAAGAATATGTAGAAAGTACTCACATTCCGAATACCACTATCGTTAAAATTGAGGACAGGTATCTCTCCCAAATATGGGATGAATCCTGCCGAGGAGTCCATCAATACCTTTGAGGAACTCCTAAGAAGCGTGGGAGAAATTTCTTGCGATCCGCTAAGCGACAAAAGCATATTGGTAATACTTTCCCACTGAGATGGTGATTTCGCAGAATGTGGTGTTGAAAAAAATATCTGTAGCTAACATTCAGCACAGAAGTCCGCACAGTTCATTAAACTATCCATTGCGCTAAGAATTGGGAATTACCAGAAGAGATGTTTCTGAGGAAATTGGCAAGTACGATTTCTCGTAATTTGCAACAACAAGTGCCTAAATACAAACAAATTAGCAAAACTGCAAGACATCTGCCTCCTTCATCATTACCTGTTTTATAATACTACCTCCAAACCCATAACCTATGAATACTATTGGGCGCCCGTGTTCCCTTGGTAGCGTTGGTACTCGCTTCAGGGGCTGGAATCCTGTATTCTTGCCCTGCTCCTACTCACAAGGTTAGCTTTAGAATCTACTCATGTGAGCAAGTTCCAGACACTACCTTTGCTTGCCCTTGTACTCTTCTCCCCCGAGAAACCTCTCTCAGCAGCTCCCGTGCCGCTTTTCTCATACAACCAACGGAGATGAAATCTTGATGACCAGTTACTAAGCTATAGTTATAGGCCATAATACGTGCGAAAGGGAATTTATGAGGGAGGATGTCTCTCAGCCAAGACACATGATTCTTGATATCTTTGCCCGTACTTGCACTGGAAAGACTTCGTTCCTCAGATTGCCCATAAACTGCTATAATACTACTTGAGTAAGAAACGGAAAGTTCAACGATCGGAGAGATTATCATACTCAGCAACCGGAGCTCCTAGGTTGCTACCGCTATCTGCAGGGAGACCGATATCATTGAGAATCACAAACGGCCGCCTTGAGTCCTGAAGTGATTCCATGCCGAGTGTTTGCGCTCCCTCTACCGTTTTTAGAATTTGGGTTGAACAGTTCATAGAAAGACTCCGATAACCAGTACAAGTCGACTTCTCGTCCAGCTCTTCTATTGCTACTATTAGTATTTTAGCATTTTCCTTTTTCCAATAAGCGGTAGGAAATCTGATATGTTTTGTGAACACAGTTATACCTTTATCTGTTTTAGATTGTATCTGTTTTAGATTGTATCTGTTTTTGCGATCAGTAGTAGGTATTTGCACAAAAGATCCTTAGCCCCCCACAAGCAAGTTCAATATATAAATTTTCTAAAAATCTATTTTTTTCACGCAATTGTAAGGCTGGTTGCACAATGGTTTCTTACACGGGCTCAATATAAACTTGTTTTGAAATTTATCTCTTATCTAGGACAACCCTTTTATTTTCAATCTCGCAGCACCACGAAATCCTGCCAAACATGCAATGTTTAAAAGCCAGCACACAATTGTAGCGAGCGACTATACCACTATGGGCTACTCTATCCATATATATCCACCACGGCACCCGACTGCTCAAACCATTATTTAGAACTTAACCATTATGCTCAAACCGCCTCGCAGAGAGACCCAAATATGGAGGGGAACCACCCCGCTACTACCCCCATCCCAAACCGCAACACTAAGACAGCATCCCTCTAACCTCTCATTCTGCTCATTCCTGGCCCAGTTAAATCTCCTGCCATTTCTTATTCCACCGTTTTACAACATTAGAGTTCCTAATACTAAAGCAAAACTTAAGTACCCTATGACTTGTAGACTGAGATGCAAATCATTTTTCCTGTAGATATCGGCACAGTATAGAATTATGCTTGCATCACTCCTTTTTTTAAGAAAAGAAAGAAAAGAAAGAAAAAGAAAAAAACCCCTCGCATAATACACTCAAGAAATATATACAGGGGCCTGCCTTCCCCAAGCAAAATATTATATCATTATTTAATTGCTGGCTGATTACACCAACTAATTTTCACAAGGCTTCGGTCGTTCATTTTCTAATATTTCTTTTTCCTCATCAAAGGTAATCATTAAAATGTACTTTCTAAACTACCCCGCTTCAAAATCAAGCTTCTGATCCCAGTCCTCGTACCCGTATGCAACACAATCGAGTCTAGATTCGCCTATCGGGTAAACTTAGTAAATGAGTCATATTGACAACAGAGTTGATTGATGTGCCTTCCGAGTACCTGTACTCGTACTCGAGTCCGGTACTCCAGTACATGCAGTGCACCCACCCAAGGCAGCCACAACTAAAAGAAATATATTCCCCCACCCTTCTACCAGAGCAAGTACAAGTAAAAAGCAATTTATACCACCCATCAGGTACTCTCTTGATTTAAAAATACTTATATTTCATTGGTTCTATTTTCTTCTACTTACTTGTAATCTGATTAAAATACACAAACTCTTGAAATACCGTACCGGCACTCCCTTACCAACTCAATTCCAAGGGCGGAGCCAGACTCCCAAGAACTAACACCACTATGATACTCTTCAAATCTAATCCCAGTCACCTATCCCAGATCTCGACCAGTGCCCAAACAACAGCCAGATTGCACCTTGCGAGAAGGAATTTTATTGAGTTTCTATTTCCTCTGATTACAAGTTACCGTATTATGCAAAACACGGTCACCTCTATAAAATTCTCATATCCTTGCACGCCAATAACAATACCTATTAATCAATACAGTTTTTAGAGAGCGTTCTTCCGGTCCCCCATCAGAAACATTATCAAAATTTATCACTTCTTATTTCCTACTAAATAAGGTAAAGAAATGCTTAGTAGTATGATACCCTGAAAATTATGGAGCTTTGCGGGAGTAGTGGTGCTAGTTTTCTCAAGTCATTCGATTTATGGCCCATAGCCGCCAGATGATTTCCGCTAATATATCCTTTGCCTGCAAGAATCACCACTATCCCTAACATCCACATATGAGAATCTCGAACAGAAGCATTCAACCCCAAGATTGAAAAATAGGTACAGTCTCCCAAAGGGTCGCGAGATTCTCGAGTTGCGAGAGTCGTAGCATAAAAACGGGTACATGCTTGCGCTTAAGTCAAGGCTTAGCCCAAAGGAGAAACTTCAATACCAAGAGCAAACAAGAGAAGTATCATATCAAAGAAAATTTAAAAGCAGGATTGACCATGGGAAAATCCATGCCAAGTTGCCAAGAGCGCCGCCACTCCTGCAACTCTAGGATCTCGCGGCCCTTTGGGAGACTGTATGCATTCAACAATTTCATTCGTATCTAACGACAGGAGCAACCACCCGTCCGGGCTTGCACAACCTAACAGTGGTACGTTCCAACTGCGTTCCAAGGGGTATGCAGGTTTTTCGAATCGAAGAACTTTGATGTGTGTAATGCCTCTTCACATACAAAACTGACAAATCAACTAGAAACTTGGCACTCGAAAAAGTTCTTTCAACCCCAGGGCTGAATGCCTCCAATAACTGTTCAATGTACGGAAGACAAATGAATTTGATTCACAAATTTAAAAAAAAACAAAAAAAAACCTCCGTCCACCCCACCGAATAGAAAGAATTGTACTCAGGCAGTTGTGAAGTCCATATTAGATTCGTGCCCACATCAGGGCGAAATCCGAAATGTTTCTCAGAAAAAGAAATGTCAAGTGCCGGCAGTGAAACGTTTCACTAGATGCACTATAATTATTACCGATGCCTAAAGCCTATTTAGTTCAAAACCTATTCTTCAAATTGCACTTCCCAGAGCTCAGCCGCCAGCGGTCACTGCGGGAGCCCACTTATCAATCATGTTCCTCTGTAGGCCTTTTCTTATTTTTATTTTATTTAAAAACAACACGTATGAAAACATAAACCCAATCTCTTGTTCTGTAACTCACCCACGAGCATTTGGTAGCTTCTTTGCAGCCTCCACTAGTTCTAATCCCAACTATAAGTACTCTAGTAGAATATCTCACACTTTCAGTAGTATGTACCCACTATAATCTCTGTGAAAAAAAGGGAAAAAAAAGCGAACAGAGATAACAAAAACAAAAAAGCATCCTTACTAGAGGTATCCTGAGTCATAGGGATTTGAGAAGTACATTATCAATCAATAATAAGTTCTTTTAGAATCCCCATTCGTAGTACTAATAGCATGAAGGCTTTCAAAGCTCTTGTACCCAAAGTATAATATTAGGAAAGACCAAGTATGCAGTCGCTTTGAAGGCTCAGTTCACAAGGCTTACGCACTATTTACTTACAGCCTGAGGTAGGCAATATTTTAAATTGTACCTAAAGCAAAAAAGAGAAGCCCAAACGTATTGCATATATGAAGTATTAGTGATAGTTGAATGTAGATACGGACGCTGTAAAATCCATTGCTAGAAGACAGTTTCAAAGTTCTTCCTAAGAAACTTACATCCCATTGTCAAATGTCATACTTGTATGCCAGAAAAATGTCTAGGCTACAATTTTTAACAATTGGAAGGCAAACTCAGTTTCGAAGACAGCTATTAATAGAAATTTCAGAGGAAGCAAAGACCAGCTGCCAGAAAGAGAGCCTTCACCCGTCCTTCCCTTCACCACCTACTACCGAAATTATTCTACCTAAATTATTAGTATTATAAAATATATAGCCGTCATAGGTAAATAAAATAGTATCATACCAGTTGCTACCGTAGGTATGATATTCATAGGCACCACGGTACTTAGTTTTCCCAAGTCATAGCTGGATAGGTTCCCAATTTCCATATCGCTAGGTATGTCTCCCATTGGGGGTAGATCTGGATTGAAGAATACCGGGTCGTCCTTGGGAGTCTTGCCCAAGAGGTTTTCTAACTTGCTATATATCGAGTTTCTGGTATCGACCTTGGTTTTGATTTGAATAGTTGCTGTGAAGATTCCGCCGTATTTTCGTCTCAAAAGGATTGCGGTTCTCAAGTAGGTTGGTATACCATCTCTATTCGCAGCACTCCTATTTTCAAGCATCACCCAACTCGCCTGGTTTTTAGACCCGTAGTTCCGCCCTTCTATTCTCATAGCCCCAGTGACCGTTGCTCGATATTCCTTATCAAATGACTTGCCAACCTCCCAAATGGCATTTCCTTCAAGCTTTACTGGTAAAAGACTCCCACCATTGACTTCCACTGTAGCACCTATAGTACGCTTCAATTCTCGGAATTCGTAGGTTGGATTCAATGAATTCTTGCCAATAGGTGATATCTTCACTACCTCAGGATCTCTGAAGCTCTCCGATGTATTGGCTAGGGAGCTTGAAAAAAGGAATTCAATAGTTGCCTGCCGAAATCGCCGACTCGCTTTGCTGCTGAGAAATCGAAACTGGGCGACTATCAGAGTAGCTTCATCGCCACCAGGTGAAAAACTGCCGTGAATTACATTGACAAGGTCACCCTGGACCATGAAATCAGAATCACGGTCGACCAGATTCTCTCGCTGGAATTCGCCTGGTGCATTTCGAGTGCGGAAAGCCGAGCCTTCACTTCCTGTCCGTAAAAGGTTGATGCTGAAGCTCAAAGGTTCTGAATCGGAGGCTCCAGTCTCAGACATTTCCATCGAACTGATAGCGAAGCAGAAAATAAGGCGTGAAGGATTGATTTTCGAGCCGGTTTAAGAAGTAGTAGGAAAGTTCTGTTGGAGCTGTTGGATTGAAAGCACGGTTGGAAGGCAAAACAGTGTGTCCCAGACAGAGCAGGTAAAAAAAGACACCTCGCTATGATATGAACAGAAATCAACATTTCCCATGACCAAAGAACCAACTATTATGATAGCCAAATTTCCAATCTTATATCACTTTTGTCACTGTGGGGGCAATTCTAAGAGAACTGCACTTATCCTTTCATACTCGAGTACTTGTGCTCAAATTCAATGTCAGGGAACTGCCGGTCTGACCAGCAGGTAACCAATGAGCTAATCCCGTAACAAGACTCATACTTGTACTCGGATACTCGGGTGTCAGGGTTAGTCCGCGAACGGCAGGGTTTATTCTTAAAATGAACTAAACTACATACAGAATTAGAACTGGGTGTGCCCGCCACCCGCAGCAATCACAGCCTGAATCCTCCAAGGCATACTCTCAACCAATTTTCGCAACTCATCTCCTACAGCTATCTGATCCCAGATTTCCTTAATGACATCCTTTGTCACATCAACGGTCCTGGGCCTTCCTTCTCGATTTGCTTGAAATAGGCGG
>Ga0307513_10002401_pt1 | contig 25942 bp, 29 predicted proteins | sample 15_EM_MG_FD_202174 | JGI IMG/M metagenome (GOLD analysis project Ga0307513, IMG submission 202174) | Populus trichocarpa ectomycorrhiza microbial communities from riparian zone in the Pacific Northwest, United States - 15_EM | ecosystem: Host-associated > Plants > Roots > Unclassified | place...
TGATGTAATTGGCAATTAGCTAGATAGCATTCATTTAGCATGGAGTAGCGAATGATTAAATATTCGTGCTGGTGAAAAGGGTGTGGAGGGTGGGTGAAAAACAAAGAGAAGGGTGCATAGGTGCACCCGAAATCTCGATGGCACGTCTCGCCCGAATCGTGACGCGACGGAGAGAAGGACAAAAGAACTGTCATCATTGTTTGGGTCAACAACGATGAGTGGTGGTTTGTCACGTGCTTTCCGCTGGTTCAAAGTCCGAATTCTAATCTACGCTGCGTTAAGACAAGAATGTAAACACCATAAATCGTAAATAATAAAATGGAGCCCTTAAATAAAATTGGAAGAACAATAAAAAGAGGATGGCAGTGCATTGCGCATGCTCGCACCAGAAAGTCCAGAAATTGGAAAAGGCGGCTGGCCTGAGGACATCCAGGAAATGGAAAAGGCGGCATCAAAAGGCAGCGATCATAGGCAGCGGAATGGCGGCTAGGTCATTACCAGTCAGGTGTGAACATGCCTAACATATTGCATTGAATGCGCTTGTAAGAAGGGTAGTAAGGCCAATGATTCACTTACTTGGACACATATTATGACGATTCATTCTTTTGCTCAATATCCATGAAGGCCTCTCCTGGCACAACCAAGCATGTCAAAGTTAGGTTTTATATTCAACATAATTATACTCACTCACAGTAGCTTTGGCGACACAGGGCTGCAAGATGTCAAGAGATGGCCAATTTTTCCCTTCTGCCAAAATGGTTTCTTGAATCTGGCACAGTATATATTGTTTTGGGTTGATTTTCATCAAATAAAATCATTAATATTAACATTAGGCCCTGTATCATAATTTCTAAAATGGGAGGATGTGTTTTTGAGCTGGGCGGTGTACTCAATGGCCAGTTATAAACAATATAAACTGGGAAGGGATTTGTATGTGTCGCGAGATGCGAGATGTGGCATGGTCATGTTAAGGTCCATGTGTACTGTGGGTTGGGCAGTGGCAAGTTCTGCCACTCCAGGCCAGCTGCCTTTTCCAATTTCCGGACTTTCTGGCTGGCCTGGAACAGCCAGAAAGTTCCGGATTTCAAGTTTCCACCCCTCCGGCAAGAGGAGAATGAGTCTGAAACGAATATTCCAACTCACCAGCACATGAGTCGGACTCCGACTCTCCAGCACACTCAGTTTCTTCTCATAGAATGGTATACATTGTGACAGAAATGCCCTGTAATAGTATCTGACTCCTTCATTCCTATTGTTTGTAATGCCTTCTATCGTGACTCGTTCATGACTCTATAGTGACTTGGTCATGACTCATATCCTGACTTGCCTCCATTTCTGTAGTCAAGTATTTACTATGACTCAGTAGCTTCAGACTGTATAAATACCTGCTCATTTGTACCATTATGACCCAGTGAATTTAGAGCCTTAAACTGTCCTTCTATTCACTAACTAAGTCTCATTCTTGTGTGTCAACTCTAACCAACTGTTACCTAGTATCAGCTGTCCCAAGTTGTCACATATTTTTGAACAAGTATTAAAGTGCTCTTACAACTGACTTCCGACTTCGACCTAATCACCACTTGACTGGACACCTTTGGCTTGATCTCCTGACATATCCTGTCGACCAGCGACCTTTCTGTTTGTTATCCTTCAACTTCGACTTTCGACTCAACTTCTTGTACATCGGACTCAAACTTCCTTTTATTCCTAAAAAGCCTATATGTCTACCATAACTAACCCCATGCATTCTTATTCCCTTTGTGCCTGAACTGGCAAGCCAGAAACAAAAGTTGTTCCCACTGCTGTGAGCATCTCAGACCAGGAGATCTCGGATCAAAACGATTCAAACCCTGTATCCCATCTTTTATTTAGCAACATAGTATCTGGCGATACACCTCTTAAGTTAAGGGGCGGCCACAATAACCCTAATAATATTAGTGAGGAGGAACATAACCTCCAAAACTTTGAACTGACCAAGAGAAGTGAAGATCAAGAGAATCTCACTCCTGATCAGAACATAGACTGTTGGACAACGGTTAATCCCAACTGCAAGAGGCGAAGCCTCAGCCTCAGCTCGTTGGATGAAGCCGTTAAGACAATGAGGCCAAAAGTGGCTAAACCAGCAGATATAGATCTGGTGGTGGTAGTGGAAACTAGGCTGACTGCCGCACAGAGAAATAATATTGAGCGGTGCTATGGTAAAATGGCTAAAGCAAAGCAAACCAGGCTGCCATATGCTACCTCATTCGGTGAAGGACCTTCAAAGAAAAAAGGTAAGGGTGTAGACCCTTTCAATTGGGGAAACGCCGATATCAGTGAGGAAGAATTGGACCCAGATGCGCAACAAGCAGTGCTCGATTCCTTAGAACAAAGCCATTATCCAAAACCTGAAAAGACAGGTAGAACGGCAGCTATTCAAGGTAACTTGAGAGTTACACCTCGGACTGCCTGAGATATTTCTCAACAGCCAGCTTTTCATAAAGACCAGGCTACACCAAATATCCCTAGAAATTTGGATTTGCGCCTGGTTCATCAAATACTGCTTGACAGCTATCTGGGCCAGACCTTAAACAACCTTAAACGCTTAGGAACCAGTTCCGAATCAAGCAATCCGGAAGCAGATAACAATGACTCGGATGAAGAAGTCCCTAATCATAGATCGAAGCACTCTGATCCAAAAGAAAGAAGAAATCTCGACACTATCGCAAATCAGGATTGAAACCAATTGTCCCAAAGGAGTATGACAGTGCAGCAGACGCCTGAGCATATAATCAATTTGTTACTGAAGGGACTACCTATGTCTATGATGGACGGGTCCCCCGTAAGTGATGAGTATTTGTATTATCTTATTATTTGGATGAAGTAGCCTATGATGGACGGGTCCCCCGTAAGTGATGAGTATTTGTATTATCTTATTATTTGGATGAAGTAGCCTATGATTTCTATACACAAAAAGTGTCTATGAATTTTGCAAACTGGACCTTGCAAGAGTTCTTTGAAGAACTATATAATTATTGTTTCCCAGTAAATTACCATATGGAGCAACGATTAAAACTCAAATGATTGTTCCAGAATGACAAAAAAGTGTTTACTTACATGCACGAACTTGAGGAGTTATATAATATGATTGGCACGGTCAATAACCGTGAGAAAGTAATCAAACTATGGTATGGCCTATGAATATCCATTCAACAAGGACTCTGGTGAGATTTATTCAACCCCGAAACCTCTACATGGGAAGAGGTGGCCAATCATGCGGCTATCCTGGAAATTGCACATAACATGTCAGAAGGTAAAGATTGCTAACACAATAGTGATCTGAGACCTAAGATCCCGATGTATTTAGGAAATAACCGACCAGGAAACTCTAACAGAAAGACTCGAGGGTACCAGCCACACAGGTCTGGCCCCAAACCTTTCCAAAGAGCTTCCTTGGAACAGCCGTTACCCCCGAGAAACAATGGGCATTTCAGTTCCCAGTGCCCGTCAGGACCTAATAATAGATTTGAAAGTTGTGCTCCATTCAATGGTGGCTTGAGTTCAAGATTTACTCCAAGGTTCACACCAAAACCTTTCGAGAGACCTAAATCAAATATAACAGATCAGGAAAAGAAGGAGTCATTAGCCTCTGGAAAATGCTTTAACTGCAAAGGACCTGGTTACCTGGCTCAGAACTGTCCAAAAGGTAATACAGTTCGATAGTCCAGTTCTAGGCCTCTGGGTGTTTCCAATTACAATATAGAATTAGAGGCACTCGATGAGGAACTACCATCCGAGGGAGACTCAGATGATATTGAAATCATTTACACTCTCCAAGCATCAGTAATTAACATCTGCCCACACAATATTCCTCTCAGTGCGCAGGATGTCCTGGTTTTTGCCGTGGATTGGAATCATTACGATCCTACATTGCCATGTCAAACTAATCTTGGGGATGCCTGGGCAAAAGTAGTGGAAAATGCATTATCCATTGCCCAGCCTCTTCCAGGAGATAGTGCCTGGATAGCATGAGATCCTCTCAAACAAAGATTCCATGTGGTAAAAGAAACCAGACCTTTCTATGCTATCTATGACAGGCATCAGCTCTGCCAAGCTGAAATCCATGAAGAATACCTAAAATATCCTTATTTCAGGATAGGGTTCTGGTATGCTAGTCAACTCTGCCTGAAATTCAGGATACCTGATTTAAGGGGTCATTGAGTTTGGACTATGGGAGATGCATTAGGACAAAACACGGCTGAAGTACTCTGCAGTGGAATTACCACATTGTACCCATCCCAACAGCTGGACATGGATGATGAATTATGCTTTGAAGTCATCCAAAACAGAATAAACATGTGATGTTCACGATGATGAGTACAAGAATGATTCAATCCCAATACCCTGGCTAGTTCTAGAAGATCAGACCTTCAACATCTGCCATTGGTATCTAACTCACTGAACAGTGCAATGGGTACCAAATAATATGCCCCATAGCTCGGATGATGATCCACCAGCTGATCCCAATGGTTCCAATAATGACAGATCAACAACCAGAGTATATTCTTCGTTTGAGATCACACAGGGAGGTACTAAAAGTTCCCAACCCAGCGCAGATCCTGCACCAGAATCTGAAGATAATCCAGCAGAGGATCCTCAGAATTCAGGATCAGGAGATGCACTGGACAATCTCCAACTAACTCCTGAACAAATATGGGACTTAGGCATGCAAGGCAACACTAATCGCTTACCATGCCCAATTGGAGATGTCATTGGAAACACTCTCCTGGCGATCTTGGAAGGATCAGGCCCTTATCCTGGTGATGTAACCCAGGATCATCCTCAGCACCATCTGAGATTTACTCTGGTGATATTTCAGGATGAATGCTATATTATTAGAGATAGGGACAGGGACGAGGAGGTCTATTACCACCTCGACAGCTTAACCGAAACCTGTTTACCAGCTGTATGATACGCCGAGCAATGTGCACAAAAAATGGACCTCTTTTTACCCCCAAAATGGTGTCTCAGACCCCAATTAAGTATGGGTTCTGTTATCAAATATGCCATGGAACAGGCTGTTGAAGAAGGATGCCCTTATCTCAATGAAGATTACCAGGACCGATGGGAACTGCAGACCTGATGGACAGGAACTGGCTGATTATTAAAGATCTCATCAACAGCCATTCTTGGCATATTCCTTGCAATCTGCTGGAGGTGGCAGAATTTGATCCCACTAAATGGTATCAAGAAATTCTATCCCACCAGGTGGAAAATCAATTATCCCTGTATGAAATCGGTTCTGATATAACATTTGAACGTCAATCATTCCGAAAGTTTATGCAAAGTAATAGTGGGGGGATACAGTCAATCTCTCCCCCACCTTATGCACCAAACAGGGACCAGAATGAGGCCCCATTAATATATTTAGCCAACCTAGTACAGGAGGAATCTGAGGAGGAAGAAATTCCTGTAATTCTTAACAGAATTCAGGTCACTCGTGGAACCTATCCAGCGATGCAATGAAACGCTGCATCGGTAAAAGCACTGGGTCATCCGGTACCTAAACCAGTGGTGATTACTGTACAAATCAATGGTCACCCGGTGAGGGCTCTACTTGACTTGGGATCGCTTGGGGATTTCATCTCCACTACCTTGGCTGATCAGTTGAAATTAAACAAGGAAACTCTTGAAGTCCCACTGGGGCTTCAACTAGCTGTGCAGGGCTCTAGATCTAAAATCTAAAATTAATTCTAGATCCAAGGCTAAGTTTCAATACCAGGAAATAACTGAGGACAGGTACTTTGACATTATTAACCTATCCTATTATGATATTATCCTTGGAACACCATGGCTGTTTCAGAACGGCATATGTCTTGGATTTAATCCAGGCTGTGTTTTGATTGGAAGTGATGAATCCCTGCCAATCCATGGCAAATCCATTTCAAGCATCGCCTCAAGAGCGATGACAATCTCCCAATCAGAAATTGATCAAGCACGTGAAGAACTAATCGTGTATAGTGTTCAAAAGTCCGGTCCAGTCCGGTTTTTTGGTCCCTGGGTGCCTAACCGAGACCGAGACTGGTCTGCTTTATTTTGAAAACTCAAATTAACCTAACTGAACCAAGACAGACCAGTTAATTGCAGTTAATTGCAGTTAAATAACTGGTTATAACTGGTCTTGGTTAGGACCAGTTAGGACTGGTTAGAACTGGTCATAACCAATTATAATAACCAATTATACATGCATAAAGTACTGACTTAATAATATTTTAATTCTAATCTAAGTTCACAGACTTGCAGAAGGAATGGAGCCAGCGACATCAGGAAAAGGCCACCTAGCTCTGGCTGTCTTTAGATGCTTTAGCTGCCCTAGGACATCCTAGGACATACTGGGATGTCTTAGGATGCCCTAGGACAGCTAAAGCATCTAAAGACAGCCAGAGCTAGGTGGCCTTTTCCTGATGGAGGTGGCATGTGGGTGAAACGCCGCCTCGCATCCTGTTGGGCCAGTAAGGTCACCTGGGGTTGAGCATTGACAAAAGTGAGGATACACCTGCCCATCGTTGATGTGCCCACCCTGCTGTCAAGACACCCACCTCCTGATCTGCCACACGTCAATGTGCCTGCCCCATTGTCGATACATCTGCCTTGCTGTCAATATGCGTGCCTCCTGTTGATATGCATGCCCTGTGGTTGATATCCCTGCCCTGTGGTTGATACACCCACCTCCTGTGATACACCCACCTCCTGTCGATACACCGGTGCTCGGCACTCACTGTTGTTGTTGTGGGCCATGGTGCTGCAGATGATGTGGCAGGCAGCATGGATGCCCACATCTCTCAAGGAGGGGAGGGGCAAGGAATGACAGTAGCCTGGGGATGAGACGAGCTTGCATTGGGTTAGTGATGATGTGGCAAGCTCGCATTAGGCAGTGGTTGACGATGACTCACTGTGGGTGGACCAGAGGTGCAGAGGGGGGGCAGTTGCTGATCCTTGGTGGCTGCAGTTCAATGTTGAGGTAACAATGGTGGTGTTAACTTGCATATTTACCATAGGGTTGACGACAGCAGCAGGTGGGTTGCATGGTGGTGGGAGGAATGAGACATTCTAACTGTATCATCACACAAGTGACTTGGTTATCATGAGTCACATTTCATTGAATTAGTTATAACTCTTTTAATTGTGAACCAAAAATTATGATTTTAGGGTCGTTAAAAAACTCGTAAATAGGGGAACATTTGAGTAGAATTTTAGCATCGAAAGACCAGTTAGAACTGGTCAGGACCGGTTATTTGCAGTTAGTTATATCTCTAATTTTGAACTAACCGCTGACCAGACCACAGTTATGGTTAGGATCAGTTAGGTAATTTTGCAGTCCTGATCGGTTAGAGTCCGGTCTGGTCTCGGTTAATTTCCAGTTAACTAACCTAACCTTCAAACACTAATCGTGTACACTGATCCTTTGTGTAAATCGGCTAGTGAAACCAGATTGCCCCCATTCTGGGCAATTAATCATAAAATACTCTTGATAGATGATAAGAAAATTTATCCTTGGTGCCCATCTCAATGCCCTGAAGTTTTTCAGGAACAATGGGCAGAAAAATGGGATGCCTATCTACAAACAGGTCATTGGAAAGTAACTACTTCAGGAAATACTGTCCCGATGTTGCTGATTCCTAAACCCAGAGTGGTGGGAGGTCCTCTGCTGCTTAGAACAGTGGTAGACCTCCGAGCTCACAATGATAACACAGTGAAACAAACTTCACCCCTGCCTGACCCCAAAGGAATACTTCAGAGGGCAGCGGCCCACCCTTTCCAGTTGTTAATGGATGGGAAAGATGCTTATGAGCAAATCCGAATAGAGTTAGATCATGTTGATTGAACTGCGGTAACCACTCCAGATGGAAATATGGTTAGTCTGGTGGTTCAGATCGGTGACTGCAATGCACCTGCTACATATCAAGCCCTAATGAATCATATATTTTCAGGCTACATTGGTAGATTTATGGATATCTATTTAGATGATATTGTGGTATATTCTAATAACCTGGCAGATCACATAAAGTATGTGAAACTGATAATAAACATCCTTGCTAGGGAAAAACTCTACTTGAGTAAAAATAAACTACACTTCCTAAAATCTGAGCTTAAGATTTTAGGTCGTATCATTTCTAGTGGAGGCATTCGCATGGACCCCGACAAAGTGGATACAATTCTCAATTGGAAAACACCTACAAACCGTGATTTGCTGTGAGGTTTCCTCGGTTACATAGGATATCTTGCAGATGATATTCCAGGTGTTTGCATCCTGATGGCGGTCCTCCATGGACTTACTGGGGATGCTGTTACCTTCCATTGGGGATTTACCGAGCAACGTGCATTCGAGGATGTTAAAACCCTTACTCAGATGACTCGTGATCACCACCAAGTACCATTGAATTATGAAAAAATGGCACTACCCGTCTGGATGATAACTGATGGTTGTTCCATGGGGGTAGCTGGCCTTGTTAGTCAAGGTGAAGACTGGCGTATAGCTAAAATAACTGCTTTTTACTCTGCAAAACTTAACCCTGCACAACAGAATTATCCCATACATGAAATCGAAATGCTGGCGGGCGTTGAAACAATGCTCCACCACAGGGATATTCTGCAGGGTGCTCGTTTTAATTGGATTACTGACCATAAAGGGTTGATTCATTTGCTTCGACAAAAGAACTTGTCTGGCAGGCAAGCTTGTTGGTGTGAAAAAATTAGCAAGTTCGATTTTGATATTGTTTACGTCCCTGGCACAGAAAATGTAGTTGCTGATGCATTATCCCAAATGTACTCTAATGACTCCAGCAGTACAATTCGTGCGGAGAGTGAGTACACCTATTTTGATGTCGTCAATGATGACACCAACGTCAGGACCTTAAATGATGTCACTGTTCCCATACTGGCTGGGATTGATGCCCTGGTAGCCGCGCAAAAGAAGCCTTGTGTGCCTCATAAACAACCTAAACCTGCTGAGTCAGGACAGCCCGAGACTTCTAAAGAATTTGCTGCCTGAATGAAAGGTAGTTTCGCTCTTCGAGGCCCTCAACAGCAAAAGGAGGGCGAGGTAGAGCAACAAACCCAAAAAATACCTGAGAATCCAGCAACAGAAATTAGGTCAGACACTGACAAAACATTAAGCGACGAACTTGAAAGCCGCAATGGTGATAACGAGGACACTGGTGGAGCACTGAAGAATGATTACAGTGGTTCCCTGCTCTCAGTGATATCCCAATCAGAGCAGGGAATAGATCTTGAAAAAGAATTGAGGAATCAATACTCTCAAGATTTATTCTTCAAACATCTAATTGAAAAACCAAAACAATTTAAGAACTTTGTGGTAATAAATGGACTGATATATCTTCAGTTTGAAGGAAGGAAGCTTCTGTGTATTCCTAAAGTGATCATTAAAGGAAATAGTGCCCAGGAAATTGTGATTTCGGAAGTGCATTCCCTGTTAGCTCACTTAGGCACATATAAAATCCTTGCATATTTGCGAGATCAAGTATGGTGGAAGGATATGGCATCTGACACCTCAGCATATTGCACCACATGTGTAACTTGCAAACAAAGCAAGCCATCAAATAAAAAACCCTTCGGATTGCTGAATCCCTTACCTGTTCCGGGTATGCCATGGGAAGCGATTGGGATCGATTTTGTTGGTCCCTTGCCCGAATCCAAGAACAGAGATGGATTATTTGATTCCATCATGGTAGTGATATGTCTCTTCACTGCTATGGTGCACCTAGTACCTAGTAGGATTAACTACAATGCAAGACAAATAGCTGAACTTGTCTTTGAGTATATCTACAAGCTCCATGGACTCCCGAAGCACATCATTAGTGATCGGGATGTTCTATTTACTAGTGCCTTCTGGACTCGATTGAATCATTTAATCGGATCTAAACTGAAAATGTCAAGTGGGTACCATCCTGAAACCGATGGCTCCACAGAGCGTGCTAATAGGACCATTACTCAAATGTTGCGGCAATGCATGGATCCAAAACAGACAGATTGGGTATCCAAATTGCCGTCCATTGAGTTTGCCCTGAACTCAGCATGATCTGAGAGTACAGGGTATGCACCATTCTTTCTAAACACTGGTAGAATGCCCTGGTCAATGATTTGGAATTCCTCTGCTGATGATGAATATTCATCCGTAAGGAATTTCGCACAACAATGAAAATTCACAATTATAGCCGTGCACGATAGTATCCTCGCAGCCTGAGTTAAACAGACATGCGATGCAAATAAACATTGATGATTCACGCCGTTCCAAGAGAAAGACTTGGTCTATATTTCGACTAAGAACATTTCGTTCCCTAAAGGATTGGCCTGAAAACTAATCCCTAAGTACATTGGACCCTACACAATACTCCATGATTTCAAGAGTCAGTCATTTGAAATTGAGTTACCCCCACATCTAAAGCAGAGAGGGGTTCATAATGTATTCCATGCATCTTTATTAAGGGCCCATATTCCCAATGATGATCGACTCTTTCCAGGACATTTATTCACTCAGTTAAACACTGGGAATGACAATGATCCAGAATGGGCTGTTGACAAGATCCCATCTCATTTGGGATCAAGTCAAGATGCAGTGTTTGAGGTATTATGGAAAGCTGGGGATATAACCTGGCTACCTTACCTCCAGATTGAGCATTTGAATGCCTTGAAGGAATACTTAGACCTTCAAGGAGTAGAGAATATTAATACTCTATCGGCTGGAAAAGGAAGTCCGCCCCACCAAGATCCTCAAGTGTTTTTGGGAGCCGTGTTCCCTTTTGCTCATTCTCAGAACTATAAAACAAACCCTTGTACTTGGTGTAACCCTATTACTTTGTTGTCCAACCCAGGATTGACTACCTATGCTGTTGGACACCCATCTTATTGTTTTAAAATGGCACCTTAGACTCAACCCGCTCAAGCACCTGTCAACAGCAACAACTCTCCACCTATCAATGGATTGTTGGGTCCTCTCATCAATCTTGATATCCCTATCCCATTTGCAGACTCCGACTCACTCATAAACAACACTGTTCCTCCCCCAAGTCCCGAGATCGATGAAATTACTACTCTCGATACCTTTTTCCTCGCTCCCGACTCGATGGCATGTGACCTCCAGGTTGCGATGAGGACTTCCCTTTTATTCGCTGAATCCTTGGATAATCCTATCCCTCACATCAAATTGCCTTCTAAGGTATCATCAATTCTTCAAGGAATGGACCCTGCACATATGAAGGCTATCGTCGAATTGGCAGTGTTCTTGCTTGGTGATACAATTCAGGTGGCTGTTCGAGATGCCATGTCAGGGCTTAACCTCCCGGGACGAGACACCATAACAGGTGATGCTCATAGCATGTCTGCCATGTCAGTCACTGCATCCGTCCCAGTTACAACTTTCATGCCTACCACCCCTTTGGTACTCAATGCCCCTGTCGGAATTGCTCCATCACCAATGATTACCAATGACAATGGTTTCAGCAACATGTCGTACAATTTCAATTTTAACAACACTTATGCTACCATTGATCACCTGAATCTCCACAGGACGAGTTATACAATTTTCAAATTTGAGGACCCGAATAGCCCAAATGCTCAGCTTTATCATGCCAGCCAAATTTACTTATTTTGCTCAGCCTCATCCTGCATTATTGACAATAACTTCTATGTCTTAACTATGCCCGCTGACTATCTCGCATTTGCCCTCACATTTAACACCACTGCTCATCTTTCTTCCAAACGATTTGCCACATACAACCTGCAGACTAAGGCCCCCATCATTCCCTCTGACCTGATCGATATCCTTGATTTTGAGTTAGATCAGGACTTAATCCGTTCACTTGAACGTACCTACCCAAAGCCAGGATTTTCGTTCCATGACAGTGATCCCCAAGGAAAAGAAGACTGTCACGTTCAGGAGGCTGATGCCAATGAAGATCCAAAAACATGCGGATACTCCCTACCCTCATTCCACCTTTCACAAGCTGTCTGACTCGGCTGGAGGATACCATGACTAGGCCAACCTCTAGTGCGATTCCTGCAGAACCACAGGAGGGCATATGTATGTGACAGAAATGCCTAGGGCTGGGCACGAGTCCGGGTCTTTGACAGGTACTCATGAGTACACTCGTGGAAATACTTGTGGGTAACGTGACCCACAGGTCTGGCTCACCCACCAACATGGATCGCTAAGGATCTGGGTGTGGATTTTGGGGTGGCGGGTACTTGCCTCGGGTACTTGTTATACCTGTAAATATCGACGTTAATTATGGACACCTACTCTACATCGACGATTTCAAGCCAGCTGTCAAATTTTGGGACAGTGCCGTCAGCTGAGCGGAGTTTTAATCGAGATCAACTGTGACTCACACAGTTGATCTCGCTTTCAACCACTCTGCACCATCCGCTTAGATTCAACGAATGCGGCAGGACGCATTAAAAGGTGAGTAATTCATTTTTAACTACTATATATATCATAATGTATGTTTATTGCAACCTATCTTGCTCTTTTTAGTTCTCAAACATGTTGCCACCTGTCCTCTCCCTTCATCTGATGCAGGACTCACTCTCAATGTCAATGGATTTTGGGCAGGTGTAGGGGTTCGGCCCATTCGGGGGAGGTAGGACAAAAGGGGAGACCCGCTAGGTGCGTAAGGCATGAATCATTTCGCCATGAACTCCTGACAACCACACCGTAGAAATTGACAGGCCACTGTCCGGCCAACGCCATGCCTCTAATAACGAGGACTCCACTACTACGCTATCAATGAAAGCCACCACCCCACGCGAACGAGTGACATCAAACGCAGACATGTTGAGAGTCGAACCCCCAGCATTGGACATGGACACATCACATTGAAGGCAGATGAATTGAACACCAACGAGTCGAACACAGTCTTGTCAAGTTATACCCACCCCAATGCCTTGAATCCAACCACAGATGTGTTGGGTCGAACGCAGATGTGTCAAGTTGAATGCGGATCTGCCGAGTTGAACGCGGATCTGTTGAGTTGAATGCGGATGTGTCCAGTCGAACACAGCTGTCATCCAGTTGCGACAAGAGGGCAGAGGACCCAGCATGGAAACAGACCCAGGATGAAGAGAGGATTTCATCAATGAGACTGAAGGCAGCAGTGACAAAAGGCAGAGGATGTAGGTGGTTTTGGGAGGAAGATTGAGGTAAGTTATAGCTGTTCTTCGTCTTTATGCAACCGACACTCACCATGGTTCTGCACTTCCCATACATGGCCCTAATATGATAGGGACAGATGCAATGCAACGAGTTTGACCACAACGCCATGGTTTGGGATTGCACACAATGATGAAAGCCGCACGATGCAGACTCGACAACGATGCAGATTCAACAACCATGACATGAGTTTGATGACAACGCCACGGATTCGACGGAATTGGCACCCTCAGAATCGCATGTGGCAGTGGCAGCGGTTCATCCCTCTATTATCCCATACGAACGCGTGCTTCAGCTGTTGTTGCTGCTGGCGCTTTGTGCCCACTGGGAGAATTGGCGTTCGCGTTTGGTTTTGCACCACCACCCACATTCACATTCACGCCTCCACAAACCACACCCCCAGGCAGCTTCGGGCTTCAAGGTGATGAGCATCGGCAGGGTTGTCACCATCATTGTCATGCTCATCATCGTTAACGTCGACATCGGCATCAAATGCAACCCACGCCACCATGCCATCTTTGAACTTCAGTTTCAATTTCCAACCGTGTTTGGTCAATACACCAGCAGGCATCACCGCTCTCGGCATCACCATCCTCAAAGATGAAGAAATTTACAATCTGGCAGTTGTCGACCCAGTTCCACAGGTTACGAGGCATGCCACACATAGGACAATTTCTGATTTGACTTGATGTGGAGGAGGATGGGGGTGATAATGATAGTGGTGGTGGTTGTGATGGAGAGCATGAGGAGAGAGCAGTCACGGTTACTTCAGGAATCATAGACGACGGTGTAGGTCAATGAATACATAGTTCTAGTTTACAGCAAAACTTGTACAAAATTTATGACTTTCTTTGTTTCTTGATGCAGGTACCCATGGGTATACCTGTGAGTACCTGTGAGGATCCATCATGGGCAATACCTGTGGGTACCCATTGACCCATGGGTTTTTGACTCGCGGCTCCAGGTGATCCGTGAGAAAGGATCTTCACAGATCTGGGTGTGAGATTTGGTGCCCAGATACCCGTGGGTACGGATCCGGGTCACCCACAAGTGCACTCGTGCCCAGCCCTAGAAATGCCCTGTAATAGTATCTGACTCCTTCATTTCTATTGTTTGTAATGCCTTCTATCATGACTCGTTCGTGACTCTATAGTGACTCGGTCATGACTCATATCCTGACTTGCCTCCATTTCCATAGTCAAGTATTTACTATGACTCAGTAGCTTCAGACTGCATAAATACCTGCTAGTTTGTACCATTATGACCCAGTGAATTTAGAGCCTTAAACTGTTCTTCTATTCGCTAACTAAGTCTCATTCTCGTGTGTCAACTCTAACCAACTGTTACCTAGTATCAGCTGTCCCAAGTTGTCACATACATGCTCCTCTGGGTATATTGAACACCTTCATCAATCCAATCATAGGGATTTGTGTGGCTGCCATACATATTCATGGCGGTGGCATGTAGGGCCTCAGACTCAAGCCATACCATGTTGACAGGATAGGGCACTCATCTAACACTCTTGTACTTAGGATAAATTGTATTCATTAAATGACTTGCTATTATATATATACTATGAGTGACCAGGAGTTTGAAAAAATTTCACTCGTGTTAGATTTCCTGTGGCACCTGTCCTCCCTCCCTCTAAAAAATTAAACTGCCTGTAAAAAAGTGAGTCAGCTATCGGAATATATTTTTTTCACATTTTTAAGTGAGGTACTAAAGGCGCCAGAGTGTTCACAATGGTGGGGTGTCCAAAATTCCAGGAGATTGAAATAAACGTCACTTAGAGTCACATCAGAATTTGCAGGGTTTTTTGATCAGGGTTCGCGGGGTTTCGCATCACAATTGTCATGATGGAAGCCGCAAAAATTGATGTCCATGGATTTATATATCGAGGAATACACTTCTGAGCCCTAAATTTTGCACAGAGAATTGAAAGAGATAAGTGAATCCCTCTGAAAATTTTTGTGACAATAGGTGTACTCAATCGGACTAGATCTGGTCCAACATCCGCATACAGCGGGCCATCAAAAGTAGTGCCAACCACTAAATAAATTCCTACTCTTGCTCAAGCAGCTCTCCCTCCCAAAAAACCTGACAGTTATATTTAAATAGGACCTACAAGTGTTCTGGAAATTTTTGAAGGATGGGGGTCTTGAGGGAGGAGAGAAAATTGAGTATTACAAACTCCTGAAACATTTCAAACTCCTGGTCACTCATAGTACTGCGTATAGCATGGAAGAAAGAGGGTGATGGAAGGACATACCCTCCTGAACACCACCTTAGTGGATGGAAACCCACGCTAACAATCTATGATGCCGCATCGGCTCCCATCGACCCCTGCCAGCAACCACGTTTCCCCTGCCTGTCAGTGTGGTTGTTGTCTGCATCGGGACCTAGTGCATTCCTGGTGCGATTTGGTGGTGTGGCTGTTTGTCAGCAGATGCTGCAGGTGCTCTTGTAGTTGTTCTTCACATCTGTGGTTCCCAGGGCTGTCGAGGCTGTTCGTGGGTTCTTCGCAGCATTGGTATGTGGGAGGAGACGGATTTTGGGCGCAGGTCACAGTGGTTGCATATTATCCATCATTTGTGTTGAAATATGCAAGGCGTGGCAACAAAAAAAGAGAGGGGCACCAGAAAGATAGAGCAGGCGTTAGGCATTGAACATTGAACATTGAGTGCTGAGCAAGGTGGTGGTAATTATAAATGAAGGTGGAGGCAAGAAGAGAGGAACAGGTGACAAGTGACATTGCATCCGTCATGCTGATTGGCTGAAAAGTGACAGAAAAGTGACAGCCTTTACTCCCATTGTAATGAACAACCAAATGGTAAATTTAAGGGAAATAAATAGCATTTTAATGACCTGAGGTGACCTGAGATAGGCTATGGGGCACCAGAGTTAGGAAACAATGGATACTGCATGTGCCGGAGTCTGAGCTGGACTCCGACTTGTGCCGGTGAGCTGGAGAAATCGTTTCAATCATTTTCTGGGCAAGAGGCAGACGGTCCACTGGGCTGACAAATGGCTCTGTGGGGCATGTGTATGGCTACGAGACATGACCCAAACCTGAAATGCATGACTAACGTGTCCCAACATATTACAGGGATAATTCAAAAACGCGTCCACAATGTCGCCCCACATTTAGTGCTAGTGTTTAAAGGTCCGGTCCGGTCTGGTCTTTCGACCCCCAGGCCAGTAGACCGAGACCGGGACCGGTCCACATCGGTTCAGAGACCACAAAAGACTGCACAAACCGATGTAGACCAGTCTTGATCGGTTTTTTGCAGTCTTAGACCGGTCTGGACCAGAAATTTATTGCACAGTTAATATACTACATTTTTTACATTTATTTGTCAGTCAGGATTGTTGACTGACATATTACCTTCAATATGAGCCCTGTAACATTGAAAATGGTGAAGAATTGAGTAAGATATGATTTATTTCCATCACATCTACTCTTTTTGTCTGATATTTTATAGTTTTGACCATAACATTGTCAGATTTCAACCATTTTTTGATGGGTATAGGCTCAAATTCAAGGTGTTTATTGGGGGTATAGGTCTACCAGTTCAGACCGGTCTTAACCACAAAGACCGGTCTATTAAAACCGGTCTCTTTGTGGTTTTTTCCAGTCTTGAGACTGGACCTTCAAACACTATTTAGTGCAGTGGTTCTCTGTAAAGTAATTTGTTTAAAACTATATAAAACTTACTGTCCAGCACCCCCTAGTTGATTTTATTGATTTCCTGCCAATGTCCATTCACAATGGGGAATTTGAACAAGTATCTTGCCTTGCGAAAATATCTTCCAAATAAATATAGATTCATATTTCTCTCTGGAGTCTGCCTGCTTCAACCCTTGGTAAATTTTTTCAGTCTGGTGAGGAACAATCAATACTTAAACATTTAAACGTTAGCTGTGCACTTTGGCCAATGGCAGCCACAGTGATTTCATGGTGATAAGATATATAAAGATTTATTTACAATTTAGTCAATCCAGTAAAATAGCCACAAGGCATGGCCTGTGTCTGCAGCAGGTTGTGAATTCAATGTGATCCCACTACTGTCCAGAGGGGCAGAGGGGTAGACTGTGTGGAGGGGCGGACTTTCAAAAACCGGAATGTCCTCGGAACGGCAGAACTTGCCGCTGCCCAACCCACGGTACACATGAACCTCAATGTGACCATGCCACCACATTTCGTGTACAAATCTCCTCCCAGTTTATACCATTTATAACTGGCCGTTGAGTACACCGCCCAGCTCAAAAACACATCCTCCCATTTTAGAAATCATGATACAGGGCATAATGTTAATATTAGTGATTTTGTTTGATGAAAATCAGCCCAAAACAACACATACTTGTGCCGGATTCAAGAAACCATTTCGGCAGAAAGGAAAAATTGGCCATCTCTTGACATTTTGCAGCCCTCATCAAAGCTATGCAGCTGATGATGTGAGAGTACATACCAATGACTGTGGGTGGCTGACCATTGAGTCTACTTATGTTGAATATAAAACCTAATGACACAGTGCTTGGTTGTGCCAGGAGAGGCCTTCATGGATATTGAGCAAAAGAATGAATCGTCATAATATGCCTCCAAGTAAGTGAATTATTGGCCTTACTACCCTTCTTACAAGCACGTTCAATGCAATATGTTAGGCGCATTCAGTAATGACCTAGCTGCTGTTCTGCCGCCTATGATCACTGCCTTTTGATGCCACCTTTTCCATTTCCTGGATGTCCTTGCTTGCACAGCCTCCCAATATTCCAACATTTGGGATTCAAATCCGCTTCAAAAGAGCAAAACTAAGAGAGAAGATAGAGAGTGTGATCTCGGCTACCCTCTTATGCTTGCTTCATACACCAATCATATACCCAAATGCCCACATTTGAAATTGGCTCAAAAACATTTCCAAATGAAAAAAAATTACATCTTATCCAACTTACATTTGAGCGTCACATGTCAGTGTTGTCCTTTACTTCAGGTTCTTCGCTTTCTTTTGTGGCGTTGGAATTGGTTTGCCATTGTCGTCCCCGCAGGGTAGATGGCCATGAATGGCATTTTGTGGATTACAGGGTATACATATCAAATGTTGAACTATACTGTAGAGGTGCAATGGAGATGAATAAATATAGATATGTAAGCATTCTGGCAATAGGAAGCGAAATCTAACTAAGAACCGGAAATGGGCAGTTCAATCGCAGACGCTTGAACAGGGGGATAGAAAAGGGTTTGGTCAGCGTCTAAGTGATGCCTGTAAAAGCCTGTGACCATGTCAGTATTTTCCTCCTTGAACTTGATCCCGGCCATATTCTCCCTGCACTTCTCCGCAACACGGGCATCAACAGTACCGAGGTACTTTTCGGCTGCGGCCTCATAGGCACCATACGCGTTATGGTAGTCGCCTCTGCGGAGGTATCCATAGCCCATGTACTCCAATGCACGAGCAATGAGTAATCGATTTCCAGTATATGAGGCCTTCATTAATGCGATTTCGGTATGCTTCCATGCTTCGGTATCTCTATTGGCGCTGAAGAGGATCCTACCAAAGTCTAGAGAAATTTCTGCTTGAATAGATACATGTTCGGTCAATTCGGCACCCTTCCATGCTTCCTCAATAGATTCCAGTGCCTCCGAGAGCCTACCCTCATCGTAATGCACCCAAGAAGTGATCTGATAGGCATTAGCAACATTGTAAGTGTTCCCCGCAACCTTCAGCATGGTCCGAGCCTGGTCCAAGTAGCGCAGGGCCTCATGTAGTTGTCGAGCGCGGTGCAAAACGGCCCCGAGAATTACCAAACTGCGTCCATGTACGACGTCATCCGAAAGGGCGGCGCACTTCGCTTCGACATCCCGGGCCAAGGAAACTACCATGTCTTCATCTTGCAATTCGAACCGTGCGGTGTCAACAAGATCAATTCCACATAGGCCGCCGAACCGTTGCAACTCAACCTCGTCAAGAGGAAGGCTGTTGAAAAGCATGTAAGCTTCTTGCAGATGGTCGTAGGAGCGGCCAGAGTCGCCAAGGTGGTGATAGGCCCTGCCCAAGCACCACACGGCTGACGCTATGTATCTCACAACCTCAGAGGCTCTGGCTGCCATCACTGCATGGTTGGCAATCTCGAGATTAGGCTTTGTGTCGCAGCGGTGCCAGCTAAAGGCAATGAGAGCTTCCATCGCTCTATCAGACGGGGGAGTATGCTGCGATGTAGGTGAACTGAAAAGGATGGACTGGATATTGGTGTCTTCGGCTGCGAGTGCTTTCGATTTCTTTGGGAACGTAAGATCGTCGAAGCGGCAAGCATGCGCTAGAATATATTCACAACACGACGATTGTATCTGCTTCCGAATCTCCTCTGTGATCCGGCCTTGCTGCTGCATGAATGACTGGACCACGGGGACCACGAAGAGGACTGGGGAGGAAGAACTTTCCCGTTTATTCTCGACCAATAATCCTGCATCCGATAAAGTGGCGATGGCCGAAGAAATAATCTTGACGGTTGTTGCCCACCAACGAAGATTCTGTTTTGTTGTTCCCGCTGGCAGCAATGAGAGGATGGCGAGCAGAACAAGAGCGTCAGGGTCCTTCTTGACGCATTCACTGTCGACCGAGAGGCTGATGCTTCGGTTCATGTTCGTTTCGGGTGAATTGGTGACAGACAGCATGTCACTGCCAGATGTGTACCACATTTCCAACAACTTCTGTGCCGTAGATTTCCCTCGCTTCCCCAGATTGGCCATAAGTGTGACCGCGAAAGGCATGTGGCCCAACGCAGCCAGTAAACGATCAACATCGGGGTCATCCTGAGAGCTTGGGTTGATATCATGGAAAATGCGACTGCAGGCTGCTTCGTCGGTGGGCTGGATCGTCTGTGATTGCCATTCGATAGCGTCACACGGCGGGTATGTGCCACGCATCGTGAGGAAGATCGCGATGTGGTTCAGTATGGCTAGCTTTCGAAGAATATCGCTGACCTGTTTCTGAGTCCCGCCGGGCGCATTCCAGGGCGTCTCGAAGTTGTCGAACAGGATAAGGCGGGGCTGTTTTGGTGTATCGAGTTCGGAAATGATCTTTTCGAGTGTGACATGCTTATCTCCAGGTACCTGCAGTTGGGTGTAGAGGATTTCGAGGAGGAGAGTCGACGACGTCGCCTCAATACAAGGCACCCAGATAAGGTTTCCACCCGGAAACCGCTCCTTGATGGTAGGCAATTCGACGACGGCAAGTGAAACTGAACTCTTCCCCATCCCACCTGGGCCGAGAATACAGACGCGAGATGTTTCTTCCCTCAGTAGCAACCGCGCAATGCCTTGGACCAAGTCGTCTCGCCCATGGAAGATCTCGGGTTTTAGCGGCATCTCTTGTCGAGCCAGTGAAGGTCGCGTGCCCGATCTCTTGTGGTTGAACAGGATTGTGTGAATATTCTCCACTTTACTGTGCATATCATCAACTTTGTTGTCCATCTTGTGTAGACGGGCATGGAGTTCACTGATGAGGGCGGAGTCACGGAGGTCATTGGCAAGCTGGAGAAATCGTAATTTTAGTCCTAAGGCCAAAGGGTTATCTATTGGGATACACACCGTGAACCTTTCCCTCGCGGTTGAAAGCCGCTTCATACATTCTTCGAGTGTATTCATATTGGGTTGTTTGTAAGCAGCTATCACCCATCGATTCTCGGCGCCGATTTTCGTTAAATCCTCGTTGATTGTCCCAAGAATGCTATAATGTCATCAGAAGCCGTAACAGACCACCATTCGTAGGCCGCACCTGAGCAGCTCTTTGATGTCTTTTTCGATATCTTCCGCAGTCTTCACAACAGTTTCCTTGCTACCTTCTTCGTCCTTGGGCGTTACGTGGTCCACGATAACGATCATAAGATCGCCCACCCTAACTTGCAGTTCTTTGACTTTTTGTTCAACGGCCTGTGCCTCCTAATGAAAATTTTAATCATTTGGCTTGCAACCTTCAAAGGTGGAATACGACGAACTTCGCATACTTGAATTATCTTCAGCGCAACTCCAATGGCCTCTTGCAGAAACGGGACTGGGGTGACTGCAGCTGCAGACTGCGACAGGGTTAAAACCTCCCTCACGGTGGCCATGGTATAATCTGTTTTAGTTGGAATGACACTGAGTTTTCTGAATCCACATTGACGTCAGAGAGATTGCAGAACGTGAACCGACCTTCATCTTCATCGGGTTTTGGCTGCATAATATTCTCGGCAGACATTGTTGCTGGGGCGATCGCAGGTGGATTTTCCGGTTTCTGGATGCGGCTATGAGCCAGTGAGATTGCGCAACATAAATCGGTGCTCACCTGAGGAGACCCCTTCTTGGCAACCCAAGGCATGTGCAGACGACACCAGGAGAAACACCGTCGCCAGCGCATAGAGCAAGGTATTGGACAGTGCAGCGAGGTTCCGGCCGACGAAGCTACATGTTTCTCGTTATATGACGTCGAATTGCTTGTAGGAACCCTCGAGGTTGCATTACAGCTGTCTGGCATGCAGTGCTTACAGCTAAATGCAAACCTTTAATCGATGGAGCAGTTCGGGTCCCGTTTTTGTTTGGTTGTGGTGCGGCCAGGCCAAACACCCTGCCAATCAATTATCAGCTGTTGTCGTTTCTCCCTTACCATCTCCCTACAGGCCTTCGTCTCCACACATACTCCACTGCGTTTTCTTAAAAAATGTCATGTGTATTCTTGAGATATGAAGATGATAAGACGAGCTCAACGTCTCCTGAAAGTGTTCTGACGTTCGGCCGGCTCATCGATTTGCAATTAGCTGTTGCTTAGTATATATTAGAGCGTATTTGCAACCGCCAACGCGGCTTGACAGCTAACAAATATTTATTTACAGTTCATTTAATGGAACGACACATCCTCCTATAATATTTGTTGCGGCTATGCAAGTTCCGTGGAGCAATTGTGGAGCTATGTATGTGAATTCATCAAACGTCTTCCTCCCCACACAACTAAGTACTATCCTTGTTTCTGCGCTCTCTAACCCCAAAAGTCATTGTTGAATATCGTCTTCGGTGTCTGTCCAGTTTCGGGTGGTTCTTGCTTATTGCAGATTGGTGTCCAAGCGATTCTCTGCCTAGGCTTTGACAATGCTCGTACTATTCGAAACCCATTCTCCTCCTACATTACTTAGAAAAGACTGGGTCCCACTTTCCAAGAGATATTTCCATGCCGATCTTCAGATTCCAGCGCTCATTAAAGAATGCATTAAAGGGAACCTGGAACATCCTGACGCTGCAATGGACCTCTTTAATTGTAACCCTCTAAATATATGGTATGTGCTCTATTCCCGAAGAAGAAACATTTCTGAGCTGGCCTCACCCTCGGTCTCCTTTGCTCAAATGCCTTACGAGACAAGCCCAGACTCTGAAAATTGTACATAATTACCAAAAAAAAATGTCTCCTCGTTATTCTCATATGCAACTGCCAATTGTGATATTCCAATTTCTTGCTGCATGAAAGGCTAGACGGGGGTAGCGGTCTCTGCCGATTGTTGACCTCAGGTAGTTTATTACCTCCAGACTTCGAGCTATGTCACAGCCACCATCCCTTGTTCTCAACCCCCCCCCCCCATTCCATAAGCTTTAGGTGGCTCAAACCAACCACTGCAGATGAAACATCCATAGCGCGATACCCAAGCGACACCTAAAAGCTAACGTCCAAGACCGGGGGTCACGGTGCTTCTGAAGGACTCTAGATTTGACTTGGTAGGCATATTCTTGAAGATTCGATCCATAACCAAGTTACGTCTCTGGGAACTCTGTCCTTCAAGGTTCCAAGGCTGTTCCCAAGGACCGGGCAAAAATCAAGATACCTGATATCGATACATGAGCAGCATTACATATCGGAACAATTCCAGACGGCCGGGCCCACCACTTTATGCTGGGCATCATGCTGCGTTCTCATTTTTAGCCTCTTCTGCGGAAATATTCCACACTTTGTTCTTCCATTATTCCCATACTAGACACACCAATTATCGATAATCCGATGTAGGCGCATCGGCCGCCTGGGTCATGTCAAACATTCGAACTGGTAACTTGACACTTTGGGTATTTCTGCAGATCCGCACTCTGCGACTCGCCGAGAGATACAGGGCTCGCGCACCTATGCATGGGAGCACCGTCCGCGTCGCGTGAAGCTTAAGCGTTGTCAAGACACTGACCACCCGTCTCTGCGGCACCAGAGAGGAGAGTTACGTGGTGGCAGTTGAGATCTAAAGGCCTGGGGTTAGACGCAGTCTATCAGGACTCGGACAGAGCCGATTACTCGGCGACCACCTACTTACTTAGCCTCTTATTTATGACGACGGCCAGCGATAAGGTGGGTTGATCAATATGTATGTCTATTGTACAAAATTATTTGCTTCGTTATATGTCGTTACAATAAAGTACACCATAATACATGATAGAACCGACCCTCGGATGGGGCTCGTGTGGAAGGAGGAGGGGAAGTTTCGTCGATGCATATGCAGAGTAGAGTTTGAGCGCATCTAGGTCCCTCCTAGAGATGATTGAATCGACGACCAAAGCCCAAGATATATCTGAGAAGCCTGTATCAGATATATAAAAATGAAAATGAAAAGAAACGAAAATGAAAATAAAAAACCGCACATATATCCATGTATATGCAGAGGAAAGAAAGAGAACATCTGAAGGAACCTTTGAATGCATAGCAATCGTAATCCCTCCCTCATTTTACCCCTCGTTCACCACCCAAACACCTCCTCATGTACCTCAACCCCACCGACCTGATCCCTCCTCACCGGATCCACCCCCCTCACCGCCGCAGCAACATCATCCGCCATACCCACCGGGCCACAGACACCCACAACCAACCCGGTGAGGCTCAACACCTCGTCCTTGGGGTTGGAATGCCCCAGAGTGACGGCACGATTGATGGCGTGTTCAAGGAATTTGAGGAGGCGCGGTTTTCCAGGGGCAAGTGTAAGGCCAGGGGGGAAGTAAGTGGGTTGCTGGGAAGAGGAGGATAGGTTGAGGGGTGGGACGGAGAGGGGTTGTAACTGAGCAGCGGCAGAACGTGGCGGCGGCGCATGCGATGGAGCAGAGGGAGATCGCGCAAGCCCGGACGCGGCGAAAGGACTGGCACTCGCCGCCGCAAAGAACGCGGGCTGCTTGCCTGTCGGCGCGCGGGTGTAAAACACGCTGATCCTTAATGGGGCGAAAACAGACTGCAGGACGAGCGTCGATAGCGTTGGGAGGACGGGGGCGAGGCAAGCAGGGTCCGGGACGATCCAGATGAGCTCGATGACTTTGAGGCGGGAGGTACCGCGAAGGTCCTTTTGCACAAGGTCTTGGATGGCGGAGAGTGCGAAAGTAATCCCGCTGCCTCCGGCGACGAATACGGCGGCGGAAAAGGAGGAGAAGACGGTGTGCTGAGGGCCACCTGCAAAAAAATAAAATGAACGATAATCAAAAAGAAAGAAAGAGGACGAACCGTAAGGACCCTCAACAACCACCCTTACCTCTCTCCCTCCAGCACCCCCTTCCTCGTAACCACCCAACTTCGCAATCTCATACAGCTTTCGCGTCCATCCTCCTGTGCGTTTACACATCAACACCATCCCTTCGGCGCTCTCCGCAACGCTGGCGATAGTGAACGGATGAACCTCAGCCCATCCGAACCACCCCATCGTAGCAGAGATCACTCGTAGGCGTACGTGCTGCCCCGCGCGCCAGCCGGCGTTGATCGTGGGGATCTCGACGCGGGTGAGGTCGAGGTCAGGTAAAGGACGGATGTGGGCGATGGTGAGACGGGATTTTACGAGGCGAGCGACGTGGTCGAAAGTATAAAGGCCGATACAGGCAAAGATGTAGGGCAGCATAGGGGGTTTGTGCATGTAGAGCTGTAGATTGGAACCCCGGAATTAGATTGGGTTTCCTTCTTTGACGATGATCAAACTTACGGCGGGCATAACGATGATGAAGCCAATAATGTGAGTGGAGAGAAAGAGGTTGTAAGCTTTCTGTCGCCAGTATTGGGTGGAGAAGAAAACGATCATGTCGAGGCATATGAGGGCGACTGTGCCCCAGATGGCATTGGGGAGTTTCATAGATTGTTTGAATGTCCCTTGCAGGGACCATTGGTAAACTAACAAAAAAAAATCAGACAAAATTCGAATCGGAGTTTCGGGATACGCACAGTAGTGAAAAGAATGGATGTTGGCGGCCAGCACGACTAACCTTCCAACAAACCGGTGAAAGAAGTTTAGCTATGTCACAAGCGGATTTAAGTATAAAAGGAGAGAAAGATAAATATAGAAAACGGACTTTTTCATATCCATAACCAAGAATAGACCCAAGAACATTGTTCTTCTGGGCAAAAATAAAGACAAAAGGCATTTGCCCGATAGAGATCCAACCGGTGCGTGCAGAGTCGGTGAAGATGTTGGATTTGTAGAGGGCAGCATAAAGTAGAGAGTAGAAGTACATGGAAATGACGAGCAGCTGGGCTACTGAGAACCCAGGGGCGATCCGGGCACGAAGGGGCGTAAGGAGTGGACGCAGGGACTTGATGCACGCCGGAATGTGTGGAGGTGGATCCATCGTAACAGGTGCGCCCTTCTCTGTGAGGCGTTTGACATGGTGGGCATGAGAGTAAAGTGTGTGTGATTCGTTTGTCGCATAGTCTTCGGGGGGTGGGTATGCACTGCGGATTGCCTGGACGAGGCGGCGTTGGGGACGGTAGG
>Ga0307513_10002402_pt1 | contig 25937 bp, 26 predicted proteins | sample 15_EM_MG_FD_202174 | JGI IMG/M metagenome (GOLD analysis project Ga0307513, IMG submission 202174) | Populus trichocarpa ectomycorrhiza microbial communities from riparian zone in the Pacific Northwest, United States - 15_EM | ecosystem: Host-associated > Plants > Roots > Unclassified | place...
TGTAGGTGAGTCGTTCCGAATCTCTTACACCTCCCACAACTTATTATCGCCTGCGTTATCGAACGGTCAAGTCCAGGGCTGCATATACGATCCAGAAGCACTGCCTTGATGTTGTCGCGATAAAAATGGCCCCCATCACGATGAACCTCCCATGCCATATCCCTTGCCTCCGCCCTCGTTACACACTCCACCCGCGGTCGTGCCCGAATTGACTTCGCATCTCCCAATCTCCATAGCCGCCTATCATCAATCAAATAACCCTCCGCTCTATGCCTCGCCCTCTTTTTCTCCCGCAGACTCCTCCCATGATCGAGCTCCGGCGATACTGATGTGTACCAGGCACATGAGCGGATGGTGCTGCAGGTTGGGCAGTGAACGGTGCTGGAATCGGTCGCGCAAGCGATACGGCACCCAAGGCTTGGTGGACGCCAGTGGCTCTGGTTGGTGATTTCTGGAGCTCCTCGAGACGGGAGATCGACGTCAAGAGCTCGCGCTGTTCATCCTCAATTCCTAATTTCTCCTCGAGCTCGGTTATCGAAACCTTGCGGGCCGCGTCACAGAATGCTTTCTCGATAGAAACAAAATGAAGACAAGGGCGCCTAATGCTGTACGGTGATGTCTGCATTCGCTATTATTTTTTTTTTCCAACTAATCCTTCCTTCACGAGGACGATCGCCAAGAATTCTTTTACGACATGTCCAAGTGGAATCAACGTCGGTGGGCGAACTCGTACAAATCGTAGGGTTGCGGGCTAATGATGGTCTCCCTCAGTTCTCATATACGGCTCATCCAATAAACCAACATACTTCGGTATCCCCGTCATCGCGGAATCAACAGTGCTGATCTGGTCTACAAGAAGTGAGGGTGATGGATGATGAATGATATATTAATACGTACCGCCATTCGAGCTCGCGCTCGTCGTTTCTAATTGGCACAATCGCTAATTCGTATATTCTATCGACCCTGCATAGGTAATGTATCTACCCAATGAAAAGTTGTTTGACTTTGAGACTGGGATATGTTAAGCGAGATTAAACACCATCGGGCTTCAGTAGTCGCTATCGCTTCAATTTCCTGTTTCTCATCTAGTTACATGTATGACTGTGTACATTATATACGAGTGAATTCCTGATATAAAATACCTATGAGAAAGAGCAAGTGGAAGAAGAGGTTCATGAGTGATGTACCCATCTTACTAGAAACGCCATCTCGTCCAGCCTCCCGATTCTCAATCGTTCCACATCCCAGCGGCGAAAACGGCATGCAATCTCGTCGCCCTGGCCAACCTCTCGTTTCCTACCTGTCAAGAAAAAGCGGCTGAAAAAAGAACGCCGACATTCCGTGAACATTACAATCGACCCACCTGAATCTCCCCTTCGCATAAGGAAAAAAAAATTGCCCAAGAGACCGCTCGCTTCAGGTACATGTACACGAGGATAAACCCTAATGATATTACAAAATGTAAAATTGGAAGGTAGGTTTCGAGGTCGCCATCGAGATAAACAGAAGGTGATCTGGAGGGTGGAGCCTGTTTATCTCGATGGTGCCCTCAAAACTTACCTTCCAAATTTGATGCGAATATTATTAGGAACACAGGGGCCGAATTGCCCGTCCGCCTATTGCACATGCGGGGCGATCGAGAGATTGTTCATCCGAGGGCGCAGAGTCCGTTTCAGAAGAACTTGAAGTTACCGAGGGCTAAACAACGAACGCCTTGAACCCCGAGAACAAAAATAAAGAAATAACCTACATCCTCTTTTAACCACCCCTCCAAACCACTCGTCTCCTCCTCATCAAACTCGTCCATACCCTCCAAACACGCTCTCACGATTATCTCCGTACACCCCGACACCTTGCGCACTATATGTGGGCGACGAGAGGCTGATCATAAACTCCAACGCACTCAGCCTGAGCGTCGACTACTCGTCTTTGTCTTCGTCCCTTGGTTGGGCGATGAGGGGGAGCCATCTTCGTTTGTCGGTGATGAGGGGGAGGAATGAGATGGTGGGAGTATGAAGGAGCCTTGCCGACTGCCACTGCCTGCAGGGAATGGTCGCCCGACTGTTGGTGTGCGTCCGCAATCAACGGGTGGGAGGATGAGAGCGGGGAGAAATCAGAGTAAGGATTGAAGATGCGGTGCGAATAAAATGGGGTGCGTTGATGTTAGTGGCGTCGACGTCGAGAGGAATGATGATAGTTTGAATTTTTTGGAGAGGATGTCGAGGAGTTGGATGACGTGGATGCTGTGATAGGGTGTTTTCCAGAGGTGGTAACGTGTCGAGCATGGGTGACAACAGTGATATCGACTGTGCTAGCTGTGTGGAGTCTGCGGCTGACAAAAATGCCACAGCAGCAAGAAACGCAGCATGGCAAACCTACTCCTTTTCAACAAAACGAAACAGCATAAAAAGAAACGATTCAAAACTCTCACCTCGATACTCTCTCCTGATCAATCCTCTCTGGAACACCCCAAGCACCGCATCAACCATCACCAAATTCGGACACCGAGCGAAGATTCTATACAGACATTCTCTCCCCCGCACCATCCACACACCCCTTTGTACCCTGGGCATGCGTCATGCTGAACGTCTGGGCCTGGAGAGCATGCCACGGTCTGAAGCGCATCATAGCCTGATTCGCGAGGTTCGTGACGGTGTTGACGCTTTTCCGTCGGACATTGGACGAGGTCACGTGCGAGAGCGAGAAGAGCCGTATAGGAACCCCTAGCGGGCAAACACATCGACGAAGACCAGGGACGTATACATTGGTGAGTCAGGACGGCACTGTGAAGAAATACTGAGTTACTCACCCTGTTCGTCATAGGACATAGCACTGATATGAAGAGCTAGAAGGGCCGCAATGGGCACGGCGCCGTTGTGGATGGCCACAAAACATTATGCCTTCTGTGCAGGGGTAATTAAATAGATGTCTTGAAACAGTAAAAAAGGTTCCAAAATAAGAAAGCTCTCTGAGATCGGGAAACGTGGCTATCAGGCTCGGTTAAACTGGCGAACGAGAGGAGAGGAGGGGGTCTGAGCAGCTTCGGCGAGTCAAGACACCAGCGCCAAAGTGAAGAAATAGTTTACTCATTCTTAATCCTAAGACACGGCGCCCAGTCGACCCAGTCGAGGAGCTATAATTGCGACGATGAGCACACAGGATGATGAAGACGACAAGGAAAAGGCCTACCATTGGTGCTATAATCGACAAGATCAAGAGTGAGAGAGGTGCATGCAAGGGAGATTTCAAAGTCTTCCTAGGAATAAATTATAATTGGATCTAAAAACATCAGAACTAGAACTTACCGTGAGCGGGGTTGGAGGTGTTGAGATGACAAGCATTGCTTGGCTAATGGTGCAGCATGGTTGTTGATACTTCAATACACACATTCGATATACCAGAAATATGGGATCGCCCAGAGTGTCTACGTGACCCAAGGGTTCAGCCCAGTCACTTTCACAACTGGGACCGACGGCGCAATGGGGACGGTTGAGAAAAAGAGGTGACGACAGAATTGATTCCTTACATGGCAATTTGGGTCACATGACCACCTCACCTGATAGGTTAAAATATTTATCATTTATTTTTGATATTTTTACACTTGCGTATTTTCCAATGACCTTAGGAAGGCTCTCGAGATGGGCTTTCGAATTCAGTATATACTATATGATTATGCGAGAAATAGGCACCCACAAAACGCTGCACGCGCAGAGCCGAACACATGAATTAAAATTTAGAAGAATAAAGGCAGGCAGTCCAGTTTAGCCCACCGTGTCATCTTACGCAGCAAGCTTTACATAAAGGCAGGACTCTGCGGGTACTCCATTCAAAAATATACATAAAAACCCACGGGCCCACCCTGTGCGGCCACCGGTTTGCATAACTACCCGAAACCCATGGAAGCGTTGATTCTATTCTGAGTCTACTTATTTGCCTTATATTGGTACTCTGGTTGCATACTATATCATCAACGCGTCGTGCTAGCTAGGCCTTCACTACATCTATAATGCATATACTTGCCATTCACACTGCATTCACGCCCAGAAACACATCGCCTTTGGTGAGATGTTGGCATAGTATAAGGGTTCTTGCACCAGTTCCGAACGAGCGCTCACAGTACCAAAACCGGTTATTTATCCAAATATCGGCGCTTGGAGGTGGAATTCAGGAATGCGCCTAGGGCTTTTCATCCAGCTGGAATATCAACTAAATGGATTTCTCTGAGAGGAAGATTGACATAATTTTTTATTCAATAAGCACCGGCCAACTCACCGACCGATGACGCTAAGCACCAACAACATATTCATGTTATCTGGATCTTGCCAGGAGTAGTAATGTGAGGATCAATATTAAGACAAATCACTACCCCGATTTATAGACTGACAACGAAGTACTCACCAGATACCTCAGATAGAAGGAACAGTAAATATCTCGTATCAAGGTATAAAGAACTTGGGTAGGTAGGTAGGTGTGTTAACTGGCGTGGTCTCGATATGGAAAGAACTGGGTATTATAACAAATTACAGATAATCATCGGTTCAATCCTCCCAGCTTCCGGCAGAATCAAAAGGGACAACATTTGTTCTTCAATTTTTCTTCGTGTTTCTTCGGCATTAAACATGGTAATCTGCTCGTCAGGAACCTCTCGCACGGTAATATTCACGTAGAAGAAGAATTTCTTCATGGAAGGAAACTCTTCAGGGTTAAAAACAGAGAGTCCAACTTTTGTGCTTTCTTCGTCAAAGTCGGGGAGAGTTTGGAATGTGAGGATTTCGTCACGTTTGAGGTATAATTGGACCACAATGACGATTTTCTTTATCCTAGTTGGCATATTGATCTCGTTGAGAAACGTGAACCATCTTCTTGGCGATATATTGGTCATTGAAGTTGGTTGCCACCCGCCGCAAAGAACAAGGCATAATAAAACGCTGCGGAGGCAACGGAAGGTATGCATGTCTATTGATCGGATATGATTTTCGAATGTTTGTCCCAAAAATACCCTGTAAATAAAAACAGAAAGGTGAGTATGAATCTACTGTCGAAGAGCTTTTACGTACAGGTCGAGTGATTTAAGAGATCGAGGCATCCGTTCCAGAACAGTCTTGAAGATGCCTACTTCCGTTTCAGTGTATATGCTCGTACCAAAGTCCTCAACGCCAGAAAAGATTCGATCTATTGTCGAGAAATGGTCCCAGAATTCTGTAAGATAGAAAGCGATATTTAGGCACTTGATGGTGGTGGGAGTGGCGACTTCGACAGAAGAGGTAGTGAGTACATCAGGAGAATTCGAAAATGTTGTCTGGACGAGCCATAATGACTCTATGCACGGGTTTCCGAGGATCAAGTCAACGGGGAGATCAGAAAGATGACCGAAGGAAATGCTCTTGATCGACGGGGAATGACAAATGGTGCTAAGCAATTCTTGGATCTCCGTCCTGATTGTGGTCCATGAAAGCGTTGGTTTGAGTGCTGATGTTAAGTTAAAGTTCTTGAGATTGCAGGCCGTCGAGACTAGAATCCGTAGAGTAGTCTTTATAGCAGGGCTATCATGAAAAATGGCTTGATCCTCGTCTACATCGAGGTGGAAGCTGGTTATCAGACGTCTTAAATCCGAGTCTTCATTGGCTAAGAGCTCTCCCAGAGCTTTGATTCGTCGGGTTATGTCTTCTGGACTGCGACGAATCCTGTCCACTTTGAATTGAACACTGGGTTGATATGGATCAAGGGAAATCGAGGAGAAAAGGTGTTTCCGGGCTGGAGCGCTAAATGATTTGGACACCAGAGCGCAGGATAAGAGAGTGTTGGAGATAAGAGGCATTCGTAACGTATGGTGTTCCACGTCGATCATAAGGCGTTCAATGAATGCTTCGACAAGCTCCTGAGGGAATTGAGGCATGCTGGATTGGACGAGATTGAATGGCGAGCTGTGAGCTCGCTCAACGATGGGTGAGTTGTGGGCTCTGAAGGAAACTGAAGGCCCTGTTAATCTTCATTTCAATGATTTTATGAAAATAAAGGCACCTACTTACCTCTCCAATAGAACAAATTCTGTGCGAATGAATAATGGAAGACCTCAGAACCGATGTGGACCCGGGTGAGCGCAGTACAATATCCCCCAAACATGCCCATCCAAATACAGTAGACTCGTGACCAGCCCTTGAGTTCGACTCGGACCGGTCATAGGTTTACAAATAAAGGAAACGCCCGACTCGTGATCTGATCGACCTTGCCTTGCACAAATATAACAAGCCGGAGTGTCGCAATTGTCGACCAGCTCTGCTATGAAGTTACACAACCAGGTTTTATAGAAGATCTCATCGAATTTATCCACGTTCGGTTCAACCTCCATCACCGCACCCCTGTTCGTTTTCCCTACCACCCAACGCCGAATTCACACTCATCGGGGACGCTCCCGCTCCCACCTCCATTCATATTAACGTTCCTCAAGCCTGCGCATGCCCGGCCCGCTGTTGCTCCTGCTTCTCTGCCGATTTCTTCATCTCCCACGCCTATAACGACAACTTGGCCTTCTGTGGTGCAGCTGCAGGACGTTCCACCTCTGCTTCAGGATATGTTTCAAATTCAGGTTCGACGGTGCTCGATAGGACGAGGGTGACAAGCCGTTCTGGGATTGTTCAAGAAACGGGCGAAGGAGGCGAGGCGATGACGATAGTTGAAGTAGTACGGGTGGCAGAGGAGATACGGGCGACATTTGGAGTTCTACTTGCAGTAAAAGGGGGGGAGGGCGAGGTTGGTTTCGTAGAAAGGAGATGCGACGACAGCGAAGCGATTGAACGGCCTCGCCATCCAGAATCGGTTCCAAATCCCCCTCTATATTATTTAGATGGTGCCAAGATCCCGCCCTACTCGTATCACGACGGAGCCATCTTCAAGGTTTCTGGCACAGAGCAATTTGCGACCCCTCAGGGAGAGCAAGACAGAAACCGGAGCTACAAAGCTGTCGCTAGGGAGGCGCGGGGTCATTTTATGGGACCTATTAACCCTGCGTGGTTCATCCGTCATCATCTTAACATCCATGAGAAAATCGATAGTCAAACGCACAGCTAAGTATCTGCCCTTCCCTCACATCGTGCCCAAATGGACTCAGTTGCGAAAGAGACGGAGATGTACGAACCTATTGTAAGTAATTATATCTGTTTTTTCTTTTCTTTCTCGCTCATTGAGCTACAGGTCAAGGGTGCCAGGCTGTTTCTCAACCCCAACCCCTACGAAAAGGGTGGCTTCGTCGATACCCACTCTTCCAAGGATTCTGTTCATGATGATTTATCGCCGGACGTTATGAACTACAGTCGCTGGAGTACGGCACCCAGCTCCAAGTCGACCTTTCGAAAGGCGAATACTTCATCGAAGCCAAGACCGGCGAATCATTCAATCCTTTCGTCGACAAAGACGAGAAGACTTCCGATCGCGATCCCGATTACCCCCTCGAGGCCACCGCCGACTTGAGGATGATCACTCGTGGTCAGATTCTCACATACTGCACCGCTATTGCCTGTTCCTAGTTCCGCACTCACGTCTTCGGTGTCATCATCCTCGGCAGATACGCAAGGCTTTGTCGCTAGGATCCTTCCGCTATGTTTGTGACCAGTCTTTTCGACTACACCAAAAAAAGGGACAACTATTTGGCTCAATTCGTTTGGTACTATGATCACGCGTCGCTCCGCACCCGCGGCCATGACACTTCCATCAAATGCATTTCTAGAAGGCGCATAAATGATCTCGTTGGCCAGGAAATAGCGGTGAAAGTCAAGGCGAGGAATCCCCTTCATAGTCATTTCTGCGCCATGAAAATCTCCGATCGGGAAATTTAACATGTTCACCTCATTTCCTACCCTCCTCCCTACCAACGAATGTCACCTTTCGGGCGGATGACGCGCACGCTGCAGGCGTTTGATGTGGAAGCGACGGAGTTTGTCTTCGTCAAAGACTATTGGCGAGTGGTAGCACCTGGGATGAAGGAAGAAAGTGATATATACCAGCGGCTCGAAGAGTACAATGTCCCGAACATCGCGCCATTCGGCAACGGCAATGACGTGCTGTTCCAGGTTTGGTCGAAGAAGACTGGACAACCCGTACCCACACCCGACCTGAGTTTCCCTCTGCGACAAGGACGAGATCCAGCCACACAAGGGTCTAGAAAAGTGGACATTTTTTCGGATGTCACTCGAGGTGATTGGCGATGGACTCGAGACGTTCGAATCGACAAAGCAACTCGTGGCTACGATTGCAGATACCATGGAAGGTCAGTCCTTGTATTATCACCCACCGACTCTAATGTACCTGACATTGACGCTTCCTGGAAAGTGTATCAGCCGTCACCACGTGTTATGTTATTCGTGGACAATCTGCTTTTTAGATGCTTTCTCTCTTCTTCGACCATCATTCGTTCGACGCTCGCCTTCTCTTTCGCGATATTCCCTATACCACTGAGGCCTTCATTTACCCCTTAGGTTCACACAGTGCACATATCGTTATCTTCCTTTCTTTAAAGCACCATCGTCATTTGAGTAAACTAATCTATCCTCCTCCCCTAAACATGCAGGTCAACAACGCGGGATTGTCCACCATTTTGTGGTCGCTTATGGAAATGTAGGTCTAGAAATTTAGTAGCAGTTATGTCGGTCTCGTCTGTTAGCTGATATGGAAATCGGGAATCTTGCTCTCGCGTTTCTGTATTGCGTTGAATAGCCTCTGATGAAAATTTGGAACAGACTTCACTCTTTCGGAAGACGAAATTTACACTGGGATCAGAACTAAATTACGACAAAAAGAGTCTAAGATGATGGACAATGTGACAAATCGAACGGCGGACACGCCTTGAATACACAGACTACTCTACTTGCCAATCTGGGAGCGGCGCATGGCTGTTCGATCAGGGCGCTGGTCTACACGCTTTTTCCGGCCTTCCATTTGTATCTTTGATAGAAGCTTCATTCCGAGGAACGTCCATATATTTGCACAGGATTGCAGCCATCAGTATAGTTTGTTATAGTATCTGCACGTCGGAACATTTTGAAATCAGCCTCAAGGCAAAGGTCAATTGACGTACACGAATGTGCCCAAGAAGTTACGTTATCGGTGTGCTTCCACCGAGTACTGGCGTGTGCACTTAATGATCATTGTTCTATGAACGTAGAAGAATAGTTTACCCTCATTCACTCGGGATGAATAGTTGAAACGTGCAGCAGAATCTATGAACGAAAGGACCTAGCAGGTGATTCCTCCCATGAAAATAATCAGAAATCTTCCAGGCGCCATTTAAGTCATTTGACCAACTGCCTGCTCCATGGATCTATCGAAACGAACTGACTCCGAGATTGTCTTAAGGTTTTCGTCGACCAGAATGGCAAGGAAGAACCGACGTGGGCGAGAAGGAAATTTGGCTTGGTTTGGGTTGTTGTAATTTCCGATTATGTCTTCACCATCAAGGCCGACCCAAACTGAATATTCATTTTCGGGCTACACAAGACACCCCTATCCTAATTACTCCTCAGGTTGGGAGTCGACTTCGGCAATAATTAGAATAGGGTGCGGATTCCACAACTGCTTTTTCGCCCTAATCAACTGGTGGGCCATGTCGACAATGCTGAGAACGGCACCAGCACTCACTTTGAGCGTATATTCGACTGAGGCTCCCGCAGAGAATGTTACACTGTAGAGATAAATATCAGGAACCCTCTCATTTGTCCTAATCCAAAAATATAATACGTACTGCCCCGATCTCCCAGAGAGCATTCCGGCATTAACCGCGCCCCAATTCCACTGCTGTCCCGGGACGTGCTGCACAATCCTCGCGATAAGAGCTTCATTGGCTTGTCCAACCGGAGTTTGCCAAGTAATCTACAAATGGAGCGCCTCATAAATACACTGATAAGTAGGAATGGAAACAGCTTGAAGACAAACGTACGAAATCAAGATTCAAGTATCTCGACTCCAAGTCCATCATTCTCACTGTATGACACTCATTTGTCAGCGCAACAGCGCAGTTTGAAAGGATCTTGGGTCGGGCACCGATCCATTCACAGGCGCGCGTAGACCGAGTCGATGCTGAGTTGTTATGCCCTTTTGTTTTTCCATTTCGGGCCATGGAGCTGCACACTCGTCCCATAAAAGTAGAACGACACATCCGCCCGTGCGGCCTGCTTGACCGTGAAGCTACTCTACGAATATCTGGGTTGCAATCACGATCGTCAAAACTCGCCTAAGTAGAGGAAAAGGGAGGCAAACGAAGTCCGCAGATAACATCCAATGTTCCGAAAGATACAGGGGCTCACTCGTCGGCAAGCATATCCGTGGGGGAAGTCCTAGCGATCTAATCTTCCTTCCAGAGTGAGCGATCACAGGCGAAGTGTCCTCAATCGTAGTAGCAAGGGTAGGCATAAGGGATGGTGGGGAGGAGAAACCCCAAAACCTTCGCTTATCCGCTGGCCCTTCACCAAACCTGGGGTTCAGAGGAAATCTTGAGATAGAAGATTTCTTGATGCACTATTTCGTTCCATTCAAGCCGTTAACCGAGATAAAAACGCACGAGAAATGTATTATGTGGAGCGCCGAGTCTGTTGAAATAGACTTAATGAACAAATCACCATTGATTTGTAATATGTAGGCGAAGTCCGTTGCTGGTTACATTGAGAGAACCTCATCAGCGATATCGGGTGGGTGCCACGAAAAAAAAATACGACTGACCTACCAGGTCCAAAATTATCCTCCTGTCATGACTGCGAAATTCAACAATGTGAGGCAGTTAACCTGTAGCCTTTGGCTCTCGACCTAAATATTGACGGAAAGGGGGGCTCTTCCGGAATCCAACTACATAAGGTACATCCGAAGATGCTTCCTGTTGTGCGCAACTGACTGCGCCTTCGTCGGTGGCCTCGCGCATTGTGGAACACTGCTCATGGATGGTTATTATGCGGTGGAAGAGGTAATTGTGGTCCGCAAAAGGATGATAATAGTGAACATTACAGATTATGAAGCAATGAATTAAAAACACGTCCTCAAAAAGTAAAAGAGGAATCAGCCATCGCCAGTCTGGAAGTGTAAGGAAAAAACATACCTCTAGAACATAACGGCGGTCATCGCCGGATATCTGCACCTCTTCTAAAATGCGACATGCAGAGAGAACCACAGCCTTGGAGGCGGACTCACCAGCGGTGGTAACCTTCTCCAACGCATCATCGAAAAGATTCTCGTCGGCGTCATCCGGTGGTTGCATCCTCATAATCAAGCTATTGATCGAATATACATATATCAATAACTCCGGTACACAGTGTGGACGAAACACACGCAACGGATAACATATCACTCGGATGATGAGGCTGCAGCTCGGACATGTAGCGATGCATTCGTGGTTCGTGAGTTGGCTAGAGGAATCGGTCCCCGGCGCCGCACGGACAAGAGTAGCGGTACACCCTTTATACTTCTCCCAAGTCGTGTGTTCGATTCGATCTCGTCATGGTATGCACCTGGTGATGATTAATTCAATGCACATTGGTCACGATGATTTCGGTTCTGTTGGTTGATTACGTGGGTGTATTTCGCCCGAAGTTTTCAGAGAGGCACCAGAGAAAAGTTATGATACAGCCTTCAGCTGGCCCCTGCGGTGATGAGGATAAGGAAACAAAGAAAAATTCCTGTTCTGCTTTACCAGCGTTGGCGTCGGCTCCTCTCTCCGCCTGTCTCTCCTTCCCCCGCTCCATCTCCTTCCGTTCTTGCCTGTCATAAATCTCGGATTCTCCACCACCTGAATGTTCCCCTCCCTCAGGAGCTTCTTCTCAGCCTTGATCTCTTCGAAGCTGGTCACTTCATCTTCAACCTCCCTTTCTGAACTCTGCTTCTTCAGCTCCTCTTCTGTACCAACTCGCGTTCTTAGCGAGTGCTAGCTCCGTAGATGACGAGAATGACGCGGAGTGGGCCTACGAGGAATGGTTAGACTCGGGTCAAAGGTAGAGCCAGAATGAACCCACGAGAAGGTAATGATGGTGAGGGTGGCTCCGCCAGCAGACAAGGAAAGCGAAAACCAAGACGGGGATCGCTGATCGTTGAGGAGCAACGACTCTCGGATTTTTCTTTCCTCGTTTCTTCGAATTGGACGCGTTAATCAACCGGGTTATTCTTAAAAAAATAAATTAAAAAAACCATATAAGACACGACAAACTGGGTCATTGACCCGCGCCCCTCCCACGTTCGCCGCTAGCTAACTCGAACCTGCAATAGGTATTCATTAGGGGCCGAGTCCTGTATCGCTGACGAGGTACCTTTCACAGTAAATGTACTATTTCGTCCATATCGCGTCTTGCCGATGTCGCTATGCCATTGGCGGTGAGTACTTAGTCGTGGTTGCGTATTAAGCTAGAACATGCGCCATTGAAAAATTAGCCAGGGGGCCGACCCGAAACGACCAATGGAAATGTACATACTCCATGATCACGTCGCGTCATGCATCACCCTCACCTCTCATAAAGGCCATCGGTGCTGTTGTTTCGGCAGTCGAGAATACCCAGGTACGTCGATTTATTGGATTCGCCATACTGAGAGCTGCGATAGCCCATCATTAGCCCTCATAGTCGTGGAGGTAAGTGGCAACGTACCTCGAATTGGTAGATGGTCGCAAACTCGAACGGAGGTCGGTAACCACTTGGAACAACTCCTTGCCCTTGTCACACCGCTGACCAATCCCTCGTTCGCTCTCCTGCCTCCCGTGTTCGCCGCCAGCTAAGTTGAATCTGCAGCTCATTAATAGGTTGGGGAACCGAGTCCTCCATCGACGACGTACCTTGCGCAGTAAGTGTTTTATGTCCGCTATCTCACATCTTGCTAATGTCACCAGCACCGCAATGTCCTGTCCAACTGACTTGGAACCTGCACCATTACGATTTAGCGATTGTGCCAATTAGAAACGACGACCGCGAACTCAAGGGGAGGTACGTACTTATGCATCATTCATCATTCATTACCCTCACTTCTTGTAGACCAGATCGGCACTGTTGATTCCCCGATGAAGAGGACACCGGAGTATGTTGGTTTATTGGATGTGCCGTATTTGAGAATTGGGGGAGACCATCATTAGCTCGCGACCCTACGATTTGTACGAGTTCACCCACCAACGTGGATTCCACGCGGACACGTCGTAAAAGAACTCTTGGCGATCGTCCTCGTCAATGCGCCGGGCTGTATGACCAGCAGGATATTGGAATATTCGTACCGTGGGATGTCGTCAGCTGGCTTTTAATGGAAGGATTAGCCGAAAAAGGATGAATGGTGAATGCAGACCTTCATTGTAGAGCACTAGGCGCCCTCGTCTCGTCGTCGACATTATGTTTCCATCGAGAAAGGTGGGTCTGCAGTGCGATTACGAAGCCTGGGCGACGGAATCAGCTGTGCACGATGGAAGAAAGGAGGAGTTGGTACGTAAACGATCATCGCATTATTCATGCCTCACGTCTTGTAGAGACGCGGTCATTTCCTCAATGAAGAAGGCGCATAGGTACATCGGGTTATACAATGTGCCAGACATGAGAGCTGAGATAGTCCATGGTTATCCTTTGAGTATGGAGGTAAGTGGTAACGTACCTCGACTGTCGCGAGGAGGCGGGTAGAGGCGGGTAGTGGCGACAGTAGTCGCGACAGTATGTTGGTGTGTACGATGAGGCGGTGGTGCTTGTAGTTGTGAGAATAAGCGGCGATAAGCAACCTCCGAGGTGGGATTTGTAGACTTCGCGCAGTCCGAGGAGTAGTATGATTTGGCCCACTGAGGCTATTCTTGGCGATCGTGCTCGTGAATGCGGCCAGAATGGTACCGAATAATAGTAGCATTTCGTGGGCGGGGATTGAAGCTGAAGGAGGATTGGACTTGGGAGGGAAGACTACCCTATCTCCATGTTGGTCAGTGTTTCCATCTGGAAGGTGTCGGTGCCGCGATCTCGTCGTCGAGTGGGCTGATCTTCATCGAGGGGTCAGCGTCGTTCAATCTTGTACGCTGCATGGTGGGCGATGGTGTTAGCGGGGTGATGCTTTGCGACTATAAGGTGATTATCAGAGGGGAGGGCATTTTGGCAGGAGCCGTAGGACTGTGTAACTTGCCGTAGAACGCTAATCCAACTGCGTACATGCAAGTGACACCAGAGGCAAAAGCAACGGCAGTTGAAATTCAACTGCTGTTGACTCCCTTGACTGATGGTTGACTGGTGGTTGAACGTTTCGACATGTGTCAGCCCTGAGGCAGCCTAGACCGATTCCGCGGCACGTGATCACTTCACGCCTTTGCTCGCTCTCGCCTCAAGTAGTATTTGTGTGCATAGGGAGTAGTGTTGTGGGCCCAACCTCGCCATCTCGCCTCGCCGTGACTCGCCACCTGGCGATCGCCAGGTGGCGAGTCAAAAATTCCAAATTGGGGTGGCGAGTGGGTGGCGAGACATGGATTAGATAGCGATCTTACAGGCTGATCATCAGATAAAAAATTGTAAAATATCCTCTCCTACCCGACTCCTGTCAAACTCCTGTACCTTCAGAATGTCTAAAACTCGACAAAAAGGTGGACAAGCTTTGATAAAGCCCAATATACAAGAAGGAAAAACCACAAAGAATTAGTAGCAGACATCCTAACATGATGAAACAGTGCCCTGGACCACCTTGCGAGTTACACACCTGTGTGGGGAAACCTCACCTGACAGAGGCTTGACAGACGCTGGCAGTTAACCACCTGGCACCGTCGGAATTCGTATATCTGAGCCAGCAATAAATATGTTATATACTGGGCCCTCCCAGACAGATGTTTGTAAGTATTAAATTACTGTAAATTACCTGCGTAAATTACGGTTGGTATAAAACCTAGAAGAAGTTGAGCCGACGCGATCGTGGTATGTGTATGGCTCGGAAACTGCCGGCGTGCAAAACCCCCGGTCATGCACGGCGGTGTTCCCAGAATCCAGATTTACTGCAACGTGCGCAGTTCGCAGCAATTGCTCCACTCTCTCGAGTTGCACCTCAAGCTTGGTCAAACCCCCTTGGAGGGATTTCGTCTGTTCTTGGAGATCGTGAAGCTTCTCCTCGAGGCTGATTACCCTTCCTTCCACTGGAGACACAGGCAGAGATACGGCCCCAGGAGATGTGCAGAGGACAAGGTTATGGGACCAGTGGTGCTTGACATCTGATTCAGGGGGGTCTTCCAGGGAAGAAATTGCCGCATTTTTGCAGTCAACGGGTTCGTGTTCAACTGCGGTTTCCTCCTGTGGAATGTTTTTCTTGTTGCGCCGTTCGTATAACCATGGCCTCCACTGTTCCGTCTTGGTGTTGCAGTTCGTACATATATACACATCCTCTGATTTTTTTTCAATTGTCAAATGAACTAGACTGGTTAATATAATTTCAACGACTCACCCTCACAATTGCAACAAAGCCAATGTGGTCGCTGGACGTGATTCCTACAATCTTTACAACAAACTCCCTCACTGTCCTCAGCATTTGTATTTGGAGGAATGTATTTAACGGCGTCTTGCGCGATTTCTCGCGCAGAGAACTGTAATAGGAAGGGCAGAGGACGACGAATTTGCAGTAGTGAATGTGTGGGTAGGTGATCGAGCTTTACTGTGCCTTTCTCGCGTGTCGTGGTGAAGGCTCTGTCAACACAGTCAGAGCATATGTCGAGCGCATAGAAATAACGCCCTGCAGAGCAATCCAGACAGATGAAACGGGTCATGCGTATATATTTTCCACAAGCATCGCATAAAACCCTTGGGGAAGGTGGACGGACATAAGGGTTCGTTTTGGAGGTGATACGAAAGAACTCACCGATGCACAACTTCCCGATCTTGCTCCAACAATGCAAGCCTTCTATAGAGCGTAAGATCTGCAATTGACAAGGTGCTTTGCAGGGTCCTGAGCTCCGCTGCATGGGATGCGTTAAGGCCCACTGCTCGAGACCCTTTAAAAAGTGCTATGAACCGCCGACGTTGATCGCGTCTTTTTTCGAGGACCGACCAGCGAATAGTTCGAGCAGACAACCGATGCAGAGTCACCTGTATGGCAAAATTCCATAATAACCGAAGCTTCGTCTTGCCGTCCTTTGTCCCGGAGGGATGAAACTGGACATACTCTACGGATTTCTTCTGCAGGGCGAAGATCCACGATGGCACAGATTCAACAGGGCCCCATTTTCCTTGGTCAATTCTGTCGAGTCCTTCGTTGATCTCACCTGAGTATTCATAGCTTTTTCCGTCGACTGGCTGAGAATAGTTCTTAGAGAACGTAATGGTCTTGCCTTCGATGGTCCCGTAGATGTGGAAGTCCCCGTCAAAATCACGCCCGCCGCCAGTAAACTTCCCTTGACCGTCAAGGCAATCAATCTGGAAGCTCGTGACGCCATCAATATCGCTGGCAGTCGAAGAACCGTAGTAGCAAAATCCGCTCCATGTCCCGACTAGACCCGGCGACTCGGGGATATTTGGATTTGCCTTTTTGTAAACATCCTCCAAGGAATTTATATCGTTGTCCGCATCGGTGGCATCGTCAGCAGAACATGAGTCCAACTGGATGTTGTCATCTTCCTCATCGGCATCTTCGCTGGTGGATAGATCCTCATCTTCCTCATTGGAATCCAGTAAGTTGAAGTAGTCTTGGTCCTTATCTAACTCCTCGTAGGCAATTATGTGGTAGTACTGTGATTTGGATATCGGCTTACTGCGATATATATACAACTTTATTCTGAAGAAACTCACCATGCCATATGAATATCGCCGAAATTCATCAGTGACTGATATGTTCCGAAGTTTGAAATCACCTAGGAACATATTTAACAAATGAACATCCAAGAAAATACGAGAGTAATACGTTGCAGGCCGGCGACACGTTCCGACGCGGCATTCCACAGGGTATGGAACGAGGAAATGGTGTCACTAAAATCTGCGAACTGGAGACGCTGCGTTTGTCCCTTCATGGCGATACGTAAACAGTTGCAAAGGAGGAGATAAACCAGAGGGAAAAAAAACTACACTGCATGAGATACAATTCACTGGTGAAATATTGCCACACACCTTTTCTAAACGGCCAGGACCAGTCACTAAGGACAGCGTATTCCTGTCATCTATCAGATAGTTGAGACGCTCGAGCCGCTTCTCTAGTTTATTCTCAATGTCGTCCGCATAGGCTGCGAAAGAGGGATTTTGGTATTCGTCTTCTATCTCATCAGCGTCAATCGTATGAACCCGACCAATGACATATTCCACAATCGGGAAAGTTATCAACGCCGAGAAAACACCGACATTTCCGGGAATGAGATCATCATAAAGAGAGTAGAGCTCTGAGAGGAGGCCCCTGATGCGATAGCAGTATTGTCGTAAAGTGACTTCGAAGCCTACACATGTTCTATGGTTGTAGAGTGCTCTGAGACGATTTAAAGGTCCTACATACCGACAGTCCAGTATGCAACCCACTGTGGGAGGCTGCAGAAAAAATAAATTAGAGCATGCGAAACAAACAAGAAGGAATAGATGTACCTCCAGTCTCTTGGACGAGACGAGGTAAAATCGTTAATCTCCTTGATCGTCACATGTCCCGAGAAATCAGGGTCAACGGCTTCCATGAGAGGGCTCAAGTGAGATCTACTGAGATATCCGATCGCCCATGCGTCTTTTGGTGTAATCCCATCGGTGTCGAAACCCTCGGGACCTATTTCTTTTTGTTCTTCGTCATCCTCACCCTGAGGTTCAGATAAAACCATAGCTGCCTCAGGCGTATCCAACGACGACACATATTGGTGGTGGTTAACATAGAAATCACGTAGAGCCAGGACTAGATCGAGGGTTTTCGTGCTTCCCTTCCATCCCTTTTAACAGTTAGTATTGATCAATTAGGTGAGGCGGTAATACTCACCATTTCGACCCAGATGGTGTGTAAATGCTGTAATTACGTTAGTGTCGTTGCAATAAACAGACTCCGAAGACCAACTTTGTCCAAAATTCGATCATGAGCGCCTGAAAGGAGTTGGCCGACAATCCTGTCGCCCTCTCGCCGTATGTCGTCCCTGACTTTCTCGATCTGATCCTTCTGCTCTTGAAACTTCGGGGCAAAAAATTTCTTGCTCCTAGCCAGCACAACATCCAAATCGGCGTTCAATTCCTTCTTCGTGTCGTCGAACGCAGAGTTGCCTAGGTCAAATCTCGCCTTACCCTGCCCTACACGATCGTCCTCCTGACTGGTCTGCCCCTGTTGAGTGTTATACTTTTTGATAAGATCCCGAAGCAAATTGTCGTCTGTGATAAATACTTCAGGTCCCCCCTCGGATTTAATGAACGACAAGAGCTGGTTTTCCTCTGGAGAGGCGAAAAGGGTAAAAACGGCCTTCATAAACATTGATATTTTGTCGTCGATCTTTCCAACCGCTCTGAAAGTGGCTTGAATCCCAGCACCCGTGTATAATGCAAGATCTGCTGTGAAATCGGATTGGAAGTTTGCAAATTTCGTTGCAAAGGCGGTGAATTTTTCTTCCCATTTGCTGCTTTTTATCAATTTTGCTTGAATAGCAGTTAGAACGCTTTCCATGATACGGGAGAAGTCTGGATACATACGTATGATTTTCATTTTGTAATACTCGTTAGTCACATGGGAACATTCTTCGATGGCCACAGCCGCTACTTTGAGGTGACCCTCCATGCGTTGGGCGAGAGATTCAGCACCGGAACCAAGTTCTGCAGGCTTTATCGAGGTTAGTCTGGGAAGATAGAGCATTTCGTCCTTAGTGAATAGATGTTGGTTCAAATCGCTTACTGTTGTAAGGTCGCCATCATGTTACTCATCTGAATGAGGAGGGCCTGGACCCTCTTATTATTATCCCTACGTTTCAATTCCAAAGATAAAGCCGCTTTGAAAGGAATCACGGCGACTTTTTTTTTTTTTGAAAAAAAAAAGGAGAGAGAGAAAACTCATGTCAAACGATGGTGTGGAAGCTGAATATTCCACACACCCATTATGAACGGATGCAATTTTCCAACTTCATCGAGAGATCTCATCAGCCCATTACTAGATTGGACAAAGTTTCCGATCTGTCCTTTGAAAATGGAGAATATCTCTGATGCTCCTTCTTTGAGAGCCGAAAGCTCATCAGAGTGGACTTGGACCTCGTCGACTTCCAATTGACAGATTAGTGCATGTTCAGGAAAGAATATTCCCTTACAGGAACTCACAAATCTTGCCGAGCTTGTTGTCCTTTCGGAAAATGGCATTGGTTGTCCCTTGGGTAATTGAGCCCATGTCAGTGAGATAGCAATGATGAGTCGTATGGACTTGCCCTCCCCATGGACGTTCGGAGCGGATAACGGGTGCAATCTACATATCATTGTTGAGAAGTAAGATCCGGGACATTTCCAGCATAACATACGTTTTGGTGTTTGCCTTTGATTTATTGGTGGTGGACATCCTTGACGATCGACAATGTAGAGTTCAGGTGAAGATAAAGCAGGTAGCTCATTGTGAACTGACTGCCCTTATATTGCAAACATCGCCCAACCCCCATGGCAACCATTGTCACTTATCGGGAATCAATGACAGGACTCCGTAACCTCCAACAGACACCAGCGTCTATCACCAGCGCCTCAGTGGGTAACATTGTTCTCCAGTGTCCTTTTCCATTGGCTCAATGTCCCCCATTGGAGTCCGTTGACAACCATGCCCAGCCCACTTGTGGTGTAGCCCTATCGAAGATGGTGGAGATTATCTAATGCTGGGAATGGACATGACGGTGTCCAGATACCAGTACCTGTACGACGGCGGCCATGCGGCACATTGCCAGACAATAATCACCATGCAATATCCATTCATTTACAATGGTTGACATTGAGCGCTTGATATGCTACTGGGATCAAATGATGATTGACATTGTGAATTCCGGTGAGATACAGTGTGTTATGATTTCCATTGAATGTCTGGAACAACCTTATGCCGGATTTAGACTTAAGTTATGCCAAATTAAGGCGCCTTCCAAAACAGACATAAGGTCATCCCAATGCGGCTAGTGTTGTGGGTTGGTAGTGGGCTCAACCTCGCCATCTCGCCACACCAGGCCTCGCCACCTGGCGACCGAAAATTTCTAAAATTGGGGTGGCAAAAGGTGGCGAGACCTAATAAGGAAATGGTGTAACTGTTGATCTTATTGATAGAAAATTTTATACACCCCATCCTAAGCTGCCTCTACTTACTACCGAAAATGGCTAAAAACAAGGGAGGGCAAGATGGAGATGGCCTCCCTTCGACAGTCCCGATAGAACAAGTATATGATCTGTCGACTTTAGATGCTATTCGTGCCGGAGATGCTGTCCTTGACGATGAAATTCAAGTTACTACACAGTCTGCAGCTGGAGATGCTTGGGATCCAGCTTCATTACTTCGCTCTTTAAGTGTTTGAACTGTTTGTACTACCTCTCTGTCAATCTATTTGAGTGTAGCTACGCTATGTTTCGAGAAATTAGCCCTTTGCACCCAATTTGCACCTCACCACTCTCGCCAGGTTTCGCCACATTCCCACGCCATATGACTCGCCGTGATGGCGAGTAAGTACACTAAATGCGGCATAACTTTGGGGATTTGCATTACAGAAAGGAACTACAGTCGAATTCCTCATAAGGCATAGGGTTGGGCTGCCACCAAACCTAGGTTTTACACCAAAATCGACCTTTCATAACGCATAACATCCCATAAGGCATAGCGTGGACCATCCACCGAGGGGTATGCCTTATGAGGGGTTCGACTGTAGTTATATTCTCGTCGTAGCAAGGTACAAGCGTAGATAGAATGCCGACTTTGGGTAAGCGGAAAGCATGTGACCTCAAACTCCAACGTGTGACGAGTGTGACGATGGCGGTTTTCCTGTGGGTATCGAAACAGGAAAAATAAATAAAAATGAGCGAAAAGTAAAGAATTCAAGAAACTCCCATTTTGGGACATGAGTAATGCTGAGAATTCCCGCTGCCCTTGCATCAGGCCTGCGTAAGTGAGTTACATGTTAGCTTGGATGGATTTTTTTTCTCGCGCGCATGCGCACGCGATTACATCGTATTCGAGACTTCCAAATCTGTAATGAGGAGTTGCGTCGAAATATGGTTTTTCAGGCTCAAATCTTACTCTTGAATGCCGAATTTCTGGCATTACTCCCTTTGGTATTATTTTTATTCCCTTGAATATTTCTGTATTTTTCTCTCAATTGTGGAAGTCGCAACGTTGGCAACAGACAAGAAAAGTGGAGAAACGGGCATGGAAAGGTCACGTGGCCGCACAGCCATGAGTTATCCGCCATCGCTGAAATACAGCACCTCAACGGTTTTTCTAGGTCAACCAAATAGGCAAATATATTGAGATATTTTTGTGCTACATACTGCCGAAATTTCAGAGAGGGAAGCAAAATACAGGTACTATAAATGCGAAAATATGGCACAATGACCTCCTTCCTGAGTAATCCAAAGTGGCTGTGGTGGCAGATAACATAGGGGCATGGCAGATAACATTGAGAGTGGCAGATAGCATATGTGGCCTTTCTATCTCTTACAGGAAAAAAATAGCAAATGTAATCTGATAGGATTATTCTACTCATATTCAGTTGCAGCCTACTCAAGTTTCAAGTTAAGGAATGAGATACAACGGGTAATAGGGAGGAAATTTTGAGGGTGCGGAATCTGCCGGGCAGATAACTGGCAGATAACATACCCACTCCCATGACCGATAAACCACGATGCCACATCTTTCCCTCTGGCATCCATCTCCAGCTTCCAGCTACGCGCGCCGCGGCTAATCGCAAATGCTTCCCGGCGCCCTCTCTCTCTTTTGAGATGTCCTCCCCTCCTCAACCTACCCGCATCACACCGGCCAACTCATGAAGTGAAGGACAAATCCTTGTCACCCACCCAGGAGAACACCGAACTGGATTGCGCCATTGGATGTTGGACCTCTGGACTGGGCACTCTGCTACTACTATTTACAACACGCAACACATGACAGGAAGCACGGTTTTCGGAGTACCTCTTAACCTCACCAGCTAAGCTCCCCTTAGAACCTTAGGAATCATCAGATACGTGGCCAATTTCCCCTTCCATTAACATCTTTATTCACAGTTCCTTTCGGGTCCCAAGACGAGGCTCACAGGGTGTGCCGTTTAAGCCCGCGGGTCACACCGCTTGAGTTTGCGGGTTCGCTGTGGGTTTGCAATGCACATGCCTTGCTACTGCTGCTATCTGCACATTGACGGAGTGCGCCGTTTAAGCTCGCAGGTCACACTGCTTGAGTTTGCGGGTTCGCCGTTAGCTTGCAATGCATGTGCCCTGCCACTGCTACTATTTGCGTATTGACATACCAGTCCGTCTGTGCTCTGCTACCGCTACTTGCGTATTGACGTACTGCTCCATCTGCACCTCGCTACTGCTATTTGAGTATTGACGTACCGCTTCGTCTGCGCCTCGCTACTGCTATTCGCATATTCAAAAACTGGTACATCTTTTGCCTGCCACATTAGAAATAGATGGGTATGTTTTCTACCTCGACACGCATTTTCTGATCATCTTCAGGTATATCATGGTGCCTGCCTCCTAGTATTTGGGTATCCTCGCTCGCTATGATGCGTCGCCAGGCTCCTAATACCTGGGTATCGCAGCGTCGTTCGGACACCCTCTTTCGGGATCCAGGTGCATTGGCTGGGAAGGTGCTTTGCACCTTCACCCGCCCTGCTCTGCTATCACGCTCTATCGCATATCCTTTTAAGATCTACTTTTCATTCACGGTCGCTTCGAGCACCAGCCAAAGTTAGTAGTACTGCAAAATTTCTACAAGAGTACTGGAGCCAAAAATCAATCAACTCTGATTCTTCTTGTGATTGAACTTCGAGCATCTCGACGTTGGTTTGTCTCTTCAGAGAACCATTCTTGAGAGGGGTCATTATCGTGTAATACAGCCCATAATCAACCTATCTATATTACACATGGCTTCGGGGCCAAAGTAATATAAAGAGGACACCGAAATTCGGTATGGAACTTCGGACTTCGGGTAGACACGTCGAAGGCCAATAATAACGAGAGCCAAAACGGACGATAGGATGTACGACGTTTATACTGGAAGGTGCAATTTCTTCAGACTACGTTCTTTCGTCCTGCCTTTTTTTGTGCAGTTATCTTCACAGTTGGAAAGCATGAGCTCATGAGTTTGACGCGCAGGACTTTGATTCCAACTCTTATTGCCATCACCCGTATCACTATTTCTGGGCAGAAGTTTCTCCAGATATTTATCTCCATCGATTCGCAAGCAACTTCACATACTACCTCAGGTGCCGGGATTCTTGCCGGATTCCCACTACCCTTGCGCTCGCATGCTTCAAATCCAAGAGGAGGAAACTTGAACAGGGGAAGTTTGAACGGGTAATAACTTGAAGTAGCACACATCTCAGCACCTTCCCCCAGAGTCCCAGACCTGTTTAAATTTCAAAGTCTGGTCACTGGTAGGCATTGCGACCTGGCTGGCTTGTGCTAGTACCGCATATTTCGCGTCATGGATTCGCATCTTCATTACATGCATGTGGAGTCCAGACACCGGTATTTTGTTTTTATACTAGTCCGTTCGGTTGTTTTTAACTTCGGCTTGCATGTCAAGTATGCCCATTATACTCCTTGTATTCCGCCTTATGTCCTCTCATGTTGGTAGGGTTCGGAACAGTGAAATATATCATTAATTATTACATAGAGTATAACTCGTTTTCAATTTCATACGTATGAAAAGAGATGAAAGAAAAGAGAGGGATTGCAACACGAGTGATAAACGTCCGAGAGTATAGGCAACCGACACGGTCAACTAACCTAAGTACGCGATGGTTGGACTGACAAGTCCGAGGCGGCTATTTCATAAAACAATTAGCAAAGGAGGATTTGGGAAGGGATTACAGTCAGTAGTGATTGACAACAGGAGTCCCAAATAATTTGAATTTTTCCCTGCATGTCGGGCTTTCTTACCGATTTCCCAACCCACTCACCTGCCACGCAATCATCCGCTTTACCGCAGGCACAACACCCAGCAATCGGAGAATCCAATATGGCACGTCCACAGAGCGGGTCGTGCCCAAAGTACTGACTGTCCCCATGATCCTCTTCGTCAAACGGATAACGGACAGCGCCCTCTCTTTGCGAGTCTGTGCGTACACTTGGAGTGGGTTGGACTCCGACGTAACTAGCGGGGTCTTCTGATTCATATGTGCGACAAGAGCCGGCCCGAATGCTATCGCATCCCTGAGACCGAGATTCATGCCCTGCCCACCAGCAGGCGAGTGAATGTGCGCAGCGTCTCCAATAAGAGCGACATATCCGCCCAAAGTATCGTCCCTAGCATGCAGGCGGAACACGAATTTATCCGCGATGGCTGCATGTGTCCTAAATCGAGTTGCCCATATTAATTTGGTGATACGTAGAGGGTTAGGGTTGACGGTGGGGTCCGAGGATAAACACAGTGGTGCCTGTGTGTCTAGGTGCTCCTGGAGGTACTCAAGCGAAGGTTTGGAGGGCGGAGGTCCGAGAGCGGTAGGGACGTTAAACCCAATACGATATATTGCGTCCTGTGACTCCGCGTTGGAGTTGTCTGTCGCCCATTTTTGGAGTGGGATAAAAAAGAAGAAGGCGCCTTCATGTATAGTAGCCATGACATTATTTGTTGGGAGGGTCGGGTTGTTGTCAGAAAGCGTGATGTCTGCGAGCACGATTTGGGCAAGAGACTCATCGACAGGGAGACCGTCTGGGTCGGCAAACCCAATGCCAGAAAGCTGGCGGATCTGGGCATGAAACGGCATTAGTGAGGATATGGAGAGGAACGACGAGCTAAGGGTGCTCACAGCTGATCGAGCGCCGTCTGCACCAATGACGTACTGAGCCTTGATGGTTTCTCCTGACTCAAACAACACCTCAGTACTCCCCAGCTCATCGACATCTCCTTTGATCCCTATAGCTTTATAGGGGCGTTGAATTTCGATTCCAAGGCCCTTCAAATGTTCCTCGAGTACATCCTCGGTCTTGTTTTGCGGCAAAAGGAGCACGTATGGGTACTTGGTATATTGGGCGAGCACTGAAACGTCCAAAGTGAAGAACTTTGCTGTTCGGTTCCAGACATTCAAGGTTTCTCCTTTGATACCGAGCTCGACGAGCTTGTCGGCGCAATCGATTGTTTCAAGGGCCTTGAGATATAAAATGAGTGAATTACAACATATTTAGATATTTTCGAACCTCCAGAGTGGCTGCGTGAATCGCCATCGCTCGGGAAGTATCGGGTGTACGTTCGACGGCGTCCACGATGACAATGTCCTTGCAACCATGATGGAAGAGGGAAGCCGCAGCCGCAAGCCCAGTGGGACCTGCACCCACAATAAGCACGGATGTTCGTTCTGGCAGCATAACTGGACGTCGTTTAAGTTCAGATCATATCGTTGAAGGTATTGGCAAGGAACAATGACCGAGAGAGCCGGAAATGGCAGTGATGGAATTACCCTCATATAAGGATCAGTCACTGGTCTATGGAATTACGACATTCTCTCAACTCGTGACCAATGTAAAAGTTGTATTGTGCTCCGGTTTATCTGGTATGGGTAATTATGACGGGGGCTATTCTCCGCGAAATACTGGTAAGAATCGGTGTTATACATCGCCACGCTTGTTCCGTCCGTGCAAGCGATCTGCAGTCAGCCGAGATACAGCTTTTATGAGGTAGACGATGGTAAGTTTGCTCATCAAGTCGTCGTTTAGCGCTATCCATAATAAGGCAAACGTTGTACCCACGTAGAAAATAAAATGTCCTATATGGCAACAGGCACAGACCAGCTCCTTTTTCCAGGGCAAATACCGATATTTGTTCAATGCCGATGCTTTTGCCGAAGGTATTGATTGCATAATATCTATACCCTCTTAATATTA
>Ga0307513_10002403_pt1 | contig 25926 bp, 33 predicted proteins | sample 15_EM_MG_FD_202174 | JGI IMG/M metagenome (GOLD analysis project Ga0307513, IMG submission 202174) | Populus trichocarpa ectomycorrhiza microbial communities from riparian zone in the Pacific Northwest, United States - 15_EM | ecosystem: Host-associated > Plants > Roots > Unclassified | place...
GTCATGGTATAGCACTACCTCCTTGGCCCATGCTAAAGTCCGAAGCGTCGCCGACATTCCGGGCAGTCCGCCCGTGACAAGGCCTTGCCCCTAAGCCGATAGGTTCGGGGAATTCCCTTAGGCATCCGGCAACAGTAGTTTTATCTTTCCTCCCCGTCGGCACTTGGTGCCGTAAGAATCATTTCTTTTGTTTTGGGGGGCCCGCCGAAGGGTTTGTGTCTTTCCCTGGTTTCTTTTCTATACCTGTCTTTCCTTACGTGTCTGGAGGAAGGTATTGCTCCGTCTTGCTTTCGTCTTAGGTGCTATGAGGGGGGGGGATGGGCTCTGGGTTAGAGGGGTTTGATTTTTCCCATGAGGGGGTGAAGCGGGTCGTTGGATTGTTTATAGGTTTTGTTTCGGTCATAGCTAGCGCTCCATATCGTTTCTTGTACCTTAAACAACGAATACATGATTATAAAAATAAAAAAAAATAAAAAAAAAAAAAAGTGCAAGCGCATATGCACAAAAGACTATAGCCGGATGCCGAATAAGAAATCGAACATGTGCAACAAGAAAATAAGAATCGAGCGAGTATGGAAATCTTGAGTCACAGTGAAGGACACCCAGGCCGCAGAAGCGCCACCACCGCTGCGTGACCATGCCGAGTAGCCAGGCGGAGTGGGGTTTGACCAAACTCATCTGGTTTATCGGGGTCGACGTCCCTCCCGAGCAGTATTTTAACCACTCCTGCATACCCATTCCCAGCAGCATACGAAAGGGGGGTTCGGCCATCATTATCAGGCTTGTCCGGGCTGACCTCGTCCCGTTCAAGAAGAATTTTCACGACTCCCTCGTGCCCATTCCAAGCGGCACACAATAGTGGTGTTCGGCCGTTGATATCTGGTTTGTCGGGATCGACATCGCGCCGCGCGAGAAGCATTTTCACCACGCCCTCGCGTCCTTGCAAAGCGGCACACCGGAGGGGTGCTCGGCCGTCATTATCTGGCTTGTCCGGGTTGACCTCGTCCCGTTCGAGTAGCGCCTCCACTACTCTGACATGTCCATTCGCGGCGGCAAACAAGAGCGGCGTTTGGCTATTGCTGTCTGGCCTGTTAGGGTTGACCTCTCTTTGCTCGACAAGCATTTTCACCACTGCCTCGTGTCCATTCGAAGCGGCGCACAATAGTGGTGTTCGGCCGTCGTTATCTGGTTTGTCGGGGTTAACAGCGGCCTGGGCGAGTAGTATTTCTACTACTCCCGCATGCCCTTTGAAAGCAGCAGACTAGAGTGGTGTTCGGCCTTTGGTATCTGGCCTGTGAGAGTTGGCCCGGCCCTGCCCGACAAGGGTTTGGACCACTCTCTCGTGCCCATTCCATGCGGTGCACAATAGTGGTGTTTGGCCAGCGTTATCCGGCTTGTCGGGGTCAACCTCATCCCGGTCGAGTAGCATTTCCACCACTCCCACGTGCCCATTGAAAGCAGCCCCCCAGAGAGGTGTTCTGCCATCTTTAACTGGCTTGGCGGGGTTGACCTCGCCCCGCTCGAGAAGTATTTTTACCACTCCCGTGTGCCCATCCCAAGCTGCACTTAAAAGCGGTGTTTCATCGTTATCTGGCTCGCCGGGGTTGACCTCGTCCTGCTCGAGAAGCACTTTCACCGCCCCCTCATGCCCATTGCAAGCTGCGCGTGAGAGTGGTGTCAGGCCTTGGTTATCTAATTTGTTGGGGCTGACCAGTGTTCCCAACGGGGCAGTCCGTCCGTCCTGAGCTAGGACAAGGACGGACGACTTTTTGTCGTCCCGTCCCGTCCTCCAGCCAAATTGCCCGGGAATTCAGAGTGAAGGACGTCGGGCCCCGCAGTCCCCCGCAGTCCCCGCCGGGATGTTATCCCTGTAATGTCTCAGTTCTGCTTTTTTGATTCATTGAGCCAGAATATGAGCCCACCCTGCGCGCCACTCAGAATACCCGTAGTTGGGCTGTTGCTGGGGGGACTCCACAATGCTCTGAATTGGGCGGAGTTCTGGAGTGTTAAGTTCAGTATACTGGGAACCGTACTAACGTCGGAATCCCAAACGGTTTCTTGTGATGCGGAACCCTCCGAGGAAATTGACACACCGAATAGCTATTGTAAATAACATGGGGTTAAGATAGGAAAAATAGTTGAAGTCAAACTTTGTACTAAATTGTTGTCCCCAGTGGAACTTGTGGTTTTTATCCGGTACCACCTTCTATTTTGAACAATTATTGACTTTACTTCCTTTTGTGATTCGTTTCCGATATCTCATTAACTTATTCCCCCCTCTTTGTAATTCAATGGGAGCCACGAATACCATATAGCTGATTAGACCTTGCAGTCATCAAATACGCCAGTCCAGTTGATATTACAACCCTGGGATCATTATCCTGCGCTCGAACCCACTAGCACCCACAGTTTCCTATATTTCATCGCCGTTACCGGTATTCACCGACAGTCCCCCGCCGTCCGCCGCAGTCCCCCGCAGTCCCCCGCCGTCCCCCACCGTCCCCCACCGTCCCCTGCCGTTTACTCTAATTCCAGCACTCCACCCCAAGTCTTCATGCACCCCCACACATTATTGTCTCAGGTTGCCGGGCCCGTCGTCCTAGGTAATAACGGCCGTCTTTAGATTTTGCAGACGGGGACGGGACATTTTCCGCCGTCCCGTCCGGTCCAGGGGTCTTGGCAGTCCGTCCTCCGGGCCCTGTCGGGCCCCTGGACGGTTGGGAACACTGGGGCTGACCTCGTCCCGTTCGACTAGTATTTTCACCACTCGCTCGTGCCCACTCCAAGCAGCAGCATAGAGTGGTGTTCGACCGTCGTTATCTGGCTTATCGGGGTTGACTTCGGCCCGCTGGAGAAGTACCCCCGCTACTCCTCGTGCCCACTATGCGCAGCACACCAGAGCGGTGTTCGGCCGTCGTTATCGGGCTTACTAGGGTTGACCTCGTCTCGTTGGAGAAGCATTTTCACTACTCCCTCGTGTCCGTTCTCAGCAGCACACAAGACCGGTGTTCGGCCGCCCTTATCTGGCCTATCGGGGTTGACTTCGTCCCGTTAGAGAAGTATTTTCACCACTCCCTCGTGCCCATTCCTAGCAGCACACCAGAGCGGTGTTTGGCCGTCGTTATCTGGCTTATCGGGTTTGACTTCGTCCTGGTCGAGGAGTATTTTGACCACTCCTTCGTGCCCGTTAGACGCAGCATACCAGAGAGGTATTCGGCCGCCGTTATCTGACTGATCGGGGTTGACTTCGTCCCGTTGGAGAAGTATTTTCACCACTCCCTCGTTCCCAACCCCAGCAGCCCACCAGAGAGGTGTTCGGCCGTTGTTATCTGAATGATCGGGGTTGACTTCGTCCCGTTGGAGAAGTATTTTCACCATTCCCTCGTGCCCATTATAAGCAGCACACCAGAGCGGTGTTAGGCCGTCGTTATCTGGCTTATCGGGGTTGACCTCGTCCCGTTGGAGGAGTATTTTCACCACTCCCTCGTGCCCATTCGAAGCAGCACACCAGAGTGGTGTTGTGCCATCGTTACCTGACTGATCGGGGTTGACCTCGTCCCGTTGGAGGAGTATTTTCACCACTCCCTCGTGCCCAGCGATGGCAGCACACCAGAGTGGTGTTCGGCCTTTCTTATCTGGCATTTGAGGGTTGACCTCGCCCCGTCTGAGAAGCATTTTCACCACCCCCTTGTGCCCTTTCCAAGCAGCAACCCAGAGAGGTGTTTGGCCGTCCTCCCCCGGTTTGTCGGGGCTAATATCACCTTGTGCGAGCAGCATTTCAACTACTCGCTCGTGTCCATTGACAGCCGCCCACGTAAGTGGTGTATTGTCCACACAGTCCCTTTGGTTGATATCACAACCCTCCACTTCTATAAAACCAGCTACGATCTCAGTGATCCCGAAGACAGATGCACAATGTAGGCCACTAAAGAGGAATGGTTTATTAAAATCGATATCATAGGAAGTGTCTTGCTGGGATTCCAAGAGGACTTTGGTGGATATGTGGTGATTATAGTCGTCAAACAGCATCAATGCAAGCCGCCTCGCACAATCCGAAAGGTCCCTTCTTGCGTGCACTCCCCAGTAAAGGGATGAATATTCAAGAAAAGGTTGGCCTTGAAGGTCGGGGGAGCTCCCAGGTGAAAGAGCTCTGATCTGTTGCGAATTCAGATAACTCAAGCAGGTCTCAGCCATCGTAGAGTAAACTTTGCCAAAATTATCGGGGTGACCCCGGAGGTACTCTTGAAGGGTAAAATGGATCAACCGGACCGTGGAAGCCTCCTTGTCCACCGCGACAAGTCCTTGACAGCAGTCCAGCAAAATCCCTATCGAAGGGATATTGTCGGAATTGAGATTCGGCGACCTTATTCCGACTGCGAGGGCATGACACAATTCCTCCGCCTTCAATGGCCGTTCGGAATATGAGATCCACATCAAAGCGACAATGCCAAGCCTCGCCCTAGCCCCGCCCTGTCTCCTTATCCGTTCCAAAGTTTCACCATAAGCCCTCTCCAGCCCCAGGCCACCGGTCATTGCTCCGAGCCTTGCCGTCTGCGATGGATTGTGGGCTCTTGCAGAATCGCATCGATGTTTAGCGAGACTAGAAGGAATCTAGACACGTGTTTATTAGTGGGTGACCCAAAGGAGCTTCCGGAGTGTCCATGCTTTAGCATACATTTCCGCAATATCTCTAGGAATTTTATTCATGATTTCCGCCTCCAAAGTACTGTCCATCGTATCTGGTGCTGTGTCCGAAGCCAGCCTGCTTCGAAGATATGTGACAATATCATCCCGCTTGGTGCTTATGGATAGGCTCGTCACTCTTCCACCAAGACATCTTCCGATCTCAGGTAGAATGTGGGGTCTTCCGGTTACAAATATTCGAGTGTGTGGAGACTGTTGGAGGAGTTGACCTAACGAATTGAGAAGCTCGACCCGGTGTTCTGCTGCACATTCATCGAGAGCGTCAATGCATATGAACGCGCGCTTTCTGCTAGACGTGATTTGCAGCATTCTCAGAATATCGGAAATTTGCAGCCCCTGCCCCCCAATCGAATTTTTCCGGTCGTTGTATGCTTCCGATATCTCCTCCGGGATCACTTCTAGTCCGAAAGCTTGCTGCTTTAGCAGTGAGCCTAGTACACCCGCGGGGGACTGCTCGCTTCGGCCGGCGAAGTCAAAATAAAAGCATGTAACCGCGACATTTCGCCCTACCTGATTACACAAGTTGTCTATTACTGTGGAGCTAATATCTCGGCTTGTCAGCACCTGCTATTTTTCTTCCGCCCATTGAAGTTCATTGGTGTTACCTAATGTAAGTTTTGCCAACACCTGGATTTCCATAGCAAAACAGGACTGCGTTATCCGATTCACCTCCCTCACTACCGGCATACCAGCTCCTAAACTCTTCTGTTCGTAAAATCCATTCCCCCACATTTTCGACTCTGCGATCTCGGATGTCCTCGTGGCGCAACCTAGGGTCTAGTGGGGATAACCAGGCTAGGATATTGGATCTGTCATCAGCAACGGTGGGGTTGATGTAGTTAGGGCTGATGTAGGCTGTGTTGATATAGGTCGGGTTGAAAGAACCGTAATTATGACTAAATAATTGTGACATTTTGGGTTCTTTTCTCCTTAGGAAATTGTCGGGCCGATGATGGATGAGAGAGTCGGTCGACGACAGGGCTCCTAGGAGAACCGAAGAAAAGAGGGGTTTTTTGTGGAACCTGACTGATACCTCGGGGGCCTCCGATCAACCTCCTATAGTGCCGGCCAATGCCAACCACCACCAAACGAGCTTGAAAAACTACCACCCTCGCATCGATGACAGCAACACCCGACATCAAGATATTAATTAATCCTTCTGTAAATGCATAGATAAGTAGCTTAGGAAGAGAATTAGAGAAGGAATAAATAAAAAAGACAAGAATAAAGCGTGGGGGGCACTTTGAAAGGGGAGAAATTTGTATGAGAAGATCTTGCCAAGAAGTAGGAACCGAGTGATATTTCATGAATTCGTGGAAGTGAGACAAGTAGCAAGCGAGACAAAACAAGAACGAAGCTGGATTGGGACTCAGGGGCATTCTCTCCTAATCTCACACTCCTGTTTCTATTGTTAAAAATTACTCATTCATCTAAGATGCCTACCAGTAATAAACGAAAAAAGTAGCTCACAATAGCCTGGGAGTTGAAACGGATGCGCAGTGTGAATCTCACAGAAGAAAACATCGATCAAGCGGCGGGGAATTGATGGCCATTACTTCTATCTACGTATGATGATTCTGTCTCGGAATCTGATACTGGTTCAGAGAGTGATAATTCAGCAGCATCCAGTGAAGAGGAGGAGGAAGATAGACCAGAATGCGATCTGGAGATAAGACTAAAGTGGAGGGAGGGGGCAGAAAGGCATTTGAGGGGGGGGTACGGTACTGGTTCAGGGTCATCGGAGGGGAATGAACCAGAGCGTCTTAATGACCTGGGAAAGGCAGCAAGAGGATCGTACAACCTGGCAGCTTTATGGAAACGGCAAGAAGAAATACAGCTGGAAAGGTCAGACGGGACTTTATTACAAGGTATTTAGTAGACTCAAACTATAGAAACAGCCGAGGGGAAGCTAATCAATATTTAGAACATGCCTCAGGTCAACCGGGAACCCAGCAGCCGATATTAAGACTTTCCAATATCCCTCCTGGTGGTGTGCTCAGCCTTACAAAGAAGGAAAAACTACAAAAGCAGCGGTCAGATGCTTTAGATAGGTTAGCATACTTGCTGCCAAGAAAAAGTGATCAGGTTGTAAGATTTGGGGCAGGTGGTCTGAAGGGTCATCTTTTAAAAAGATATGAAATGGTACACGCATTTCTGCGTTCTCAAAAGAAAAGCCCAGAAAGAACTCGGAAAGATACTGCTCTTGCAGTTGCGAATACCTTTGGGCGAGGAGAGCATACTGCTAGGTGGATTATCAGATGGGAACGTGGATGGATAGCCAATTCCACAATTCCAGCTGCAGAGGGATATGGGAAAAGCGCTGGGAAAGGTTGGATATTCGAATCTCTATTTTTTAATGAGGAGTTACAGTTATTAATACGAGACTATATATCTAGAGCTAAAGATGGTAAGAGTCATCCTACTACTATTTACATAGTAAAACAATTATGAATCTGAACTAACTTGTACAAATTTAATTAGGTATTACATCACGCAAGTTAACCAAAGTGATACTTGCCTTTCTTTCCAACAATATAGCACCTGACCTACCACACACAGCAAGTGTGGATCGAATGCTGGGATTACCTCTATGTGGAAGCGTTGCCCATGAAGCCAGCCCTACCAATAGCCTCCTTCCCGGGAGGGAAGACCCTGCCTGCATAGCGAATATTGTGGAAATGTTTTCAGGCCTTGGGCTAGAAAATGATCATCTACACGGGTCACTTCAGAGTTGTCGAAGTGTTGTGGCAAGAACTGTACGGCGCTGGCTGAGAAGGTTGGGATTTGATGGGCGGGATATTAAAAAAGAGGTGTATACAGACGGCCATGAGAGGAATGATGTCCGGGCTTACCGGGAGCAATTTTTACTCCTCTTAGAAGCTTACTGGCCTCGAGTGGTAGAGTTTAATGATGATGGGGGAATGATTGATAAAGACTATCAAGAGGGGGTAGAAGTGGATGCCTTGGATCCTTTCATGCGGCCTCTCATCTTGATCACCCATGATGAATCTATTTTCCAATCAAATAATAGCTGACACCAGGCTTGGATTCACAAAGGCCACCACTTTATCCGGCCAAAGGGAAGAGGCCAAGGGATAATGGTGTCAGACTTCCTACTTCCGTGGTCTCGGCTGAGTACCCAGTCACTATCACCAGAGAGAAGAGAAGAGTTAAAATTGCCGGACTATGCTAGTTTTTTTTTTGAGTATGGAAGAGAAGCGGGGCAGTGGGAAGGTAAAGACTTGGTAAAGCATTTAACAGAAATTGCAATACCTATGGCAGAAGCAGTTTATCCTGGCTATCAATTTTTATTTCTATTTGACAATTCATCTAATCATGGGCTATTTGCTAGTGATGCCTTGCGAGCATCTAACATGAATCTCACCCCCGGAGGTGAGCAGTCATTTTTACGAAATCGTTACTTTACTGGGACAGATGGTACAAGATGCATACAGGCTATGTGGTATAGATTGGTTGGGCCAGGTATGGGGTCTGATATAACTGGAGGAGGAGGCAGCAGCGTGGATGGTACTAGAATGCTATTAGAGGGAGAGGGAGAAGAGGAAATAGGAGTGGAAGGGTTGGAGAGAGGAAAGCGAGTACAAAAAGGGCTTCAACGAGTACTTGAAGAGAGGGGACTATGGCCAGAGGGTGGGTTGCGTCTTGAGCGTCCAAAAAACCTTTGTGCTAGGTGTGTGCCAGTTAAAAACTGCCGCATATGCAAAAGTGGGCAGAAATGCGCTGAGTGCAAGAAGAAGAAAGTCTGTTCGGGGCCATGCTCACATCGGAGAAAGTGTGATGAGTGTGAGCATCGGCGCACTTGTGAAAATTGCACTACAAGGAAGCGATGCACTCGTTGCACAGAGTACGGAAGTTGTAGAAATTGTCCTACCTGTGCTAGTATGCCCCCTCGTTGTACTTCTCAAGGTATATTTACTTTCTATCTACTCTATCTTTCTCAATACTTTACTAAAATATCATAGTTGGCTAATTCATATTTTGGTTTATAGAATGTTGTGCTCAACAGCTTATGAGTAACCAACCTGACTTTAAAGCACAGGTTGGACTACTTACAGAAGTTATTCAAAGTAGACACCATCGAGTTCAGTTTTTTCCTCCGTTTCATTGTGAGTTAAATTGGATCAAGTGCTACTGGGGGGCTGCCAAACGTTATACGAGGGACAATTGTGAATATACGATTGATGGGCTACGACAAACTCTTCCTACCGCTCTCTCCTCTATTCCAAACTCTACAATACATGCCTTTTATCATAAGTGCCTACAGTGCATACGGGCCTATCGTGATAAGATTGATTTTGCTACCCCTGAGTACGAGCAATACTTAAAGACCTATAAATCACATCGGCATGTTTACTTCTTAATGAATGACATGTAGCTCTTAGTTTCAAGTTGTTTATCGTACTGGATTTTGGTTTTTTCTTACGTTTTCTTTCTTTAATACATCATACTAGCAAAAGCCCCCTCTAGACCTGGAGGGTCTTATAGTTGAAGTATATAATTTCCATTAGCTATCATCCAAATAATTACTACACTCAAGACATCATATTTCAGGTTTCAATTTAACCTCTGTCAGCTACCTATTATTTATTACTACCACATAGACTTTCAATTAAGAACCTAGAGTTTTCAAAATGTACCTTTTAAAAATACAAATAATTATATTACAAAAGATCAAAGATAAACTAAAATTTCAGCTTAATCAGTCGCTCATGCTTGTCCCAATTGCCCAAATCTGCTCCTCTTTTAACCACAACCTCATGTTTAATCTACTTTCTTCTTATTTTCTAACATCTTAATCTATTATTTCCTTGATCTTTAAACCAAATGTCTCTGAATTTGTGAGTTGTTACCCTATTGTAAAATATTTTAACTAAGACAATTCATTACTGTGCCTTCAGGGTTTTGAAAAATTCAGATTTTTGACTTTTGTTCCTTGCCTGTTTTGCCTAATGGTTTAGGATAAGGCTTAATTTATTGCATGCCATGGCTGTTCACTTCTAGCCCTCACCCCATATACCCTCGTGATAGGTCTCTGTTGAAATTCAATGGTGGCAAACTTATCCCATGCAGGGAATAAGCGCGGGTGGGCCCTGGACAGAGGTGGGGTAGGGATAATCTGAAAACTATACCCTCCAGGTAACTGAAAGGGCTGGGGCTCTCTTGTGAAAAGGCGATCCACTACACCTGGTAACGAACACCATTAACCAACCCATTTACTAAAGAAACATCATAGTAGCAGTTAAGAAGTTTATTCCTAACATAAAATATCTATTATAAATACGAAGAATACCACCTTTGTAATGAATGGTTTCAGGATACCAACTGAGAGATAAGGGTAATAAGGTACAACCCAGTAGTTGCCAATAGTGAGTAATGCTTTTGGAGTACCATTGCAAATTAGAATCTCAAATGACTGACCATTATTTGTTTATGGATATCGTGTGTATTCAGTCTTCTGGAGAATTATTTCTTCTCTAAACGCTTTTAGAAAATCCTTTGAACATGAATTTGGCCTATTATTTCTGTTACTAATATAGTAAGCAGCATGTGGAAACTCTGAATCAGGGGTACAATAAACTATGCACGATTTGATACTACCAGTAAGCCCGATAGCTTGTTCAAATATGAGTAGTGGTAACTCAGCACTGATTTTTCTGTCAATATTTTCAGGAGTTAAGAATTATTCATTGATCTTGCAAAATAATAGAAGATACATATGTCAAAATGCTATTAAACTTTCTGATACTCTATTGTTCAGAAAAAGCTACAAAATTCTCCAAAAATATCCTCCTTTTGACTTCATTCAGGAGAGCTTTCCGCTTAAGATAAAATAATTGTATGACTAAGTTGGGTCAATCAGGAGCTTTCAGGACTGATAAAAGTTGACTTGTAATCTTTTCCTATTTTGAATTTGCCGTACAGATAGGAAAAATAGTTAGAGTTCGTTACGGAGTGAATGGGGCCCCAAAAAACGCGGGCCGCTGGCCCTTTTCCCCTTCCTGCCCCACTCAATAGCCTGGGGTGGGCTGAGTTTTTCAGCATTCCCTGCCCCACCCCGTAATGAACACTAAAAATAGTAAAAAGTCCAAAATAACAATCTATCACTATGCTACCCTGATAGACCACCTGCTTAAACCTGTCCTCTCCTCTATAGCTAGAAGGAGGATAATAGAATAACTCAAGCTCTCTGGGTTTAGATTCCGATCATGGAGTATATCAATCAATCTATTATACATATTAGCTAGAAGATTCATTTGCTGTGATTGAAACCATATGTTGTTATTCTCATTACAACATGCCTAAGGATTTATCACATACAAATGAAAAAGCTCTTAAAAACAACACATAAGTGGTGTCTTATTCAAATAAGTGTAAGGCTGATATCAATGAAAAGCACGTTAGGGCAAGCGTGTTATCTGCTATTCACTATTTGAATTTGATAACTTAAGAACCCAATGCTAATCTGCACTTTAGAGAACAGTAGAATATAGTGTAAGAATATACATCCTATATGATTTATATTGATGGAGAAAAAGCTCATTTGTTCATCAACCCCTTACTTTGTAATAATAATGTCCCAAAAGCTACTCTCATATTCAGAATGTATTACTCTAGCAATCTTATTTGCTGCAGGACGCTTATACTATTTGTGATTGGCCACAACTTCTAACATTAAGGACATCCCTTGATTTAGTTGGATTTGTACTATGTGTTGAGTATCTACTAAGGATATTTCATTATTCAGTCACTCCTTGGCCGTCTTATAAAGATCGAATAAATGGATTGACATCATCCAATCTAGTTATCTGTTTGTGTAATATTTCTTGATGTAAATTTTGATTATTTCTATATCTTATATTAGCTACCAAGTATGATTCATAAAGGAATAGCTAATCAAGATGTGAGGGATGAGTGCGTAAGGGATTCAAATATTTTGAGGATGATATAATTCGTCATCAATTTGAAAACACTGTATTCTGGGTTCAAGATAGACTATTCTCTTATCCAGTTAATGTTTGCAGGATGTAAAAGAGAGACCCCAATTATAATTGCAAATATAGTTTTGCAAGTACTTGCAATAAATCAGGTTCATATCTTGCAAGTAATCCTATAGGAATATTTGGACTATTTGGCAATCTTAAAGAATTGGATCTCTCTTTGTGCCTCAGATCTCAAACGTAGATATTGTCTTTGTACTTGAATGATTTCGCTCCGTAGTTTAGAGTAAGGCCTTGGACTTGGAACATGATATATCTATATAACTCAATTTCAAGAATTTCGAAGATTTAATATGTGAAATAAAGGCTAAAGAAAGTACAGGCAGCGGATTATTTACTGAATTGGGCTTGCTGAATTGGGGTAACCTCATTTGCTACACAATAATCATAGCTTTCAAGTTGCCTTACATACTTTTACAAATTATTAGTAAGATTGAAAATCTATATATAGAGAGTTGGAGTGCTTACACTAAACAAATTCATCAGGTTTTCTTTGAAACTCAACATTTTACAGTATCAAATTCTGCTAGAGATGTGTGTTACTGATTACTCTGACATCTGTGCGATTCCAGTTTAAACCGAAAGGTAAAAATTAGACTATCTCACAGTTGGTAGAAAATCAGCTAGAGTTTTACCTTATATGTACTGGAAAAGAAGAAAAGTTCAGAGTCGAAAGCCTTAAGGATACAGTAGTATTCCAAAGTAATATGTTTTATAGGTTTGGTCGGAAGTCTGGTCATAGTCGATAGCAATAATATTTCTGCACTGGTAAAAAAAAAACTATTTTTCGGGAAAGTATAGCTTATGTAGCTTATATAACAATCTGGCTTACTAATCACATATTACTAATTACATATATTAATTTTCTATTTACAATATGTTATAATATAACTCTAACTACATATATCGGAAAAATATTTGAGATTACCAATTGGATTATTTTATTCCTTATCAGATGATCAGATCGCACTTTTGGATTTTGTTATTTCAGTACATATTAGATTAAACATATTCCTCCGGGCATTTACACCAAAGGCACATCGATAATCTGCTATCATCATTTATCACTCGGTCTCTTGGCAGCTTACTAAACATTCCAGCGAATTAACACAAGTGTCGTTTGGCAGTGTCCGGCACTGTACCGCATTCTCAGTTAACTTGTTTCTCGCCTAAGTTTGAGCTTAAAAACCAACAGCCCTTTTACCCACTCGCAAAAAACGGTTATTTGACAGGATGCCCTTGTGTAGCACAGAACTTATCGAATCCCCTTACAATTTGTTTTTGATGGAATGCCCCTCTAGGCGGGGACATCATGAGAAGAAACGAGAGCCCAGACCTTATTCCATCGTTGTTCTCATACATTGTAAAAGCACCTCCCCAAAAGTCTTGGTGAAATGGGCTTTTTACATCAAAAACAGCGATTTTTAGCTACTTGTAGCTCATAAACCACAAAGCATTTTCCAACATAATTTCTCATATATAGTTACAATACCTTTCTCCTACTTCTAAACAACTATTAATGAATTTGGTGAAAAATTGGAAAAGTTATGTAGTTCTAAAGTTTTGAGTCTGTGAAAAAGTCCCATTTTAAATACAAAATTGGCATTGCAACGGGTATGATCCACTTTCAAGGTTTGTAGATTAGACCCATAGTATAAACCGACCTGATAAGTGGCATCAGATGAAAGCTGTAATGAAGGTGAAAATAGCTAGGTAGGTCATGAACATTATTTGAAGCAATTCTAGGTGCGGTGGTTGGTTAGACTTGGCGAGTTTTGATGCAAAAAGGCCATTTCACCAAGACTTTTGGGGAGGTGCTTTATGATAATCGCTGCCATAAAACTGGTCATCTCCTTCCATTTACTGCGCTTATCCGTAACAGGCTTTTCTCTTCTACTTTCAATCTTGGCTTTTATTCTTCTAATAGATTGTATTTAGCAGTGCTTGGCTCTGCATACTTGATCAAGGGAACTTGAAACTACGACCTCACTTCCTCACTACTACTAGTTATTGACAATCATCAGAGGGACAAGAGCATTGCGTTCACTTATGGACGCATCAAATGCCATGAGGATAGAGGACTCTGAATCTTCATTGGCCATCACCCCATCATCTAACAGCCTTGTTCTGAACTTGTCACTAAACCGGGCGTTTGAAGAATTTTCCGACTGTTTAAAGAGTTCCGCTATGTGCTACACCTATGGAACGGGTGGGGGGGTGAACAAACACTAACGAAAATCAATCAAGAAAACACACAGCAGAGGGATTCTGCTAAATTCGATGCTACCTCGGGGCACCCCATTGAATAACCGAAAAAACGAAAGAAAAAAAAACAGCTCCCTCGCTAAATTAACTTTTACCCACTCAGAAGTGCTACTCGGATGGCACCCGTGGCATGAGCTTCAATAAGATTATTACTACCTAAAAAAGGAGCACCGCCAACCCAGACATATAGTACAGTATCGACGAGCGAAGTGCAGTTCTGGTCCTGAGCTACCTGCCCAGCGTCTATAGGTGGGTGGGGCCCGGGGGAAGTTTTTTTCGGGGAGTATCCGGTGGGCCGACGAGACATGTGGATTCCCCGCCTTCCTAATCTGTGTGTTGTCTGGTTACTTCGCTTGAAAAAAATCATGACCGTCTAGTCGGTGGAGACAGCACAGGCCGGCAGGCAGGGCTTAGCGATTCGAGGTGTGCTGGCAAGTATTGTAGGTGGTGTCTACCGGCATTTACGGTACTGTTGCGGATAAAGCTTGACTTCTCTTAGTTTGCACTTCTTAAATAGTCTACCGATAAATTGGAGGGTATCATAGATAGCGGTTCATGATATAACTTTGCTTGGGAAGGGAAGTACGCTGGGATTGGGTTGAATGGTGGGCGGGGAGGCATCACGTTTACTCCAGGGATGGCTGTTTGGTTTTTGCGGACAAGGGGGGTGCGGGTCTATGTACGGCAATGACTATTCTCTTCTTTCGTATTTTCTTTCCACCACGCTACCACGGCACAACTGAAGAATAGTTAGGACCGTCAACGGACGAAGAAAAAATTGGGAGAAGCGGACAAGAAGAGGATCACCTGGGGATAGATAGTCGGACCGCCGGAAAAGTTTGGGCTCGCTTTTGCGCTTTGGATCTTTTCCTTTCTCTGGGTTTGAATTGCGTGAAGGGTTTGTGAATTGGCTGGAGCAGGTTGAATTGATTGTGAATTGTGTAATTTTGTTACCGGGGGGGGGGGGTTGATATCTGCGATAGTTGGTGATATGTAATTTCCTCCGCTTCAGAGAGTAGATAAACTGTTGCCCGGCCTCTTGATTTTCAGTACTGTAGCGGACCGTCTAAGTCTAGTGGAATTTTCAAACTCACCCCCAGGCAACATCACGTTTTGACTGCTAGCTACTATACAAGAATTTAAGACGGTATGATAGAAAATTAGGTAAAAAATTTTGCACCGTCCTACTCCTATTAGAAATGATGGCGGTTGAGATGGAACCTTCTAGTTTTGTTAGGTTAACGGGTCCTTGGTCCTCAATCATCGTTCGCACGATAGGGTAACTAATAAAGCAACTTAAGATCTAGTGTGGGTAGCTAACCTAGGATCTTGGGCTGCTAATCGACAATGGTAGGGTTGATGTAGGTCGTGTTGAAATAATTATCATGATAATTGTTACTGAATGGTTGCGCCATTTTTTGTTTGCTGATTAGGAAATCGCAGATGATGGACGATGAAGTCTGCGAACTACGGGAATTCCTGTGGGGTATGAAGAAAAAGAGCTTTTTTGTGAAGCCCGATTGACATCCTACCCCAAGACCCCTCCTCTCAACCTCCCCAAATTTGCGCCGCAAGTCCCCTGCTTTTGACGCCCCCGGCATGCGGTTTAAGATAAATCTTGTTCTGCGATGACAGAGCCCCTGTAGCCGGATTGGCTAGCTTGACATATGTATCCTCTTATGATACCGCAAAAACTTGAATAATTGGACGGTGTGCTATGAAGTCCAGAATTCCCTCCTCCGGAAAGGGGGCAAAAAACACAGCAAAAACACGGCCCCTTTCCCCCCTCCGAGACAGAAAAAATAAAAATAAAAATTATTGACCTTACTAGGAGAGGAAAGTCCAACGACATAGCACACCGTCCAATTATTCAAGTTTTTACGGTATGTGATCGGAACTCGGACTGGTGCAATATGCAATCGGAACTTGGACGAAGAAGTAATAATATAATAGATCGTAGTCAGGATCTCTTATTGTGACAGCGCTTGTTTATCAAATAATAAGAAAGACATAGCTCAGCTATATAGTACCGCAGTTGAGTCCAGCCATTACCACCGCATTCCCTCAACAAGGAACAACAAAGACTATCAAAGAACTATCCTGAGAGGAACAAAAAGAACAATGAAAGAACGCACAATAGGCTTCCCAGTCAACCAGTAACGAGCGAGTATGAAAACATAAAGAGCTGGAAGAAACATTTGAGAGGAGAAAGAAACCATATTTGAGAGGAGCAAGAAACCATATACGAACAATTCACCCGATGTCTCAATCGAGTGAGGAGTGTGTTTGTCGGAGGCAAATCACCTCCGAGGGTTAAATGAATAGCCTTCTGTCAGAACCTATGATAGTTATGGTCCAATATCCACCACTAAACTAATGAAACGAGACAGCCGAGTAACCCTGAGGTAAACTTCGAAAGAAATTACCCCCCGTGGATGAACAACACCATTGGCGTACTATGCCTTAAAATATACAAACCCACGACCAGCACCGTACAGCAAGAAAAGCCCAACTCTGGTCTACCTCCAAGCACTTGGCTATCACCACGCTTTCCTCGCTCCTTTCATCACCCCCTGACACCCTCTCTCGCCTAAGTTTGTGGCCTGGGCGTGGGGCTCACATGGAGTGCCATATGATACAATATGATACAGTGCGGTAGCCTTGGGTAAGTTTGCCGTGAGTCAGAGTGGTGTAAAAAAATATTTCGAGTCTCAATGGGCTATATGAGTGTTAGGTGCGGTGCCGAGGTTGAGGCTTTATTTCGGATGCACACAGACAGTTTCCGCCCGTTGCTTTCAACGGATCCCGGGAGCCGCTTTGATTGCTTTGATGCTCCCGCGATCTCCAGCTGCATCCAACCAAGCATTCATGTCATTCGGTCAGGGATTGCTGGGATGGCGCCACTGATAAGCCTGAGACAGCAAATCGGATAGCGGAAGTTAAGCCCGGAAAATAATTTCTCCATCTCGATCGGTTCAACATACCCCCCCAGCGGACGGAGCCCCCATCCCAATCTCTGGATCACCTCCCCCCAATGTCACCAGCTCTCTGACCACAGGTTCGCATTCCCTCTTCGCTCCACACTAATCTCCCGCCTACTACAGTATGTAACCCTAATCTATGTCTAAGAGCCTGTTTGGATACAGCGGTTTCGTTCCGTTACCCCATACAAATAACAGTTCCCCTTCCGTTCCAGTAATACCGAAACAACCGTTTCTACAGGTAAGATAATCAAGAAACAGAACGGTTGCCCCCCCCTCGATTTTTGCCCGGCAGGCGATGAGCGATCTGCACCATACAAGCGGTTAAATCAAGTACTGTACATTCCGAAATATCGTTTGGAATTTTCTTCATAATGTCTACCTCCAGAGTACCGTCCGTCGCATCGCGAGTTGTGTCCGCGGCTAACCTACGACGAAGATAAACAATAATACCACCCCTCTTGAAACTTAATGATACACTCATCACGTCCCCCCACAAGACGCTTTTTGAGCTCGGGTAGAATGTGCGGCCTTCCAGTCACTAATATTCGAGTGCTGGGAGAGTGTTGGAGCAGCTCGCCCCGGTGTTCTACCGCGCTTTGCCTAGACAATCGACCCATATGAACGCCCGCTTTTTGGAACAGGTATTTCATAGAATTTTTGAAATAGTGGAAATTTGCTGCCCCTGCCCCAACGCCATTCCTTCGGTCTTTGCATGCATGCGATGGCTCTTCTGAGGTCTCCTCTAGTCCGAAAACCAATTGTTCTGGTAAGCTACCCAACATGCTCACAGAGGATTGCACCTTTCTGGCGGCGAAGTCAAAATAAAAACATGTGACGGTGGAATTGTCTCCTCCACCCTGGTCGCACAAGTTGTCTATCGCTGGGGAGCTAGCATGGCCGAGGGAACATGCCATTTTTCTATCACACATTCTAGGCGACTCCCACCATACCCATTAGGGTTCATGCTTACTAAATAAATGTTTCCCAACACCCGGGCCCCCATAGCAAAACAAAACTGGATTATCGGATTCACCCCCCTCACTACCGGCGTACCAGCTCCTAAACTCCTCAGTTTGTAAAAGCCATCCACCTACATTTTCTGCTCCCCGGTCCTGAATGGCCTGACGTAGCTTAGAATCTGGTGGTGATAGCCACGTCAGGATACCAGGTAGTTTCTCATCGGCGGCATTAGGATTGATAATGTTATTGGTATTCAAAGAGCCGATATAATGGCTGGATAGTTGCGACATTTTCAGTTTTTTCTTGCCGCTAATGATATCGTATATCATGAATGATCGAGTTGGTGGGCTATTGAAATTCCTGGGCGGCTGAAAAAAAGCGAGATTTCCTGTGGAACCTGATGGACCCTCCGATTAACCTCCCTAACCCGCTGCTCACGTTCGGATGTACTGCTTTTTCATACTGCATCGGTAACAAGGGGCCCCACATTTATTTACATGTCACACTATCCTGCGCTACAACACAGATCTCCTACTCCAACTCAAAAACACCCTAGAGCCCCTGCAGCAGAATCGGCTAGTCTAACTTAAGATGGTGCTATACAAGTACAACAAGCCTTATAAGCGAATCTACCGATGAACACACATATCGCCTGCGATACCGGTAGACGTCAGAGAGACCCCCCGCGAACCTTGGACCATAGCAGGTTCTGCACGGATAGTAATCGTGGCCGGTGATATATATACCAGTATCAAAACTCCAAAGTGCAGACCGGTGCTTTCAGAACTTGAAGCAGGTGGTGACATTGTAGGTTGCGACATTTACAGTAACCGACCCCTCAATACCAGCAGAGTCGTTTGGTACAGCACCGTTGGTGAAGTTCTCCCGGATAGAGAGGCATTATATGTCCTTCACAGAACGCCTACCCAAAACCCTAGAGAACTGCCTGTTAATACTAGAAGCGCTCCCACATGGGTCAGCAATCCCTCGTTACCTCACACTATCTCGATGCTGGAAATAAGGGTAGCACACCGGTGGAGGGTGGGGTAGGAAAGTTCACGTGAATCTTAGGCACTTTGTAGGAAGGATATCAAATGTAACTTCCAACACTTGCGCTTCATAAGTTCTGCTCGTTCGCTCCCACTAGAAATTGACACACGGTAAAGGTAGGTGTATATTTAAAAGACAAATAACACATCCTAATCCTTCTGTGGATCACCACACCTATCTTGATATTTCCCCACGTGCCTTTACCCCTCCAGCACTCTCGTGATACCAAAAAATAAAAAATATCTGTAAAATATATCGTTGAATAATCTTCCATATCCGTATTAACTTCATGTCTCCTGAACCGTCCTTCATACTTCCGTAACAAAGCCATGAACATCCGTCCAACATATATTTTCCGAACGACACTATATTATCTGGACAACAATCAGGTCTACGCTCTAGGGGAAGAAGAGGAAAAATTGTATCAAAAATGAAAAATGAAAAAATAAACCAAGTGGATTTCAGACAAGAAAATAAGAATAGAACGTAATATGATGAAAGTTTTGAGCCACACTGGGGAACCCCCAGCAGCAGGAACGCCACCACCGGTGTGTGGCCTTGCGGAGTAGCCAGTCGGAGTGGTGTTTAGCCATTCTCGTCTATCTTGGTGGGGTCGATGTGGTCCCTTCCGGGCAGTATTTTCACGACTCGCGAGTGGCCATTCCGTTCGGCCGCACTAATGAGGCTTACCGTGGTTGGCATCATCCCGTTCGAGTAGCATTTTCACCACTCCTAGGTGCCCTTTCCAAGCGGCAGTCCAAAGTGGTGCTCGGCTGTCGCTTTGTGGGTTGTTGGGGCGGGCTACGTCACGTGGGAGAAGAATTTTCACTACTGCCTCGTGTCCATTGCCGGCGGCATGCCGGAGTGGTGTTCGGCCGCCGTTGTCTGGCATACCGGGGTGAACCTCGTCCCTTTCTAGCAGGGCTCTGACCACCCCCGCGTGCCCATTCGAAGCGGCAGAAGAGATTGGTGTTTGTCCGGTGTTATCTGGCTTATCAGGGCTGACCTCTTCCAGTCCAAGAAGAATCCTCACCAGTCCCTCGTGTCCATTCTTAGCAGCACACCAGAGTGGTGTTCGGCCCTCGTTATCTAGCTTATCGGGGTTGACCTCCTCCCGTTGGAGAAGTATTTTCACCACTCCCTCATATCCCCCCTCAGCAGCACACCAGAGCGGTGTTTGGCCGTCGTTAGCTGGCTTATCGGGTTTGACCTCGTCCCGTTGGAGAAGTATTTTCACCACTCCCTCGTGCCCATTCCCAGCAGCCGACCGGAGCGCTGTTTGGCCGTAGTTATCTGGTTTATCGGGGTTGACCTCGTCCCGTTGGAGGAGTATTTTCACCACTCCCTCGCGCCCATTCTCAGCAGCACACGAGAGCGGTGTTTGGCCCCAGTTATCTGACTTATCGGGTTTGACCTCGTCCTGTTCGAGAAGTATTTTGACCACTCCCTCGTGCCCATTCCAAGCAGCACACCAGAGTGGTGTTCGCCCGTGGTTATCTGGCTTATCGGGTTTGACCTCGTTCCGTTGGAGAAGTGTTTTCACCACTCTGTCATGCCCATTGAGAGCAGCATACCAAAGCGGTGTTTGGCCGTCGTTATCTGGCTTATCGGGGTTGACCTCGTCCCGTTGGAGAAGTATTCCTACCACCCCCTCGTGCCCATTCTTAGTCGCACTCAAGAGCGGTGTTGCACCATCGGTATCTGACTGATCGGGGCTGACCTCCTCCCGTTCGAGAAGTATTTTCACCACTCCCTCGTGCCCATTCAAAGCAGCATTCAAGAGCGGTGTTTGGCCGTTGGTATCTGGCTTATCGGGGTTGACCTCGTCCCGTTGGAGGAGTATTTTCACCACTCCCTCGCGCCCATTCTCAGCAGCACACGAGAGCGGTGTTTGGCCCCAGTTATCTGACTTATCGGGTTTGACCTCGCCCTGTTCGAGAAGTATTTTGACCACTCCCTCGTGCCCATTCCAAGCAGTACACCAGAGCGGTGTTCGCCCGTGGTTATCTGGCTTATCGGGTTTGACCTCGTTCCGTTGGAGAAGTGTTTTCACCACTCTGTCATGCCCATTGAGAGCAGCATACCAAAGCGCTGTTTGGCCGTAGTTATCTGGTTTATCGGGGTTGACCTCGCCCCGTTGGAGAAGTATTTTCACCACTCCCTCGTGCCCATTGTGGGCGGCATGCTGGAGCGGTGTTCGGCCGTCGTTGTCGGGTATATTAGGGTGAACCTCGTCCCTTTCGAGTAGGAATCTAACCACCTCGGCATGCCCATTAGAAGCTGCACAAGAGATTGGTGTTTGCCCGGTGTTATCTGGCTCATCTGGGTTGACCTCGTTCCGTTGGAGAAGTATTTTGACCACTCCCTCATGCCCATTCTCAGCAGCACACCAGAGCGGTGTTTGGCCGTCGTTATCTGATTTATCGGGGTTGACCTCGTCCCGTTGGAGGAGTATTTTCACCACTCCCTCGTGCCCAGCGATGGCAGCACACCAGAGGGGTGTTCGGCCATAGTTATCAGGCTTGTCAGGGTTGACCTCGTCCCGTTCGAGAAGCATTTTCACCACCCCCTCGTGCCCTTTCCAAGCGCCAAACCAAAGTGGTGTTTGGTCGTCCTCCCCCGGTTTGTCGGGGCTAATATCACCTTGTCCGAGCAGCATTTCAACTACTCGCTCGTGTCCATTGACAGCCGCCCACGTAAGTGGTGTATCGTCCACACAGTCTCTTTGGTTGATATCACAACCCTCCACTTCTATCAAGCCAGCTACAATCTCAGCAATCCCGAAGAAGGATGCACAATGTAGGCCACTAAAGAGGAAGGGTTTATTAAAATCGATATTATAGGAAGTGTTTTGCTGGGATTCTAAGAGGACTTTGGTGGATATGTGGCGATTATAGTCGTCAAACAGCATCAATGCAAGCCGCCTCGCGCAATCTGAAAGGTCCCTTCTTGCGTGCACTCCCCAGTAGAGGGATGAATATTCAAGAAAAGGTTGACCTTGAAGGTTGGGGGAGCTCCCAGGTGAAAGAGCTCTGATCTGTTGCGAATTCAGATAACTCAGGCAGGTCTCAGCAATCGTAGAGTGAACTTTGCCAAAATTATCGGGATAACCCCGGAGGTACTCTTGAAGGGTAAAATGAATTAACCGGGCCGTGGAAGCCTCCTTATCTACGGTGATAAGTCCTTGACAACAGGTAAGCAATGTTCCTATTGATGGAACACCGTCGGGATGGAGATTTGGTGACTCTATTTCGACCGCCAGGGCGTGACACAATTCGTCAGTCTTCAGGGGCCGCTCCGCATGCGAGATCCACATTAGAGCGGCCATTCCAAGCCTTTCTTTGCCCCCGCCCTGTCTCTTTATCCGAGACAGCGTTTCACCATAAGCGCTCTCCAACCCCAAGCCATCGGTAATTGCGTTTAGCTTTTGTCGTCTGCAACGGGCTGTAGTTTCTTGTAAGATCGCATCGACATTCAATGAGACCAACAGGAATCTAGATATGTATTTGTTATTAGACAACTTGTGATGTGTTCTGGGGTGTTGTTGCTTCTACATACATTTCCGAAATATCGCTAGCAACTTTCTCCAGGATATCTGCCTCCAGAGAACTGTCCATCGCATCCGAGGTTGTGTCCGCGGCCAGCCTACTACGGATATATGTGATAATATCATCCCTCTTGGGACTTATGGATATGCTTGTCACCCGCCCACCAAGGCGCGCTCTGATTTCAGGTAAAATGTGGGGCCTTCCAGTCACAAATATTCGAGTCCCTGGAGACCTCTGGAGAAGTTGACTCAATGAATCGAGAACCTTGGCTATGTGTTCTGTTGCACATTCATCGAGGGCGTCAATGCATATAAACGCGCGATTGTGGGTGGACGTAGTCTGCAGCATTTTCAACAAATCGGAAATTTGCAGTCCCTGCCCACCGAGCGCATTTCTTCGGTCGTCATATGCCCCTGATATCTCCTCTGGGATCTCATCGAGTCCAAATACCATCTGTTTTAACAGGGATCCCAGAAACCTGGTCGGCGGCTGTTCGTTTTGCGAGGCGAAGTCGAAATAAAAACATGTCACAGTGGTATTTTGACCTCTAGCCTGACTGCACAAATGGTCTATTACCACGGAGCTACCCTCCCCCCCCTTGTCAGCGCTTTCCCTTTTTCTTTCACTACTCGAGGTTCATTCATGTCACCTAATGTAAGTTTTTCCAACTCCCGGACCTCCATAGCAAAATAAAACTGGCTTATCAGATTCGGCTCTCCCACTACCGGTACCGGCACTCCAGCTCTTAAACTCCTCGGTTTGTAAAACCCATCCCCCTATATCTTCGACTCTGCGCTCTCGGACGTCCTGGTGGCGTGCCTTAGGATCTAGTGGGGATAGCCAAGCCAGGATATCGGATCTATTATCGGCAACGGTAGGATTGATGTAGATTTTGTTAAAAGAGTTGTGATTATTATTGAATGATTGGGACATTTTGTGTTCTTTTCTGCTTAGGATATTGTACGAGTCGATCATGGATGGAGTTAGTTGGCTGTAGGAATCCCAGGGGGCATAAAAAAGCGGGGTTTTTTGTGGAATCCGATGGATACCGCGGGGCCCTCCGATTAACCTCCCAGTTCGTGACAACAATGCTCCGCTTTTTCTTACTTCATTAGGATTGTAGTACAAAATAACCCACTGATTTATGCACTATCCCATCCTATCGCTCAGCACAATTTTTGCACTTAGGAGAACTGCACACAAGCTCCCGTTGTGATATCGGCTGGCCTGACATATGCAGGTGCATTGAGCCTTATGAATGAATCACTCCAGAATCATGCAGACAACCTTCAAAACTCGCAGCCTTGCCCTTGATGCACGAGCTCAAGGAGGGAAGATCCTCTGGTAGTGTTGTACGATCTTGGAGACACAATTCGTGGCGCCCCCCACCTGTTTGCCTCAAAAATTGCTGATTTTGGACACCCATAACCCATCCCAAAGCCGCATCGATTCAACGAAACCAACCCATAGTGTGGGCAACTGTTGGGACTTTCTAAGAAAGAATTATTAGAATTTTCCCCTTCTCCCATGAGGGTTGAGAGCTTAGGATGCGGTTGCAATGCACTTTTGGCATGGGAAATCCATACAAAATCAACGGTACCTTTTGCCGACCACGATTATTTCTGGTATTGCATCGTGGGTATCAACCAACGGCCTGTCACATATAAATGACAATATCTTGATGGGTCTAGAGGCTATGAGGAATCTAACATTTTTTTGCAAGAAAACAGGCCGTGATTTTATGTGAAAATGCACATTGTTGTAAAATGTGGGGGGGGGGGGGCTATGAATTTTGCCGCAGATATTGTGCTGCCGATTGAATGTATTATCCTGTCATCTGATGGACTGTACGGTTTGTCTTTTGGAGGAGAATCAAGGCTGAAACCAAACATGACAAGAACCGATCTCTTAAGGAAAAAGTAAAGACAAAAAGAGGTAGAATCCTCTGCTGTCAGCTATAACAGGCAAAAGGGGAATACCTTCATTCAAGATAGCGATTATCTCTAAGTTAACCTAAATTAGCAATACTAAAACATTCTTCCTAGCGCTTATAAAAGAGGATTACCGGTATTTCCACGACCCGCCTTGGCGAAAGTCCGTGAATACGCGTATCTACTCGTCCCATGCAAGAAGTACCCGGAAACAGGGATTAGATTTTTGTATGATAAACCCCCTGCAATTATCTGAGCGCTCAAACAAAATTGACGCCCCCCTGTTTCCGGGTACTTCTTGCCTGGGACGAGTATGGGGCAACGGAACGGAGCCGTTGCGTCCAAACAGGGGATACTAGCTTGTGGTCAAAGCCCTTGTGGCATTGATAAGCCAGCCCCCCGCGAGTTGGAATTGGTGCTCCCTGGGTCGAGGGGTATGTTGGAACGAAGGTGATGGAGAAACTATTTTCCGGGATTGCTTTGGCTATCCGATTAGCTACGAGTAGTATCTTGGCTTTATCAGTGGTACCATCCCACCAATCATGGACTGAATGCCATGGATCCTTGGCTGCATACAGGGAGATGGTGGGAGCCTCAAAGAAATCAAAGCGGCTCCCAGAAAGCAAAAGGGGCAATTTGTATATGTGCATCCGGGAAAGAGCCTCAACCTAGACACCACACCTAACACACATACGTAGCCCATTATAAAATTGTTTTTTTTATACTGGTCTCGCTAGCGGCAAACTTACCTAAGTTACGCCATCAGGACATTCGCGATCGCAATTATTGTCTCGTACCTCTTGCGCTTCTAAGAGTAGACAATCTAGGCTGTGCTTCTTCGTTTCGGTACCGTAAAAACTAAAATAAAGGAAATATGTGCTAGTAGGTTGAGTTAAGGTGAAACAGGCAGGGAAGGGGGAGATTGGTGTCTTAGGTGGATTTTTGTTGAGTTTCTTGGCATATTCTCAACGACATGCCATAATCAGAATTTATATGAGTTGGATAAAAGTCAGCAATAGGTACCTTCAATCATGTATCGAGAATCAGTTCAAACTTACCAGATTCAAACTTACCAGATTCAATGACATTAAAACAACCCAAAATCAGTGGCCGAGTCAAAGTTCAGCCACCCCTCCCTCCTCAACCAGGCGATCAGTTCTATGCTAGTATCAAGAAGCGAAGAGGACCTAAATGAAAACTATTAGGAGAGGTCCTGCATCATCAGCAAAAAAATCAACCTGCGCCCTGCTGCGTCCTGCCCTCCCTGTGCGCCGGACGTTGCGGGCGCATATAACGTAAACTCCAGTTCTGGGTGCGGACGTGGTAGGCGTCCGTCTCGACGCACCGGACGCAACCAGAAGCTGTCCCCCCCAGCAACCCTGCGCCCTGCGGACAACCCTACCGTCCCGTTACACCCCATGCACCCCCCTGCATGCTACCCCTTTCCTGACGTCCTGCGACTTCA
>Ga0307513_10002404_pt1 | contig 25925 bp, 25 predicted proteins | sample 15_EM_MG_FD_202174 | JGI IMG/M metagenome (GOLD analysis project Ga0307513, IMG submission 202174) | Populus trichocarpa ectomycorrhiza microbial communities from riparian zone in the Pacific Northwest, United States - 15_EM | ecosystem: Host-associated > Plants > Roots > Unclassified | place...
TTGGGGGTTTTTTAACCCCTTATTTTTATTCCCCCCCCCCCTTTTTGCCCCCCCCCCCCCCCCCCCTACGAGGCTGTGCAGACGCAATGGCTGTTTAGATAGAGTGTGAAAAATATACTGTGCAAGTACTCCTAACTCCTGTACATGCCGGCGGGGGGCTACTTTTTGACCAAGTGAGGTGTGATGGTGAGTTGCTTGAACTTGCTTCCACTATCCGCATGGTTTGATATGATGGAGGTGGTACGATCGCGCAGGTGTGGTGACGGGAGAGAGATGTTGGGGTGTATGGTTTGTTCTTGTCTGTTGGATGTTGTTAGATAACGGCTACTCGTCCTCACACGAAACTCAATCTCTAACTTTTCGTGGGTCCAGCTCTCAAGTCCAACCGGCCACACGAGCATTGTGCAGACTGGGGAGACTTGGTATTGAGTAGTTGGGGAGGCTTAATTTACGCTCTGCACATCACGGGGCTGGGATTGATATTAGGATCCGACGGCACCTGTAACCGGATTTCCGGCTGCTGATCTAGTTCAGGGAGGGAATTGGCATGTTGATTTGGGACGTTCTCTGAGGTGGGAACCGCACATTCGGTGGCAAGAAGATTGCGGGTGTTGATGGTAAGCAGATGTTTGTAACGGTGTGAGCCTTGACCTCAAGCCTAAATAATATTATAGTATTATCACAGAGTCTCATGTGGAACCCGAGCTTTTTTAGATATAACTTTGCTCGCTTCACCTTATCTTTTAGCTCGGGCATTTAGTTACGGGGTTTTCGTGCTAATTCTCGTAAAGGACCGCCGCTTTGTAGCGGGTAGGAAAAAGTATGGAATAGTTAGGGGAAGCAATTTATCACTGACACTAGCACGCTGGCCGAGCATCCTAATATCAATCACTGCCCATCACTCGGAAAGAACTTTGTGCTTTTTTTTATAATTTTTTTTTAAACAGTACAGTACATGCAGCGCAAACTATTAAACCCCCCATTTAAAAACACGATGACAAGAAAAATACAACAAATCAGAGGAAAAAATACAAAAGACAAGAGCCGAGAATAGACAAACAAATCATTGAGTCGAGGTTGTTACGCCCTCGCCAGGAGGGTATCACGGGTATTATACTCTAGGATCGGATGTCCAGGGATCTGGCGAAGTGAGCAGAAAGTACTCAGACAAATGCGGCTAAATCAAACTTGGTAATAATAATAGAGGGATAGCGGATGGGAATGCAGGAAATAAGGGAAGCGAGAAAGATAAGGATACAAGTAAACAAGAAACACGCATAAAATAACACATTAAAACAATAAAACTGAGGGTGGGGGGCACAGAAAACTGAAACAAACAAACTAGCAGTGACAACTAATACAAAGTAAGAAACTTTTTTTTTGACCGGGGGTGACTTTTATAGTAGATTTTGAAATGGCCCTCCCGAGTCCAAGGCGCCCGGCATGCCATGCATGCCCTATCTCGACCCATACGGCCTTGGTGTTCTATAATCCCTCCCCCTTCCTCCATTGTAGGCCGGCTCATCTCTTCGGCTACGTTTATTCTGGACCTGTGGTTCGTCCTCATATCGTCTGCGCTTTTCCGGACGCCTTGGCGAAGTTGGGATGTGAGCTTGGGCGTAATTAGAGTTTCTCATGTCCGCTGAGTGACTTCCCTCGAAAGCGCTCCCGGCGCCATGGTGACGAATAGTGTTCGCGGACCTAATACTGTTCTGGAACGCGATGGACTGGTCAGGAAGGGCGCCTGAAGAACGGGTCGGATGAGCCTTGTTATGGGTGTATTCTGACTGGCGACTGGACCGGCGCTCGGGAAGAGTTTGTGCAGGCAAGCGACTGCGAGAGGGGTTGCGTGGGGTGCGGCGGGGAGGAGTGAGTTCACGACCTGGAGACGGAGCCGGAGAACGATATGCAGGACGGGTAGGCTCGGGGGAGGGGATGTACCTATCCCCCTTGAATATATGGCTACCAAAACGGTGCCAGCCACCCTTGTCCTCGGTTTGGTGCGAAGCATTAGATCCGGACAAACCATGGAGACCATCATGACTGGGCAAGCTTCTGTGAGACGGGGGGAGGTCCCTGAATCTGCCTCTCTTAATATCTCTTGCTGGTGACCTCGAACGATCTCTTCTGCCGCGCTCACCACCACCAGAATTAGAGTCGCTCAAGTGACGCCCCGAAGAACCGAATTGCTGATTGGAGCCTCCTCTTTCCCTATGGCGATGGCTATCTCTGTAGCGAGGGTGGGTTCTGGAGTCGGTGACTGAAGGCCTCCAGTAATCTCCCCTGAGCTGTCGTCCGCTGTTTTGCTCCTTTATGTTGGTGATTTCGGGCGCACCATATGGTTCACAGGGAGCTTTTTCCGGAGAGTGAGTATCGTCGTAGTGGTTCTCCTCATGCGGAAGGGTAAAGTGATGATTCTCCTTGAATGGGGTAGCATCGCCGCGGTGATTCTCCTCATGGGGGAAGGTGGGAAGATCCGTCGGCTCTAGCGCATGGACATTGCTTTCATAGGTCTCATGGGGAAAAGTAGAGTAGCCGTTCTCTCCGAATTGAGCAACATCACCGTTGCGATTTCCCTCAAGAGAGAGAGCGGAATAATCGCTCTGTTCCCGAGTATGAACATCCCCGTCGCAGTTCTCATGAGGAAGAGTAGAGTAATCGTTCTCTTCGAATTTAGTAACATTGCCGCTATTATTCTCCTCATGAGGTGGGATGGAGGGATCGCCCTGCTCCAGAGTATGAACATCGCCGACATAATTCTCATGGGGAAGGGTAGAGTAATCGTTCTCCTCGAATTTAGTAACATTGCCGCTATTATTCTCCTCATGAGGTGGGATGGAGGGTTCGCCCTGCTCCAAAGTATGAACATTGCCGTCGCAGTTCTCATGAGGAAGGGTAGAGCAGCCGTTCTCCTCGAATGGAGTAACATCACCCGTGTGATCCGTCTCATGAGAGAGGGTGGAAATATTATTATCCTCCAAGGTATGAACATCACCGTTGCGGTTCTCCTCATGGGGAAGACTAGAATGACCATTCTCCTTGACTAAAGCAACGTCGTCGCTGTGATTTTGCGCATGAGAGAGCGGGGAGGAATCTCCCTGCTCCAAATCACGAAAATCGCCATTAGGGTTCTCCTCGTGGGGGAGCGTAAAGATATTTTCGTCGGGAGCCACTTCTTGAGGGGAGACAGAAGTAATGGATGTTTTCTCACCAGAAGGGGGTGGAGTGAGAAGAGACGCTATCTTCTTCGGAGCAGGGGTGATAAGATGCCCATCTAGGGGTGGAGAGACACAGCAGCGTTTTGGAGATGCGAGACCATTACCAATAAAAGTAGACCCGTCTAATGAGCTGATGGAGTGGCGTCTACCGTTTCCTAAGGTGTCGTGATCATCGGAGTCGAAGATATCGAACGAGCTTGTAACTTTATGCTCTCCAGCGGCAATTTGAGCTCCGACCATGTGCGGCGCAGGACTAGAGATGGAGGGCGCATCCAATGCATGGAGCCCTTTTTCTGCCAAGGTGGACAAAGTAGCTTCGCTGGAGGTCAGAGTGTCGCTTTCCCCGAGTGGGTAATTTTGAGCTTCCTCAACAGAAAACTCTAGCGAAGTGGGAGGAGGGGAGGGCTCCCGTGGCGGAGTATCAGGGAAGAAATTCCCTTCTTCTTCATCGCTGTTAGTATTATATAATGTAGGATTCTTGGAGTAGAGGGCAAAACATACCAATCGCGCTCTTACCGGGGCCGGAAATTCTAGAAGCGGACGCCCCCAAGGGAGAAATTTTCTCTGCCAAGCGGTCAGTATGGTCTCAATTAAAAGAGGACAGGGTTGTGGATACCATGGTTGGCGTCTAGTTCTGTCTTAATGTTGGTGGGGTACGCTTTGATATCTGATGGATCGTTGCCCGTCGCTTCTCCACAATCGAAAGAAGGTTGGAGACCGCTGACGAAAGCATCGCTGGGGCCCTTGCCAGAAAGGGACTCCAGATTAAGTGTATTTGGTGGGGTGGTAGTATGGGGCGCAGGAGGTGATGCGTTGTTGGAGGAAAGCGGTCCCTCTGTGAGGTCGGCCGCGGAAGAAGACATATTTAAGGTCTTGAGAAAGGTTGTTGTGATGAAAATTGAAAGGGGGTAGGGGATGAAGGAATATTTTTGGAGAGGGATCCGTTGACAGTAAAAGGTTCTTCACGAGAGGAAGTTTTTCGCTTGGAGGAAGAATGTTGTTGTTGGAGGGAGGGTGCTTTGGGGGGGATATTTATGAGATTCACTCAAATCAGAATTGAATGGCAAGAGAATTGGGAGCTCAATGGAATGGGAATCTCAATAGGATTTGATTCAATAGAATGAGGTTCAATAGCATGAGGTTCAATAGAACTGAGGGCTCAATAGAATGGAGAAGTAGTGACTCGTTTTTGTGGAGATTTGGGCTATCATACACCTACAGAATATTATATAAAAGATTAGGGCGAGGGATAGGGTTTTCTGGGTGCTGAAGTCGGGGGGGTGTTGTGAAATTTGGGGGTGTACCTACAGGTAGGGGATCTGGGATGGGGAGGCGAGTAAAAGTATCATAAGAGCTGTGTCGCCCTCAGAGTGGGTGATAAGGAGGGAGAGGAAAGAAACACGTATCGTACACCTAATGTTCCGTTGAACTGTCTTGAGAAAGGCTATCCTCTAAGATATACTCTACATTACGGCAGGTCTTTATGGCGGATGCAATTTGTGATCCATTCTTCCCCTAAAAAGCACAGCTATCCGTCTTTGTATAGTTCCCTAATGAGCCACTAGGGTTCAATTCCTCATCTATAATTCCTGCAGTACTATAATTACTTAGAAAAGACTTTGGGATCTCACAAGCACAAGAGTCTTCACTTTCCCCTAGCGCCCATGTTATGGATAGAAGTTTCTAAAGTCAATGTTACAGTAATTTTCATCTTATGATACGATGTATGATATGATACGATGCATGATACATGAGGGAGTGCCAAGACTGGGGTTGAGCGAGTGATTCCCGATGATATTCGGTTACTTCCGAAGGACCCTTGTTCATCTACTCGAGTATTGGCACGTGAGGGAAAGCTTAACTTGGACCCCCTGACGACCTTTCTTCAAATCACCGCAGACTTCTGCTTTCACACGCCAAACAAGCCTCGCTCAACAACCATGGCCACCGGCTACAGAACCATCCCTACGGAGGACGGCACATATGAAGAAGGCGAGGAACACCTCGCCGCCCTTCCATCTTCCACCGAGCCACTGATCGGAGACGATGGCGACGACGGGGGGAAGGGTCCTGAAGATAGTGACAAGGTTGGGCTCTGGATCTGGCTACTCACCGTGAGTGCCGGTATCAGCGGGCTTTTGTTTGGATGTGTGTTCAATTTTGTCTTTGTTTCCCTGAAGCTTTTGTTTCTAGTGAGCCTCCCGGGAGCTGTTTTCTGAACAAGTTTGATAGACGACACCGCGTCTATTTCCGCTGCACTCCTACACCTTGCACCGTCGTTATCCACTCCCGAACATCCAGTTACAACGTGGGATAAGTCACTCATTACCTCGTCAACTTCCCTTGGAGCTCTAATCGGCGGATTATTTGCGGGTCTGCTGGCGGATTACATGGGGCGTAAAGGCGTCATCTACGTCGCCGACGCGCTATTCGTTGTAGGAGCCATTTGGCAAGCGCTATCGAACAGTGTCGCTGCGATGGTCCTTGGCAGGACTGTCGTGGGGTTGGGCGTTGGTGTGGGGAGCCTGATTGTCCCGCTTTACATCTCGGAATTATCACCTCCATCGCACCGAGGGAGGCTTGTCATTATAAACGTGTTATTCATCACATTCGGACAGTTGATTGCTTATGCATTGGGGATCATCCTATCCCCGCCCATGCTTTCTCAGGACGCCAGCTGGAGGTACATGCTCGGGCTTGGGGGGCTGCCAGCAGGCCTACAAGCCATCATAATGATATTCATGCCCGAGACACCCCGGTGGCTACTGCAACACTCACGGCGCAATGAAGCTGCAAGGGTGATCGTGAAGGTCTATGGAAACCTCACAGCTCGAGAGGTAGACCAAGTAATCACAGGAATAGAAGCGGGTGTATCAGCAGATACCTCCGATACTCTTGCTAAGAAATTCAAACTTCTCTTCAATGTCGGCGGGAACCGTCGCGCACTGACCATAAGCTGTCTGTTACAGGGCCTTCAGCAAGCCTGTGGTTTTAACTCGTTAATGTACTTTTCCGCAACTATATTTTCCATGGTGGGGTTCAAAAATCCGACCGCAACAGCCATGGTGATTGCAGGTACAAATATGGTCGCCACGGCAGTAGCCTTCAATCTCATCGACCGCCTTGGCCGCCGTCGAATCCTTTTGTTATCAATCCCGGGTATGGCTATAGGTCTCCTCCTTTGCGCCCTCGCATTCTCCCACCTCCCTATACTAGCCCCCGACATCGCCGCCGCCCCAAGCACCACATCTGTGGCAAATCTCTGGTCACCGTTCCTAATCCTCTTCATGGCGTTTTACGTCGCTTCGTACGCACTAGGTATCGGCGCAATCCCGTGGGTTGTCCAGTCCGAGTTCTTCCCTATGCGAGTGCGCGGCCTCGGCACAGGTATGGCTACAGCAACAAACTGGATGCTAAACTTCATCGTTGGCGCGAGCTTCTTGCCTGCGGTGGAGTTGATGTATGGGGGTGCTGCCGGCTTATTTGTGTTTTATGCTCTGGTGTGTGTGGCTGGAACTCTGGCGGTATGGTGGATGTACCCGGAGACGAAGGGTCTTAGGATGGAGGAGATTGAGGAGGTACTGAGGGAGGGGTGGGGGAGTGCTGCGAAGCGAGTTGACTAAGAACACGGATTGGGACGTGGCGTTTTCGAGCTTAGAATTGTGCATTATTGGGCGCTTCAGGTTGGGCTTTCCTTTTTGATTCTTTGTTTGAGGCGGGGTTCTCGATTATGTGGGAGGAGGGGAGGGGAGGGCGTTTATTTAAGGCCGTGGTATGATGTATTCTTTCTCAGCGTTATGTGATCATGCGCCGATACCCAATGATACTACCTTTGGACAATGCAATTCAGCCACCTCTCTTTATTGCTTACATTTCCATTTCTGTTTTAGTTTTTATCCAGAACGATATCCAGCCAGCATTATAGCTCAGTGATGCCCGTTGTTGCGCCCGCACCACTATTCAGGAGATCCGCCCCCTCCATCGAATGGAGAAAAAGACACCTATTCTTCATCGGGTGTTTCCACCACCATACCTTTCTCTCCACAAAACCCGAGCATTGTCTTCCTAGGCAAATGTACTCGAGTAGGTAGGGGCTATGTAGCTGCCTATTAACTTAAGCCCCCAAAGTTCTAAACTTCAATCGGTCGCGCAGCCGCCGGCATGATCTGATATACCGGTATTCACCCGTATGGATCCAGATGACTGTTTTCCCATTCACCGGGCCGATATCTGTCCGTATAGTATAATTCTTACTGGTAGCCTTTTAGCGGTAGCGACGGCAGCAGAAGTTTGACATTATCGCACGTCCCTGGCCAACGTGACAAATTTTGCAGTACTCGAGTATTGTTTACCGTTCCCGCCTGCCCCTTGCTTCTGGTAGCTTGTGCCGTCATGGTCCATAGCTCACTTTCCTGCTCAGGGGTTATATTGGGAATGGTAGCTTTTCGTAGTCCTGGCCTCTCACTTTTCCAATACACACGGGCAACGGAGGCTGATATGGGTCTCCTCTGGATTGATGGATCAGCCTTATATCTTGGCACAGTGCTGATCATTGGCGATGACTGAGAATGTCCCTGCAGGAGGGTATATAGTCGTATGTCGGGATGGACAATTATGCACTCTGTCTTCTGCCTCGTCGCCCGCTCCAGTTCGCGGGGCAGCACTCAAGTGAAGATGTTTATTTCACTTCTTGAGCCCTTGGCCTAGTTTACGGCCAGCTACTTCCAGTCCCCCGTCTCCTTCTATGACTATCCCTCTAGAATTTTCTCCGATGAGTGGGGAATAATTTTGGATAGGTATGAGGTGAAGCGTGTGTTGGAATGATGTGAAGTATGGTAAGTTAAGTATGCTGAAGATTTAATTGAGGGGAGGAAGATTTTGTTGTGGTGCAGGTCTTGGAATCTGTTTGTGCTAGCTTGTACCAGCTATTTGCTTATACCTAGATATGCTCAGTATAGTTTGGAACACTGTGCTGAGTAACACAGTCTATAGCATCGTGCATCCTCCATCAAAACACAAGAGCCTGCCTGGCAAAAAACGGAAGGAAAAACTAGCATTCCGTTTTGTGGCTATAGTGCCTGTATTTTACTAATCGAATCGGATCCTTTGGAAGGGAAGGGAAATTGTCGTTTGTATGGAGCAACTGAACGGAACCTTCTCATCCAAACAGGCACTTTAAACACCTGTGCTACCGTCGTTACCATGGTGAATTGTTACCTCTGGCAACGCAACAGCATCATCATTAAATTTTAGCACAGGGCGGCTAAACTCCTCCCCACCGGCCGGTATTTGCCAGGGTCCTCGCCAAATGCTCGGCTCACGGAGGTATTCTTGTCAGACGCGTGGGTACACAGTTGAACTTCATCACACCTATCACAGAACCCAGGACAACAACCCACTGATACGAAATTCGACCGGCACGGCTCTTCTCGTTTTTTCTCTTGTTCACCGCAAGCAACCAGTTCTTGGTCCGGAGGGGCTGGCACGCTCATCGCTTGGACATGAGTAACAGTCGGCAAATCATCGCGGATTATGATTCCCCGGGGGCTTCCAGCGAACACCATACAAAACGTAGAGCGGTGGGGAATGATTCCGGTGAACACAGGGGAGAAGTATCGCCCTCGCTAGGGCGGAAACCTCTCGACCCAAACATAGCAGACGAGAGAATGCGCACCCCACTCTTTTGGGCCGTCATAGGCGGCTTCACAGAAATAGTAGAGCTCCTTCTGGGGCGGAAGTGTGTCGACCCCAATCTACCCGACTGGCATCCCCGGACGCCCCTGTTGATATCCGCCTCGCGTGGTCATGGGGCAATCATGAGACTGCTCCTGAATCGGGAGGATATCCGCCCCGACGCCGCAAGCCCCTCCGGCCGAACGCCGCTCTCCTTCGCTGCGCAAAACGGGCATACCGAGTTAGCAGAGCTATTACTGGCCCGGGAGGACGTGAACCCAGACACGCCAGACCGTGTGGGGCGGACACCGCTCTCCTACGCTGCGCAAAATGGGCGTACCGAGTTATTAGAGCTATTAATGGTCCGGGAAGGCGCGAACCCTGATACACCAAATTCCACGGTACGGACACCGCTTTCATTCGCCGCAGCAGAAGGCCACAAGGACATAGTAAGGCTGCTCCTAGCCAGGGAAGAAGTTGGACCAGACAAGTGCATAGGGTTTCGATCACCGCTCCTGTTCGCTTGTTCCAAAGGCCACGATGAGGTCGTGAAATTGCTCCTGGAAAAAGGCGGTCTGGACCCAAACCGTGTTGACAAATACTGGGCCGACACGCCGATCGGCTGCGCAGTTTCCTGCGGGAATGCTAGGATAGTTGAAATGTTGCTGCAGCTGGAAGAGGTAGACCCAAATTTCCGAGACCGCAACGGGGACACCCCACTTATGCGCGCTGTCAGTATGGGGTATGAGCCTATAGTGGAGCTCTTGCTGACTAGTGAACGTGTCGATCCGAATGTCTCCTCTCCCCAGGGTGGAACGGCACTTTCCTACGCGGCGGACAGTGGGCGTGAGAAGATGGTGGCGATGTTGTTGAGCAGAGCGGACCTCATTCCTGATATGCGGGGTATGGATGGCGGACCTCCAATGGCTGATGGAGGGGGATAGTGGGACTGATAATTGATTATATTGTATTAAGTGTCGAAAATAGTCTCGCAGGGTTTCCGGCCCAGGACTTTCGTACCGGGACTCTTTTTGGCGTTTGATGCTCCTGCACACCGGCGAGCCATTTGTATTGCTATACCCTAGCTCTCCAAGCCTCCAATCCCACTTCATTCAGAGTGTGGAATAGTACCCCCGCCCCAGATGGCTTTGTGATTTACTAGATGAAGCCTAGCCACCTCACTGCCGTCGCGGCGGTATACCGTTGCTACCAATATTGTGCTCATATTTTCACACCGTTTCACAATGCAAGTCGCCAGTAAAAAGTCGGATAGTGTCTAGCACGAGGCGAGCCAGCTCCTAGGATCGAATCATGCGCACTCCATTCACCGTGGGCACAGATGGCTCGGGGGTATTGGGGGTTTTTCTCGAGCCCAGTTTGAACCTCCCCAGCCCTGGTAAGTATCGTACACAGCTGCAGCCAGGCCTCACGAAACATCACTCATTCAACTGCGAATACGGTCTTCAATGGGGGGGGGCGAAGGGGGGATCGACGGGTATCTGGTGGGCAAGAAAAGTGAATTCGTCAAAGTAGGGTATGATAATAGGAAGATCCTGCGGTGGGACAGATATAATACCACCCTCCTAAGTCTGCCCTCCGACTCCGTTCCCCTCTAACGACCAACAAACGCGCCGAGAACACCCATGTAATATTATACTATAATATATCCGAGCCCCTCTTTGCTCCCACCCCTCCTACCTACCGACCTGCTCCTCCATTTCCCCCCCATCAGGCTCAGCCCAATCCCAGAGCGCATCCTACAGTAGCCGCTCACCCGTCTAGAATTCGCCGGTAGCCCATAAGAACCACATAACCCTGCTTCGTTTATTTCTCACCCCCGAAAGGAAGGGAAGGAGAAACGATCTTCTAATTAATCCCTTTCTTTCTTCCACGTATTATATTATAGACAGGCTCCCTTCCCCAGCTCTTGAAGCTCTTGCGCGATCAACCTGTCAGTGCCGTCATCGTGTGTCACTCGCTTATCAAAGAACCCGGGAATGCACGCGATTTGTCCCTAGCGTAGTCCTGCCTGCTACTATAGAAGACTCTAGCATCCGCGACTTGTGGGCCGCTAGAAGTAGGGCAGGGCGGGAAATACTAATTATATCACCAGCCCCTCTATGCAACACAACCCATTGCTCAATTATTTCGAGATTCGGCGGTAATCGGAGTTGGAATATCGATGACGAGAGAAAGTGGGTTTGGTCGAGAGGGGGACGGGACTTGCGTAGGAGTTACTGCATGATATATTGGCATGCTAGAGGATGATTTATCATACTTCGTATTTGGGCAGGTGGGGGGGACATAACTTTAGTTGGGGATTCTATCTTTTGGCGGGGTGGTGCTGTACGGAGATACATGCTGTAAGGGATTGTATGGTTTTGTTTAAAGAAAAGAGTAAAGAGGAAGAAGCTGTACTGGCTCTGAAGGTGAATAATCTTTTTTCCTTTCTATTGCTTGGCTACCCAAGTACATGATGATCCCTGATCATCCTTTTTGCCTAAGCAGTCCGGTTGCTGGTTATGAGAGGAGAGGTTGCTAATGTGGTGTGCTTGCCTTTAGGTGGTATAGTGGAAGTCTTTTTCAACACCTATACACCTCAGACGGAACTCGATGAACTCCAAAATCTCACTTTCTCCGAAGTTGAAACCACTAGCGAGAATTATCTGCCGATCTAAGTACCTCTGGGTGGCTTTTATCTAGCTCTTGACTGTCATCTTAAGCGCCTCTTTGTTTTATTCTCTAATCCATATTCCCTCCTTTACGGTCCCGCGGTCAGAAAGAGAGTTCAAACGCAATTCCGGGGAAACATAGCTGACTACGCACTCATCAATCCCCCTTCTGTTCCGAATAGTAGACGGCACAAAGGGTATGAGCAATTCTGTAATTAAATGGGTAAAAGGGTTTAGAAACTGTCAAAATATGTGTAATGGAGGTTCTCAATCTGGTTTGAACCCGGGATATTAAATGTGAGTTTTTTGGGGGTAGCTGCTGTGTCCAATATAAAGTGGTTGTATGCAGGGTGTTGGATTTTTTATCCCATGGCTTTATACGAAAGCTTCTTTATATTTAACCCTCCAAGTAGATCGCAGTAGCACACGATACAGACATACTAAACCTCACCTTTAGCATTACAATAGCTTACGAAAAGTAAATTGAATATATCGTGGAAAAGCTAGGGTGAATGTCATTATCGTTTCGTAAGTACTACCCCACACTATTATACAAAAATGCCCCTCCTCCTTCCCCACTAGCAAAATGAAAGGATCCACAATCTCACGGCACGTAGTCTATAAGACGACAAACTACTCCAGCTCTTTAACAACCGCCTCCAGAATCTCCTCCGGATTCCTATATCTCGCACCGGGATGCTTTGCAACCCTCTGCCACACTTCTCCATGTCGCGGCTCGGTAATACCCAACTTATTGAGCACGTCGCCCCTCTTCTCTTCAGTCCCGTGCATACTCAGGAACTTCCAGTACCATGCCCACGTATCGCCGTAATCCGGGTCCACCAAGATTGCCTTTTCAAACCAATTAATTGCCTTGGGCAGCTTCCTCTCCGCCCAAAAGTTCCGCGCGACAGCAACGTACAGAATGGGGTCGTTACCGACCTTCTCGATAGCCTCAACAAGGCGCGGGCGACGATGAGTGCGCTGTTCAAGGTACCAGATTGACTCCGCCCAGAGGAGGCCGGAGTGTGGACATTCCTGCAGGGCTTTCGCCATGAGGGTCTTGGCTTGGGAGATGTTGTTCGCGCGTCGCTCGACACGGACGCTCTCGCACCAGAGCTGCGCGGATTTAGGCACTGCGAGGCGGGCGCGGTCGAGGACTGAGCGGGCGCGGACGAGGGCGCTGGCTTTTTCTTCAAGACGGGACAGGAGAAGCCAGAGGGAGACGCTTGTAGGACATGCTTTGGTACCGGTGTTGTATGCCTCCCGGGCGGGGGGAAGTCGGCCCTCAGCTTCGTATATCTGACCCTTCATCATCCAGAGTTTGTCTGCCTTGGGGTATAGCTGCAATCCATGATTTACCAAATCTAGAGCAGCGTCGGTGTTCCCCTGCTGCCGCTCAAAGGCGACGGATTTGATCCATACCCTATCCGTGCCCGCTTCGCGTCTGGCAGTAGCGAGGAGTTCACGGGCGGCGGCGTGCTGAGTGTTTTCTGCTTCAAGCTTGACAGCAGCAAGCCAGATGTCTTCATTGTTGGGGTTCTGGTTGAAAGCTTTTCCAAGGACGATTCTCGCGCCGTCGATATCTCCCGCTTGCCATTTCTCTTTGGCAAGCATCATCCATAAAATTTCACTCTGCGGGCAGGCTTCGACGGCTTTTTCGAGGACGTTCCAGAGAGCTTCTTTCGTGCCGTGGTTTTTTTCAAGGTCCGCAGCTGCGCGCCAGATGCTCTTTTTCACCAAGAATACTCTTAAAGCGTACGCATATATCGCCCTAGCAGTTTCGTACTTTCCTCTAGAGATAGAAGCTTCAGCATCGTCCATCCAGATCTTCTTCCTGTCGTCATCTTCTTCAAGTTGCCAGCCCAGGGTTTCTCGGATGATAGCTTGGCAGGTCTCGATTGCACCCTCTTCTTCGCATTTTTCGGCTTCCTTGATCCAGTCTTCCCGTGTGGGCATTGCCTCTACCCGGGCGAGAGCTTGGACCGCGCGTTTCATGACGTTAACTTTGTTGGCATTGCCTTGCTGTTCTTGGAGTCTTGCTGCAGCGATCCAGATTTCCGGACTTGTGGGGATGGCCTTGCGGGCTCTGTTGAGGACTGTTTGCGCGTTTTCGAATGTTTCTAGGCGCGCTAGGGCCAACCAGAGTTCTATGCTCAGGGGGACGAGTTCGACAGCTCTTGCGAGGAGTATTTTGGCGTCTGCTGGATCTTCTTCGAGTTTTACGGCTTCCTTCCAGAGGACGACTGACTGGGGGATGATGTCGAGGGCTTTTCTAAGAACCCGTTTCTTTGCCTGCAGTTCTGATTCAAGTTCCATTGCCTCTACCCAAAGCTTAACGGATCTGGGGTTGTGGCGGACCGCGCCTGCTACGATGATTTTGGCATTCGCGGGTTCGTTCAGACGCATTGCTTCTGACCACACGTCCTCGTTTTTCGGGCAGTGTACGCAGCCATCGGCCATAAGAGTTCGGGCTTGGAACATTTTACCAGCTACCTCTTCAAGACGAGCGGCTGCGATCCAACCGGGTCCGTGTTTGGGATTTGTTTTGATAACACTCTGTAAAAGTTCTCTAACACGCTTGATATCACCAACCTGCTCTGCAGTTTGTGTGGTGCTCCGGTTGAGCGAGGTGAGATAACCTTTTGGATCAATGTTCGTAGCACCGGTCACGGAGTCACCCCCAGATCTATCCAACCTTGCTTCTAGCACTTTTGTCTTCGCCTTCCCAATGTCCACAAAGTTTGTCATAGTCCCATCTGCTGCATCAGCAGAAACCGTAGCAGTGCCTTCATCCTGAACAGAAGTCTCAAACTGTGAGCCGGCAGCATTGACCAATACCGAATCCGGGGTCGGGTAGAACTTCTGTCGCATGGCCTGTCTCGCCCTCCTATTCCTCCCAGTAAGATCCCCTACTTCAGGCAAGTTCGCCCAATCGTCATCAGTGAGAGTTTCCAGTCCTCGCTTCAAGTCGGCGAATTGGTGCTGAATTTTCGGATTTTTGCGTTCGTATTCCTCACGCTCGGTTTTCTCGCGTGCTTCCCTATATGATGACGAAGGAGTCGGCAAAACTGTCTCGTATAAACCATGATGATAAACCATGCATTCCACAAGAAAAAAATAAGAGTGGCAAACATGAGAACGGAGGGGTGAGGGAGAGTAATACCTTCGTGACTTCCGCCTTTTCTCCATCTTCTCATCTACACTTTGGTATATTCTATCTGCTTCGTCGTCGTCTTCGTCATATGCCCCTCCAGCGAAAAGTCCAACTTCATTCTCGGGGTCTTGAAACCGATCGTCGTCATCGTCATCATCGTCTTTTTTCTTATCCGCACCCTGCAGATTATCATTAGCAAATATCTAAAAGAAGGTAGGAAACGACAAACATAAGCAGTCGGTGGTGCCTGTCCTAATGCTTCTGCTCTTCGCGCGAGAGCGGCCTTGATAGCCTCTTCTGAAGGACCTTCACGTGCGGGGCCGATATCAGATCGCGTTGTGAATCCAGTAGCACCACGACCGAGGCCAGCGACATAGTTTGCCGGAGCTGGCTCATCGAGGAAGTTACGTTTCATCATCTCGATGGTTTGTCGCTTGGTTGATTGTACGAAGGGGAGAGGAAATGGCGTCCGTGAGGCAAGATAATACCGGTAGTTGAAGGAAGGCGTAAGCCGAAGAGAAGGGTTTGACCTGATAGTCACGTGAGACCAAGTATGACAAGCCGCAGTGCTGGTCTGCCGGCGACGAACGCGGCTGGTTGTTTCTGGGATTGTTATTCATTTTGGTTAACAGGTCTCCCAAATCCATAGCGCTTTAATAAAGCATTGATTATAAATTAAATAGTTCGTCCCGTCAACCTATGTGACATATGAGGGACTTTCTAACAATAATAAACCCTAGTACAATCTAAGGAAATATGAATGGAGAGGCTGGTCATTTTAACTTATGAGAAGATGCCAAGGCCTCTTGGGACTCCTGAATCTCCTATCTCATAGGCAGACTTCTTCTGATTTCCGAAATCTCAGCGGCAAACTTCGCAAAATGTTCCCGCATCTCAACTCTGAAATTTTTCCGGCCTCCCAACACCGCCTTCCGCAAACGTTCCCCACCCCAAACCTTGGCATCATAGTGGAACTGGAAGAGAACCTACAGAAGTGTCGATACAAAGAAACTGAGGAAAGGATTTCTCGATAACATACCGTTCCCAAATTGGTTTCGATAATCCATCTCAGTCATATGACCGCCCCCTCCCAGCCTATCTTACCTTATACCTTGGACTCTTTAATCTCTTGCTTCAATTCTGCCTTGAACTCTTTAATCTCCTTCTTAAGTTCCGCAAGTCATTTGGTTATCACATGCTCGTTAATCCCCTCAAGCATGCCTACACGCTGCCGGTGGATCCATGACTGGGGGGTCGGGGTAAGATGAAATGGCCTGTTCAGCGGGCGGAATATTTGAACAGAGTGGTTTGGTGATGGCAACAACTTCCTGCCAGTGTAAATCTAGCACGTCAGTCCTTGATACTTTGGCTATTTGTAGAAGTAGCATTAGTATAACATCAAGTGGGCCTACATTATCGTTTGTATGGTGTCTTAGATGGAGAGCCCGAACAAGCATCCGGACACTTCTCTACTTGTACTGGTAATGCCATGACACTTGTAAAACTATAGTTGTGTCAGGTGGTAGCTGTGTTGGGAGGCTGGGTAGGCATAGGATGTGTACGAGGTACTTGAGCACTCGAAATACAGGCACCTATCAACCCTACATAATCAGGTCTCCGGGAATGTATTCCCAATTACTCTCTGAGCATTTACTTAAAACAATATTCTTGGGAAAGATACAGATTTAGGGTTCTCTGGGTTAGCTCAGTATGGCATTTATATATCGTAGCACGTAGCATACCATCTGCAACCTAGGCTCCCAACATATCACTGGCGCAAGTCCAACCATAATCCTATGTCCATACTCGAGACGATTTCACAAGCCACTCGAGTGGCTTGTGAAGTCCTCTATTTGGTAGATCTCCCTTGACAATACAAAACCCAGAACTTGCTTAGTAACGAACAGCAAGCATCGGCACTCGGTTTCGAAGAGTTTCACAAGCCTTGGCGGCTGATAACGACTGGTTCAACCTGCAGATTCGGTCTCATTTAACTGTGGCCCAGAAACTCTCACGTCGTCCCTATTCCCCCCCGCCACCGCCGAAGATACTTAAGGCGACTCCGCCCCTCCATACACTTTGCCTCGTATAACCATCGTTACAACCATGGAAGCTATTCAGAAGGAGTACGAGCGCCTGATTAAGAGAGCAAACCTTTCTAAGAGCATTAACGATGTTGACCATTGTTTGAGGTTGTTGGAAAACGCCCGGGAAGCTATATTGAGAGGTTTGGCGCTATGTCCATTCGGTTAAACGAGTAGTTCTGACTAGGTACAGATCCGACGACCTCGAAAGTGACCTTGGTGAAGCTGCAACAGGCCATGAGCACAGGCTTGAGTAAAGTCCAAGACGACCATAAGGAAATTTACACTGGACTCAACCGCTATGGGAAAGCTCTTGACAAAGTACCTTGCCTCCCTACCCCCAGTCATTGTACTATCGTGTCTGACGTAACAGACGTTCAAAGCAGCCTCTACCTATTCCACGAACGATTATGACGCTCTAACCTCCCAGGCGCCACTTATAAAACGAGCTATAGCCATGCATTTGATTCGCGAGGGCCAGTTTTCCGTGGCAGATTGTTTCGTTACCGAAGCCGGTCCAATCGATATCCCGCCGGAGCTTCAGCAGGAGTTTCAAGAGATGTACGAAATCCTAGACGCTATGCGTACCTGCCATGACCTCTCCCCCGCAATCCGCTGGGCTCATCAGAAATCGGTCCAACTGGAACAACGGGGTAGTAACCTGGAGTTCGAACTTTGCAAGCTACAGTTTATCTGGCTATTCATTGAGCTGCCGGATCGCGCTATGGCGTACGCCAGGCAAGAATTTTCGAGGTTCCAGGAAAAACACTTAAAAGACATCCAACAGCTCATGTGTGCTTTTTTGTTTCTACAATCTCCAGAGAAGTCGCCATACTCCAGGATATTTGCGGACCCGGAGAAGAGCTGGAACGACGTTGCGCATTCCTTTACGAAGGAGTTTTGCAGTCTGCTTGGGTTGAGTGCTGAGAGTCCTCTTTACATTGCTGCCACAGCTGGAGCTATTGCTCTGCCGACACTATTGAAGATGGCCTCTATTATGAAAGAGAAGAAAACTGAATGGAGCACAGTTAATGAACTTCCTGTAAAGGACCCCCGTTTTTTGACCCCTAGTTTAACGCGAGATACTGACCCATATGGAAAAAACAGGCTGAAATCGCGCTCCCACCGGGATACCAGTTCCACTCCATCTTTGTATGCCCGGTATCTAAAGACCAGACTACCGACAGCAATCCTCCAATGATGCTTCCCTGTGGTCACGTTATCGCTCAGGAGTCACTTCAGAGACTGGCAAAGGGAGGGAGCAGCGTCACCCTGAAATGCCCATACTGTCCGAGAGAGAGCAGTCTCCATCACGCTAAGCAGGTAATTATCTGATTGTTTGACTTTTCGGTTCGGTGTTTGGGACGATTGTTCATAGGGTCTCTTATCTGGAGTTTTCTTCTACTTGTGTAAAAAATATCAAAATCACGATGCTCAATTTTCCGAAAGTCGATTTTAGCTCTGGTCTCGGTAAGGCAAAGGTACTAGTAATTTATCGTAGACTGTACATACGGTCCTATCTCCTGACTCGCAAGACGGTGCATAATCCTGCCAATGTCTGAGATACAGGTTACTCGGATAGGGAGCACTTTACAGTCATCTCCCTCTGAGACATGACAGGGGTGGCATATTCCGTCGTCCCATAGAGTCTGATACAAGGTCCGGCAATAAGTTATGGAACAGTTATTTAAGGTTAACCCGCTAAATATATCCCTGTCCGTTCCGGTTAATTGTTCCCCCTCTACTCTCCTTTCATCCCGTGATCATAAAACATTCTGAAGAAACGCACTCCGTGTCCGGGTAACCGTTTTAGGGTTTGTACCCTTCAGAACACACTCCTCATTTGAACAGTCCCTCTCAACTTTGTAGGTGACTCCTTCCAAAAGCTAGCCTAACGATCATTCTACAGCAGCCGACGACAAACAAACTGACCATCAACACCCAGCAACAACCAGATTGATCAGTAAAGATGTGAGTTTTATTTTCTTCCCCTTGCACCCAAATATGTTTCTTGCGGAGGTGGTTTGGGTTGGACGGTTTTTCGGTCGGGGCGTTCGGTCCGACGAGCGGGGTGAAAAGCCAATTACAAGTACTGGTAAGATTCGGTGGCCTCCGGAAGGCCTTCGAGAGTTCCGACCCACAAAAATTGAAGGGAATGCGACAAACATGAAACCATCCGACAATCTTTGGTTGGAGTATTGGATGATGGGGGAGTGTGGCAAATAACTGAGCGCATCATGGGGAAAGACATATGTACTGACGATAGATCTCAGGGTCAATCTCCGCACACAGAAACGCCTAGCAGCCTCTGTTATGGGGGTTGGAAAGGGAAAGGTGTGGCTCGACCCCAACGAAATGAACGAGATCAGCAACGCCAACTCCCGTATGTCTATTTGCCTGCATATCACCTGCGAACCGCGTAATAGCTAACAACTATAGGCCAAACAATCCGCAAGCTTTACAAGGATGGCCTTATCATCAAGAAGCCCAACACTATGCACTCTCGCTACAGAACTCGTGAACTCGCCGCCGCCAAACGAGCCGGTCGTCACACTGGTTTCGGTAAGAGAAAGGGCACCAAGGATGCCCGTATGCCCTCTCAGGTTTTGTGGATGCGCCGTCTCCGTGTTCTCCGCCGTCTTCTCGTCAAGTACCGTGCCTCTGGAAAGATCGACAAGCACCTCTACCACAGGCTTTACCACTTGAGCAAGGGTAACACCTTCAAGCACAAGAGAGCGTTGATTGAGCACGTTCGTCCGCCTATTGTTCTAATCGTTGCTCCCATACTGATGAAGAAAATAGGTCCACAAGGCCAAGGCCGAGAAAGCGCGCGAACGCATACTTAAGGAGGAGATGGACGCCAAGCGGGCAAGGACCAAGGCCGCCAGGGAGAGAAAGCAGGCTCGTGTTCAGGAGAAGAAGAATGCCCTTTTGGCGGGTGCGGAGGAGGAGCCGGCCGAGAAATAAAGCGTTTTTGTAATAGAAATATAAAACCGCTTTCTCTTTCTTTCCTTTCCTACCTTTCACTACCTTTTCACTTTCTCCTCTTCTATTACTGGTATTTGTTTTTTAGTATTGGGAGGGGGCGATTGTAGGGCAAAAGCAATAAATCGTTCGCACACCCGAACAGCGACCATACGATCCCCTCCGTGGTGAACTCGTCGGGATAGGTGTGAAATAATATACCATACTAGGTTGCGGAATCCGCTTTGGTAATGATAAATGAGAAAACCATTTCGATACGGTACCAGTCAATCCCGGGCCCTCCCTACAGGATGCCAGCAACATTTTTTGTCCCAGAAAAAGCGCAACGTTCCGCCCATTCCTACCCGGCATTTTCCTAAAGGGGAGATTTATAGCTAATTTTAAGTGACACAGGCCATCTACGTAGTTGCCTTCTAGCGCGAGAAAAAATTGCGGAATTTGTCGGTGTTTTCTATGATTTTTTGCGATGTGTTTTCCTGTTTGGCAGTTGAAGTATTGTTTTCTTGGCCATGGGCGAAACGCTGTGTTTTTGCTGAGATAGAAAAAAACTTGGCTAGTATTCTACAGGGAGGGCCCGGATTGGCTGGTACGGGATACCGATAGGTCTCTCAGAAATGATAGCCGCAGGCTATCGTAGATTTAACGGACTCGTTCGAGTACTAATCACCAGATATCACTCGGAATAACTAAACCTGTCAAAAGACGACATAGGCTTTAGAGGTCACAACGCCGATTAATTTCTCCTAGAAAACATTAAAAGACCCTGTGACTAGCCAGCCAACTGAGCAACCGACACCGTGCAGACACCTCTAAGCCCCTCACTTTTCTCCCCTGCCTCAATCAGTCTAACAATCAACCGGTCCAACAATCAATCCATTCCCAATCTAATAGCCAATCACTCTCCCGACCACTTCAACGCCCCAACCCTTGGCCAAACCCCGAAGTTAACATAGCACCCTCTTCCCCCTTCCCCTCCCGCCTCCCTGCCTCTCCCAGTGCACCGAGAATGCCCGCAATCCCAGCAAACCGTCCCCTCCTGACCACTAATCTCCCAGGCCGCGCCGCACCCGCAGCACTGCCAGAAGCTGAGACACGAGACACACTTCCTGTGCGTGCAGTCCGGGGTTGGGCACTGGCGGAGGGGGGATTGTGCCAGAGTGAAGTGGGGATGTTGGCAGATGCAGCAGAGCCATGGGGTGGGCTTCCCGATTATAGGTGTGGTGGATTGCGGAGAGGCGGTAGCAGGAGCATGTGCTTCAGCTTCGGCTTTCTCTTTTGTCTCGGGCTCGTTGGACATTGCAATTTTGTGCGGATTGGCGGACTTAATTTATCTGTGCTTTTGTCAGCTAAGTCCCAAAGACCCAAAGCACCGGTAGGTAGTACTGTGTTGGCTTATATTAGCTCGGAATCTGACAGTGGCTACTACGGTAGCGGTAATATGCAATGCGTCAAATAGTCCGGTTTTCAACTTTGGTTTCTCAACGTGTGTGTGGTGGGGGGTGGTACTGCGCCTTCTAAGATACCGAGCTGGGAATACGGATGGTAATTTCGGACAGTAGTGCCGTTCAGCGCATCAGGTAGTTTGAAATTTCGTGTTTTTTCGACGGATGTGGTGATAGTGATGGTGGCAGCCTCGGTTTCGGGCTCAGAAGCAGTATTTGTAAATTCTGGAGCAGTGGTAGTGGTGGGGGTAGGGAGAGCACACGAACCTGGGCATAGGGTTTTGGTCGCCCGGGGCTTGTGGAATAGTGTTGTGGGTGCCGGCTGGCTGGCAGAGGGAGGCAGGATCGCAGTACAGGTTACCTCCCCAGTGCATGCTCGGTTCCTATGGCAGTGCTCCCTGGGAGCTGTAGGAAAGGCTGGGGTAAGCGCATATATGGTAGAGGGGGGGACTAAGATCACTATATTCATGCCGTGTTTTAAATGGACTAAGACTAGAGAAGCAACTTATATGCTCTACAAATCTTATTCGCGCAACCTATTTTGAGCACACTCATATCTCCTTCCGACCTTCATAGTAGATAAATGTAACTGCGCGTGTCGACGGCAAAGTTCAGGCAGTAGACAGCCATTTAAAATTTACCTCCCATCGAGTGACATGCTATGATTATAACATCGGGGGGGTGTGGAAGGAGGATTGCCTGAAACTCCTTACGTTATAATTTTGATAAAAAAAATAGTATCAGAGCTCAGATAATGGTGTGCTGTAGGTATGATGAATTGTAAACTAGCCAGTCGCGTAGTGTCGTATCATAGGCTATATAAGTTGGTAGTCCAAACTCTGCTCTTGGTAACTGTTGGACTGTACTGTACGTTCCTACACCGCAAACAATGGGTATAGTGCTGTAGATTATAGTTGTAAGGTATAGCGTTATTCTAGGAAATGGTATCTCAATTATAAAATTGGATGTGGGATAATCATGTCCTTTTGCCGTCCTAGTTCACTCCAAGTTTAAGTAACCATTCTTCATCGCCAGAGGGGTCCACCTTGGCGTCAAGCGTTCGCCGTATGAAAGAAGGAAAAACGATATTGGAATAAAGGGAGGGAAATGGGGACAGAAAGGAAGCATACGTAAACTGTATTTTCATAGTATCATACTAAGACTATACGTACCCCTATTAGATTTTAGTCCTCACAGTGCACAAAATATTTTACCTCTTCTTTGCTAAAATGTATACACTCGGGTGTTCTCTATGCCTTGAACATTGGCCAGAAGGTTCGCTCAGGCATCTATCACACACCGGAGCCATAAACTTGGGTAGGACCTCTATTTACCATGAACTTCTTACTATGTAAGCTGTTAATAGCCTTTTTATTTTAGTGCCAGGTAGTTGGATGTCCCTACCATGGGTAGGCAAGAGCTGGCAGCTCACCTAGGCAAAAAGGGCATTCAGTTCAACCTTCGTATCGCTAGCATGTTCACGGAATAAACGATAGCCCCCCAGCTCTTATTCTTCACTGCTTCAATACAAATTACTTTTGTTCACTTGAGCCAGAATAAGAGTTGTGAGATTGCTTGAGAAAAGAAGAAAGGCAAGGAAGGAAATTTTATGTAAAGACAAATTTTCAAGGCTGGCGTGTCCTACTGGTGCATGCGCGCACTGCTATAGAGTTATATCATATCATATCATACCTAGAAGTGCGGGCACATCCAACATTGAATATGGGGCATTATCGAGTGATTGCCTGTGGCCACATATCTTTTCTAAACCACAAACCATAGCCGAATATAGTACGTATTCTACCCTACGCGAATAAATGTAGCCGTTAGGGCTACCAAAGCTTAAAAATTAGTATTAGTTCCCCCTCCTTATAAATTCTTCCTTGAGTCCATTCCTTCTCTCTTCACACCCATCACACACACCTCTCACAACTCAAACTTCAAAACTCCGCTCTCTATCCAGACACTGAAATTCTGCCCTCTAAATCCCCAAACCAACTCTCTCGAGCAGTCACCATGCTTTCCGCTACACGCCTCACTCTCCTAGCTCTCTTTGCTATCGCTCTTGTCACCGTCTTCGCAACCCCCCTGGCCATCCCCGACGAGCACGAAGTCAATTCCCCATCCGCCGGTTTCAAAGGCCGTTTTCGTGTTCAACCCCCAGCAGACCTTGACACAAACATCTATCAACTCCTCGAGGATGGGACGGAGAAAGTCATCTACAACTCGACCGCCTCCTCCACAGACGAACCTGTAGCGTTTGACATCGACTGCGACACAACCTGGGCATCGCCGATGTACTGGAACATCTACGAGGCTGCGAGACGTCTGGAAGTTGGGGGACGCCAGTGGTGTGTTCAGAATAATCCTATGGGGTCGCGTTGCACGACCTGGATGTCCGAGAAGGATGCATCCTTGGCGGTTTGTGGGGTCCTGTACACTAGGGTTACTTGCGACTATTTGGCCTGGTCGGCTAGGCAGATTGTTGTTTGGTGCAACTGGAATGATCACGCTGGTGGGAAGTATATTTGGAATAGTGAACTCAAGGGAATTGTCTATTAGGCGGGTTGGAGATACTGTTGGGGTTGGGGAGAGAGGGAATTCTTTTACACCGCCCTGGGTATGTAGCTAAATAAATCATCCCCCCCCCTCCCTCGGGCCCCCTAAGTCCTAGGTTTTCAAACCCAAATCTTAAGAGTCTTCAGCAAAGATATGAACTCAAGTAGTGAAACCTGGTTCACTTGAGATTAGTGAATGCTTTCCCTACGCTTTTGACAATTACAGTCAAAAATAAACCCACATCATCAGAATAAATCCAAAGGTTTCGCGTATGATCCCTTCGCTATGAACCCAGATACAAGGTCTCGACCTCACCCCACAGCTCATGTCGGCCGTAGCTGAGCAGCGCCCAACCTCTTAGGCCCCGCATTGTATTCACCTGGTCTGAAAATTCTCATAATTAGCCAAACCAATCAACGCCCAGTTTGCCCAGTAAGGGCCTAAATTTGAATGGGCGAAATAATAATCAGGGAAACAAACATCTACCGTGAGGCAGTTCCTACACTCAGTGCCCACGGATATCGCTAGAAACCCAAGAGAACCCGGCCGTCCCTCCCTCCGAATACAAGTGTTAGGTAGATTTAACCTATCTTCGATAACGAACTTTGTTTGTGACGTCTGCTGTGGGTCCGGGCGGCGCGATTGGGATGTTGCTTCCGTCGCCGCCACCACCACCTCTGGAATCATAGTTAGTGTTGCCCTTGGAACGTGATCGTTTCCGGGCAATAATATCGTCAGTATATTTGTTCTCCAGGGCTTCTTGACGGGGAGAGACCGGCGGGGTGGGAACCCAGAAGTCAGTTTGCTATTACTAGGTAGGAAAGTTACCTGAATAGCTGATTTTGGCGATTGGAGATTGGTTTAGATTAAGTTTTCGCCTTCCAATTTAGTGTTTGCCTATTCCTACTGTTATTCTATAAGGTGCTGTTGTATAAATTTAGTATGTGATTGTTAAATAGATCTTTTCTGAGTTCTTTTGGGGAGTTATGATACGATAGCCTGCTCCCTTTGTCTACCCTACCCACCAACAAGCAGGGGCTCAATTAAGTATGATATTCAATATCTACCAGAGGCGTCCTGAATCCCGCAGGAGCCTCCCCGAGAGCATTAACCTACAGAATGCCCTAGAAATATATCACTAGTGATTGAATACCGACTACTAACTTACCTTCTAGAGCCCACTGGGTTAATCTCCAGCTGAACCGAGCTCCTTCGGATTCCAGATTCTCCTACCCAGGCCAGTCCAACCAGACCCAAATTCAACCAAGTCCACAAAAAACAAGCAACCCAACCTCCAGGACCTCCATGCATCGGAAGGAGTATGCTAGGAGCATGCGCCTATGGTGGTTAGTTTAGGTATATGGACTATCAGGAGGTCTGGCTGAATAGTATACAGCTGGAAGGCCCAGTTTTTAGCATCAGAGAAAATATAAGGATCCCAGCTCCTAAGCCCTATGATACCACACCCTCATATGCTCCGAAGTCCCTTGTGGAAAACCTGCTCTTAGTAGGTTTTGGGTTGAGAAATAATATGGAGGTGGCATTGGGCTTACATTCAAGAAGACCCGAGCAGATGACCCTGCGTCCATTCCCCTGAACTACCACCCTTTGGGTTTGGTATGAGACCAACCCCTATACAAACTTCCTCAGCTATGATACCGCTTCACCAATTCTACTCTCAAATCTCCACACCTAGCCATACACCTCAACAAACTTTCTAATATTATAACAACCACTGGACGATTTCTCAACTCTCTCCACCCTACTATGTCCTCCCCGGCCAACTCCACCGAAGCGGATACCCACAACCCCTCTTCAACCAAACCTGAACTAAACCCATGGACCTGCTGCAACTGCGGTCAGCACTATCCACTGGCATTGCCTTCACCGGAGCCATCTCAATACTCATCCCCGCCCCCATCCCCATCCACCCCCCCTTCCCCAAGCTCCCCGAGCCCAGAAACTTGCCAGCGGTGTAAACACAGCAAGTGTGTCAACTGCGAGCACTTTGTTGTTTGCTCCGAATGCGGGTTCGAAATCCCTAGTGAGCAGAGTTATGAAGGGTGTCCTTGCTGTGATCATGATTGTGATGGGGGTGGGTAAATATGGTTATTGTTGGCGCCTGAGCTGGGGGG
>Ga0307513_10002405_pt1 | contig 25920 bp, 23 predicted proteins | sample 15_EM_MG_FD_202174 | JGI IMG/M metagenome (GOLD analysis project Ga0307513, IMG submission 202174) | Populus trichocarpa ectomycorrhiza microbial communities from riparian zone in the Pacific Northwest, United States - 15_EM | ecosystem: Host-associated > Plants > Roots > Unclassified | place...
GGCCGCGTCGCACCCGGCGCCCGGTCCGGCGACCGTCGTCTGCGGTTTGGCCTCCCGGGCGGTACGGATGATCGTGTCGACCTCGTGCTCCAACTGGGCGACCGCGGCCCGGGTCTGGTCGGCGGCGGGCCCGTCGCCGAGCGAGGCCGCGTTCAGCCGCAGCACGGTCAGCGGTGTGCGGAGGCGGTGTGACAGGTCCGCTGCCAACTCCCTTTCGTTCGCCAGCAGTTGTACGACCTGGTCGGCCATCGAGTTGAACGCGACCGCCGCGAGGCGCAGTTCGGCCGGCCCTTCCTCGGGCACTCTTGCGCCCAGCTTTCCCTCCCCCAGTTCGTGCGCGCCCTCGACGAGGCGCTGGGCGGGCTGCACCATGCGCACGCCCAGCCGGTCGGCGACGGCGACCGAACCGACGACGAGGACGGCCCCGACGCCGGCGAGCACCGCCCAGGCCAGGCCGACACCGTTGCTGACCTCGGCCTCGGGGACGTACACCTCGACGACGGCTATCGCGCCGGAGCCGATCGCGACGGGCTGGAGGAGGGTGGACCCGCCGGACACCTCGGTGGTGGAGGCGCGGCCGAGTCTGCGGGTGGCCTCGATGTCGGTGTCGGTGGCGCGCTGCCGGCCGAGGTCGACCGCGCCCGTGCCGCCGCTCGCGGGGATGTGCACGGCCAGGCCCGCGTCCGAGCCGGCGGAGGCGACGACCCGTTCCAGCTGGTCGCGGTCGGTGGTGATGGAGAGGGCGGGGGCGACGGCCGCGGCCTCCCGCTCGGCGTTGGAGAAGGCACGGTCGCGGGCCATCTCCCGGATGACCAGCCCGAGCGGCACGGCGAAGGCCACCACGACCATCGTCGTGACCGCGACGCACACCTTGACCAGCGCCCACCTCATAGCGGCGGCTCCGCTCCCGGCGGCGCCAGCTTCACACCCACGCCCCGCAGGGTGTGCAGATAGCGGGGCCGGGCCGCCGTCTCGCCCAACTTCCGCCGCAGCCACGACAGATGGACGTCGATCGTCTGGTCGTCGCCGTACGACTGCTGCCACACCTCCGCGAGCAGCTCCTTGCGCGCGACGACGACACCGGGCCGGCCGGCGAGGAAGGCGAGCAGGTCGAACTCACGGCGGGTCAGGTCCAGTCGTACGCCGTCCAGTTCGGCCTGTCGGCGCAGCGGGTCGATGGCCAGGCCGCCGACGCGGATGACCGAGGACGGCGGGGTGTCCACGGGCGCGGAGCGGGCCCGGCGCAGTACGGCGGCCATCCGGGCCGACAGATGCTCGACCGAGAACGGTTTGGTGAGGTAGTCGTCCGCGCCCGCGTTGAGCAGCCGGACGATCTCCGTCTCCTCGTCGCGCGCGGTGGCGACGATCACGGGCACATCCGTGATTCCGCGCAGCATCTTGAGGGCCTCGGACCCGTCGAGATCGGGCAGACCGAGGTCCAGGATCACCACGTCGAAACGGAAGTGGGCAACCTCGCGCAGCGCCTCAAGGGCCGTGCCGACACTGCGCACCAGGTGCGCGGCATCGGTCAGATGCCGGATGAGGGCGGAGCGCACGAACTGGTCGTCCTCGACCACGAGCACACTTGCCATGCGCCGCACCGTACGCCAATCCGGCGAGCCGGGTCCGGCGCCTGTGGATACTGCATTTTTCCGGGGGACAACCCCCGGAGCCCCCGGCCCCTGGACCGCCCCCGGGTACCACCAGGCGACAGTGGTGGGGCGCGTGAGGCAGTATGACCGGCGATGCGCAGAGGACTCGTACACCTTCTCGCGTGGACGCTCGCCACGGGCGCGGCGGCCACGATGACGTGGTGGGGTGTGCACACGGTGATGGCCGGGACGGCGTACGACCCGCCCCGCGCGCTCCCCATCACGGCGGCCGACGCGGTCCAGCCGAAGTCGACCGCGCAGCAGCAGAAGTCGACGGCACAGCAGTCGAAGCCGCGGCCCACGGCGACGAGCCCGACACCGACACCGGCTCCGGAATCAACTCCGTCCCCTGCTCCCACGCCGACTCCCACCCCTACCCCGAGCGTGACCGCCTCGAAGACCCCGTCCACGGTGAAGGCGTACGACACCGACGGCGGGCGGGCGGTGTTCGACCTCGGGACGGACTACGCGACGCTCGTGTCGGCGACGCCGGGAGCGGGCTGGTCGATGCAGGTGTTCAAGACGGAGACGTGGATCCGGGTGGAGTTCAGTGCGGGCGCGGACCGGGTGTCGGTGTTCTGCACCTGGCACGACGGCCCACCGCACGTCCAGATCCTCACCTACTGACCGGCTGGTCGACTGGCCGGCTCAGCGGAACACCGACGGCGGCGGTGCCGGCGAGGCGACGGCCGCCGCGTCCGTGACCGGTACGGCGCCACCGGTGAAGTCGGTGAGGGCGCGCCCGTGTTCGAGGCGGGCGGGGTGCGGGTCGGAGGCGGCGCGGCGGGTCAGCTCGGCGATGGGCAACGGGTGCGCGGAGCCGACGAGGACCGCGTTGCCGAACCGTTTCCCCCGCAGCACGGTCGGGTCGGCGATCAGCGCGAGCTCCGGGAAGACGACCCCCGCGGTGGCGATCTGGCCGCGCAGGTGGGCGAGCGGCGGCCCGTCGGCGAGGTTCGCGGCGTAGCAGCCGGCGTCGTTCACGACTCTGCGTACGTCCGTCAGGAACTCGACCGACGTCAGATGGGCCGGGGTGCGGGCCGCGCTGAACACGTCCGCGATGACGAGGTCGGCCCAGCCGTCGGGGATCTTGGCGAGCCCTTCGCGGGCGTCGGTGGAGCGCACCCGGATCCGGGCGTTCGGGTCCAACGGCAGCTCGCGGCGGACCAGTTGGACGAGGGCCGCGTCCCGTTCGACGGCCTGCTGGGTGGACCGGGGGCGGGTCGCGGCGACGTACCGGGCGAGGGTCAGGGCGCCGCCGCCGAGGTGCACGACCTGCACGGGCTTGCCGGGCGGCGCGACGAGGTCGATCACATGACCGAGGCGGCGCTGGTACTCGAAGGAGAGGTACGCCGGGTCGTCGAGGTCGACATGGGACTGCGGGGCGCCGTCGAGGAGCAGTGTCCAGGCGCGCGCCCGGTCCCGGTCGGGGATCAGCTCGGCGAGCCCGCCGTCGACCGTCTCGACGACGGTCTCGGCGGCCGACTGTCCGCGCCGCGCGTTTCTGGACTTTCCCATTCCCCCATTATCGGGGTGGGCTACCGGGGTAGGTGGTCAGTGGCGGTTGTCGGCGGCCTCGATGAGCCGGGCCGCCTCGCCGAGGGCCGCGCGGAGCACCGCCGGGTCGGTGGCCAGGTCCGCCTCGCCGGGCGGGAGCAGCCAGTCCGAGCCCTCGACGAGAGGTTCGGGAGCGGGGACCGCGAGGCTCAGGCCACGCCCATTGGTCTCCGTGCAGGTGCTTCCCGGGACGTCCCAGGCGGCGGCGGTGCCGGGCGGCACCAGGAAGCCGAGGGTGTCGCAGCCGTCGTCGTGCAGTACGGGGCCGACCCCGTCGCCGGCACCCCGGCGCAGGATGTCGACCGCTTCCAGCCCCTGCCGGGCCGGGACCGTCACCAGATCGCAGTCGGGCAACGCTGGTGCTGTACGCGTTCTGAACGGCGTACAAGGATCGGTGCTCTGGCTGATCTCCATCCCGGCCTCCACCACGGAACCCCTCCTAGTGCGAGTGGGTCGGGAGTTCGGGCGGCTCCCGGTCCACCAGGTTCAACGCGCCAGAACGTCAACGGCTACGGCACAAGACCGCCGCAAAGGATGGCAGTTCATGGCAGATCGTGGATGAGATATCCGGTTTGTAGCCAAACCCCGCGTGGTGGGTCGTGCACAGCGGGTACGTTCTTGCCCGCCGGAAACAGGGCGTCCGATGGATAACTGTTCCAACTCGTCAGGAATCCGGCACGGTTCGACGGTTCGCAGAGAGGGCCCGGCCATGACGTCGTCAACGGTGACCTCGTCGGAGTCCCCCCGGCCGCCGCGGCCGAACCTCGCCTTTCGGCAGTTGCGCGGGCAGCGCTCTCCGGGCGAGTTCGCCGCGGCGGTACGGCGGGCCGCCCGCGAGATCGGGGAGCGGGTCAGCTGTGACGCGCGTTACATCGGTCGGGTCGAGGCGGGCGAGATCCGCTGTCCCAACTACGCGTACGAGCGGGTGTTCCTGCACATGTTCCCCGGCCGGACCCTGGCCGACCTGGGTTTCGCGTCCCGCGCGTCGGTACGCGGGCGTGGGGCGCGCGAACCGGGGGACACGCCCCCTACGCACCTCGCGATCCCGCCGTCCGGCACCGGTGAGACAGCGGGGGTGCACGAGCCGTATGACACGCAGGAAGCACAAGAAACACCCGACACACACGACACGCAGTACCCGTACGAAACGCACGACAACTACGAGGAGAGCGACGTGCTGCGTCGCGCATTCATGGCGGGCGGTGCCACTGTGGCAGCCGCCTCCCTGAGCCCCTTCGGGCTCACGTACGAGGCTTCGGCCGCGGGCCGTCCCATGCGCCGCGTCGGCGCCGGCGAGGCGGGGGCCCTGGAAGAGGCCGTACGCCGTATCAGGCTGCTCGACGACCGGCACGGCGCCGACGGGCTCTACCGGCGCGCGGCGGCCCCGCTGCGGGCGGCCTACGAACTGCTCGACGCGGGCGCGGTACGGCAGACCACCGCCGACCGGCTGCACTCGGGCGCCGGTGAACTCGCCATCTCCGTCGGCTGGCTGGCCCACGACTCGGGCCGTTTCGACGACGCGCGCTCGCACTACGCGGAGGCGCTGGCGACCGCCCGGGTGGCCGGGGACGCGGCCCTGGAGGCGCACGCCTTCTGCAACACCGCGTTCCTCGCGCGCGATGCGGGGCGTCCGCGCGAAGCGGTCAGAGCGGCGCAGGCCGCGCAGCGCGTGGCGCGGCCCCTGGGCTCGCCACGGCTGATGTCGCTGCTGGCGCTGCGCGAGGCGGGCGGCTGGGCGGGGCTCGCCGACCGCGCGGGGTGCGAGCAGGCACTGGCGCGGGCCCAGGCGCTGTACGAACGGGGGCCTTCGGAGGCCGACCCCGAGTGGATGAGCTTCTACGGCGAGGCCGAGCTGGAGGGTCTTGAGGCGCAGTGCTGGTCGACGCTGGGCGACTGGCCGCGGGCGGCTCGGCACGCGCGGCGTGCGGCGCATCTGCAGAACCCGCACTTCACGCGGAACATCGCGTTGTACACGGCCGAGCTGACGGATGACTTGGCGCGTGGCGGTCATCCGGACGAGGCTGGGGCGGCGGGGATGCGGGTGCTTGATCTGTTGGACGAGGTTCAGTCGTCGCGGATTCAGACGATGTTGGCGGCGACGGCTCGTGTGCTGTTGCCTCACCGGCGGGCGGCGGGGGTGTCGACGTTCTTGGAGAGGCACGCGAGTCTGCCGCGCACGGCGTAGGTGGGGTGTGCGTCTGCGGGGCGGTGGGGGCTGGTCGCGCAGTTCCTCGCGCCCCTAAAAAGCCCGCCCGTCCCGTATCCGTTCGGCTGCGGGTCGGTGGGGGCTTGTCGCGCAGTTCCCCGCGCCCCTGAAAGCTAAAAGCAGGCCCGCCTCGCTGCGGGCATGCGTGCCGCCTGGGGCGGTACGGGTGGGCGCAGCGGCACCCCGTATGGCGCCGGGCTGCGCGACCCACCCCCGGCGTCAGCTCAGGTGGCCCAAGTCGTTCCAGGTCTCTATCGCCGGCTCGCCGTAGGCCCAGCCGAGGATCGACAGCGACGTCGGGTTGAGTCTGATGCGGGATGCGAAGTCGAGTGGGAGGTCCAGCCAGCGGGCGCCTATCGAGCGGAGTATGTGGCCGTGGGCGAAGACCAGTACGTCTCGGTCCGCTGATCGCGCCCACTCCACCACCTCGTCCGCGCGCGCGGACACCGCCTCCAGGGTCTCGCCCCCTGGGACACCGTCCCGCCAGATCAGCCACCCCGGCCGGACGGCCTGGATCTCCGCCGGGGTCATGCCCTCGTACGTCCCGTAGTCCCACTCCATGAGCGTGTCCCACGTTTCCGCCCGCTCACCGAAACCGGCTGTCTCGCACGTCTCCCGCGCGCGTGCCAGCGGACTCGTGCGCACCTCGACCCCGGGAAGGCCGTCGAAGGGCGGCCGGTGGAGACGTTCGCCGAGCAGTTTGGCGCCGCGTCGGCCCTCCTCCAGGAGGGGGACGTCGGTCCTGCCGGTGTGCTTGCCGGCCAGCGACCACTCCGTCTGTCCGTGCCGGGCCAGCAGGATGCGCGGTGCCATGAGAGACCCTTCCGGGGGGAGACGGTGAGCGTGGCGGACAAGGCGAGAGGCGAACGAAAGGGGACAACGAGGCAAATCAGAGGTACCGAATGGCGGAAAAGCCAGGCGGAACCCCTCCATCATCGCGCACGCTGTCCGGGGGCAACCCGGGGGTCGATCTTTGCGTCCTGAGTGACAGGGGCGACGCATGGGGCGTTCACGTACACCGTAAAATCGGACGAACCGCAGGCCACCGACGACCGGAGGCGCAGCTCGACGGGGACAGAGAGTGGGAGAGACGATCGGATGCCGCGGACCGATACTGCACCGACGGGGACCGTCGTTCCCGCCCGCCTCCGCTGGTGGACCGAGCTGCCACTGATCCTGCTGGTCTACGCGTGCTACTCCGCCGGACGCCTGCTGGTGAAGGGCAACGAGTCGACCGCGGTCGACCACGGCCTGACGATCCTCAGGTTCGAGAAGGACCTCTGGCTGAACGCCGAGCACCCGCTCAACCGCCTGTTCACCCGCGAACCCTGGATCGGCATACCCGCCGACTTCTGGTACGCGTCGCTGCACTACCTCGTCACCCCCGCCATCCTGATCTGGCTCTTCCGGTCCCGCGCCGTCCGCTACCGGGCGGCCCGCACCTGGCTGATGACCTCGACCTTCATCGGGCTGATCGGCTTCACCCTGCTGCCCACCTGCCCGCCCCGGCTCCTCGACCCCGGTCACGGCTTCGTGGACACGATGGCCCAGTACAGCTCGTACGGCTGGTGGGGCGGCCAGGCCAGCGCCCCGCGGGGGCTCGGCAGCATGACGAACCAGTACGCGGCGATGCCGAGCCTGCACGTCGGCTGGTCCCTGTGGTGCGGGGTGATGCTGTGGCGGTACGGCGGTACGCGCACCACCAAGGTCCTGGGCGTCGCGTACCCGTTGATCACCACGATCGTGGTGATGGGCACCGCGAACCACTACTTCCTCGACGCGGTCGCGGGCGCCGCCGTGATGGGTCTCGGGCTGCTTCTCGCCCCGCACATCATGCGGAACGCGGACCGGGCGAAGGTGTGGGTCACGGTACGGATCACAGCTCGCGTCGCGTCCGGCTCAACGCGCTCTCGCGGCGCAGGGACCTCAATTGTCAGTGGTGGATGCCAGACTGCCCCGCGTGAGCGAATTCCAAGGCAGCGCGAGTCCGTCTTCGGGCCAGGGGCCGGGTCGGGCCCAGGGCCCGAGCCCGGTGCCGCTTCCGCGGACGCCGGGGACGGCGCTGCGGCAGCGGCTCGCTGAGCTGCGCGGTCCCGAGGTCCCGCCGAAGGCGCTGGACGCGCGTGCCCTCGCGGCCCTCGCCGCCAACCCCGGGTGCAAGCGGCGCGCGATCCTGGACGGCGCGGGGGTGAACAAGGCGACGCTGGCGAGCGCGCTGGGCTCACCGTCCGGCTTCGGGCAGTCCCAGTTCGCGCTGGCGCGGGGCAACACCTTCGAGGCCCGGGTCAAGGCCGACGGCGGCGCGGAGCTGCTCCGGCTGGTGCACGAGAAGCTGGACCCGGGTGCCGTACCACCGGCGGAGGCCGAGGTCCCCGACCTGACGGCGACCGGCCCTGAGGGCCGTACCGCGCGGACGGCACTGGCCCTGCGGGACGCCCACCTGGCGAGGACCGACAGCGGTACCGGTGGCTGGACGCTCCTCGACCACCCCATGCTCGCCCTTGATGTCGCGGGCTCACCCGCCTTCCTGGAGCCGGACGCGGTGGTCGTGCACCCGGACGGCAGCTGGACGGTCGTGGAGATCAAGTCCTTCCCGATGCTGGACGGTTCGGCGGACCCCGCGAAGGTGGGCGCGGCTGCCCGCCAGGCCGCGGTGTACGTGCTGGCACTGGAGGAGGTCGCCGCCCGGCTCACCGAAGGCGGCGCCGCCCCGGAGCCGACCGTGAACCACCGTGTCCTGCTGGTCTGCCCCAAGGACTTCTCCAACCTCCCGGCGGCGTCCGCGGTCGACGTCCGCAAACAGCGCGCTGTGACCGGCCGCCAGCTGTCCCGGCTGACCCGGATCGAGGACATCGCCGACACCCTCCCCGAGGGCACCTGCTTCGCCCCGGACCTGCCCACCGCCGAACTGACGGCGGCGGTCGAGTCGGTCCCCGCGGAGTACGCGCCGGAGTGCCTGTCCGCGTGCGAACTCGCCTTCCACTGCCGCGACCGCTCCCGCGCGCAGGGCGCGGTGACGTCCCTGGGCCGTTCCGTACGGGCCGACCTGGGCGCCCTGACCACGGTCGACGACGTCCTCGCGGCGGCCCACGGCCGGTCCGGCGACCCGGCGGACCCGACGGTGGCCGCGCTGCGCAGAGCGGCGGCCCTGCGCGCGGAGGCGCTGAACACCACGGGAGTGTCCCTGCCCGCTCCGGAGCTGCCCTTCCCGGAGGGAGCCGTATGTCGCTGATCGCCACCCTCGCCCGCCTGGAAGCCGTCAGCTCGGGCCGCGCCCAGCCCGCAGCCACCGTCCGGCACCGCCACCTCTCCGATCGGCCCCTGGTCCTCGTACCGCTGACCACCGCCGGTGAGGCCGGGGCCCCGCTGGGCGCGCTGGTCGGCGACGACCGGGACGCGCCGCGCCTGCTCGTCGTACCGCAGCCGCGCGACCGCGATCTCAGGTTCGCGTTCCTCGCCGAACTCGCGGACGTCGTCCTGCCGTTCATCGACTCCTACGCCGACGCCGTGGAGGCCGCCGAGCGCAACGAGACCGACCCGGAGACCGGCAAGCGCGTCAAGGTCGAGGTCGAACTGTGCGCGGACGCGCCCCAGTTGATCGTCCCGAGCCGCGCGGGCATCGAGTTCGTCCGCCTGCTGGGGCGCTCGATGCGCTTCCGGCGTACGGCGGAACAGGACCCGGAGACGCCGCATCCCGCCCCGCCCCGGGTGCCGTTGCTCGGCCGTTGGTTCACGCACTACGGGGAGCGGGCCCGGGTCCCCGGTTCCGCGCTCCTGCTGGCGCTGACGGACGTGCTGTCGCGGCACTGGGCCACCGGGCAGTCCACGCTGGAGGACCAGCATCTGGGCGCGCTGCTCGCCTGGATCGACCCGCCGGACGGCGCGTCGGGCGCCGAGGCCGCGCTGCGGGCCGAGTTGGCACGGGACGCGAAGGGGCAGCTGCTGTGCCCGCCGGCCGGTCCGGCGACCGACCCCGCGTTCGACAACAAGCTGCTGGCCCCCGCGATCGAGCGCTTCAACCGCGCGCGGACGGCGCACGCCGCCGCCGAGGACGGCGAGTCGGCGGACGACCGGCTGGGTGAACTCACCGCCGCCGAGCGGGAGTTGTACGCCCTCGTCGAGAGCCGTACGCGGCCCACCTGGGACGCGGTGTGGCACGGCCTCGACCTGCTGCGGACGCTGCCGGAGGGCGCCCACGCGGTCGACCGGTGGACGCGCGACCGCTGGTCGTTCACCGGCCACCGCGACCGGGTCATCGCGGGCGAGCCTCCGCAGCCGCGCCGCGACGACGCGGTGACGGCGGCGAACAAACTCGCCACGCGCGAGCGCGAACAGGCCCGTCTGGAGGCCCAGGAGGCCCTGGACGACCCGCTGGTGATGGCGGGGCGGCGGCTGTCCGGGGAGGCGTTCGCGGGCGAGGTCATCGACGTCGTCATGACGTACAGCGAGGGCAAGCGCCCGAGCCCACGCCCACTGGTCACCGTCCGCACGGACGACCGCCCGCAGCTCGGTGAGCGGGCGAAGGTGTACCGCTCCCTGGGCGGCAAGCCGCAGGCGGCGGAGTTCGTGGGCCACGAGAACAGCCCTGAGGACGGTCCCGGAGCAGAGGGTTCGGTGATCGTCCTACGGGTGGTCGACAAGATGGGCCGGGGCAAGGAGCCGGAGGCCGGTTCGGTGCCGGAGAAGGGCGACCTCGTCTGCTTCACGCTCTTCGAGCACGAACAGCGGGGCGGCGCGAAGCTCCCGGACGCGGACCAGACCCCGTGGACACATGGCGGACCTCCGGGCGAGCAGACGACGACGGCCACGCTGCCGGAGGCCGACCCGGTGACAGAAGAGGATGTGCTGTGACCGCCGCCCGCACCCCGCAGGCCGTCTTCGACCCGGGGGCCGCCGCCGGCCGGGCCACCGACGCGATCCTCCACGACACGCTGCACGGCACCCACCGCGGCGTCGTCGTCGACTCGCCGCCCGGGGCCGGGAAGTCGACGCTCGTCGTCCGGGCGGCGCTCGAACTGGCCGATGCCGGGCGCCCGTTGATGGTCATCGCGCAGACGAACGCCCAGGTCGACGACCTTGTCGTCCGGCTCGCCGAGAAGAACCCCGAGCTGCCGGTGGGCCGGCTGCACAGCAGCGACGCCGACCCGTACGACAAGGCGCTGGACGACCTGCCGAACGTACGGAAGTCCGCGAAGGCGGCCGAGTTGGCGGGGCTGGACGTGGTCATCTCCACGGCCGCCAAGTGGGCCCACGTCAAGGTCGACGAACCGTGGCGGCACGCGATCGTGGACGAGGCGTACCAGATGCGCTCGGATGCGCTGCTCGCCGTCGCCGGGCTGTTCGAGCGGGCGCTGTTCGTGGGCGACCCGGGGCAGTTGGACCCGTTCGCGATCGTCGGCAGCGAGCAGTGGGCGGGCCTGTCGTACGACCCGTCGGCCTCGGCGGTCACGACCCTCCTGGCCCACAACCCCGAGCTGCCCCAGCACCGCCTGCCGGTGTCCTGGCGGCTCCCGGCCTCGGCGGCGCCGCTCGTCTCGGCCGCGTTCTACCCGTACACCCCGTTCCGCAGCGGCACCGGCCACGGCGACCGGCGGCTCGCCTTCGCGGTCCCGTCGGACGGCTCGGGCCCGGACCGGGTGCTCGACGAGGCCGCCGAATCGGGCTGGGGCCTGCTGGAACTCCCCGCCCGGCACACCCCTCGTACGGACCCGGAGGCGGTACGCGCGGTCGCCATGGTCGTACGCCGCATGCTGGACCGGGGCGGCGCGGCCACCTCGGAGCGCGGACCCGAGCCGACACCCCTGACCGCCGACCGGATCGCGGTCGGCACCGCGCACCGGGACCAGGCGGCGGCGGTCCGGGCGGCGCTCGCCGAGCTGGGCGTCGCGGATGTCACCGTCGACACGGCGAACCGGCTCCAGGGGCGGGAGTTCGACGTGACGGTGGTCCTGCACCCCCTCTCGGGCCGCCCCGACGCCACCGCCTTCCACCTGGAGACGGGCCGCCTCTGCGTCCTGGCCTCCAGACACCGGCACGCGTGCGTGGTGGTGTGCCGGGCGGGCGTGACGGACCTCCTGGACGACCATCCGTCGACGGAGCCGGTACAGCTGGGGGTGACGGTGAAGTTCCCGGACGGCTGGGAGGCCAACCACGCGGTGCTGTCGCATCTGGCCGAGCACCGGGTGCCCTGGCGGCCGTAGTCGCAGGTCAGGTGGCCTCTGGAGTGGGTCCGGGGCGTACTTGCGCGGGCGGGGGACAATGGACGGTGGCCCGGCTCGACCGGCGGGGCCTGTCGACCGTGTGCCGTACATGCCCTGGTGCGTGAGCGGTACGTACGAACGGTGCGGAACCGTACGAGGAGGAGAAGACATGGCGGAGCCCACGCCGCGTCGCAACGAACCGCGGCTACGCCCCGCGCCCCTGCTCTTCGAGCCCACGCAGGTGGCCGACGACCCCGAGCACTTCTTCGCCCTGGAGTCGATCGACGACCCCCGCGCGCTGCTGACCCGCGCCACGGAGCTGACCCAGGCGTTCCGCGCCGCGACCGACCGCGCGGTCGAGTACCAGGCGATGGCGGCGGCCCAGCTCGCCGACCCGCGCCGCTTCGACCGGCTGACGACCGCCGACATCGCGGAGCGCGCCGAGTGGACCGAGGACTACGCGAAGAAGATGGTCGAGTACGGCCGTGAGCTGCTGCGCGGCGACGGGGAGAACGCGAGCGGCGGTACGGGCGGTGGCCACGACCACGGTCACGGTCACGTCGACCCGGTCTGATCAGGCTTCGCCGTCTCGAAAGTCCAGCGGCATATTCAGGTGGGGCAAGGTACTCCAGCTCGCCCCCTCCTGTCCCGGTTTCCGGCAACCCTCGGAGAACGCGCGCTCACAGCCGGTAGATCTAGACGTCATGAGCAGCACTTACTCTGACGTTTCGGGAGTCACCTCGGAGGGCGCCGCCTGGCTCGCCTCCGCAGGAACGTATCCGCGCAGCACGCTCTCACTCTGGGCGGAGCGGCCCGCCGCCCCGCTCGTCCTGCCCTGCGGCACCGCGTTCGACGTCGTCAACGCGCCTGCCGTCTTCGGCCGGAGGATGCTCGACCGCCTCTGGGACGAGGGACCCGGCTCGGGCCCGGTGGCCGCCTACCGGGGCCGGATCCTCCTGTTCGCGGCACTGGGGACCGCCCAGCGACTGCCCTCACTCCTGAGGTGGGAGGAGTGGGGCTCCGCCGGCGAACGCGGCGAGGGCAGCGAGGGTGGTGGCACCGGGCGTCGTCACTCGGTTCCGCCGCTCCTCTGCCACGGCCGCGGCGACGCGGTGACGGTCCCCGCACTGGTGAACGACGACACCGAGCATGGGCAGGTCGCCGAGGGCGGGCCCCGCCCCGAATCCCGCTGGGTCGTCGCCCCCGACACCTGCCATCCCTGGCTTCCCGGCCCGGAGATACTGCTCTGGGCGGCCGTACGAGCGGCCCGTGCCGCCGTCTCCGGTGGCCTGCGGATATCGATTTTTCCTCCCGCCGATCAGGGTGCTAAGGTCTACGACGTCAGCAGGCGCCGCTAGCTCAGTTGGTTAGAGCAGCTGACTCTTAATCAGCGGGTCCGGGGTTCGAGTCCCTGGCGGCGCACAGACGATCGAAGGCCTCCTGCGGAAGCGGGGGGCCTTCGGTGTTGAGGCGAGCCACTCCGGCGCACGGGGATGGCTGGGAGTTCGGCAGGGGCGGCTGGGGGTCCGCCTCTCAGCCGGACGTGATCTCCACCGTCCACGCCCCCGAAGGCGTACGGCCCTCCACCTCGACCCGGACGTTCTCGCCGGGCACCGTGAAGCTCTCGCCGAGGGCGACGGGCGCGTCCGCGAGGGGCGGATAGACCGAGTCCTCCCAGCAGGCCTCGGTACGCGGATGGGCGTCGACCACCTCGACCGGGCCGCCGCCCGACTCGGCCCCGCTCTGCACCCGGTAGACGAGCACGCCCTGCGTACAGGTCGCGCTGTCGTTGCCCGTCGTCCCCCGGGCCTCGAAGGCGAGCGCCCGGTCGGCCCCGGTCCGCACGACGGCCAGCTTCACCCCGTCCCCCTGCCCGAAGACCGGCGCGCCCGCCCCCGTAACCCCACTACCGCCTTCATCGCCGTTGCCGTTTCCGTCCCCGCCCGCGCGCACGTACGCGGTCGTCACCGGATGTGCTCCCAGTGATTCCAGGGTCAGCCGGGTCGAGCCTCCCCCGCGTACGCACACCACTTGGCGCGGTTCCAGCCACCCGAGTTTCCACTTGTGCCAGGCGAACAGGTCCGGCGCCAGTCCGAACTGGCTGCCCATCAGGTCCCAGTCGCCGACGTACGTGTCCCAGTCGCCCTTTCCGTCCATGGGCCGGTGGTAGAGGTCGGGCAGGTCGAAGACATGGCCCGTCTCGTGGGCGAGGACGAGCCGGTCGGGCGGGTGGTTCTCGAAGACGGTGACGACGCGGCGGATGTCCGTGCCGTCGGCCCGCAGCGGGACGTCCAGGTTGACGACCTTCGTCGCGTCGGAGTCGACGCCGGGCGCGTCCGGGTCTGCCACGAAGTAGACGATGTCGTAGCGCGAGAAGTCGACCTCGCGGTCGGCGGCGGCGAGCGCGTCGCGCAGATAGGCGGCGCGGTGGGCGGCGCTCCAGTCCCGCTGTATGGCGTACGCGGTGGACGGCTTCGGCATCCGGAGCCAGCGCCGGAGCGGGTGCGGGCGCAGCGTGAATCTGCCGTACGAGGCACGGTCGAAGAAGTCGCTGGTGGCGGGGAAGTGGTCGGCGGCCAGTTCGGCGGGGGTGGTGCGCGGGGGCGCGTCCGGGAAGGAGAGGAAGACCATCACGGCGTCGAGGGCGCGGGACGGGCGCGGATAGGCCGCGTTCCAGGTGTCCAGGCCCTCCGAGTGGTGGGCGTCGGTGCGTTGCAGGGCGCAGGGCTGCGCCGAGAAGGGTTCGGCGACCGAGGGGCCCGCGATGAGGGAGGTGGCGGCGAGGGCCGTCATGGTGGTGAGTACGGCGGCGGTGCTGCGCAGTCGGGGGCGCGGTCCGTCGCACGCGAGCCCCTTGAGTCCTGTCAGGGCATCACGGGTGAGCCCCTTGAGGGGGAGCTGACGCGGCACGCAGACCTCCGGATGCGGTTCGGGGACACCGCAACCCAGCCTGTGTGATCTTGTGTTTATATGCCCAGTTTGTCTGCACCAGAAGGGTGATTGGGCGTCGAACAGGGGTCGACCGGGCAAGCTATCAAGCACGCAAGGGCTCACCCCTTGTGGAACGACACCCCGAAACACTCACGGAACGTCACAACCGATCGAGGGCGAAGGAACCCGTCCAGGCGCGGGCAGAAACGATCTGTCAGAACCGGCGGTCGTTCATGGACACTGGACAGTGGCTGGAAGGGCTTGGGGCCAGCCTCTATGATCGGCACACTTTCCTGGCACTTCCCTGACACTTTCCTGCACGGACCTGGCCAGGGCGGCGGTTTGCCGCCCGGTCGGCCGCCCGACGGGATCCATATGAAGACCGAGTGCACTGCGGGAGCGAGCGGTGAGCGGAACGTCCGAAGGGCCGGCGCCCGCGGTAGAACTCGTCCGGCCGGCCGTCACACTGAGTAACTTCACCACGTCCTCTACGTCATCCTCCCGCGCTGCCGGGGGTACGAACCTGCTGGGTGCGGCGTTCGCGGCGGCGCCGTTGGCGATGGCCGTGGTGGACCGCGAGGGCCTGGTAGTGGGGGCGAACCAGTCGCTGGGCACGCTGCTGGGCATCGCCCCGGAAGCGCTGGCCGGGCGGGTGGCCGCCGATCTGGTGGACCTGGCGTCCGACACGCGCGCGTGGCACGCGTACCGCGAGGTCCTGCGCGGCCGGCAGGCACGGCTGCGCTGCACGCGCCGCCTCAAACACCCCGACGGACACTCCCTCTGGGCCCAGGTCACGGTCACACCGCTGCCGCCGGAGGGCACGGAGTCGGGATCGGGAGCCCGGGCGAACGGGGGCCAGGGTGTGCTGCTGTCCGTAGCCGACATCAGCGCGCGTCGTGAACTCCAGGCGCGGCTGCGGCACTTGCAGATGCACGATCCGGTGACCCGGCTGCCCAACCGCGCGCTGTTCTTCGAGCGGATGTCGGCGGCGCTGGAGGCGGAGTCGTACGAGCAGAGCGGGACGGGCCGGATCGGCCTGTGCTACCTGGACCTCGACGGGTTCAAGGCCGTCAACGACACCCTCGGCCACCGTGTCGGCGACCGGCTGCTCGCCGCCGTGGCGGAACGCCTCACGCGCTGCGCGGAGGAGGCGGGGCTGGCCCGGGGGAACCCGGGTGCCGTCGCGCCGCTGGTGGCGAGACTGGGCGGCGACGAGTTCGCGCTGCTGGTCGAGGACTCGACGGGCACCGACCAACTCGCCGACCTGGCCGAGTCGGTGCTGAAGGCGCTCCAGCTGCCCTTCGACATCGCCGGTCAGCGGGTGTCCGTCTCCGCCTCGATCGGTGTCGTGGAACGGCACGCGGCGGGCACGACCCCCACGGGCCTGATGCAGGCCGCGGACACCACGCTGTACTGGGCGAAGGCCGACGGCAAGTCCCGCTGGACGCTCTTCGACCCCGAACGCAACGCCCACCGTATGACCCGCCAGGCCCTGTCCTCCACGCTCCGGCCGGCCATCGAGCGGGGTGAATTCGCCCTGGACTACCAGCCGTTGGTGGGCATGGAGGACGGCCGGGTGCACGGCGTCGAGGCGCTGGTGCGCTGGCACCACCCGCAGTTCGGCACGTTGACACCGAATCGCTTCATCGGCTTGGCCGAGGAGGACGGTTCGATCGTGCAGCTGGGGCGCTGGGTCCTCGCCACGGCCTGCCGCCAGGCCCGCCGCTGGCAGCTCGAACGCCCGGACGAGCCGCCGATCTTCGTGAGCGTGAACGTGGCCGTACGTCAGGTCTGGGACTCGGATCTGGTCGCGGACGTCGCGGAGATCCTCGCGGAGACGGGTCTGCCGGCGCGGCTGTTGCAGTTGGAGCTGACGGAGTCGGCCGTCATGGGGTCCGCCGGGCGGCCCCTCCAGGCACTCCAGGCACTCAGTGACATGGGTGTGGGCATCGCGATCGACGACTTCGGCACCGGGTATTCGAACCTGGCCTACCTCAGCCGGCTGCCCGTGTCAGTACTGAAACTGGACGGATCCTTCGTCCGCGGGTTCCAGTACGAGGGTGAGGGCGTCGCGCCGAACCCGGCCGACGAGATCGTCGTCGAGGCGATGATCCAGCTCGCGCACCGGCTGGGGCTGACGGTCACCGCCGAGTGCGTGGAGACGGCTGCGCAGGCGGCTCGGTTGCGGCGTATCGGGTGCGACACGGGGCAGGGGTGGCTTTATTCGCGGCCGGTGGGGGCGGATCGGATTTCGGTGCTGATGGGGGGAAGTGCTTGTCGGCAGGGGTGAGTTGGCCCCTTTCGGCGACTGCATTCCCCCCTCCCCCGCACACACACGGTTTCGTCAGGCTGCGGGCAATCCGTACGCGTCCGCGATCAGTTCGTACGAGCGCAGGCGCAGGTCGCCGTGGTGGGCGTGGGAGACCAGCATCAACTCGTCCGCCCCTGTGCGCTTCTGGAGGTCGTCCAGGCCTGTGCGGACCTCGTCGGCCGTGCCGTGGATGATGTTCGTCATCCAGGAGCCGATGAACTCCCGTTCCATCGGGCTGAATTCGTAGGCCTCCGCCTCCTCCGGGGTCGGGAACAGGCCCGGCCGGCCGGAGCGCAGGCGCGCCATGTTGAGGCCCATCGCCAGGACCTGGCGGCGGGCCTCGTTCTCGTCGTCCGTCGCGAGGGTGGAGACGCCGATGAGGACGTACGGGGCGTCGAGGACCTCGGAGGGCTGGAAGGACTCGCGGTAGAGGTCCAGGGCCGGGACGGTGTTCTGCGCGGAGAAGTGGTGCGCGAAGGCGAAGGGCAGGCCCAGGACGCCGGCCAGGCGGGCGCTGAAGCCTGAGGAGCCGAGCAGCCAGATGGGCGGTCGGTGGGTCGACTGGACTCCGCCCGGGGTCGTCGACTGGATCGGGCCCGGGATCGCGTGGATGCGGTGGTAGGGGTGGCCGGTCGGGAAGTCGTCGTCCAGGAAGCGGGTCAGCTCCGCCAGTTGCTGGGGGAAGTCGTCGGCGCCTTCGTTGAGGCGTTCGGTGCGGCGGAGGGCTGCGGCGGTGGCGCCGTCCGTGCCCGGGGCGCGGCCGAGGCCCAGGTCGATGCGGTTCGGGGCCATTGCTTCGAGGGTGCCGAACTGTTCCGCGATGACCAGGGGGGCGTGATTGGGGAGCATGACTCCGCCGGAGCCCAGGCGGATGCGGTGGGTGTGGGCGGCCAGGTGGGCGAGGATCACGGCGGGTGAGGAGGAGGCTACGCCGGGCATGGAGTGGTGTTCGGCTACCCAGTAGCGGTGGAAGCCGCGGGATTCCGTGAGGCGGGAGAGGGCGACGCTGGTCTGGAGGGCTTGGGTGGCGGTGTGGCCGGAGCCGACTGTGACCAGGTCCAGGACGGAGAGGGGGGTGGGGGCGGTGCCCTGTGTGGTGCCTCGGATGTCGTCTGCCGTCGCGTCGGTGGTCGCGTCTGCCGTCGCTTCTGCGGTCACGGTGGGGGCCTCCTGCTGCTGTCTTTGGTGCCGTGCGCTGTCCTCCGGACGGGAACAGGAGGGAGGCTCCGTTTATTCCCGGGGATGTTTCTCGCCCCCGCCGCCCCTACCCGTCCCATCCTTCTGGGGGCTGCGCCCCCAGACCCCCGCTGTCGGCCTGAACGGCCTCGTCCTCAAACGCCGGACGGGCTGAAAAACCAACCCCGGCCGGGGCTTGATCTTTTAGCCCGTCCGGCGTTTGAGGACGAGCGCGTTCAGCGCGATGGGGGGTCTGGGGGCGCAGCCCCCAGGGGATGGGAATGGGTAGGGGCGGCGGGGGCGAGTGGGTGTTAGGGCTGTGGCAGGGGTTGCCTTGTGAACAGGGTGCCTAGCGTGGGGGCGTTCACCTTGCGGGTTGTCAGCCTCAGGGCCTCCCAGACTGTTACCTGGTTGGCCGTCAGGACCGGCTTCGACAACTGGTGCTCCAGCTTCTCTATGTGCGACGCCGTGTGCAGGGCCGTGTCCGGCAGGAGGAGGGCCTCCGCTTCCGGGGCGTCCGACTCCTGTGCCAGGGCTCGTACGTCCTCCTCGGTCCACTCACCCACCTCCGCCGCCGTGATGATCCCGGCGCCCCTGACCCCCGTCACCTCCACCCCCGCCGCCCCCAGGAACTCCGCGAACAGGTCCGCGACGTCCTCCGGGTACGTCGCCCCGATCGCCACCCTCCGTACCCCCAGCTCCCGCACCGCGTGCACGAAGGCGAGCGAGGTGGACGACGCCGGCATGCCCGCCGTCCGGGCGAGGGTGCGTATCTGGTCCTGGGCGCCCTCCCAGCCGTACACGAAGCTGCCGCTCGTGCACGCCCAGACCACCGCCTCCGCGCCGCACAGCCGCAGCTTCTCCACGCCCGCCGCGAGGCGGTCCGCCGAGCCCATCTCCAGGAGGGCGTCCACGCGGTGCGCGTCCTCGCCGATGTCCGTGTGGATCACGTCCAGCCGGATGTCGCTGCCGAGCAGGTGTTCGATGCGCTGGTAGTCGTCCTCGGCGGAGTGGCCCGGGTAGAGGAATCCGAGTGCCGTCATGTCCAACCTTCCTGTTCCTGCTGTTCGTGCTGTTCCTGGTGCTCCTGGGGCCATGCGCGTGCCTTCTCGTCCAGCAGCGCCTGGTACGGCCCCACCGCCCGGGTACCCAGTCGACGCAGCGCTGCCCACATCGTGACCTGGTTGGCCGAGATCACCGGGATGCGCAGTTCCGCCTCCAGCTGTGCGATGACGTCGTACGTGGGGAGGTTCGTACAGCTGATGAACAGTGCGTCCGGCCGGGCCTGCCCCTCCCCTACCGCCCGCCTCGCCATGTCCGCCACCGCTCGGTACGGGACCTTCCAGATGTGGCGGGTCAGGCCCATGAACGCGCAGCCCGTGACCGTGACGCCCGCCTCGGCCACGTACTCCTCCAGGGCCCGCGTCACCGACACCGTGTAGGGGGTGACCAGAGCCACACGGCGTACGGAGAGTTCCGTCAGGGCCTCCAGGAGCGCGCCCGACGTCGTCACCGACGCGACCTCGCCCGCCCTGGTCATCGCCTCGCACATCGCCCGCTCACCGGCGACACCGCCGACGAAACTGCCCGAGGTGCAGGCGTAGGCGACGATCTCGGGGGCGATGACGTTGAGGGTGCGTACCGCGTCGCCGAGTGTCTCGTGTTCGCTGACCAGACGGGCCAGGTCGAGGCTGACCTCGACGGGGACGTACGGGGTGCGGGTGAGGTGGAGGGAGACCTCGGCCGGGACCCAGCGCCACAGCTCGCGGTCCAGGGCGAAATCGAAGGGGGCCACCACGCCTACGCCACGCTGCGGGCGGGGTCCACCGAGAAAAGACACATCCATAACAGGCACCGGCCTCACAGCGAGGAACGACGGGGCAACGGACCGTACGCGCGTCCGTGTTGACGAAGGTAGGTTCGGTTTGCGAGCGTGGTCAATCCGCGCATGTCAGACGTCCGGCCACCCAGCCTCCCCCAGCGTTCTCCCAACGTCTTCGCAGCGTCCCCGATCGGAACGGCTACCGATGCCCGCGCCCACCACCCTCCTCGTCCTCGACGCCGACCCGCCGCCCCGCCTCGGCAGACTCACCGGACGGGCCCGCATCGTGCACGCCGACGAGACGACTCTCGCCGGGCAACTCCCGCACGCCGACGTCCTGCTGGTCTGGGACTTCACCTCGCACGCCGTACGGGCCGCCTGGCCGGGCGAGGGGGCGCGTCCGCGCTGGGTGCACACCGCGAGCGCCGGCGTCGACCACCTGATGTGTGCCGAACTCGCCGCGTCCGACACCGTGGTGACCAACGCGCGGGGCATCTTCGACCAGCCCATCGCCGAGTACGTCGCCGCCCTCGTCCTCGCCATGGCCAAGGATCTGCCGAGGACTCTCCAGCTTCAGCAGCGGCATGAGTGGCGGCATCGGGAGTCCCAGCGGGTCGCCGGGACCAAGGCCTGTGTTGTCGGGTCCGGGCCCATCGGGCGGGCAATTGCCCAGTACTTGAAGGTGCTTGGGGTGACCACCGCCATCGTCGGGCGTACTCCCCGTACCGGGATCCATGGGCCCGACGACCTCAACCGGCTGATGGCACGGGCGGATTGGGTGATCTCCGCCGCTCCCCTCACCGCCGACACCCACCACATGTTCGACACCCGCCGCTTCGGTGTCATGCAGCCCTCGGCACGTTTCATCAACGTCGGCCGGGGACAGCTCGTCGACGAGCCCGCGCTCGCCGAGGCGTTGTCGAAGCGGTGGATCGCGGGCGCCGCGCTCGATGTCTTCGAGCAGGAACCGCTTCCGTCCGACAGCCCCTTGTGGGACGCGCCCGGGCTCATCGTCTCCCCGCACATGAGCGGCGACACCGTGGGCTGGCGCGATGAACTCAGCACGCAGTTCGTCGAGTTGTATGAGCGGTGGGAGGCCGGGAAGACGCTGACCAATGTGGTCGACAAACGGCGTGGGTACGTACCGGGGCACTGACACGCACACGCACTACCGGAGGGCGAACGATGACCGAGCCGACCGAGCTTGCCGACCTCACCGCCACCCAGCTCCTGGACGGTTATCGCAAAGGCGAGTTCAGCCCCGTCGACGCCACCCGCGCCGCACTGGAACGGGCCGATCAACTCCAGCCCGCCGTCAACGCGTTCGTGCGGATCGATGCCGACAGCGCGCTCGCGCAGGCCCGCGAGTCCGCCGACCGGTGGCGGCGCGGTGAGCCCCTCGGGCTCGTGGACGGCGTACCCACGTCCGTGAAGGACATCATCCTGCTGCGCGGTACGCCCACCCTGCGCGGCTCCAAGTCCGTGGACGCCAACGGGAGTTGGCGTGAGGACGCGCCCGCCACCGCCCGGCTGCGCGAGCACGGCGCCGTCTTTCTCGGCAAGACGACCACCCCGGAGTACGGCTGGAAGGGCGTCACCGATTCGCCGCTGTCCGGCGTCACCCTCAATCCGTACGACACCTCGCGCACCGCCGGTGGGTCGAGCGGCGGGAGTGCCGCCGCCGTCGCGCTGGGCGCCGGGCCGCTGTCGCTCGGGACGGACGGCGGGGGCAGTGTCCGTATCCCGGCCGCGTTCTGCGGGATCTTCGCGCTGAAGCCGACGTACGGCCGTGTCCCCCTGTATCCCGCCAGCGCCTTCGGGACGCTCGCGCATGTCGGGCCGATGACCCGGACCGTGGCGGACGCGGCGCTGCTGATGGACGTGATCGGCGGGCCCGACTCCCGTGACTGGTCCGCCCTCGGGCCGCTCTCCGGTTCGTTCCTCGACTCCCTCTCCGGCGGGGTGCGGGGGCTGCGGGTGGCCTACTCGCCCTCCTTCGGCGGTCAGGTCACGGTGCGTCCGGCGGTGGCCGGCGCGGTCCGGCGGGCGGTGGAGCGGCTCGCGGAACTCGGCGCGTACGTCACCGAGGCCGACCCCGATTTCACCGACCCCGTGGACGCCTTCCACGCCCTGTGGTTCAGCGGGGCGGCCCGGGTCACCCAGCGACTCGGGACGGAACAGGTCGAGTTGCTCGATCCCGGGCTGCGGGAGATCCGGGCGCTGGGCGGGCGTGTCAGCGCGCTCGACTATCTCGCCGCGGTCGACGTCCGGATGGAACTCGGGCGGCGGATGGGGCTGTTCCACGAGTCCTACGACCTGTTGGTCACCCCAACCCTGCCGATCACCGCGTTCGAGGCGGGAGTCGAGGTGCCCGTCGGGTCGGGGCTGCGGCGCTGGACGGGGTGGACTCCGTTCACGTACCCGTTCAACATGACGCAGCAGCCCGCCGCGAGTCTCCCGGTGGGGGTCGACGGGGACGGGCTGCCGGTCGGGCTGCAGATCGTCGCGGCCCGGCACCGGGACGATCTGGTGCTGCGGGCCGCGCACGCCCTCGAAGGGGCACTCGGCCCTTCCGTCATCAGGCCCGGCGGAAGCTGAGGGTCTCCCCCGCCGCGCCCGAGCGCCACAGGTCGTTGCAGGCTGCCGCCATCTCCGGGAGACCCTCGACCACCTCGCCCCACACCGTGCCCGGCACCCAGCCCACGTCGCCGTTCAGCAGCAGGTTGTTGCGCTCGTAGAACAGGGCCAGGTCGATCAGGGTCGTGCCGGGGCCGACCTCGCGGTCGTAGCCGTACGACTTCGTGCCCAGCTCCGCCCCCGCGAACGCGAAATAGCAGAGATCTCCGGGGATCGGGGTAACTGTCGGATTTTCCAGGGGCGGTTCCGATTCGGCTTGCGTGAAGGGCGGGAAGAGGGCGTAAATCTCGTTGCGCGCGTACTTGGCGTGATAGACGTCACCTGACAGCGGCAGGGCATTCCACACGGTCTCGCATGTGATGGGGGCACGGTCGGTCAGGAGTTTCGCCGTGCAGTGGATTCCCCGGACGGCCAGTGACACTTCGATGTATCGATCGTCAGCCATGCCTTCCATGCCTTCCCCACATGCTCTGTCGCATGCCTTGTCGCCTGCCTTCTCGCCTGCCCTCTCGTATTCCCCCGTGCATAACTCGTGTGCTCTCGGGTAGCCGCGCGGCCATGGCTCCATCAATCGCACCACCACACATAGGACGCCGGTCGCTGCTCGCGGGGGTAGCGGCGCTCGGCACCCTGGGGACGGTCGGCTCTTTCGGCACCCTGGGGTGCAGTCGGGTGTCCGCGGCCTCCGGCGTCGAGGGCGGTGACCTCCTCGACCGGCTGCGGGCGCAGGGCGTCGTACGGCTCGGGATCGCCGGTGAGATTCCCTTCGGTTACATCGACAAGGACGGTGAACTGACCGGCGAAGCACCGGAGTTGGGAAGGGTCATCTTCAAGCGGCTCGGGGTGGACCGGGTTCAGCCCGTGCCCACCGAGTTCGGGTCGCTCATTCCCGGTCTGAATTCCCAGCAGTTCGATGTCGTGGCCGCCGGAATGTACGTCAACCCCGAACGCTGCGAACAGGTGATCTTCGCCGACCCCGACTACCAGATGCTCGATTCCTTCATCGTCCGCAAGGGAAATCCCAAGGATCTTCACAATTACCGGGATGTCGTCGAGAAGAGGGCCAAGTTCGCGACCGGGACGGGATATGCCGAGATCCAGTACGCCGTCGAGGCGGGCTACAAGGAAAACGACATTCTCATCGTGCCCGACCAGGTCGCCGGGCTGAACGCGGTCGAGGCCGGCCGCGTCGACGTCTTCGCCGGTACGGCCCTCACCACCCGGGCGGTCGCGCAGACGTCCCGCAAGGCGGAGGCGACCAAGGCCTTCACCCCGCTCGTCGACGGCAAGCCGCATGTCGACGGGGGTGCCTTCGCGTTCCGCCAGACCGAGACCCGGCTGCGGGACGCCTTCAACGTCGAACTGCGGAAGCTGAAGGCGAGCGGGGAGCTGTTCCGCATCCTCAGGCCGTTCGGCTTCACCCGGGCCGAGATGACCGACATGACCGCGAAGGAGCTGTGCGGCCAATGACTTCGGGACTCTGGGAACTTGTCGTCAGGGGGGTCTGGGTCACCGTCCAACTCCTCGTGTTCAGCGCGCTGTTGGGCGCTGTCGTCGCCTTCGTCGTGGGGATCGCGCGCACCCACCGGCTGCGTTCCGTGCGCTTCCTCGCCGGTGTCTACACCGAGGTGTTCCGTGGCACCTCGGCGCTCGTGATGATCTTCTGGGTGTACTTCGTGCTGCCGCCCGCCTTCGGCTGGCAGCTGGTGCCGATGTGGGCGGGCACGCTCGCACTCGGGCTGACCTACGGCGCGTACGGCTCGGAGATCGTGCGCGGTGCGCTGAGCGCCGTCGACCCCGCGCAGCGGGAGGGCGGGATCGCGCTCGGGTTCACGCCCTGGCAGCGGCTGCGGCTGATCCTGCTGCCGCAGGCGGTGCCGGAGATGATCCCCTCCTTCTCCAACCTGCTGATCGAGCTGCTCAAGGGCACCGCGCTGGTGTCGGTCATGGGCATGGGCGATCTGGCCTTCAGCGGCAATCTGGTGCGGCTCGCGCTCCAGGAGAGCGCCGAGATCTACACGTACATCCTGCTGATCTACTTCGTGATCGCCTTCCTCCTCACCCGGGTCATGCGCGGGCTGGAGAAACAGCTGAAGCAGCAACTGGCCGGCCAGCCGACGGGAGGTGCCGCATGACCTGGGACTGGGGCGCCGTACGCGATTTCATGCCGCACTTCTGGGAAGGGCTGCTCGTCACCCTCCAGGCGCTGACCCTCGGGTCGCTGATCTCGTTCACCCTCGGGCTGGTCTGGGCGTTGCTGATGCGGACGCCGACGCGCTGGGTGCGCTGGCCGGTCGGGGTGGTCACGGAGTTCGTGCGGGACACCCCGCTGCTCGTGCAGCTGTTCTTCCTCTTCTATGTGCTCCCCGAGTGGGGCATCGCCGCCTCCGCGCTGACCACCGGTGTCATCGCGATCGGGCTGCACTACTCGACGTACACGATGCAGGTGTACCGCGCCGGCATCGAGGCCGTGCCGCCGGGTCAGTGGGAGGCGGCCACCGCGCTCAGCCTGCCCCTGCGGCGGACCTGGACGTCGGTGGTCCTGCCGCAGGCGGTGCGCCGGGTCGTACCGGCGCTCGGCAACTACGTGATCGCGATGCTCAAGGACACACCGCTGCTGATGACGATCACCGTGCTGGAGATGCTCGGTGAGGCGCGGCTCTTCTCCCAGGAGCACTTCCAGTTCACCGAGCCGCTGACCGTGATCGGCGTCGCCTTCATCCTGATCTCCTTTCCCGCCTCCCTCGTCGTACGAACTCTGGAGCGCCGCCTTGCCAGTTGACACCGTTGACACCGAGAAGAACCCCGAGACTCCCACTGAGCTGGTCCGACTCGACCGGGTCACCAAGCGGTTCGGTGAGCAGACCGTCCTGGACCAGTTGAGCCTCTCCGTCGAGGCGGGGCGGCATGTCACGCTCATCGGTCCGTCCGGGTCCGGCAAGACGACGATCCTGCGGCTGCTGATGACCCTGGCCAAGCCCGACGAGGGCACGATCACCGTCGGCGGGGAGCAGCTGTTCCCGGCGCCCGAGAAGCAGGTCCGCGAGGTGCGGAAGAAGATCGGGATGGTGTTCCAGCACTTCAACCTCTTCCCGAACATGAGTGTGCTGCGCAACATCACCGAGGCACCCGTCACCGTCCTCGGCCTGTCCAAGGAGGAGGCGGAGGCGCGCGGGCGCGATCTGCTGGAGCTGGTGGGCCTCGCGGACAAGTGCGACGAGCGGCCGTCCCGGCTGTCGGGCGGACAGCAGCAGCGGGTGGCGATCGCGCGGGCGCTGGCCATGCGCCCGCAGGTGCTGCTGCTCGACGAGGTGACCTCGGCGCTCGACCCCGAGCTGGTCGCGGGCGTCCTCGACGTGTTGCGGGACATCGCCCGCACCACCGACATCACGATGCTCTGTGTGACCCACGAGATGGGTTTCGCCCGG
>Ga0307513_10002406_pt1 | contig 25916 bp, 40 predicted proteins | sample 15_EM_MG_FD_202174 | JGI IMG/M metagenome (GOLD analysis project Ga0307513, IMG submission 202174) | Populus trichocarpa ectomycorrhiza microbial communities from riparian zone in the Pacific Northwest, United States - 15_EM | ecosystem: Host-associated > Plants > Roots > Unclassified | place...
CTTCCCTCGGACTCCATCTTTTACCAACTTGTCCTCTGTGGATTCACCCGATCCACTTACTGGGCATAGTTACCTACTTCGTACTCTACACGACTTTGTAGGTACGAGTGGACTAACTTTCATGCAATACGTCCCGTTACCTTCAATCCACTCTTCCGACAGCCTGTCTTCAAGTGTCTGTAACATTATGCGCCGTCGTCCGATTCACCTGCTTCCACTTGCATAAGGTGCCCGAAGGTCTCCCCTCATATATCCTGCGAACAGGGTCCGGTCGGACGGACGGCCGCAACGTATACGGTGTTGTAAGATGTGTTCCATTGATAGTGGTCTTAGGTGTTGGGACGCAACTACCCAGGCGGCCAATGATGACGCGCCGTTCCAACGCCGGGGCTGGAGGGGGGTGTTATCTTTGTCCTTCGAAGTTCGTATGCGCCAAGGTAGGGTAACTTTACCCTGTAAATCCTTACAGGGAGTCCGTGCGCCTGACATAATCCATGCTATCCAACTCTCGCATAGGAGACCTATGTAACCTTCTACACCCTTCGCCTGGAGGCCCGAGAATGTAGCGGATTCGGTGGTGAGGTACGGATCTGTTGATCATAGCTCACATTCCACGGATGTCAGAGGAATCCAACTCGGCGAAGACTACCCTATTGACATGAGGGGGACGCCAATGGAGTAAGTTATAGTTTGGGGCGACGTTTACCTTATTCCTTTCAAACTGGGATAGTGCCAGACCACGTCGCGACGGCAGGACATAAACGATAGGCACGGCGCGCGGACGCCCAAGTACAGCGCTCCAATCTGTCTCTCATAAGTCAGTAAGTAAAAACCTGAAACAGGCTGATGATTTAGGAAGTGACTAACCTGTGGGCCTACGGTTGGGTGCCAGGCGAAAACCCCGGGCAATAGGTTGGTTTTGGACTGCCACCGGGCCACTATGCGGTAGATCAGGTACCATTTGCGCCGGCGCGGGGTCATTATCCGGTGAACTTATATCACATACCATTTGTCGGTACGCACGATCATTACCAGGTTGAACAGGTACATCCGGACCCGCCGCAGGAACATCACCTGGGGGAGCCTGTCCGAGCTGTCCGGCAGCAGGGATGTTGACTTGTGCAGCAGGTAGGTTTGGACCAGCCGCACCCGGAGGAGCCTGACCGAGTTGTCCGGCAGCAGGGACGTTTGGACCAGCCACACCAGGAGGAGCCTGTCCGAGTTGTCCGGCAGCAGGGACGCTGAGGTGTCCGGCAGCAGGGACGCCGAGTTGTCCTGCAGCAGGGACGCCGAGTTGTCCGGCTGAAGGGACGCCGAGTTGTCCGGCTGCAGGGACGCCCAGTTGTCCGGCAGCAGGGACGCGAGTTGTCCAGCAGCAGGGACGTTTGGACCAGCCAGACCCTGAGGAGCCTGTCTGAGTTGTCCGGCATCAGGGAGGTTGACTTGTGCAGCAGGTACGTTTGGACCAGCCGCACGCGGAGGAGCCTGTCCGAGTTGTCCGGCAGCCGGAACGTTGCCTTCTGCAGCCGGTACGTTTAGACCGGCCGCACCCGGAGGAGCCTGTCCGGGTTGTCCGCCTGCAGGGCCGTGGGCTATGGGAGGATTTCGAGGAAGTTGACCTGGGTTCCCTATAGTCGTCGCAGCCCCCCACTGATTTGGGGCCCCTGCCAGTAGTAACAATGCGTGCACGACGACCTGCCCAGGGGGGATTGCGCAATTTGGCACTACCATTTTGCCTTTGTTATTTGTGTCATTCAACTTCCGGCAACTGTCCTTAACCAGTTCCACGATGTAACAATCCTATTGTTAAGTAGGTGTGCAACAGGCAACGATAGTTGTTTCCTAAGTAAGCAAGTCTCCTTATTCTATAACAGGGCGTGTGGAAGTACTATCTCCTCAGATAGTACCGAACTGGCTTGCTTGTCCTGAGTGATCCGTCGAAGGATACTATCTTGTCAAAATAGTAAGAAGGGTAGATCGTCGGGTTTGATAGAACTATCACAATAGTCCTATCGTCGGGTAGCCCGTCGAGACTATCGCAATAGTCTCCAGGTTCTTAGAGCGTAAGCTCTCGTAGAGGAGTAACGTTGGTAAAGATAGTAAATAATCGTATTGCAATATCTTGAGTATAGAAAAGTACTACGATGGTTGAGTGAAGATCCTCTCCCTTCGTCGTTGTTTTTTTTTCTTTTTTTCCTTTTTTGTAATCATGCGTTCATTGTTTTAAGGTACAAAAAGCCTCGTGCAGCGCTAGCCATGGAGAAAACAAAACCTCTAAATCAAAACAAATAACAAAAGAAAGTCACGGCACCGGTTAAATATCCACTATCACGAAGGTTTCTCCTCCGCCGGGCCTCTGGCCACCTAAAAAGGAAAGATACAAACTAACTAAAAGCTATTTCAACCAAGGAAAGCTTACATAACGTCGTAGGAGAGAAATTGCAACCGGCCTACACCTCACGAAGGGGGGGGTACTGTTAGGGGCCAGAGGGGTAGTGGGGAGGAGGAGGGGGGAGTATCTGGTGGAAACATCGTGGGGGGGAATCCAGTGGAGGTGACGCCTATAAAGGTGGCGGGCCTTTTGAGTAGCGGAAGGGAGGACCAGAGGGGAGCGGCCGGACCAACACTCGAGACACCGTGGAGTAGGCGTGAGCGAGCGCCTGGTCTGGAGGGGCAAGTGAGGATAGAGTGTTTGAAAGTCTCAGGTTCCAGACCGCAGCGGGGGCAGGAGGTATCGGCATCGGGGGACCTCCAGGTCGGGTGGCCGGCCAGGTAACCTTTGCCAGCTCTCATCTGGTGGATCCTCCCGGCTATGCATTTGCCCAAGCCCATGAAGGGACGTGGGTTCAGGCTGGGGAGGTGGTTGTAAGACGCGCACGTCGGGAGGAGGCCGCGCCACTCCGCGAGAATGGCCTCCCTGATCCTCTTTTTCAGGGCGGAGTAGGTGTTGTCCCTTAAGGGCCGAGGGGGGGTGGTCGGGGCTTGAGAGAAGAGGTGTGAATTGATCATGGGCATCTTAGACAGCCCGCGGGTAAAGGGAATTGTCCTATGAGCCACCGCGTCTATCGGCAGGTGGTTTCTCAAGGGGGAACGGGACGCGGGGTCATCCAGTGGAGGGGGAGGTACACAGACGAGAGACCCTTCGTTAGGCCTCTTACGGAATCATGTGCCCGGTGGGCACAAAGGGAGGGGAAGGATGCGTGGAGGCGTGCTGTTGCTGGGTTTATCTCCGGCGGGGAGCAGACGACCCGAAGCGCTGCCAGTCTTTGCCGTTGGGAGATCAGGAGGGCGACCGGGGGGAGGCAGGATTCTACCTCAAGAATCCTGGTGGGGGTGGCTGAGAAGTAGTTGGTAGTCCATCTCTGAACCTTATGCCAGAAGGTGTTGAAGCGCCCCATGGCGCCTGCACTGGGTGAGAAGAGGTCTGCCCCATACAGAAGGATAGGGGTGAGCATGGACGTTGCGAGCCTGTGGCACAGGTACGGGGCTAGGCCTGCCCCAGGGGGGCTGAGGCGCATGATGAGGGCGAAGGCTCCTTGGGCAAGAGCCAGTCGGTGCGAAAAGTGAGCGGAGGAGTGAAGAGCGGGAGTGAACCAGGACCCGAGCCACCTTAGCGAGTCGCGTGGTCGGAACAGCGCTCCTTTGATTTCGATGGGGGAGAATCATTGTGATGAGGTCCTCCGGCTGGGGGTCCTCCAGTGTATGAGCTCTGTCTTGACAACCGAGAAGGAGACCCCTATGCGGAGGGCCTTAGCTTCTAGCCTTTCGAAGAGTTTCTGGAGACGGCGGATATTGCCCCTGTAAGAAGGGGAGGCGGCGGTGAGGGCGAAGTCATCAACATATGAGATCATCAGACCCCGAGGCACTTTGAAGTGGAGGGGTGAGACTTAAAGGAGGAAGAGAAGAGGGGAGATTGGTGAGCCCTGAGGGGCTCCAACGTTAACTGGGGCTGGGGTCCCTGGGGCCCCTTGGAAGACTAGGGTGCAGCTTCTCTCACCGAGGAAGGACGAGACCCAGGAGACCAGGTAGCGGGGGATCCCGCTTTCCCTTAGGATGCGGGTAAGAGTGGAGTTGTCGACGTTGTTGAACCATGCTTTGATGTCCAGGAACAAGGACGAGACCTTGAGACGTGGCCTTTGCAGAGTTTTGACGTCATTGAAAAGAGTCAGGACTGCATCATAAGTGCTCAGCCCAGGCAGGGAGCCGCATTGGTTTGGGTTAAGCATGCCCTTTGACCGGGCCGCAAGGAGGAGGCGGGACGCGATTATCCTCTCAAGGATCTTCGAGACCGTGCGGATTAGGACAATTATCCTGAAGGAGGCAGGGGACTCATAGGCGGGTTTCCCCGGCTTGTCGAGTACTATTCCATTCGATCCCTTCAGGGAGGCTTGGTGGTATCCCAGGCTGACAAGCGGGGAAAGAGTTTGGAGGAGGATAGAGGGGTTTTCCTTGTGGACTTGCTTCCAGGTGAAGTAGGGGATCCCGTCAGGACCCGGGGTGGAGGTTCGTGAGCACTTGGAGAGAGCTGCCGCTATCTCTTCCTTCGTGAGCGGTGGCCCCTTCTTATCAGGCCGTAGTCAGGGGGGGGGGGCAGAATGGCTCCTTCTGGGGGAACAAGTGGTCCAACAGGACTTCGTTCATCTGTTGGGGGGTCTCAGCCACTGGGAGGGAGGGGAAGCGAGGAGGGGCCCGGCCTTAATCGAACTTCTTGGCCGTTCACAGTGGCTGGGGGGTGGCGCTTAGCAGGAAAGACGACCAGTGTTTGTTTTTGGCGGTCTTAATCGCCTTGAAATACCCCGCTTTGGAAATGTTCGCCATGTCCCGCCGGGCTGCGGTGCTATGTTTCCTAGCCGTCCTTGCGGCTTTGTGGAACTCATGACGGAGGGTAGTGAGGTGGGGTGTCCACCAGGGCTTGGAGTAGTGAGACGGCCTGGAGACAGGAGTGTGTTCCTTGAGGAGGGCAGTGAGTCTATCCAATGACCCAGCCAGCCACTTGTCAAGGTCCGCCGGTGTAGGGCACGGCGGGGCAGGAGGTATCTGAAAGGTCTTGATGAGGGGGGAGAGTGTTTCCCAATCCGTGTCAGACCATCTAGGGCGTCAAGGGCTCGGGATCATCAGGTTGGGGGGGGCCAGGTTTATCGTTATCGGTACATGATCAGACCCTGTCGAGGGGAGTGAGACTTCCCGGCTTTTGAACATCGGGAGGAGGAGGGGGTTAGCGAAAGCCAGGTCGATAACCGAGGGGCGGGCCTTACCAACCAAGGGGAACCTAGTGTACTCCCCTGGTGGGTTGAGGAGAGCGAAGCCTGCCTCTGCTGCTTTCTCAAAGTAGGGGGTTGAGGAACAACTTTCTCGGGGCGAGCAGGACCGTAATGGGTCCAAGAGGGGGTTGGGTATATTGAGGTCCCCTACTACCAGGAGGGGGACGTCCAAGGCCGGGAACAGGATTTCGGGGGGGACCGAGTGGACTCTGTGGTCGCGCGTGTTGGTAGAGTAAGTGTTTATCAGCCGGAAGGAGTGAAAGTTGGTCCCAAAGAGAGGTTCTTGGGAGGAGACATCGAGGGCGAGGATGTCATCCACCCCTTGGAACCTGGGGAGCACTGAAAAAGAAGCAAGGAATGATGCGTGAACATAGGCCGCCACACGAGGCTTGCTGACGGGGGGGAAAAAAGACTTAAAACCATTGAAAGAGGGAAGGTGAGCCTTGTTAACAGGCGGGCCTTGAAGGAGGATTAATGAGGGGTAAATTGCCACTTCCTTGAACGACTCGAATAAAGACGGAAAAACATCCCAGCTCCCAAGGCAGTTATGTTGAATGATGGACAGTATGGTGGGGTTCGGGGCCGGCCCTTTCCCAGCGGGGAGGGGGTCATTAATCATTACCGGGACGAGCCCGAAAGTCGGAAGGAGCGGGGGAAGGGCTTTGGGCCTCGTGGGGCAGAGGGCCGCCAAAGCCTTGGATGGTACCGGGGCGCGGAGGCCCTGCCGGGGGTGGCTGCCTGGGAGTTACAAGGTCCACCTCAGAGGGACCCGCCCTGGCTGGGGGAGTAGAGGGTGCTTGACCGCCATCGACCGCCATATCCATGGGGTCTTGACCGGGTTGGAAAGCGGAGGAAGGTCTGGTGGGGCTAACTGGGTTAGGTCGAGCTGGACACTCCTTGAATGTGGCAGTGTGGTCATTACCGCAGTTGCAGCAATGGGGGGGCGAGGTCGGACAACAGGATGGGACTGGCTTATTGTTCCCGCTCCTGGGGCAGGTTGGATTCTGACATCTGTGAGACGCGCGAGTATGGTCAAGCTCACAAATGGGGCACGTCGGGTGGGTGGCGGGGCATCGTTGATGGGTGTGTCCATATCTCCAGCGGTTTCTACACTGGGAGGTTCGATTGGCTGAGAAGGCAAGTTCGACCTTGCGCTTCTGCGAGAGGATGAAGACCCCTGAAGTGAGGGCCAATACGCGCTGAGGGTCGACGGTGACAACCAGCGAAGTGGCCTGCTTGATGCTCCGAGAATCTCGGTCAGGGTAAGGTACCTGGCTGAGAGAACCGGGGTCGCTTTGTCGTTGAGGATTGCCTGCCCGATATATGGGAAGAGTTCCTCTTCATTTTGGTGGAGGAAACGTAGCGGTAGGCCGTGGATGGCGAGTTGTACAGCTGTTGGGGCAAGCACTAGGGTACACCAGGGGTTGTCGCCCCCTGGGAAAGACTGGTTGAGGGCCCTAGTAAGGGAGTCGAAGTACGGGGCATAAGACGCGGCAGGAGTGGCCTTGTCGGTGACGGTGAGGGAGATGGCACCCCTTGGGTTGACGGTAGCAGAGAAACCCAGAGGGAGGAGGCAGTTGGATTCGCGGAGAACGCGGGCAGCTATGTCGGGGAAGGTTGCTGCAAAGGATGGAGCGTCAGGGTGAGGGGCGGGGGACTGGCGAGCAGCAAAGAATCGGTGTTGGGCACCTGGGAGGGAGGGAGGCCCCTTTTTACTTGGGGGGGCGACCCCACTCGCGACTTGTTGAGGGGAGGGCGGCTTGCCTGCCTTCTTCTTATCCTTGCCACCCGAGCCGGAGCCAGAGGCAGCTTGAGCATAGGTGGGGGAGGGGATGTTGTTTGGGTGGAGGTGGCCGGGGGTGAAGGAGGCAACGTCATATGCGCTTCTTCGGTATTCCCCGGCCTAGTAGCTGTGGGGGAACAGCCTCGCGTACCTCACGGGGTCGCCGAAAGGCTTGCCAAGGTTAGTGTCGTAGAATGGTATGAGGTATTTAGGGTCCTCTGCCGCGGTGGGGGTTGGTGTGGGTGGTGCTCGGGCCCTTTCCGTTCCCTTCCTGGAGGGGCCGGGGCCTGGGGCGACAAAGGGAGTGTGGGTTGTATGGGTGGGGGCCAGCACTTGGGGGGGTGGCCGGGACAGGGGCTGACACACGATGTGACAGGTCGCGAATGGATCCCTGGAGGTCCGCCAGCGCTTGGGGGGGGCTTTGGTCTTGAGTGGGGGGGAGGTTGGCTAGTTGCGAGGAGATGTCGTGGAGCTCCTCCCTGATGGCCTTATGTTCCTGGGAGATGGTTGCGAGCTTCTGGGAAACCCCACTCAGCTCATGGGAAACGGTGACAACCCCACTGACGAGCTGGGATAGAAGGGTGATGGTGGTGGATTCGGCGGGTATGGTGTTGGCCAGCCTCTGGGCGCTGAAATCCGGCCGGTCTCTGGGGTTGAGGCAGAGGGCAATCCTGGCCTGGGCCAATTGTTCCGCCAGGAAGGCTAGGCGGTAGTCGTTCAAAGGGGTACCTGATCTCGACGGGGCAGGGGAGTTGAGGGCTGACATTCTGCCAAAGGCAGGGTTGCCCGGGGGTTTCTGGTGTGGTTCCGCCATGAGGGCGAGCGAGTAAGGAGAAGTGGGCGAGGGGTTTGATCCGGACGCAAAGCGGGGTAAAGTTTAGATTGTATGTGAAATGTAGGGGGGGGGAGGAAGTTTGCGAGATGCGTGTCCTCTCCCTTGGTCGTTTTTTTTTTTCTTTTTTTTTGTAATCATACATTCATTGTTTCTAAGGTACAAAAAGCCTCATGCAGCACTAGCTATGGAGAAAACAAAACCTATAAAATCAAAAACAAATAACAAAGGAAAGTCACGGCACCAGTTTTAAATATCCACTATCACGAAGGTTTCTCCTCCGCCGGGCCTCTGGCCATGTACAAAGAAAAGATACACACTAACTAAGGTTTGACTCAAATAAGGAAAGCTTACATAACGTCGCAGGAAAGAAATACCAACAGGCCTAAACCTCAGCTAACGAAAAAACACGAAAACCTGGGGGTGGTACTGCTAGGGGTGAGAGGGGCAGAGGGGGCGAGGAAGAGGGAGTGTCTGGCGGAAACATCGAAGGGGGGAATCCGGTGGAGGTGACGCTGATGAAGGTAGCGAGCCTTTTTAGCAGTGGGAGGGAGGACCAAAGGGGAGCGTCCTGACCAACGCTCGAAACACCGTAGAGCAGGCGTGACCGAGCGCCCTGTCAGCAGGGGCATGTGAGGATAGCGTGTTCGAAGGTCTCAGGCTCAAGACCACAGCGGGGGCAGGAGGTATCAGCATCGGGGGACCTCCATGTTGGGTGGGCGGCCAGGTAGCTTTTGCCGGCTCTCATCTGGTGAATCCTTCCTGCTATGAACTTGCCCAAGCCCATAAAGGGTCGCGGGTTCAGGGCGGGGAGGTGGTGGTAATACCCTGGTGGCGGGAGGAGGTCTGGCCACTCCGCAAGGAGGGCCTCCCTGACCCTCTTTTTCAGGGTGGAGTAGGTGTTGTCCATCAGGGAGCGAGGAAGGGTGGAGGGGGCCGGAGAGACAAGGTGTGAATTGATCATGGGCATCCTAGACCGCCCATGGGTAAAAGGGATGGTCTTGTGAGCCACCGCATCTATCGGCAGATGGTTCCTCAGGGGGGGGACGGGCTGCGGGGCTTTCCAGTGGAGGGGGAGATAGACAGTCGAGAGCCCCCTTGTCAGGGCCCGTGAGGAGTCATGTGCCCGGTGGCCAGAAAGGGAGGGAAAAGATGTGTGGAAGCGCGCTGTGGCTGGGTTTAACTCCCGCCGGGAGCAAACAACGCGAAGCGCCGCCAGTCTCGGTCATTGGGAGATCAGGAGGGCGACCGGGGGGAGGCAAGATTCCACCGCAAGGATTCCGGTGGTGGTGGCTGAGAAGCAGTTCGTTGTCCATCTCTGGACCTTGTGCCAAAAGATGTTCAGGCGCACCATGGCGCCTGCGCTGGGTGTGAAGAGGTCCGCCCCATATAGTAGGATGGGGGCAACCCAGGACGTTGCGAGCCTGTGGCATAGGTATGGGGCTAGGCCCGCCCCGGGGGGGCTAAGGCGTCTGATGAGGGCAAAGGCACCCTGGGTGAGAGCCAGTCGGCGCGAGAAGTGGGCGGAGGAGTCAAGAGCAGGAGTGAACCAGTACCCGAGCCACCTAAGCGAGTCACGGGGCCGGAACAGCTCTCCTTCGATCTGAATTGGGGAGAGGCACCTTGGTGAGTTCCTCTGACTGGGGGTCCTCCAGTGTATGAGTTCTGTTTTGGCAACCGAGAAGGAGACCCCGATGCGGAGGGCCTGGGCTTCTAGTTTCTCGAAGAGCCTTTGGAGGCGGCATATGTTGCCCCTGTATGAAGGGAAGGCGGGGGTAAGGGCGAGGTCATCTACGTAAGAGATCATCAGACCTCAAGGGACTGTGAAGTGGAGGGGCGAGACGTAGAGGAGGAAGAGAAGGGGGGAGATTGGTGAGCCTTGAGGGGCTCTGACATTGACAGGGGCAGGGGTCCCTGGGGCCCCTTGGAAGACTAGGGTGCAGCTTAGTTCTCCAAGGAAGGACGAGACCCAGGAGACCAGGTATCGGGGGATCCCGCCCTCCCTGAGGATGCGGGCAAGAGTGGAGTTGTCGACGTTTTCGAACCCTGCTTTGATGTCCAAAAACAAGGACGAGACCTTGAGGCGGGGTCTTTGCCGGGTTTTCACATTATTGAATAGGGTTATGACCGCATCGTAAGTGCTCAGTCCAGGCAGGGAGCCGCATTCGTTGGGGTTCAGCATGCCCTTCAACCGGGCTGCCAGGAGGAGGCGGGACGCTATTATCCTCTCAAGGATTTTCGAGACCAGGCAGATTAGGACAATTATTCGGAAGGAGGCGGGGGAATCATAGGAGGGTTTCCCCGGCTTATCGAGTACAATCCCATTTGACCCTTTCAGGGAGGCGGGGTGATATCCCAGGCTGACTAGCGGGGAGGCGGGGTGATATCCCAGGCTGACTAGCGGGGAGGCGGGGTGATATCCCAGGCTGACTAGCGGGGAGGCGGGGTGATATCCCAGGCTGACTAGCGGGGAGAGAATCTGGAGGAGGATGGAGGGGTTTTCCCTGTTGACTTGCTGCCAGGTGGAGTAGGGGATCCCGTAGGGACCTGGGGCTGACGTGGGTGAGCACTTGGAGAGAGCCGTCGCTATCTCTTCATTGGTTAGTGGTGGCGCTTTTTTATCAGGCCGTGACCTGGGGGGGGGGGGAGAATGGCTCCTTCTGGGGGAAGAAGTGGTCCACCAGGACTCTGTTCATCTGCTGGGGGGTCTCAGCCCCGGGGAGGGAGGGAAAGCGGAGTGGGGTCCGGCCATAGGCAAACCTCTTGGCCGTTCACAGGGTCTGGGAGTGGCGCTTAGCAGGAAGGACGACGAGTGTCTGTTTTTGGCGGTCTTAATCGCCTTGAAGTACCCCGCTTTGGAAATGCTTGCCACGTCATGCAGGGCTGGGGTGCCATGCTTCCTAGCCATCCTTGAGGCTTTGTGGAACTCACGATGGAGGGTTGTCAGGTGGGGTGTCCACCAGGGCTTGGAGTAGTGAGAAGGTCTTGAGAGGGGGGTGTGTTCCTTGAGAAGGGCGGTGAGTCTATCAAACGACAAGGCCATCCACTTGTCTAGGTCTGCCGGCGAAGGGCAAGCAGGGGCAGGAGGTACCCGAAAATCCTTGATGAGGGGGGACAGTGTTTCCCAATCCGTGTCGGTCCACCTAGGGCGCCTGGGGCTTGGGATCAGAGTGGGAGGGGCCAGGTATATTGTTATTGGCACATGGTCGTAGCCTGTCGACGGGAGGGAGATCTCCCAGGATTTGAACAGTGGGAGGAGGAAGGGGTTTGCGAGAGCCAGGTCGATAACTGAGGGGACGGGCCTTACCGACCAAGTGGAACTCCTATCCCCTGGTCGTTTTTCTTTTTTTTTCTTTTTCTTTCTGTTATCATGCGTTATTTGTTTCTAGGTACAAAAAGCCTTAGGCAGCGCGTACTATGAAGAGAAAAAAACCTACAAAGGCAAACCCACCGCCCGCTTCACGTGTTCATGGGAAAAATCAAACACCTCGAGTCCATAGGAAAAGTCCCCCCCGCCTAGCACCTAAGATAATATACCTCGGACATGTAAGGAAACAATACATAGAAAGGTACAGGTAGAGAGACCCAAACCCTTCAGCAGGCTCCCCAAAACAAAAGAAACCGCGGTTCGAAGACGAGAAACGCTGGCCTGAGGGGGGTGGATAGATGATCGTCGACCGAAGAAAACACGGGTACCCGTGGGCCCACTGTAACCACGCGCCCGGTCGTGCAGGTCATTACATCGATCCAAGGCGTTGGACAATAGCCACGGAGGCAGTGCTATACCACGACTAGCCGGAACCGAGGAAGGGTCAACCGATCAGAAGAGGAGGAGTAGGGTGCCAGCCTGTGAGTAGCAGTAGGGTGCCAGCTGGTGGGTAGAAGTATGGTCCCGGCGGGTGAGTAGCAGTAGGGTGCCAGCCGGAAGGGAGGTAAGCAGTAAGGTGCCAGCTAAGGGGGCAGTACGGTGCCAGCGAGGGGACCGGGAGGGGGGAGGAGGAAGGATCGCGAACGGGCTAGCCACAACCGACAAACGGGCCATAGCAAGCGCTTTTGGGACGACGACGAGACCAGGGAGAGACCGCGATGTTACTAACCGAGGCTTTCCCCACCAGAGGTACAAGCCCGGCAAGCTGAGGCCTACTTTGACGAAGAGTCCGACACCGTAACGCCGACCGTGAACGAAGTGAGAAGATTTCCGACCTTGCAAAATGCCGAGCGAGGTGCAAGGCAAGTGCGGGGTAAGGGGGAGAACCGAACATCATGAGCGGGTGTCAACGACAAACGGGAACAAGAACCCTCAAGGAGGGGAGGCAGGCATGCCCCAGGAGACGAGGGAAGATGGCTTGATGTCAACCCCTAGGCAGTAGCCATTCTGGGAGAAGAGAGGTAGGTGGGGGAAAGTGACGATGATTTCTCGTGGTGTTGAGATTTCAATCGCTGGAGGTGGAGGAGAGATGGTTCGTGTCCTATCCCTTTGTTGTTTTTTCTTTTTTTTCTTTCTTTTTTTGTAATTATGCTTTCAGTGTTTTTAGGTACAAAAAGCCTCGTGGAGCGCTAGCTATGGAGAAAACAAAACCTATAAATCAAAAACACAAACAAAAGAAAGTCACGGCACCATTTAATATCCTGTATCGCGCAGGGTTCTCCTCCGCCGGGCCATTGGCCACATAAAAACGAAACGCACAAACTAATAACTTAGTCGTCTAAAAGGGAAAGCCTACATAAAATAAAGGAAAGAAAACCCAACGACCCTATACCTCAGCCAATGAAAAAACACCAAAGTCCGGGGGGGGCACTCTGCGGGGAGAGAGAGAGAAGGGGGGGGAAGAGGGGGGGGGGGAAGAGGGGGGGGTGGTGGGTGGGAACATTGTGGGGGGGAAGCCCGTAGAGGTGACGCTTAGGAAGGAGGCGAGTCATTTGAGTAGAGGGAGGGATGTCCAGAGCGGGGCTTCGGGACCGACGTCGGTAACACTGTGCAGGAGGCGCGACCTGGTGTGCGGTCTCGTGGGGCAGGATAGGATAGCGTGCTCGGAGGTTTCGGGTTCCAAGCCGCAATGGGGGCAGCAGGTATCGGCGTCGGGGGACCTCCAAGTCGAGTGGGCAGCCAGGTAGCTTTTCCCGGCTGTCATCGGGTGGATTCTCCCGCCAACGAACTTGCCCCAGCCCATGAAAGGCCTCAGAGACATGGCGGGAGGGTGTAGGTAGTACCCCGGAGTCGGGAAACGGGAGGCCCCCTCTCTGCGGAGTGCCTCTCTCATCCTCTGCTTCAGGGCGGAGTGGGTGTTGTCCATAAGGGACTGGGGTGGGAGGGTGGGGGTCGGGCAGACAAGGTGGGAGTTGATCATGGGCATCCTAGACAGCTCAAGGGGGAAGGGTATTGTTCGGTGAGCCACCGCATCCACAGGCACGTGGTTGCTGATCGGTGGGACAGGCGGGGTGTCTTGCAGTTCAGGGGGAGGTAGACGGACGATAGGCCTCAGGTCATGGCCTGCGAGGAGTCGGGCGCCCGGTGCGCCGCAAGTGAGGGGAAAGAGGGGTGAAGGCGAGGTGTCGCAGGGTTCACACTAGGAGGGGAGCAGACAACCCTGAGCGCTGCCAGCCTTTGCCGGTGGGTGACCAGGAGCGACATGGGTGGGAGGCACGACTCCACCGAAAGTATCCCTGTGGGCGTAGCGGAGAAGCAGTTTGTGGTCCACCTTTGGACCTTGCGCCAGAAGGTATCGAGGCGCGTTGTTGTGCCCACGCTGCGTGTGAACAGATCGGCGCCGTAGAGTAGGATAGCGGCAACCAACGATGTCGCCAATCTGTGGCAAAGGTAGGGGGGGAGGCCCGCGCCGGGTGGACTGAGGCGTCGTATGAGTGCAAACACTCCTTAGGCAAGGCCCAAGCGACGCGACAAATGTGCAGCGGGGTCAAGGGCCGGGGTGAACCAGTATCCGAGCCACTGAACGGAGTTGCTAGGGTGAAATAGTTCCCCCTTGATCTGAATGGGTGAGACGCACTTTGGCGAGTGCTTTTGGCTGGGGGTCCTCCAGTGTAACAGTTCTGTCTTTGCGACCAAAAGAGAGACACCCAGGCGGGACGCCTTTTTCTCTAGCCGCTCGAAGAGCTCCTGGAGCCGGCGGATGTTGCCACGATAAGAGAGGGAGGCTACTGTAAGTCCGAAGTCGTCCACGTACGAGATCATCAGGCCCCAAGAGATCCTGAAGTCCAGTGGTGCCACGTAGAGAAGAAAGAGGAGCGGGGAGAACGGGGAGCCCTGGGGCCCCTTGCCAGATCAGGGTGCAGCTTCGTTCCCCTACGAAAGACGAAACCCAGGAGACCAGATAGGGGGGTATCCCGGCTTCCCTCACGATTCGGGCCAAAGTGTTGTTGTCGACATTGTCGAACCCTGCTTTTATGTCCAAGAAGAGAGAGGAGACCCGGAGACGGGGCCTCTGCAGGGTTTTGACGTCGTTGGTGAGGGTGAGACACGCATCGTATGTGCTAAGCCCGGGGAGCGAACCGTATTGGTTAGTATTTGGAGGAGGATTGGTGGGTTGATCTTGTTGACCTGTTTCCAGGTAGAGTAGGGTATCCCGTCCTGGCCCGGGGCCGAAGTTGGGGAGCAGTTGGAGAGAGCCGCCGCTATCTCGTCCGTCGTTAGGGGGGGTACCGACTTGTGTGGCCTAAGCCTAGGCGGCGGGGAGAAGGGTTCCTTGGGGGGGAAGAAGTGGTCCAGAAGGTCATCGTTCATTTGCTGTGGGGTCTCGGCCCCCTGCAGGGAGGTGAAGCGTGGCTGGGCGCGCACGTAGGTGAACTTCTTGGCCGTCCAAAGGCTCTGGCGCGTGGCAGTCAGCAGAAAGGAGGACCAGTGTTTGTTCTTGGCGGCCTTGATTGCCTTGAAATACCGCGCTTTGGAGGTGCCGGCAATTTCCCGCATATGTGGGGTGTCGTGTTTCTTGGCCGACCTGCCGGCCTTATGATACTCCCGACGGAGCATGGTCAGGTGGGGAGACCTCCAAGGCTTGGAGTGATGGGAAGGTCTGGACACTAGCCTGTGTTCCTTAAGGAGAGCAACCAGACGGTCGAGTCATCCTGACATCCACTCGGCCAGTTTCGGGGGAGTGGGGCATGCCGGTGGGGCCGGGACCTTGAAACCCTTAATGACCGGGTCCAGGGTTTCCCAGTCCGTGTCCGCCCATCGCGGGCGTGGAGGCTTCTGGTTCGCGGAGGGTGTGGTGAGAGTGGTTGTTATAGGTATGTGGTTGGAACCAGTTGAGGGGAGGGAGGCCTCCCAGCTTTTTACCAGTGGGAGGAGGGGGGGGTTTGTGAAGGGGAGGTCTATGACCCAGGGGCGAGCTTTGCCCACTAGGGGGAATCGTGTGTACTCCCACGGAGGGTTAAGGAGGGCGAAGCCGGACTCTGCCGCCTTTTCGAAATAGGGGGTCGATGACGAGATCTCCCGTGGTGAGAAATGCCGTAGAGGGTCCCAGAGGGGGTTGTGGATGTTGAGGTCTCCTACAACCAGGGGAGGAAACCCAAGGTCGGGGAAGAGAACCTCTGGTGGGACGGAGTGGATCCTGTGGTCAACACTATTAGTGGAGTAGGCGTTAATAACCCTGAAGGAGTGGAAACTGGTGGCAAAGAGAGGCTCATTGGAGGAGATCTCGAGGGCGAGGACGTCGTCCCCCCCTTTAAACCTGGGGAGCACCGTGTAGTTGGAAAGACAGGACATGTGAACATAGGCAGCCACCGGTGGCTTCCTAACCGGGGGAAAGAATAACTTGAAACCATTAAAGGAGGGAAGGTGAGCCTTGTTGACAGGTGGCTCCTGCAAAAGGACAATGGAGGGGTAGGTGGTCGCCTCTTTGAAAGACTCGAACAAGGAAAGAAAACCATTCCAGCTCCCAAGGCAGTAATGTTGAATGATGGAAAGAAACGTAGGGGCAGGGCCGTCCCTTGTCCCGGGAGAGGAGGCATGGGCTGATCATTCATGACCGGGACGAACCCGACGACTGAGAGGGGCAGGGGAAGGGCTTGGCTCCTCCAGGGGGAGAGGCCCACCCAAACTGTGAGTAGTGCCAGGACTCGTGGAGGGTCCAGCTGGGGGAGGTTGTCTGGGGGTTACAAGGTCCACCTCAAGGCGACCCTTCCCGGACGGGGGAGTAGTGGGTGTTGGACTGCCATCGACCGCCAAATCCATGGGGTCTGGACCTGTTGGGGCAGGGGCTGGGGAGCTGGTTCGGGAGAGGCCAGGCGGGGGAGGTCGAGCCGGACATTCCCTGAAGGTGGCCGTGTGGTCATCACCGCAGTTGCAGCAATGGGGGGGCGAGGTCGGGGAACAGGATGGGACTGGCTTATTGTTTCCGCTCCTGGGACAGGTGGGATTCTGACATCTGTGAGCCGCGCGAGTATGATGAAGCGCACAAATGGGGCAAGTGGGGTGGGTGGCAGGGCATCGCTGATGGGAGTGACCGTATCTCCAACAGTTTCTACACTGGGAGGTTCTGGAGGAGGAGAAGGCAAGTTCGACCTTGCCTTTCTGTGAGAGGATGACGACCCATGATGTGAGGGCCGATACGTTCTGGGGGTCGACGGTGAGAACCACCGAAGTGGGGTGCTTGGTCTTCCTAGAATCTCGGCTAGGGTTAAGGTACCTGGCTGAGAGAACCGGGGTGGTTTTGTCGTTGAGGATTGCTTGCCGGATATATGGGAAGACTTCCTCTTCATCTTGGCGGAGGAAACGTAGGGGGAGACCGTGGATTGCTAGTGGCACGGCTGTGGGGGCGAGGACGAGACTACATGAGGGGTTCTCCACTACCGGGAACGACCGGTTGAGGGCCCTGGTGAGGGAGTCGAAGTAGGGGGCATATGAGGTGGCGGGGGTGGCTTTGTCGGTAACCGTTAGGGAAATGGAGCCCCAGGGGTTGACCCTGGCGGAGAAGCCCTAGGGGATGGGGCAGTTTGATTCGCGAAGGACACGAGCAGCAATGTCTGGAAAGGTAGCGGCAATGGTGAGAGCGTCTGGATGAGGGGAAGGGGACTGCCGAGGGGCAAAGAAGCGTCGTTAGGCACCTGGAAGGGAGGGGCGCCCCTTTTTAACAGGAGGGGCCACAGAGCTCGCAACTAGTTGGGGGGAGGGGGGTTTCCCAGCTTAGCCTTTGCCCTTGCCGCCCGAGCCTGAGCCGGAGGCAGCTTGCGCGTAAGAGGGGCAGGGGTGGACGTCAGGATGGAGGTGGCCTGGGGTGAAGGAGTCAAGGTTGTACCTTCCCTTCCAGAATTCCCCGGCTTCGTATGAGTTAGGATAGAGCTTGGCGTACTTTTCGGGGTCGCCGAACGCCTTGACAAGCCTCGTATGGTAGAATGGTATGAGGTATTTACGGTCGTCAGCCACGGCTGAGCGGGGTGTGGGTGGTGCACGGGCCCTTTTTTTGCCCTTCCTTGTAGGTGGGGGGCCGCCAGTTCATTGGGTTTGGGGTATTTTCTGCAAGAGGGGGGCCACAGCAGGGGGGGCAGAGATCGGTGCTGACACTTGATCTGACAGGTCACATATGGCGGCTTGGAGATCGGTAATCCCCGGAGCGGGTTTGTTGTATTGGGCGGGGGGGAGGTTCGTGAGTTGAGGAGAACACTCGTGCTGGACTCGATGGGGAGGGTTCCTGCCTGCGTGTCGGGGCTGAGGTCCGGGAAGTCCAGCTTGTTGAGCCGGAGAGCGCTTCTCGCCTGGGCGAGCTGCCTCATCATGAACACGATGGGATGGTCGGTCGAGGGTGTTCCTGAACCCGACGGGAGGGGGGAGTTGAGAGCGGAGAGCCTACCGAAGGCTGCGTTCCATGTGGGGAGATTGTGAGGGTTCGCAATTACGGCGAGCAGGCGTGGGAACAGTGGGCAAGGGGTTTAATCCGGACGCAAAGCGGGGTACAGTTGAGATTGTATGTAAAATGAGGGGGGGGGGAAGAGGTTTGCGACATGCATGGTCCTATCCCTTGGTCGTTTTGTTTCTTTTTCCTTTCCTTTTTTTGTAATCATGCGTGATTTTTTTTAAGGTACAAACAGCCTCATGCAGCGCTAGCTATGGAGAGAAAAAAACCTATAAACAATAGCCACGACCCTCTTCACCTCTTCATGGGAAAAATCAAGCACCCCGAATCCATAGGAAAAGTCCCCCCCGCCTAGCACCTAAGATAAAAACCTCAGACACGTAAGGAAACAATACATAGAAACGTAAAGGTAAAGAGACCCAAACCCTTCCGCAGGCTCACCAAAACAAAAGAAAAGACTCTAACGGCCAGAAACGCTGCCTGCGGGGAGAGGATTGTTGATCGGCGACATAGGAAAACTCCAGTTGAGGGCCCACCCAAACCATGATGTACGGTCGGGCAGGGCATTACAGCGATCCAAGGCGTTGGACAATAGCCACGGAGGCCGGGCTATACCACGACTAGGCATAACCGAGGAACGGCCAACGGATCGGAAGGTTAGATGGCGAGCGGAGACACCGGGCAGAGGGGATGCCAGCCAACGAGGAGGAGCAGTAGGGTGGCAGCCAGTGAGTAGCAGTAGGGTGCCAGCCGGGGATGAGCAGTAGGGTGCTAGCCGGGGAGAGAATGGTAGTAGTACGGTGCAATCGGGCAGAACCGGGAGGAGGAGGGAGTAAGGATCACGAGCAGGCTAGGTGCAGCCGACAAGCGGGCCATAGCAAGGGCTTTTGGGACGACGACGAAACTGAGCGGGACCGTGATGTTACTAACGGAGGCTTTCCCCATCAGAGGTACAAGCCCGGCAAGTCGAGGCCTACTTGGACCGAGAGTCCAGCACCGTGACGCCGACCGTGAACGAAGAGAGAAGCTTTCCCACCATGCAAAATGCTAAGCGAGGTGCAAAGCAAGTGCGGGGTAAGGTGGAGAACCGAACTTCATGAGCCGGTGTCAACGATGAACAGGAACAAGAACCCCAAGCAGGGGAGGCAGGCACGTCTCAGGAGAGGAGGGAAGATCGCTTAACGTCAACCCCTAGGCAGCAGCCATCGTGAGGGAAGAGAGGTGGGAGGGGGAAAGTGATGTTGATTTCTCGTAGTGTTGAGATTTCAATCGCTGGAGGTGTTGCTGCAATGGTTCGTGGCCTATCCCTTGGTCGTTTTATTTTTTATTTTTTATTTGTTGTAATCATGCATTATTTGTTTTAGGTACAAAAAGCCTGATACAGCGCTAGCTATGAAGAGAAAAAAACCTATAAGCCCAATAACAACCGCCCGCTTCACCTCATCATAGGAAAAATCAAACCCCCCGAGACCATAGAAGAAACTTCCCCGCCTAGGACCTATGAGTCGCACCTCAGACACGTAGGGAAACAACTCATAGAAACGTACAGGAGAGAGACGCAAACCCTTCAGCAGGCCCCCTGGTAACACTAGGAAAAGAATTAAAGAAATAAGGAGATGTAAGTACTATTCCCAATATGCCTAACGAAAAGGCCACAGGGCTAATGGCCGGGAGGGGCAGGCCGGTTCATGGTCGGGGCTCACCGGAGGATGGCGACGCGTCGGGGTTTAGGAGCGACGAAGGAGGCAGTGCAATACCATGATCAAGCGTAACCTAAGCGAGGTTTGCGACCGTAGTGTAAATCGCAGGAGGGAGAGAAGTAGGTGGGCGAGCAGAGCCACCGGGCAGAGGGGATGCCAGCCAACGATGAAGAGCAGTAGGGTGCCAGCCGCTGAGTAGCAGTAGGGTGCCAGCCGAAGGGGAGCAGGAGGGTGCCAGCCGGGGGGGGAGTGTCAGGAGTAAGGTGCCAGCTTATGGGGCAGTACGGTGCCAGCGGACGGAACCGGGAGGGCGGTAGAGGAAGGATCGCGAGCTGGTTTGCCACAACGGACTAATGGGCCATAGCAAGGGCTTTTGGGGCGACAGCGAAACCGAGTGGGACCGTGATGTTACTAACCGAAGCTTTCCCCATCAGAGGTACAAGCCCAGCAGGACCGAAGCCTACTTTGACCGAGAGTGCGGACGCCATATCGCCGACCGGGAACGAAGCGAGAAGCTTTCCGACACTGCAAGATGTTAAGCGAGGTGCAAAGCAAGTGCGGGGTAAGGGGGCGAACGGAACTTCATGAGCGGGTGTCAACGATGAACGGGAACAAGAACCCCAAGGAGGGGAGGCATGCGTGCCTCAGGAGAGGAGGCTAGATGGCTTAACGTCAACTCCTAGGCAGTAGCCATCGTGGGAGAAGAGAGGTGGGTGGGGGAAAGTGACGATGATTTCCCGTGGTGTTGAGATTTCAATCGCCGGAGGTGGAGGAGAGATGGTTCGTGGACCTATCCCTTGGTCGTTTCTTCTTTTTTTTTTCTTTTTTTATGTAATCCTGAGTTATTTGTTTCTATGTACAAAAAGCCTTATGCAGCGCTAGCTATGAAGAGAAAAAAACCTATAAATGCAAACCCACCGCCCGCTTCACCTCTTCATGGGAAAAATCAAACACCCCGAGTCCATAGGAAAGGTCTCCCCCGCCTAGCACCTAAGAGAATATACCCCAGACACCTACGGAAACAATATATACAAACGTACAGGTAGAGAGACCCAAACCCTTCATCAGGCTCCCCAAAACAAAAGAAACGACGGGTGTTCTAAGGCCCTTTCGGGGCCCAAGGGAGAGGATAGATGATCGCCCACACGGGAAAACACCGAAACTGTGTGCCCACAAGGACCACTCGCGCGGTCGCGCATGTCATTACATCGTTCCAGGGCGTTGGTCCATAGCCACGGAGGCAGTGCTATACCACGACTAGGCGTAACCGAGGAAGGGTCGAACGATCGGAGGGGGAGGAGGGCGAGCGGAGCCACCGAGCAAAGGGGATGCCAGCCAGGAAGGTGAGCAGTAGGGTGCCAGCCGGTGAGTAGAAGTAGGGTGCCAGCCGGTAGGGAGCAGTAGGGTGCCAGCCGAGGAGGAGCATTAGGAGTAAGGTGCCAGCTTATGGGGCAGTACGGTGCCAGCGGACGGAACCGGGAAGGGGGTAGAGGAAGGATCGCGAGGGGGCTAGCCACAACCGACTAACGGGCCATAGCACGGGCTTTTGGGAGGATAGCGAAACCGAGCAGGACCGTGATGTTACTAACTGAATCTTTCCCCATCAGAGGTGCAAGCACAGCAGAACCGAAGCCTTACTTCGACCGAGAGTCCAGACGCCATATCGCCGACCGTGAACGAAGCGACAAGCTTTCCGACCGTGCAAAATGCACAGCGAGGTGCAAAGCAAGTGCGGGGTAAGGGGGAGAACAGAACTTCATCAGCGGGTGTCAACGATGAACGGGAACAAGAACTCCAAGGAGGGGAGGCAGGCATGCCTCAGGAGAGGAGGCTAGATGGCTTAACCTCAACCCCTAGGCAGTAGCCATCGTGGGAGAAGAGAGGTGGGTGGGGGAAAGTGACTATGATTTCCCGTGGTGTTGAGATTTCAATCGCTAGAGGTGGAGGAGAGATCGTTCGTGGTGGAGGAGAGATGGTTTGTGCCTATCCCTTGGTCGTTCTTTTTTTTTCTTTTTTTTTTTTTTTGTAATAATGCGTGATTTGTTTTAAGCTACAAAAAGCCTCATGCAGCGCTAGCTATGGAGAGAAAAAAACCTATAAACAATAGCCACGACCCGCTTCACCTCTTCATTGGAAAAATCACACACCCTGAAACCATAGGAAAAGTCCCCCTCGCCTAGCACCTAAGACAAAAACCTCAGACACGTAAGGAAACAATACATAGAAACGTACAGGTAGAGAGACCCAAACCCTTCCGCAGGCTTACCAAAACAAAACAAAGGACTCTAACGGCTAGCAACGCTGCCCGCGGGGAGAGGATTGTTGATCGGCAACAGAGGAAAACTCCAGTAGAGGGCTCACCGAAACCATGTTGTACGGTCAGACAAGTCATTACATCGATCCAAGGCGTTGGACAAGGCCCCGGAGGCAGTGCTATACCACAACTAGGCGTAACCGAAGAGGGGCCAACCGATCGGAAGGGTAGCTGGCGAGTGGAGCCACCGGGCAGCGGGGATGCCAGCCAACGACGATTAGCAGTAGGGTGCCAGCCGGTGATTAGCAGTAGGGCGCCAGCTGGTGATTAGCAGTAGGGTGCCAGCCAGTGATGAGCAGTAGGGTGGCAGCCAGGGAGAGGATGGTAGCTGTACGGTGCAAGCGGACAGAACCGGGAGGAGGAGAGAGGAAGGATCGTGAACCAGCTAGGCGCAGCCGACAAACAGGCCAACGCAAGGGCTTTTGGGACGACGACGAAACTGAGCAAGACTGTGCTGTTACTAACTGAGGCTTTCCCCATCAGAGGTCCAAGCCCAGCAAGTCGAGGCCTACTTCGACCGAGAGTCCGGCACCTTGACGCCCACCGTGAACGAAGCGAGAAGCTTTCCACCCGTGCAAAATGCTAAGCGAGGTGCAAAGCAAGTGCGGGGTAAGGGGGAGAACCGAACTTCATGAGCGGGTGTCAACGAAGGACGAGAACGAGAACCCCAAGGAGGGGAGGCCGTGCGGCCACAGGGGAGGAGGGGAGATGGCTTAACGTCAACTCCTAGGCAGTAGCCATTGTGGGCAAAGAGAGCTGGGTGCGGGAAAGTCGCGATGATTTCTCGTCGTGTTGAGATTTCAATCGCCGGAGGTGTTGTTGCGCTCGTTCGTGTCCTATCCCTTGGTCTTTTCTTTTCTTTTCTTTTCTTCTTTTTTTTTGTAATCATGCGTTCATTGTTTCTAAGGTACAAAAAGCCTCATGCAGCGCTGGCTATGGAGAGAACAAAACCTATAAATCAAAAACACATAACAAAGGAAAGTCAGGGCACCAGTTTAAATATCCACAATAGCAAAGGTTTCTCCTCCGCCAGGCCTCTGGCCACTTAGAAAGGAAAGATACAAACTAACTAAGGTTCGACTCAAGTAGGGAAAGCACACCTAAGGTTGTAGGAAAGAATTACCAACAAACCTAAACCTCAGCCAAGGAAAAAACACAAAACGCCTGGGCGGGGTTCTGCTAATGGTGAGAGGGGCAGTGGGCGCGAGGAGGGGGGAGTATTTGGCTGAAAGATCGTAGGGGGGAATCCGGTGGAGGAGACGCTGATGAAGGGGGCCAGCCTGTTTAGAATTGGGAGGGAGGACCAGAGGGCAGAGTCCTGACCAACGCTCGAGACACCGTGGAGCACGCGTGAGCCAGCGCCCTGTGTGGAGGGGCAAGTGAGGATAGCGTGTTTGAACGTCTCAGGCTCAAGACCACAGCGGGGGCAGGAGGTGTCGGCACCGGGGGACCTCCATGTCGGGTGGGCGGCCAGGGAACTCTTCCCGGCCCTCATCTGGTGGATTCTTCCTGCTATGAACTTGCTCAAGCCCATAAAGGGCCGCGGGTTCAGGGCGGAGAGGTGGTGGTAGTATCCTGGTGTCGGGAGGAGGCTTGGCCACTCTGCAAGTAGGGCCTCCCTGACCCTTTTCTTCAGGGCGGAGTAGGTGTTGTCCATCAGGGACCGGGGAAGGGCCGAGGGGGCTGAAGTGACGAGGTGTGAATTGATCATAGGCATCCTAGACAGCCTGTGCGTAAAGGGGATAGTTTTGTGAGCCACCGCATCCCTCGGCAGATGGTTCCTCAGGGGGGGGACAGGTCACGGGGTTTTCCAATGGAGGGGGTGATACACAGACGAGAGCCCCCTTGTTAGTGCCCTTGCGGAGTGATGTGCCCGGTGGGCAGAGAGGGAGGGAAAGGATGTGTGGAGGCGTGCTGTTGCTGGGTTTAGCTCCAGCGGGGAGCAAACAACCCGAAGCGCCGCCAGTCTTTGTCGTTGGGAGAGCAGGAGAGCGACTGGGGGGAGGCAAGATTCTACCGCAAGGATCCCAGTAGGGGTGTCTGAGAAGCAGTTCGTAGTCCATCTCTGGACTTTGTGCCAGAAGGTGTTCAGGCGCGCCATGGTGCCTGCGCTGGGTGTCAAGAGGTCTGACCCGTATAGTAAGATGGGGGCGACCAAGGACATTGCTAGCCGGTGGCATAGGTATGGAGCTAGGCCCGCCCCGGGGGGGCTAAGGCGTCTGATGAGGGCAAAGGCACCCTGGGCAAGGGCCAGCCTGCGTGAGAAGTGGGCGGAGGAGTCGAGAGTAGGAGTGAACTAGTACGGGAGCCACCTCAGCGAGTCTCGGGGCCGGAACAGCTTGTGAGGCGCACGGACTCCCCGTAAGGATTTACAGGGCAAAGTTACCCTACCTTGGCGTATACGAGCTTCGAAGGAAAAAGATAACACCCCCCTCCAGCCCCGGCGTTGGGACGGCGCCTCATCACTGGCCGCCTGGGTAGTTGCGTCCCAACACCAAAGACCACTATCAATGGAACACATCCTATAACACCGTATAGGTCGCGGCCGTCCGTCCGACCGTGTCCTGTTCGCAGGATATATGAGGGGAAACCTCCGGGCACCTCATGCAAGTGGAAGCAGGTAAGTCGGACGACGGCGCATAAGGTTACAGGCGCTTGAAGACAACCAGTCGGAAGAGTGGGTCGAAAGTAACGGGACGTTTCGCACGAAAGTTAGTCCCCTCGTACCTACTAAGTCGTGTAGAGTATGAAGGAGGTAACTATGCCCAGTAAGTGGATCGGGTGCATCCACAAAGGACAAGTTGGTAAAAGATGGAGTCCGAGGGAAAAAGCCTATAGGTACGATCCTGAGGACAAGTCGTGTAATGCCGGAAGACCAGAATACAACATGCAGTTGCAAGTTGAATTCTCGACAGAACCAACCAAAGAAGATTGGCCATCTTCTGTCCAGCGAGTTAGGCTACCCTCGACGAGCACGAGGGCAAGATAATTCGTAGCCATTGTTGTCAACGGATAAACGGATGAGCTGACACCTGACGTGGTCTCCACACCATCAGGAATAATGGAAGCGCAGACCGATAAGTTGACCATGGGAGCAAAAGGTGTGGTAGAGAATTTTCAGGGTCTACAAGTGTTCGCACTGAGGTGAAGTTCGCTGAGTTGCGGGCAAGGTACTTAGTTAGTATAGAGTTAGCATGTATACCGCGATTGCTCAGACGCGGAATATAAATATCGAAGCATCTTCACTGCTATTAAGACACAGCAAGCACGGAGAAGAGATCTTATCAATATAATAAGTCATCTACACTTTTATATCGTTGCCAATACTTCGACGATCTATACTGAAGTGAATCATTATATCTACCCTGCATTACTCGTGTCTTCTTAACGAGTTCTCCGATATAATTACAATCAAGGTCCTAGCTGTCGGAATACCTCACGCCGAAGCTACCACCTAACACCTACTCATCAACTTCTAAGTATGATATGAATGACCCCCCAGATTCAAGCCTTCTGCTAATTGCTTTCATCATACTATCAGAAAAAGGAAATTATAGCAACGAGAGCTGGGTGTTTGAGTTCGGAGCGAAGATGGGAGGGGCGTACTCTCCAGGTTCATTTTGTGACTACAATTGTACACTTGATACATAAACAGGGAAGATATAACATCTTAGAACAAATACAACGTCTAGTACAACATTTTCAAACCATTTCTACATGGAAGGGATTGTACATTGCGTGTTATGGTAGACTGGGGGTTGCAGTCTTACACGACTTTAACCATCGTACAATTCAAGTGTATGTATATACCCATGCCCAATCAACCTTAACTGTTGTTTACTTATCTAGACATTATGAATCAATATATGCTTAAACTCCAGGGGACTCCCGGAAAGATATGACGAGGGGGCTTGAAAGGTACTCCTCATGAAATAACCAATTTTTATTTCGTTGGTATAAAATAACTCTTTACACACCTCTCCTCCAAGACACTTCTTCCTCTTAGCAAGCCCTAATATCCGACTCAGCTATCAGGGAAGGTATAGGGTCCATACACATACGCACAAATACACATACACACAAATACACATAAGCACAAATACACATACGCACAAATACACATACGCACAAATACACATACGCACAAATACACATACGCACAAATACACATACGCCCAAGGAAGCAGACTCCAGTCACCTACACACCAAAGATCATTTTG
>Ga0307513_10002407_pt1 | contig 25904 bp, 27 predicted proteins | sample 15_EM_MG_FD_202174 | JGI IMG/M metagenome (GOLD analysis project Ga0307513, IMG submission 202174) | Populus trichocarpa ectomycorrhiza microbial communities from riparian zone in the Pacific Northwest, United States - 15_EM | ecosystem: Host-associated > Plants > Roots > Unclassified | place...
AGGTGAGGCTTGGTCATGTCTTTGTGCCTTGGAGGATGTGCTGATTCTCTATGCACTGAACCCTTCACGACTGTCTCGAGCGCCCACATAATCCTGTCCTCACTGTGGTGACCAACAACTATTGAAGATAGCTTGCTAATAGTGTTGCCAATCTTGGGTGAGATGACCTCAGCCCATGAAACAACTGCAATTGGTCGTTCTCTCGGCGAGAGAGCCGCACTGGCACTTCTCTCTGCACTGCGCCTTCGGCTTGTTCTGCCCACTGGCGTTACTGTCACAACCGTTTCCTATGGCCCTGCCACGTGTGAGCGCCAAAAAATTCTTGTGTAACCTGCGTCAGCCCTCCGGTCTCTAGCGCCCCTCGAAGAGAGTTTGCCGACTACACGGTTTGAGGCTACCTATCTTGGCACATACTCCTAATGAACCGCGACTCATTTCCAGACCTACTTGGCCGGTCCGTTGGCTTCACTGTTCATCCAAGCGGCGAAATTCACATTAGGGACAAACAACACCTCGGTTTTCTGCCCTGGCATGTGGTTGATATCTTAATGGAAGGTCCAGGTTGTGTCGACCAGGCAGGACGACATTGAGGTAGGGTACCTTCTCCAGAAGATTGGTCGCTGAGAGTGCTTTACTCTTCTTATACTTAATACTTCTCTTCTAGGTCCCAAATATCCTCAGTGGTGACCTCATGATCGTGATGGCTCATACAACGGCATTATTGTAGAATGCTGCTGACTCAAATAACGCGAAGTTTAACCATTCGTCGAGTACTGTGAGTTTGTGTGATACTCAGCCATCATGACCACCTGAACCATCAGGGAGTGTGGGGCTCAAATTTCTGCATCAGGCTCGCACCTAGACCTCTGTAAACCTACCTGACGTGTGGGGGAGTGTTGAAATGAAAAGGATGTTCGTCGCTGCAGTAGTTTCCATGTTGGAAAAGTGTCGAAAGGTGCTGGCAGTACACAATGGGATAGCTAAGGATACAGGTGAACCCAATAATATGCAATAACTGGACGCGATGTACGAGAGCAAGACGGTGGATGCAGAAACCAAGCATCTTCTAACGACGTCTGGTGATCGGGTCTCTTGCGTAAGGGTAGAACCAGCCTCGCCTCATGAGCTCCTGCCATGACTGACTCTCTTTCCAACTACTACCAGCGAGAGACCACCCACTCCACTGTAGTTCTATGTGTGTCAGCTTTGGCAGCTTCGAGGAGACTGCGCGGACATCCTCCAAAGTCCCGAACCGTCGATGGGAGGGTAACACGAGAGATAGGGTAGACAATTCGGAGAGAGTTGATAGAGTGAGCCCCACTTGAGTTGCGTAACGCTAGAGCAAATAGAACGTGGTTGAGCGCGCATGTCAAACTCCTTGAAACAAACGATGCTTACTTCGAATTCCTGGTCTTCAAATTTCTTGACAGTGCGGATTTCGACACCAAGAGTCTGTAAACAAGGCAATTTGCAGGCCAGCAAACTTAGGACATCAACGGCGTCTGCCATTGAGAAGACGTGCACAATGATTTGTAACTGACGCAAAGGCCCTGCAGATTGGCCAAGTGCAGGTATCACTTCCCGCGCAGTGCACTCGTCCATCGGCGAGGCGATTCGCGCCGTCCGGATCGCGCGCGCGCCTCCTTCGCAGGCGAACTTCGCGGACCACGGATCTACTACATTCAGCGCTTCGAGGTCCAACGAGAGTGGTAGTTGAGAATGGAGGAGATCGTGTTCCGGTGGTGCTCCTAGGTCAATGTCCAAGGACTGCAAGTGCCTCATGGCACGAAGAGCGGAAGCGAGAAGGTGTATATCCTCGACTTCTATCCAGGGTAAACCGCGAACACCGAAATGCCGGACTGCCCCGGCCGCAGATGCTCGGTTCGCAATTGTTTCGAGACAGCGCTGCTGGTCTACGTGAGGGAAAAAGTCAATGGAATGGACTGTGAAATACAGTTGACGCTCTGCTATTGCGTGGAAGAGCTTGCAGGCTCGCATGGCGATTGGGAGAACGGACAGTGGAAGGAATGAGAAGATGAGATCCACAAGTTCAGAGGGTATCCCTGGCGGAGGAGAGGAGGATGGCATTGCGTGATTAGGTTGGACGAGTGTCTGCTGACATTTTTTATTGGACTTTGAAACGCGCGTTGTCCGCGGGGGCGCTTGTCTAAGCGGGTTGGTTGGCGATACAGGTCCAGTCGGGAGTTGAGCGACGGGTTCCGTGTAGCATCCGACACTGAAGAATAAACGGGACATAGCGCTCCTGTCAGAGAGCCAGATACCACGACGGGATGGAACAGGGACTGACCATTGAGCCTGGGTCAAGGGAAAAATGCAAGGGCGACAGGTGGTTTCGTCATGGCATGATGGTCGTGGTATATCAAGCGGCACGCAAACATAGTCCGAGAGCTTGGAAGTACGTTGCTTAGGACTATGCATGATGAAGGTTGCAAAGCGGCATGCGGAGGGGTGATGTGAGGAGACTGATGACATGTAAAAAGCGAGCCTCTAAGTAGTCGGCCCAAGCGCCCGGACGTGAACCGAGCGTCTATTGATTCTTCGGCGGTGTCAATAAAGGCACAGCAACCCTCATAGCGGTTGTCGCGGGTTCGCCATTCCAGGACCATGCAGCTCCCGGACAAGGCCTCCACCCGGGATCATTTGGATCGCTTCTAGTCTCCCATCGGCTTGGCCTGCATGGAATGGGTTTTATGTCTCGCAAGGCTTCCGGGCCGAGTGTTACCGCAACCATGTGTTCATAAACGAGCCGACTGGGCGCTATATCCATAGTGCGTGAGTGTTATTGAAACGCTGCGGGAGGTGGCGGTCGAGCGAGCCTCATGCTGAGCACATGCAAGCTGGAGGAGATTCGGAACGTGGCAATGAATAGGAGAGTATGTCCACAGGGAAGTCGATAATCGAGAGGAGCCGTACGGGGACGTATTCAAGAGGAAGCGCTCAGTATGGGAACGATCGTGATTGGATCCTAGAGATATTTCAACGGTGCTCCCACTGTCCTGTCATATCAAATACGCCTAGGAACACGTGAAGGAGCTCGTTGAAAGAGGGCTCTTGCCAATAAGATAAGCTACGCATTCTCTGTGGCGGTCTACGCCAGAGTAATGTACCGGTTCCAGACTTTCCCATTGCATCATAGGCGTTCCAGGTTGCCGCACGAGCCGAGAAACGCGAGCAACGCGTCCCGCGTGGTTATGATGCGTATTACCCGCTGCCGGGCATATCTCAAGGAGAGCGCCGGTTGCCGTGAGGGTCGCAACGGCTGGGGTATACGATGTTGGTTTCCTGTCTGCCGAGGTTGCGCAGTCCAAGTGAGTAAGTACAGACAGGCCAGAAGGTGGCTCCGTGGCGCTCGGTGTTTGGTTGTATGTTTGGCCAAGGGCCAGTCCTGGGTATCCAGCCTCAATAGAAAAGAACTTCGACTTGGCTGGAACGTACTCGCTCCGGCGTCGGGCAAAGCGTACTTAGTAACTTCATAGCCATCCACTAGTTCGTTATCACCGCGCATCCTTACCTGTTTTTCTGCTTCAAATTCAGGTGCTGACCCATGGTGCGAATCTACCTTACGTGGCTTCTACAGCCGCCGCTTACCGTTGCATAGAGTACAAAAGTCGGTCGTAAAAAGACGAAGAAGAATACTGTAGCAAAAGAGGCTACTAATGGCGCTGAACCGACCTCTCCATCACTAGTGTCTGCTCCAGCAAAAGCGCCCGTGTCCGTTGCGGCGTCCCAAACTGGTATACCTCAAGAACAAGCTTTTCCAAATAGTATTGGACCTGAGAATGGTGATTTGGAGACACTCCGACGGTTAAAGGAACAAATCCTATTCGGCCAGCACCCCTTTTTCAAAGCTACACCTCATGTAGCCCATCTGCAAGCTCTTCGTGTGACTGGTCAGACCTACTCTCACAATGGTGCTCAAGCTTATCGAGCCGCAAGTGTGCCGGACCAAGACATTGAAAATGTTCCTCCACATTCACCGTATGCACCATATGGACAGCACGAGCCTTCTTTCCCAATTGAAAGAGATAATGATATACATGCTATTGGCCATTCTCCACCGCAAGAAGTGGTCGCTAATGATGACGCGCCGCACACTCCGGAGACTCGAGATGAACAAATGGCTGACCCTTCTGACAGTGTACCGACTGGGCCTGTCCTCGGAGACTCGTCTGCGGCTGATCTTAAGCCCCAAAGTGGTCCCGATCGTTTTCCGGAAAGAGGTCGCTATTATGATGGTCGCAGATCCCCCCGGGCTGACCATGGGGCAGGAAGAGACAATTGGGAGCATAGACAGAACAAGCCTGCATACTCTGATGGGCGTTATCGCGATCATGGTGGCGTTAATCGTTCCGTTTCGTCCGGTGGTGCTCGCCGTCCATATCAAGATCGTTTCGGTGGCCCTCCGCCTAATGATCGAGACCCTTATCCAGATCCCAGAGCGTACGATTATAATCGCGACAAAAAAAGAGAGCCTCTCACTCATTATACCGACAACCGTCGACCCGGTGAATACCACAACCCAAAGCGTCCTTATGATAACGGTCGTCCTGGCTATTTCCCACCACCTCCGCCCCGTCCAGAGCTCCCAGCAGACGATGACCGGCGCAGTGACCTCTATCGTCGCGATGAACCCCGGCCAGCCCCAGCCTCGGCGGATGTCAAACCGCTAGGGTCAGCGCCTACAGACTCTGTCACGGTCATCTCAGCATCTATTCAAGAGAAGTCACAAGGTACTGAGCCGTCCGCCACAGCAGATGATGTGAACAGTGACTCGGCAGCTCCCAATCCAAACCCAGAGGCGCCTCCCGTGCGGTCCGCTTCTGTAGATGTTGTTCGGCCACCATTCAGAGGTTCTCCGCCCGGTAGACCGGATACTCGCAATACGGGTCGATTTGGGGGTCCCGACATGCGAGGTCCGCCAAACCGCAATGCCATGCGAGGCAGTGTCGCAGGGTCCCGGATTGATCGTGATTATCGGCCTCATGATGATATGCGTCCCCCGTATCTTCCTCTGCGGGACTATCCAGAACCCCCCCCAAGGTTAGAACCGGAACCCAGATACCCGCCAGCACTTCCAGGGGGACCGCCATATGAACGAATGGCACCTCATGTTCGAGACGACCCACGCCCGCCGTATGACCCTCGAGACCGAGACTATCGAGAACCTTATTCGCGCTCAAGCTATCCACCACAGCCTGATGACCGCCGCTATGCACGGGACCCGGGGTCGCCTCTCCCACCACCGCTTATGGAAGATTCACGTTATCCGCTACCACCAAAAGAATTTGGGAGGCCGCCAGATATAGATAGGAGACGCGATTTGGACCGCGGAGAGAGGGGCTATGACCGTGAACGCGGTTACAACAATCGTGAAAGGGATATGCGGCCACCTTCGCTGGACATCCGAGATAACAGAGGTCCTCCGCCGCCTCCGCCGCCTGGCGCACTCCCTCCCCGGAGCGCCTATGGGCCAGACCGTGACCGTGATGTTGTTGGCCGACCTCCCCTATCAGCAAGAATTTCTCCGCGGGGATCAGACCAGTTTGCCCCGCCTCCACCAACGCCGGAACCCAGGGGTGGCTATGAGAGGCCTGGCTATGGCGGCCCTCCTCCGCCCCCTGGAGGACCTTTCCCACCAAGAGATAACCCTCGTGTTCGACCAAGGAGTTTGAGTCCTGCTCGCCGTGACTATAGACCAGATGATCGTCCACCTATGAAGAGGCCTCGGCCGGATGAGCCGTACACTAGCCGACCGCCTCCACCCCCAGCTGCAGGTACGTTCCTTCTATCACCCTCCAATAAAGTCGAGGTTTGCTTAGACTCTCCCCCCTTAGGATATCCGCCGCCGCCGCCACCTGTTTCGTATCCTCCACCTCCGCCACGACCCCATGATCCCTCTTACCCTCCGGATCGACGCCCAGCGCCTCCCCCAGGTGGACTTCCAAATGAGTACTACAACCGCGGACCGCCTCGTTACTGAAGAGGATCGGCTGGCTGAACTGATCGCAGTGATTTCATTATCTGCTGACATCTACTCTCCACGTTCCCAAATTGTAGGACCCCATGCTCACTCTGAGCTCGGTTCTCAGAAAATTAATATATTTTAAGCATGAAACCTGTCCTCTAAAACATTGCGCGTATTGACTAAGTTTACACCGAATTGGTCATTGAAAAATCATGGGAGGACCAGTGTCCCTGGATGCGCAGAATGCGACCTGTGTAGAGATGACGTGAGAGTGACCAGACACCGAGGTGTGAACCTTCAGCGGTAATGAATAGCTCAATGAACATCAAACACAATCCATCCAACGGCGGCGTCAAGGTGTCTGACTAGGCGTTACGGTCGCATCGGCCTCATTGATCAATATATTAGGCGTGTTGGGCAATAGCGGTGATGAAAGGTCACCACTAGGAGCAGTTGAGGCGCGCGGCGGAAGTCCTCGTGCAGTTGAAACAGGCGAACTTGGCGGAGTAGGCTCGCTTCGCTTCTGCTTGCTCGGCGAGTATTGAGAGGTTGTGAACGCCTCAATGCTAACCTTCTTGTTGGGCGGCTGTGGAGTTTGCCCGGCGCTTATACTCCGAGATAGACCTTCCGGTGAGCCGGAGGGCGTCGTGGCGGTCAGCAATTGAGACATAGTTGGTTCTTCTTCCGCAACCGACGGAGTCGCACCTTGAGGGAAGGAAAACCGATGGTCGGCGATAGCGGACGACGCAAGGCTAGCGCCTGACATGACACGGTTGCGGGGGTGGACACCGCTCTTCTCTTGATCATCTGTGCTACGCACTCCACCGTTGACAGAGGAGTTGCTCCTGCCTCGCGTGCTATAAATGGTCGCTCGCCGTCGGGCGCGTACGATCGTCCCTACGGTCCCGAAGGTTCCACGCAGAGCATCGATCCCTGCACACGGGTCAGCACATGGCAAAGGCGTGATCGGACGTTACTTGCCTGGCGCCTCGATCGCTTTCTCGGAGTCCTCATCGTCTGGGTTAGCTATTTCGTGCCGGTTAGCTTCCAAGAGCAGATTGGTATGACTGTCGATTTTAAGCTTCTTTGGGTTGATCTTCGAAAGTTGAAGCAGGACAATGCCTAGGACCGCTAGTCAGTGAAGAGGATAGACTCCGAGGGCCGACACGAACCAGCACATATCGTGAGGAATCCAAAGACTAGTGTGATAATCTATCGAGTTATTAGCTAAGCCCCCCTCTACTGCGAAGAGGCCCGCACCTGTGACGCGCTGGCTTTGAACCCTTGGTATAGAATAGAACTAGTCGCAAGCACACAAGTAGTACTAAGACGCTTAGTACGATGTCGCAAGACAGGATCCTACATACTCACAATATAACATAATAGGTAGGCGTTACCATTGCGGTGTTGAACAATGCGAGTGCCTTGTTCAAATAGAATACCTCGGCAAGTAGCGTGCAAACCACGAAAGCAAGAAGGAAGAAGATGAACCAGTTCTTGAATTGGTTGTCCCCGCGGATTCTACTGGGGTGGAAGTCATAGTCTTGAAAGTAACTGGACGCTTACGAGGTCACAATCGCCGTGCCCAGACCTTGGGTACAAGATACCGACAACCCGCCAAAGAGTGAACAGATTAGGATGTACCAAATCATGGTCTTGTCTCCATGCTTTGGCGCGACGAACAGGATAATAATAAAAGCTCAGGAGGTGTCAGAAGGCCAGTAGAAATACATTTGCGCGTCGACAGTGCTCACCCGTAGTAAGGCAGAGACTTCCCCATACAAGGAACCACGGGGCAAGAAACAGGACCTTGAAGTCTGCTATCGTTGCGACAGCTTGTTCCCGGGGGCCATTCAAGGCAATGATTGTAGACCCAAACTAAAGCAAAATGACAAAGGTACGTCAGCGACAACCGGTGGATATTATCAGCAGAGACGTACGATACACTCTGCGCATGCAAGCCATCCCAAAGTAGTGAGCTTTTCATCCAGGAACCAGCTCGACATGATAGCACAGACAACAACTGATAAGGAGCCTAAGGGGGTCTGCGCGTGCGCAGAGGAAGTCACCACATGATGGAAGCACCCCGCTTTGCCAAGAGAAACTCACGACCACGATGGCCTCGACGAAAGCGTAGGCACCAAAGTTCATGACTTCCCCTAAAATCATCATAATCTAAAGGATGTTTGATTCCGCTTGTCTCCGGGATGTTAACGGCCCACCATCCCGGTCCACCACAGAGGCTGAACGCTGGAGATTAGACCGAGGCATTCGCCGTGCATCAAGTGTGGCACATACGCTCTTAAGGTATGCAACACCTTCTCCGACCTCATTCTCTGCGGTTGAGAGTAAGAGCGAACCGTGTGCCAAGACCCTGCAACTTACGGTGCTTGGCTTGCGACCATAAAAGTCCCTGACCAGAGGGATGAGCAAAGTTAATCCGAAATACGCAATTGCTATTGTACCTTTTTCTTGACGACGAAACTGGACCCAATTAGGAGGCCAGAACCCACGGCCAAGGCGATCCCGGCGCTGCGGAGTCGTTGAGTGCTCTGGTGTTGTCCGAATCCCTCTTGATACTGACGGACGGTACTGTGATGGCAAAGATTCGCCGCTGACACTGTGGGCCATCGCTCGGACGGAGGCCAAAGGAGATAGGTAATGGGGCTCCAGGCGTCCCACGAAACCCAAACACAAACGGATGTCATTTCGCCTCTTTCGTCACCTCAGTCGTCTCAGAGTAAACCAAGGACTACAAATCACTAAACCATTCGCGACCTCACTACGAGTTACGATGCCCAGAACCACCGAGACCGCTAATTATATGGTAATCCTGAGTTCCAGCTCCTGATCGAATGTCGTCGTTGACATCTCCTTCGATCGCTGTACGTTACCTCGAAATACGCTGTTGCAATAGTTCAACCACACCATGATCCGTGTCAAGGACCCAAAAGTGAGCCTCCCTTTCTACCAGGACGTCCTCGGAATGGATCTCATCTACAGTGAGCGGACCTCTCTTAAGCCTTCTATAATCCTCCATCATGCTTTACTACGGTCGATTGCGTTACTATTGACTCTCGGTCCAGCCATGCCCAACGATACCGCCGGCTTCACATTGTACTTTCTGGGATACGACCATTCCAACGGAGAGAACAATGCAGAAGTAAAGCAGAAAACCAAGGCTAATCGTGAAGGCATGTCATGTGCATTCTACCCTCACAATGGGATAGTCGTGACTTGCTGCGGCAGGTGTTCTGGAACTAACGCATAACCACGGCACGGAAAGCGATCCAGACTTCAAGGGATATGCATCCGGAAACAGTGAACCAGGACGCGGCTTCGGTCATATCGCAATCTCTGTTCCCAATATCGAAGAAGCCTGCGAGCGGTTCGAGAGATTAGGTGTCAAATGGCAGAAGAGACTCACTGATGGCCGCATGAGGAGTATTGCATTTATACTCGATCCTGATGGGTACTGGGTCGAAATTATTTCGAACACTCTTTGAAGGTCAGAATAGAGGTATCTCAGCGCGGGTTTGGGAAACCTTGGAGTGTACGAGACAAGTGGTTTCGAGGAGATATGGAATAAAAGTCACATATTGAAAGAATCAATCGCAGGTCGAATTTTCAGCGGTTGGTTGCTTGTGAAATCCCTCAACGGGATCTGCGCCTACAGCGTGAATTTACGTTCTGGCATTTAGAAGTCCTGAGCAACATGATGAGTTGGCGTTGTCGAAAAGGTAAAAGTCTGACGAAACTTGAACACCGACCACGATGTCCGCTCTCCGACTCCTCGCCTCAGCCAGCAGGCAACCAGCAGTTTTACGTACTTTCCAACAACGCCGTGGATACGCAGTCGCTGCCAACACCATTAAACTCTCTCTCGTCCTCCCCCACCAAGTTCGTCACGTACTCCTGCCCCAAACAAACCCTCCCAACTAACGGATTATACCCTAGTCTTTGTACACCTCTGCAGATGTTTCACAAGTGAATCTTCCAGCGGCAACTGGCGACATGGGTGTCTTGGCCAACCACGAACCGACATTGGAAGCACTGCGACCGGGCGTCGTGGGAGTCATTGAGTCCACCGGGACCTCGAAGAAGTGGTTCAGTATGTAGATACACGTCAGGAAATAGCGTTACGGTGCTCATACATCGTTGAATTTAGTTAGCGGCGGTTTCGCGACCGTTCACCCTGGCAATTCCTTGACCATCAACGCTGTTGAAGGTGCTCCTCTAGAAGACTTCTCGATTGAGGTGTGTCAATTTCTCTGAGTGTATTAAAAGGTGATGTTAATCCACCGACTTTACAGGCCGTTCGTGCAAACCTCGCTGAAGCCACTAGAGTTGTCAACGGCACTGGTTCGGACAAGGATAAGATGGAAGCACGGATAGAAGCTCAGGTTTACGAGGCGCTGCAGGTCGCTCTCAAGTAATTTAGATCTGCCTTGGCCGTTTACTCCTCGCTAAAATCAAAGCTACGTTGCGAATGGCGTACGAGACAGACAGACAAGGAAGGGAACAGATAGCTAGAGCTCGTCGTTCTCGACCAGCTTTCCGACGATGACATACTTGAATGTGAAGTGCGAGATCCAACCTGAGGTCATTAGTTGAAATGAATCAACTGTGATACGTGATACGCACCGTTCATGTTGTCTCTGTAAGGTTAGATCAGATATGCATCTAAAGGAATGGCTGGAGACCTTACATTTCACTCGCATCGAGGTCCTCCAATTTGTCAATTGGTTTGTCCACGTCCGTGAGCATCTCTGCACAAACATATCAATACTATACCCCTGTGATATCTAGAATAGTCTCACCAATGTCGAACGATTGCTTGGCCATGCCCCGTGAGGCGTCGCGGCCAGCGAAGTTGCCATACATTCCATCTTCAAGTAAAATTATTTCGCGGAAACACCGTAGAAGGATCATGGGTACCTGGTCCATAGAAACTCCGACCAGCCGTAACGTCGAATACTTTCCGGTCAATGGCGAGAAGTATCTTGCTACCATCCTTGCCATTGAAGGGCTCCAGCGTCTTGGGGGTGTAAGTTTTGAATACAGACACATCTGGGTGGCTTGCTGGCATCCAATTGTATCCCTTTGAGTGCTCTGATGGCAGCGTCTTGGGCAGGGAGGCAGACGGGACGATCAGTTGACCGGCATAGTAAGCAACGGCAAGCAATAAAGCAGTGTTCAACGGCGTCTCTAACGGGTTTAGTGACATGCTGGCTGACTTGTGTGCCACCGGCCGAATGGGTAGAAGCCAAAACCTAACGGATGCTCGTTAACCTCCTCCGTCATCGCGCGCAGTGCTCACGCACCTCAAACCCACCCGGAAACGACAAAATAGTTCATAAGATATGGGACTGCTTTCCTTGGGCACTCCGCTCGATTGGGACGAGTGCAAGAAGTATGCGGACCACGTTCGGTACCACGGGATCACACAGCTCCTGCACATCTGGGACCGTCTCAAGTCTCGTTCCGGTGATAAGCTCCTCTGGGGTGATGAGGTCCGTCGCGGTCGTGTTCCTCGACGCGTCTTTGCTCCTGATCCACCTGGTGGTTCATTCGCGTACCGCGTAGATCGAGTACATAGTCGTGTCTTTCGACGATCAAAACCGCGACGTAAAGCTCTCTCTGAGGCAGTCCGAAATCTTACAAAAGCTCTCTGCTGTGTGCAAAGAGCTCGACGCCGATTGCCCAGACGGATCGTGAGTACGCTGACCAACATGCTGACCAAGGCGACCATGGAGGCCGACTGACATATGAAATTAATCTCCCACAGTAGGACAATACCTACCTTTCATCCAGAGTACGGTCGGTATATGCTAGAGTCGACCCCTGGCTCCCCATACAATGGATCAGTGCGTGACCTGTTAGGCGTAGAACGCGATATGCGATATAGGTGGCGTGCTAGGCACTAAGTGAATTGCCGTCCGGCATTCTTACTGTCTTTCAGACGCACCTTGGCACGCCGTCATCTGGAAGCGAATGAACTGCCAGTCACATTGACTTCGTTCCCTCGCCTCGGTGTTTTGGGGGTCTTCACAGAACCACACTATGATCCAGGAAAGGCATTAGCCAGTCATAGTCTCTTCCTGCCGGACGAGATAACAAACCCGCATGCCCGATTCCCGTAGGTCGCGGTTTGAACGTCTAATCTCTATTAACCTCGGCGTTTTCTATACACTCTAGAACCCTGACTGCGAATATCCGGCAACGAAGAGGGTCTAAAGTTGCTATCAACCTTCCGATCTTCATCGACAAGAACACCCCGCGCCCATTCATCGATCCGACGATTCCATGGAAACGTAATGCGTTTCCCGAGGATGCAGGTAATTGTAACTCTTATCCCATCCACAAAGGAGTGCTCAGTCTACAGAACAGAGGCGAAGAATGGCGCCGCTTTGGAGGACCACATCTACATGGATGCTATGGGCTTTGGCATGGGGTGTTGCTGTCTTCAGATGACTTTCCAAGCGTGCAGTGTCCAAGAAGCCAGACGTGTTTACGATACGCTTGTACCGGTTGCCCCAATCATGGTCGGTCTGCTCACTGCTACCTCCGACCCAAGGCGCTGACGTGTTGCAGCTCGCCCTGACTGCCGCAAGTCCGTTATGGAGAGGATATATTGCAGACGTGGATTGTCGCTGGAACGTGATCGCAGGGAGTGTAGATGATCGAACGGAGGAAGAGCGTGGTTTGAAGGTATACTGTGGTGATGTCCGGCCTCAAGGACAACTTCTGATGGTGCCACAGCCCCTCAAGGACTCTCGATTCGTCATTCCCAAATCACGATATGGCAGTGTCAATTCGTACATCTCAGAGGATCCAAGAAACCGACCAGAATACAACGATAACCCATTCCCTCATGATAAGGGCGTCTATGAAAGACTGAAGACACATGGTAGCCTTTGTCACATTCAGGCAAGTCACAAGTATACTAACAGAGTTTCAGGGCTTCCGGACCTGCTCGCGAAGCATTTTGCCCATTTATTCATACGCGATCCCCTCGTGGTCTTTTCTGAAACTATAGACCAGGACGATGCTAAGAGCACGGACCACTTCGAGGTGAGAAGACCGGCTTGCAATGAATATCTAGGTACCAATATGCCATCCACAGAATATCCAGTCAACGAACTGGCAAACATTGAGGTTCAAACCACCTCCACCGGGTTCCAACATCGGGTGGAGAGTTGAGTTCCGAAGCATGGAAGTCCAACTCACGGACTTCGAAAACGCTGCCTTTTCGATCTTCATTGTCCTCCTGTCAAGAGCCATTTTGACCTTCGGTTTGAATTTCTACATGCCAATATCCAAGGTAAGCTCCTCTTCTGATATCCTGACCTTTACTGAATCCCTTGTGCAGGTAGATACCAACATGGAACGTGCTCAGAAACGCGATGCGGCACGCCAGGGCACGTTCTATTTCCGAAAATCTATTTTCCCTGAAGGTTTCAAGCGCCCTAATGGATTGCCTACGCCTCCACCTGAGGCTGCTAAGGACGAGGACGTGCTCATTCCAATTCGAATCCACAAAGGCGATTCTGGTTGTTGCTTTACCCATCCCGCATTCTTGATGCCACTCGAAGGAGTTGATCCCATTGAGGCCGAATATGAGGAGATGACTTTGAACGAGGTTATCAATGGAAAGGTGTGTTCACTCTGCACCAATCTGAGATTGAGCTAAGGTCCGTGGAGGGTGACAATTTCCCTGGACTTCTTGGCGTTGTCGAAGACTATGTCCATACCTTAGATGTCGAGCCTATAGAGAAGCACAGACTACGAAAGTACCTGGATTTGGTCAGGCGCCGCGCGAATGGTCGGTCGCTGTTCTCACCACACGCACTCCAGCTTACACTCCCTTTAGGGACTTTGATTACCACTGCTACATGGATGCGCGAGTTCGTTGCGAAGCATCCGGAGTATAAACACGATTCTGTCATCTCATCGGGCATAAATTACGATTTGGTAAAAGCCATCAATGATATGTGAGTGTATATTTTATGCGGAAAACTGCTGATCCTCAATACTATTGCAGAGAGCAAGGAAAGCTGCGTGTTCCGGAACTGCTTCCCGTGGATTATGTCGGCGGCGCCCAGGACACTGGAGGTTATAGTCCGTCTGGATAATGTATCGAGTCATTAATTCGAGTGCATTTGTGTGTTGCGATCTTATCATCGGGTTGAGAGATCGAGTCAGCGATCGCCCTTCGTCCAGTGATTGAAGTTTGGTCAGTGGATGTTCCGTCACTTTCCCCTCTACCGCATTCGCCCCCGCCCTGTACCATACGTAACCACTAAGAGGCTCATCATGGCCACTCCAAGCGCACCCGCGATGCACCTCGACGAGGTCACTGGCGAAATGATCTCCAAGACGTGAGAATACCATTGCGTCTGCTCGTCCCAACGCGTCTGACACGATCTAAAAATTCGTTTCTCTACCTCTACAGCGAACTTAAGAAGAGGAAGGCACAGAGAGAGCGAGAGGCACAGAAGAAGGCAAAGGCCGCTGCTGCTCCGTCCGCCCCCAACGCCGCCAAGGCACACAAGGAGGATGAACTTCCCCCACATGTACGTCCCAACTCTTTTACACACTATTGTCCCCTTTCTGACCGACGTGGCTTTTTCACATAGCTCTACTTTGAGAACCGCTCGAACCAAATTCGTCAACTACGCGAGACGAGGAACCCCGACCCATACCCACACAAGTTTAATGTGACCATATCTCTAGAGAACTTTATCGGAAAGTATGGCGGCGAGGGGACCATTGCGCCTGGGAAAAAGCTCGATGAAGTTGTCAGCGTTGCCGGCCGGGTACATAATGCCCGCGTAGCTGGCAAGAACTTGCGGTTCTATGATCTCCATGGTGAGGGTGTCAAGATTCAAATCATGGCTACCTTACAGTACGTTTCTTTCCTCGTCGAGGTGAGCTCTTGGGGCTGACGAACGGCAAGGGACGCCAAGTCGCCAGAGGCGTATGAAAATATTCACGACCTCCTTCGACGAGGTGATATTGTCGGTGTCACCGGCCGACCTTCCCGCACGCAAAAGGGCGAGCTCTCCATTTCCCCCAGTGAAGTCGTTCTCCTCGCCCCAAATCTCCACCAGCTACCCAAGGAGCACTTTGGTGGTCTTAAAGATGTTGAGACTAGGTATCGCAAGCGTTACCTAGATCTAATTCTCAACGACGACGTACGACAGATTTTCATCACCCGCTCCAAAGTGGTCAACTTTGTACGGCGGTACTTGGACAACCTAGGTTTTCTTGAAGTGAGACACGACGAGGTATCAATGTGTTGGTACTAATAATTTGCTAGGTCGAAACGCCAATGATGAACATGATCGCAGGAGGCGCAACTGCAAGGCCATTCGTAACGCATCACAACGACCTGAACCTCGACCTCTACCTGCGTGTCGCCCCCGAGCTCTACCTCAAGGAGCTCGTAGTAGGCGGTCTGGACCGAGTGTACGAGATTGGCCGTGTCTTCCGCAACGAGTCGATCGACATGACCCACAACCCGGAATTTACATCGTGCGAGTTTTATATGGCCTATGCGGATATGTACGACCTCATGGAGATCACCGAGGAGATGGTTACCAACCTTGTTATCAAGCTCACTGGCAGAGAGACGATCACGTACCACCCTGATGGCAAGGACGGCGAGGCCAAGATATTAAACTTTGAGCGCCCGTGGAAGAGATTTGACATGATCGAGACGCTTGAGGAGCAGCTCAAGGTCAAGTTCCCGCCTGGGAATGAGTTTGAGTCGGAGGCAATGAGAGAGTTTTTGGACGACTTGTGCAAGAAGGTAAGATTGGTTGTGGGTCGACTGCATCATCGCTGACCGTTCTCTCAGCACAACGTCGATTGCAAGCACCCTCGAACCACTGCACGGCTGCTCGACAAGCTTGTCGGCGAGTTTATCGAACCACAATGTATGAGCCCGTCATTTATTGGTACGACCCAGGCCTATTCTACGTGATTGTACCTTGCTTACTTGACTCAGTTGGCCATCCCCAAATCATGTCTCCCCTCGCCAAGCGACACCGCGATCGACCAGGCTTGTGTGAGAGATTCGAAGGTTTCATGTGCGGAAAAGAGTTTTGCAATGCCTATACCGAGTTAAACGATCCGTTCGACCAACGCGACCGATTCGAAGAGCAGGCGAAGCAAAAGGCTGCTGGAGACGATGAGGCACAGGGATTGGACGAGACGTTTATCAATGCGTAAGCCCCACCATTAGCGCGAGAGGTGGGGTAGGGCTTATGTGATCACAGACTCGAGCACGGGCTGCCCCCAACGGGTGGATGGGGACTGGGTATCGACCGGCTGGTGATGTTTTTGACAGACTCGACGAGTGAGTGCAGTGTGGGAAGGGGTCCACTGATTCTGACATTCGCCTAGACATCAAGGAAGTTTTGTTCTTCCCAGCGATGAAGCCTGATGTGACTCAAGCGGCGCTAGTAGTCGTGGCGCCAGGCGAGACGGCGAGGACGAGTCGTTGATTCATTGGGTGTGTGGACGATTCGTTGTTTGGAAACAGGCTGCTGCCTGAGCGCTCGGCGGAACCATCGGAAGTCGACGTGGTATGTCTGGGCTCGCTGCGATATAGTTACATTGGTACCTGTATTGTATAGAGTGGTTTTCAAAAGTGAGTGAGCTAACTTGAGGCGCGGAAGGGGGATTACGAAAAGAAGTGTGTCTCGTCAACCGTCTGGCTTCCATCGGGCGTCAGTCAGTGCGATATCTTATCTAGCGTTGCGCGAAAGGACGTAAGGGGTAGTATTGTGACTGCTGGGGGGTGTCAGATGTGCAATGGGGGAGCAAAGGGGTCTGAGTTACTTTGCGCCCGAGGTCTGAGAGGGTTGGCAGCCGACCATGTCAAGCAAAGACCACGGCCGCGGCAGCAAAGGCAAGAACGCGAGTGGATCAGCATCTCAATCAAAGTCACCGAACAACACCTCTAACGGCGACGACGCTACTACAACCACTCCGACAACGGCAAATCCAGCACCGGCGCGCGGCGGGAAACGCGTAAAGGACGACCATGATGACCACTCCGACAAACACCATGACGACAAGAAGAAATCAAACTCCCGCAAACAAAAACTACAGCCACAGCCAGCGCTGGATCCGGTCAGCGAAGTGGAAAAGGACGAGGACGGCTCTGGGGGGTCGGGTGACGACGAGAGTGGCCCCACTCGCTGCATCTGTGAACTTGATGGTAGGGTGACTGGCCAGGTTGATCGACGCAAGCTGACACACCATGTATGGCTCCCTCAGACAACGACGAGGGCGGGGTCATGGTGATGTGCGACGACTGCCGCGTGTGGCAACACACGCTGTGCATGATGGTCCCGGAGGATGCAATCCCTGAAAATTATTTCTGTGAGCAGTGTCGTCCAGATCTGCACACCGACCTCCTCAGGCGAGTACTCTTGCTTTATTTTCCCGTTTTGGCCGTGGGACCGCCGCTTGCGCCCAGATGCCACTCTAACCTCGTTCCTCCCAACAGACGACTCGGTTCCAAGAAGGTTCGCAGACCTCGCCGTCGCTCTTCGGCAACCCGTATCCTCACACGAGATACCTCGACGTCTCCCGCACCCAATTCCATGCTACAGAAGCCGAAGTCGCCTAAACGACGCCTGACGATGAACAGCCACGCAGCGGCATACGACGAGCTACTTGCTGCACAAGCTTCCAAACAGGAAAGACACGAGGAAGAGGAAGAAGACCCTCTTCCAATCATGTATGTGGGCCCTAAGCCCAGGAAGCGAAAGAGAAGCACGGCCACCAGCGTGCCTGATCATGAAAGGTACGTGCTACTCGTGCATTTTATGTAATTTCTTTCCTTTACTGGTGGCAATGTAGCGCGGGCCCACCAGCAAAGCGACCGCGTTCCAACTCGGTTGCGTCGGAGCAACGAACGGCACCCGTGACAGAACCTCCTGCACCCATCCTGGAGGAGCCTGTAGACCCTCCTCTGGGGCACCATTCGGAGGAGGAGCCTACCCCGGCTCCTGCACCACCCTCGCGTGGAAAGAGAGGCGCTGGCGCGAAGAAGGGCGCAAAGGCAATAAAGGCCCCCACGCCGTTGCCTGAAGCCGAAGCCGAAGGTGAGTCGATTTGTGTCGCCGAGCATATGTCGCTATTCAGTCAATCTTGACCTGACTTATGGGCCTCAGAAACCCTGGTCCGTCCTCCACCAAAAGCCGGCAAACAGCCGAACCAGCACACTCGAAAGGGTGGCGCCCACTCTCCAGTCAAGCGCGGCAATGCTGCTGCGAACACCGCCGACACGAGTAAGCGCAACACTGTCAGCAGCAGTAACAAAGACAGCAACAAAAATACCCGAGCAAGCTCCCCCGCCGGCCTCCTCACGACGTGGCACCTTCCGGAACACCTACAGCACCTGAAAGACATACTCCCTTCGGATATTCCTAAACCGCTTGACGTCCGCACTGGGCCCGGTGCAGAGACGACACAAGAGCGTGGCGTCAAGGTCAAGTGGCCGACGAAACGCATGACCATTGGCGACATGAACAAGCGCGCACGCAACTTATTGGAGTATGTGTCGAGAGAGCAGACACAACTTCAAGAACGTCAGAGTCGGGCTGAAGCGGTTGATGTCGCGATCAAGGAAGGGCGGTACAAGCCTGTGATCATGCAGAACACGCATGTGGAAGTGGATATGGTGCCCGTGGAGGAGGATGTGAAGCCAGAGATCGAGGCTGAGAAGGAGCCGGAGCCGGCAGAAGAAAGCGAAGGTCCCCGAACGAGGAGTTCCGTCGCTGCCGCACAGCCCATCGATCCGAATAACCCGATTGTACAATGGTGCTCTTTGAGCGCTGAGCAGATGCTGGAGGACCTGCTCACAGAGGTTCTTGCTTTCCAGGAGAAGTATACCTACCGCCCGAAAGCGAAGCGACAGAATGGCGTGCTTGTCTGACTGCTCTTTTCTGTGCTAACTATCGTGTTGTTCTGTTGGTTTGTAGATCGGGTTTGGTACGCTTGTTGTGCAACAGTCTCTTTGCTTTTCTCTCTCGATCTGAGCCAGTCGGTCATTTTCTAAGCCCACCGCCAGCCAGGATGCTGCTCCTCGTCGGGCCCTCAGTATACTCAGAATCGCGCCTTGAAGCTTTGCGGAAGCAAGTGCAATCTCTCGTTCCGCAAATCACGTCCCTGGATGCCATCTTCATCCATCTTGTCCTCACCCCCTCCGCAGACGCGCAGCGCACCCTCTCCAGTGACAAGAGCGAGTACAAGAAGACATTAGACTCGATTTTGGCGTATGGGGATGACTTCGCTCGACCGGAAACGCGTCAAGCATGCGGCTCTGTAGCCAAAAACGGGATTTATGTCCTCCCCCGACACGGCTCCATCTCCTCCTGGTCGAGTAAAGCGACTGATATCGCACGCATGTGTCACCTAGGTGATTATGTTCAGCGTCTCGAGCGGGGAGTCTACTTCCACGCGACGGTCTCAAGCGGGTCGTCATTGTCCGAAGACGATTGGAAATACATCTCCCATCTCCTGCACGACCGTATGACGCAAATATTACAACCCCGCCCCCCTGTCGAGTCGGATATCGTTTTCGCGGCGCAACCGCGTCCACTACGTACCATCCCTCTTTCCGACCTACCCCCCGATGAGGCCAAAAGCACGCTCCAAGAAGCCGACGTGACCCTCGGCCTTGCGCTGACAGAGGACGAAATCGACTACCTTATCAGCGCATATGTCTCCGGTCCAGACGCCATCGGACGCGACCCGACCGATGCGGAGCTCTTCATGTTCGCACAGGTCAACTCTGAGCACTGTCGTCACAAGATTTTCAATGCCAATTGGACGATCGACGGCGTGCAGCAAGGGAAATCGCTCTTCGATATGATCCGCAATACGGAGCGGAGCGTACAGGGGAAGCACACAATCTCTGCGTATTCGGATAATGCTGCCGTGTTTGGGGGGTATGAAGCTCCGCGGTTTGCGCCTGGTCCCGGGGGCGTGTATACCAGTGCGAAGGAGCAGATGCCTATCCTTATCAAGGTTGAGACACATAATCACCCCACCGCGGTATCACCCTTCCCTGGTGCTGCTACTGGATCGGGAGGCGAGATTCGAGACGAGGGTGCCGTCGGGAGGGGATCGAAACCCAAGGCTGGGCTGGCAGGGTTCACAGTCTCCAATTTGCTCATACCTGACTACCTGAGACCTTGGGAGACGGATTTTGGAAAGCCCGCGCATGTTGCTTCGTCACTCGATATCATGATCGAAGGTCCGTTAGGCGCTGCTGCGTTCAATAACGAGTTTGGGCGACCTGCACTGGCAGGTAATATCATCTATTTTGCGGGCTATATGATATCTTATACCATCCGCAGGGTATTTCCGCACCTTTTCAGAAGCCATTCCCATTTCGGAAACAGAGAGGAACGTGCGGGGGTACCACAAACCAATTATGATTGCAGGAGGGGTGGGTAACGTTCGGCCTATGTTTGCTAAGAAGACCAAGATCACTCCTGGAGCGAAGCTTGTTGTGCTGGGTGGACCGGGACTCCTCATCGGTCTGGGTGGAGGAGCGGCTTCATCCCAGACCTCTGGCGCTAGCGCTGCCCATCTGGATTTTGCCTCTGTCCAGCGCGACAACGCAGAAATGCAGCGAAGGTGTCAACAGGTTATTGACGGATGCGTTAACCTTGGCGAATCCAACCCAACCCAATCCATCCACGACGTCGGTGCTGGAGGACTATCGAATGCACTCCCCGAATTAGTGCATGATTCGAACTTGGGGGCCACCTTGGAGATTCGAGACGTGCTAGTCGACGACGCTTCGATGTCTCCTATGGAGATATGGTGTAACGAGTCGCAGGAGCGATACGTACTTGCCATTTCCCCGGAACGGCTCAATGCGTTTGAGGCGCTTTGTAAGAGAGAGAGGTGCCCATATGCCGTCGTTGGGAACTCAACTCTCGATGAGCGACTCCTCGTTACCGACCGATTGTTAGGGGTTAATGTTATCGACCTGAAGATGGCCACACTTTTCAGCAAACCACCTAGAATGTCCCGTACCGACCAATCCCTGTATCCTCCGCTTCTTGCCTTCGACCCCAGCCTACAACCATACCGACCCCAGACCTCTTCGTCTCAGCTCTTGGGAGATGCTGTGGGGCGCGTCCTTCGCCTCCCCTCTGTTGGATCGAAGGCATTCCTCATCACCATCGGCGACAGGAGCATCACTGGCCTGGTCACTCGCGATCAGATGGTAGGGCCATGGCAAGTCCCCGTTGCAGATGTAGCCGTCACTCGGACATCCTACGGTTTCGATGTCATCACTGGCGAGGCCATGGCTATGGGGGAACGCACCCCTCTGTCGCTCATCAGTGCTGCTGCCTCTGCAAGGATGGCGGTTGGAGAAGCCATCACCAATATCGCCGCTGCCTCGATCGAGGAAATCGGACGTCTCAAGCTTAGTGCGAATTGGATGTGTGCGGCGTCGACCTCCGGTGAAGGGGCAAGGTTATATGAGGCTGTGAAGGCCATCGGGGAAGACCTTTGTCCAAAGTTGGGAGTAGGCATTCCTGTTGGAAAAGATTCCATGTCTATGTCCATGCGCTGGAAGGACGGCCCCGATCCCAAACAGGTCACGGCCCCCCTTTCTCTCATCGTAACGGCATTTGCTCCAGTAGAGGATGTCGAGAAGAGTTGGACTCCACAGCTACAGCGTAGCAATGAGCCCACTGTGCTCGTCTTCTTCGATTTGGCGAAGGGCAAGACAAGGTTGGGTGGGTCAGCACTAGCCCAAGTATACAAGGAGATAGGGGATGAATGTCCCGATGTGGAAGACGCCACTCTATTGAGGAAATTCTTCGCTGGGTGTCAAAGGGCACGAAGGGAACATGCGGGACTGATCCTCGCATACCATGACCGGTCCGATGGAGGACTCTTCACGGCCATTGTAGAAATGTGCTTTGCAGGAAGGGTTGGCGCTAAAGTGTCTCTCGACGTACTCGCCTCACCAGCCCACTCAAACGCACTCCTCTTCACCGAAGAGCTTGGAGCAGTGGTACAAGTTAAACTAAAGGATCTCCTCAAGCTCGGTGAAGTATTTGAGCAAGAGGGTTTCCCTGCGGCCAGCATCTACAAGATTGGAGAAGTCGAAAACGGCGAGAATATTACAATCATTCGCGGCGGACAGGATGTTTACTCCAGTACCCGAGGGTTACTACAGGCGGCGTGGTCGGAGACCTCATTTGCAATACAGAAATTGCGAGATGACCCTTCAAGTGCGGAACAAGAGTTCGAACTCATCACACCTGATCAACACAAAGGTCTTTTCTACCGGGCGAACCTTTCTGTACCCACGGGGGTACCACCAGAGTTGACTATTCGACCCCGAGTGGCCATTCTTCGTGAACAGGGAGTGAACGGACAGACTGAAATGGCGTGGGCATTCGCCGCAGCAGGCTTCGAAGCTGTGGACGTACATATGTCCGACATCCTTGACAAGACCGTTGATTTAAGCACCTTCCGCGGTATCGCGGCTTGTGGAGGCTTCTCATATGGCGACGTCCTCGGAGCCGGTAATGGCTGGGCAAAATCAATCCTGCTGAGCCAAGTCGGTCGCAGGCAATTTGTCGAGTTCTTTGAGCGGGAGGATACCTTCGCCCTCGCGGTGTGCAACGGTTGCCAGATGTTTGGGCATTTGCGCAAAATTATTCCAGGTGGATCGCAATGGCCACTCTTCAAAGCGAACAAGAGCGGCAGGTTTGAAGCGAGAGTATGTATGACGGAAATCGTCGATACAGAATTAGTACGGCAGTCGCCCTTCTTGAGAGATATGGTTGGCTGGAAAATGCCCGTTGCGGTGGCACACGGCGAGGGGCGGATCGTGTTTGATGATCCTGAACACAAGGTCACATTCGATAGCCAAAACCTAATGGCGATACGTTATGTCGATGGAAACGGCGAACCAACGGAGCATTACCCTCTCAATCCCAATGGAAGTCCTGGAGGCTTGACGGGTGTCCATGCCAGTAATGGGAGATTCCTCGCTTTAATGCCTCATCCGGAGAGGGTCGTAACGACGGAGAGTAATAGTTGGCATCCATCGGCGATGAGTCGAGCTGGGCCATGGTTCCAATTGTTCAGAAGTGTCCGAACATGGTGTGGAATGTAGGTTTCCTTGTAAATACTGGTTTCTCAAAATCGCTTGTGTGCATAAGTCCCACCCGTCTCGGTCCCAAGACCTTGGTGATAACGTTCGCAAACAAAAGCTCTCAAGCTCGCGAAAGGGGAGAGAAGGGTTGTGAAACGCACAGCCAACACTTGAAAAAGAGAAACGGCGTTGCAATGACACCGCGACAAAGTGGCAGGATTATCACTATCCTTTTGACCCTCCCCGAGACAGCTGACGGCCCGTGATCAATCAGTGGTTGGGGAAAGGTCGATACATCTTGCATAGCGTTGCGTAGATACATCCTGGGATTCCTTTTTGTTGTTGACCCGTGTCGCTTCGCAAAACGGAGGGTAAGGCGCACAAGAAGGAAAAAATGTAATATACCACATATGCATGACAAGAAGCGCTTCTATACAGAATGGTAACCACCTCTACTTGGCCCACTCCGAACCGAACTGAGAAGGTGATGGAAGAGGTCAGACAAGAGATTGGGGACGTCACGCCAGAAGTCGCGGTGGCTGTTCGGAATGCGTCAGGAGAAAATGGTGTTAAGCTGGATTTCTTTACGTACGGAATGAGGTCCCATCCACTTGCACCGTACGTCGAGTAATTGTAGTACATCCCAATCGCGAAGTACGCTCCCAATGAGAGGAAGAACCTGCAAAGGGGGTAATTCAATTAGGTTACACCCCAAGGATCCGGTTTGCTAACAGTAGGAAGAACCAGCCAAGTCCGTTGCCTGTTTTTTCTGTGGGTGGATTCGGAGGGTTATCTGGATCGTCTTGACCCAGGGTACACGCAGAAGGACTGGTCCATTCGATGATGGCGGTGCTTTGGTTATAAGACTTGAAGATCGGCTCGTCTTCGTCCTGTGAGCACAACAGGTTCAAGTCCAATATTTGAGGTAAGTCATCGCCGGAGACGTCCTTATATGGTTCTCCGTGTAGTAAGAGGGAGATGCCACCAGCTGCAGGTGGTCAGTTGACAACACCTTGTGCGAAAGGAATGGACTGACGAATCGGAGCATAGGTAGGCGTCAACTTGTCCTTGGTCGCGAGAGGGATAACTGAAATAACCCTGTCATCCGAGCCCTCCTTTTTGTTTGTTTTTGTGAGGCACGCCCATGTTCCAGCAGGACACTACCATACGTGTTATGGGCGAGAGGCCATGGGTGAGTGGAGTACGTACCCGTTCTGGCTCTGGAGTCTGAGTTTGGTCGAGTTCGTTGCAGGCATCAAATATGATCTTATCTATCATGCTTGTAGGCGGTGTGCTGCGAGTACGCTCGACAGTGTGTTGGCCAGCTAAGCCTGAAAGGTCGTAATCGCCCACATTTGGGACGGTGAACTTGCAATTCCAGTCTGCAAATGCAGAAGATATCGAGAATATCAGCTGCCAGGGCAGTATTCGTCCCCTCATCCCTTGGCGTTCGTGGTCAGTTTGGGTCAAGTTTGGTGGAAACGCGTCTTGACTTTCCCCGTGTCTGAGCCCGGTGAATAAGCTGATGGCTGATTTCCTCAAACGTAAAATATATCATGAAAAGGTATATTCTTTCATGACAAGTCGTTCACCTTCCTTACCTCTGGTCCCCATCCCCAGCAAGAACCAGGCTCGATGCTATGTGCGCAACACGCTCTAAACAATCTCCTTCGTAAGCCATCAGCTATCTTGAGCTCCTAGGCGATTTGCTGATTGTGCCTCGTCGCGTCCAGAGGGCAATTTCGTACGTGGCCACGCACGCTACCGCTCACAGACCGGCTCATCGATTTTCGCTAGTTTACGGGCCCCGATCTCGCGGCACTAGGGAGAGACCTTGATAGCCTTGAGCAGTCTGTCGACGAAGACAACAAGGGCGTCTCTACGAACATGGACGACACAGGTCAGCGTCTCCATCACATCGAGAGTAGCGCCTGATATACGCCCACCTCAGGTTTCTTCTCAGTCCAAGTTCTGGAGCAAGCCCTTCGCGTTTGGGGTCTCTCGTATGATAGTCTCACAGTATAAAGAGCCCTCGCCTCATGCGGTTCGCAGACTGGAAAGATGGAGATCGCCGCAAATGAGGGAGTTTCAAAGCAAGCCCCACACTCAACTCGGGTTCATTCTCAATCTGGAGTTACATTGGTTCACCTTGAGAAGATTTGGCCCAGCTCTCCCTGACCCCTCCGTAGATCCTGGCGTGGGACATTGGTTCAACTTGAATTCATTCCTCTCAGAGCCAGAATGGGTTTCAAAGACATACCTTGGGATGGTCCTACAACAAGCTGAAGCGGAAGGTTCGTTAATCCTATCGATGGTATGAAATGTAAATCTGACCCTGTTCCAGGATACTCTGTATTCGTGGTCCAACAATCTGACCAGGACCAGCCTCTAGCACTTGCACGATCCGAAGCAGATCGTGTGGCGGAAGAGATCCCTGAGATCACTGGCTCTGGTACTCGCCCAGCGCTGTCGACTGTCCATACTGCAGGCAGGGCTGTTGCACCTGGCCCGTCAAGGCCTGGATTCAACTTTGCCGGTGCTGGCCCCGAGGATGAAGACTTCGAACTTCAAGCAGCTCTTCAGGCATCTTTGCAAGAGAACTCCTCAACTCCTGCTAATTCGCGCTCGGTACAAAACAATCCAACCCAGACATCAACCACAGCTGATAATTGGGACTTCCCAACTACCAGGAGTGCATTCGGTACCCAGACCGCAACCGCAGCCGCTCCATCGACCTCACATCTCGACCCCCTTGGCAGTAGC
>Ga0307513_10002408_pt1 | contig 25903 bp, 19 predicted proteins | sample 15_EM_MG_FD_202174 | JGI IMG/M metagenome (GOLD analysis project Ga0307513, IMG submission 202174) | Populus trichocarpa ectomycorrhiza microbial communities from riparian zone in the Pacific Northwest, United States - 15_EM | ecosystem: Host-associated > Plants > Roots > Unclassified | place...
CACATCTCAGTTTTCCTATCAGCGACTGACCCGGATCGTTCTCGTGACGACAGATCCGATCATTGCTGTGCCCTTGCGGTGCCTGTCCGACGGCATATTCCCTGCGCGGAAACCAGACCTCCATCAGCCTCCTGGGGCGGTGACCCGCACCATGAAACTTTATGCCGGTGGTAAAACCCTTGGCCATTGGAAACCGGTCGCAGAAAGTGCTGATTATGTAACCTCCCTCATGATGGGTGTATTTGTGGAAGCAAATTTACAGAGAATAGGGCACGATTTTGTGAAGGAATTAACTATCAGGCATTGGTCGCACCTGAAGACGGCTGTGTGCAGGAGGATGTTACCGAGGAAAGCTCAAGTCAAATCCATATTCGCTTACGAGACATGCGGGATTCCGGCGGGCGAGTGATAGGCCGTGACGGGCGTCTGCACCACCAACTCACCGGTGGAATAATAAATTTGTTATTTGCATGTTTCAAGGCTCCCGGAAATAGGGTAGCACTAGAGAACCAAAGATTCTATTTACCTCACTGGTCACACTTCCCTGAGGTATTAAGTCTTGGGGAAAATGTTGTGAATTTGCGCAGTTCCGGGGAAACTCCAGATACCTCACTAAAATAACTCTAAAGTGCACGGCTTTTGCTACGGTATTTGGCTTCATTTTAACCTGCAGGGCTCCGATCTGGGATAAAGTTGTGTATTTCCTGTTTCAGGCCAGGTTACGGGATTCGTTCACAGCTCCCGGAGGTGATTTCCGCTAGTTTTACATCTTTAACAGGAGCCTGAAATATAACCCAAACCACCAGTATTGCATTGTTTCAACGTGGCACGTCAACTAATGCGGTGAATTGAACTACGCATTCTTTCTAATGGGCCGACGATTTTGGGCTCCCGGAGGTATGGGTATGTCTAAAGTAAATCCTTTCTGGTGAGCTATCAGCCCACTGTTGCAATGTCATTTATATCTTTTGTATTTCCCTCTTTTTGTGAGTCAAGATCTGAGAAATGTCACTACACAGGATTTCGTACAATAAAGAATTTCCCTAACAAAATTTCCAAGAAAATAATATCAAGCCTCGCAATGGGCCGACATGGGCTATAAATTCTTGAGCCCTACCCACACCTGGCACAAACAGTGGCTGGCCCATCCGTCCCGACCCTACCCGAGCAAAGCCTAGACCCCTTAGAAAGCCCAAACAATTTAAATAGAAGCTATTGATCCAATTGTATTTGAGGAAGTCAATTATTTTCAACCTCCCTACTTGGGAAAAATAGTATTCAAGATGCGCTAATTCTAGGAAACAGGAAAGGAAAGGAGGATAAAAACAGGTCGCTTGTATGAAGGAAAGAGAAAAACGTGAAATGATAAAATATGATTTGAGTCATCAACAGAGCTGATATGTGGGATATCGCTTGTGTGGTCGAGGGGGATTGGAGCGGAACTTCTAGGAGAAGTGGGATAGGAGGAAATGGAAGAGAGTTCACTAATATTGTCATGAAGGCCCCGCATAATTAAAGAGCTATTCACCGAAGAGAGTGGCTACTTGTGATATGCCTAAATTTCGGAGAATATCACCGAACAGAGATGACTTTGTAGAATCAAAGTAGAGCTGCGCAAGGAAAAGGGGGAATTAAATAGATTGGGATGAAAATTTCTCAACTCTAGACTCGCTCGGGGATGACAGATTACAATAATTTTATTTAAGATCAAGGTATATGAGTGATGTCATGTGACTTGCCAAAGAAGAGTGACAAAGTTTTCTTGGGTGTTTTCTTGGGTAGCTTGGGCTTGCCACCAGGGCGACTTGGCCTGGCCTAAACTCCTTGCTTCTTGGCCTAAAAGCCCGAAGCCCAATTGTGGGGCTTAGGGTTTAAATTAGGGATTATGATAAATCCCTGGGTTAACAAATTGTTGTATTTTTAATGCTATTTTGTAATTGGAAAATGTTTGCAGTTAATCTCCCCTGCGTTGATGCCTTATATTATAGCATGAGGGGGTTGTAAGGATGTTGCTCGAACGGAATGGTGTCGATCCTAATAAACCTGATTTAGTCGGTCGAACACCACTATCGTGGGCTTCTAGCAGTGGGCACGAGGTGATTGTAAGGATGCTGCTGGAACGGAACGGCGTCGACCCCAACAAACTGGATTCAGCCGGTCGGACACCACTATGGTGGGCTTCTAGCAGTGGGCACGAGGGGATTGTAAGGATGCTTCTAGAACAGAACGGCGTCGACCCTAGTGATGGACACGACCATGCTCGAGCAGAAAATTTGGCCCATGCTCGAGCATTGATCGAGCTCGATCACACCAAAAATTTATGATCGAGCATGATCGTGTCCATCACTAGTCGACCCCGACAAATCGGATTGGCCCGGTCGAACTCCACTATTGCAGGCTTCTGAGAACGGGCATGAGGGGGTTGTGAGGATGCTGCTGGAACAGCAAGACGTCAATCCCGACAAGCCGGATTTGTTCCGCCGAACGCCACTCTCGCTGGCTTCTCAAAACGGGCATGAGGGGGTTGTAAGGATGCTCCTCGAATGGAGGGACGCCAATCCCCACAAACCGGATAGGTGGCGTCGAACGCTGCCCTGGTGGATATCGCGGGGTCTTCCGTGTGCTCAGCAACCCCCATCCTGATGCGGGGGATAAGCGGAACCGACGGATTCGAGTCCCAAATATGTAGTGAGCCTACCATCAGCGGAGCTATTCTCCCCCGAGCGGCCCGAGCTATCTGAGCCTCCTCCCAATATCACCCTTAATCTGATATCCGAGCGCAACCCCGATACTTCCCTCTCCGTCGACCGGGGGTCCCCCCCCCCGCCGGGGGAACAGGTGTGGCGGATTGGAATCCTGCGTCTACTCAGCCAGCTCTTTTCATGTAGTCTGCAAAGTTACTACAGATGCCAAACAATTTCCTCGTTGGCCTATGATCTCTAGGTATCCCTTTGTCCTCCCAAATCACCCTAGGCATTTCCCTACTTGTTGCCTTATTCCTTAGCCGTGACTCAGCCAAGATCTTCTATACCAGTTCCCGTTGATGACTTTCCATACTTACATTTTCCTCTACATACGCCCTTTTGATTTTTCTTTTTGATTCTCGTTCCCATTGCGTTGTTAGGTTATTTGGGGTCCGTCTATGATTGGCTTTGTATGTATTTCTATTACTATGTAACCTAGACAACCAGATCAGATTCTAAGCAAGATGGGTGAAAACCCTATATATCGATATATGAGATTAGAGACTCACACTATACACGGGAGGTTGGGCGCATGGTAGGAACCATCAGAGCAGAGTTCATGATGCGTGATTAGGGGTATTTCCTTTGTTTTTTCTCCTTTCTCTCACATAACCTTTTGCGGTAAACCTTCATAACCATGGTCAAAATTAAGGTTTGACCTGGCAACCAGAGGGGCCCTAAATTGGCTGCTTACAGGGATGTATGAAGAATGGGGGTAGTGTGTTGTGGTGCAGTGCATGTATGGTGAGCAGCAGGTGCGGTGCTCTACCTGTACTCGGGGGCGATACAGTAAAATATAAGGGCTGGGTGGAGTGTAAGCGAGGAGCGATTTTGAAGCAAAGGTTACCCTCTCCGCTCAGGGATCCAAGGCTGATGAGGAGGGGGAATCCGTATGCTAGCCGGCTGCAAGCCAGGCGAGTACTTTCTTGGCATTACCGATAATGATTGGGATGGTCGGGTATCGTAGACCAAGCACGCCCGGAGTTCGCTTTACAGGTAGTACTCGTCTTTGCTAAGAATACCTCCGTGCATTGGAGGCTGGTTTTTTTTACGCTGAGGCTCGGGGATGCTCAAGAGAGAAAGTCAGTTAGTGAAGGTGCGGCTATCGTGAACCTTGTGAGCATCGCTAATGATGATTAGACCAGTGCGTAATCTACTTGTAAATTACTAGACCCTTAGGGAGCACTTAGTTGCCTTTGTAGGCCATCGTTTTGGCATGTCAAGGAGGTTTGCTGCGAAACATTATTTTGCTTTTGACTAGTGTGTCTAGCTAGCACAAAAACCCAACAATCAAAAAACAATAATGATGTCAAAATTAACGTTTCTGAAATACCGTAGAATCTCGAATAATTGAACAATGTGCTATGTAGTCGAGAATTCCCTACCTCGGAAAAGGGGTGAAAATTGCGGCAAAAAAGAGCTGCTCAGCCCCTCTGGGAGTCATAAAAAAACAAAAAAACACCAGACCTTACCAGAGAAGGCAACTCCAACGACATAGCACATTGTTCAATTATTCGAGATTCTACGGTACTGATCTGACTAGTGTTCCACAGAATCTCATTTTGGAATAGTGTTCATGGCTATGATAACCCCCAAGAAGCAATTTTTGGAATAAAATAAAATATAAAATAAAATAAAATATGCATAGAAAACAGGCATCAATGTGTTTCTCATAATAATTACTCCGGTTCCCCGAGCGGCCTTTTGGAAATTGATTTTTGTGGCCGCTAGAAACACTTGGAGGTCGAAAAGGGCGAATTATGACGACATAGGATTATTGCAGCTGCTAGCTGCAGCTCTCATCCTGTGATTATCAAGGTTTGAAAAGCGCTGGAAAGCCACCCCGTCTTTCATCTAGGCCTTGAGATCCTCTCTGGTTCCAAGAAAATCATATTGTCACTGCACACAATATCTCTCAAACTCTCACAAAGAATTCAAATCACCGTCATACCACAGATGCCTTCCTGGCACCAGCAGCTCGCCGGTGGTACCAACTCGCTCAACCTAACCAGCACCGCTAACTCTATTTCAGAGGGAGACGAGGAGGGGAGTCAAATTCTGCGATGGCTATCGCCACTTGACCCACAGCAACGCCACCAAGATCTGCGAAGCGACAGACTCAATAATGTGGGAAACTGGGTACTAGAAACTAGCGAGTTCAGAAAATGGTGCGATGCGGAAGATGGTTGTGTTGAGCCAGTGTTGTTCTGTTACGGGAATCCAGGGGTGGGGAAAACTTATGTCAGGTAGGGGGGACCCTGGAGCAAGACAACGAAAATGTCGCTGACAGTCGGCAAACAACAGTTCCTTGGTCATTGATAACCTGTGCAGTGAGGCTGTAAGGAAAGATATTGCCGTCGTGGGACTATACTGTGATTTCCTTGCCAAGCAGGCACAGTCTACCGCAAATATTTTGGGCCTCATGCTCAAGCAACTTGCGAGCAAAGAAGAGGTTTCCAAGCATATACAGGAGGCCTTTAAGAAGGCCAAGAAAGATTTTGGTGGTCGGGCCCTCCAACCTCCGGATGTGGTAGATATACTAAAGGCGACCATTACATCTCTACCACGGCTGTTTATATGCATCGATGCATTAGACGAATGCACACCGAAGATCCGACAGGAGCTTATTGAGTCACTGCGAGAAATTATCCGGGTGTTACCGGGCGCGCGAATATTCCTTACAGGACGGCCCCATATCAACCACGAGGTCATGACATGTTTTAGCGAAGCCCTCTGGATACCTCTCAGCCCTGCCCATGGCGATATCACGAGCTATCTAGAGATGAGGCTAGGCAGTGACACAGATCCTAAAGCAATGGACCTCGAATTACGGGCGGATATTATGAGAATTATCCCCGACAAGGTCTCTGAAATGTAAGAAAGAGCATGAAAATACATTCCCAAGTCAGAGGTGTACTACGCTAACGGTGTGTGTTCTCTAGTTTCCTTCTCGTTTCTCTAATTATGGATGCAATCCTGGGCGAGATTACTCTCTCTCGGAGAAGAAAGACCCTTGATAACATGACCAAGGGTGGGGGTCTGGGAGATGCGTACACGGGAACCTTATTACGAATACAGGCCCAGCCAGGAAGTAGATCAAAACTGGGAATGGAAGTTCTAATGTGGGTATCACATGCGGAGCGGCCATTACATGTCGATGAGTTGTGCCACGCTCTAGGGGTAGAAGGGTCTATCGACTTGGATATTGGGAATATTCCTGCGATAGAAACGCTATTAGAATGCTCTCTGGGGCTCGTCACGGTCGAGAAGTCCTCATCTACCGTCCGGCTTGTCCATTACACTCTGCAAGAGTACCTCTCCAATAACACCAATTTTTTCCCTAACCCCCACTCGGTAATTGCGGAGGTTTGTTTAACCTACCTCAATTTTCCGCATGTGAGGAGCTTTTCGCCTACCCTTCTTTCCATCCCACCAACCGCCCCTTTTGTCGAATATGCCTCTTGTTACTGGGGTACACATGCTAGATTGGAAACAACGGAGAGTGTGAAAACTCTTGCATTGAAGCTACTCGATGGGTACGACAAGCACATATCTTCAAAGGTGCTCTTATTGCATTGTGTAAGAGCTGCGGAGCAGCCATTCGATGGAGATGGTGCTCCTACAGGATTTACAGGGCTTCACGGTGCCGCATACTTCGGATGCGTTGAGCTGACAGTTGCTTTATTAAAAACAAATAAAGGAGATGTGGTTGCAACTGATTTCCATAGAAACAATGCAATTGTTTGGGCTTCGAGGAGGGGAAATGAAGAGGTAGTGAGGGTACTGCTGAAATGGTGCAAATATGGCCCAGAGCCGCTCTTGTGGGCTGCTGAGAATGGGCATGAGGGAGTGGTGAGGATACTCCTGGAACGGAAAGGCATCAATCCTGACGAGCCGGACGGGGGGGGCCGAACACCGCTCTCGTGTGCTTCCCAGAGTGGGCATGAGGGTGTGGTAAGGATGTTGCTGGAACGGAATGACGTCAATCCGGACAAACCGGATAAATGGCTTCAAACACCACTCTTGTGGGCTTCAAAGAGTGGGCACGAGGGGATCGTAAAGATGTTGCTGGAACGGAACGACGTTAATCCCGACAAACAGGATATATGGCGTCAAACACCACTCTTGTGGGTTTCCGAGGGTGGGCACGAGGGGATCGTAAAGATGCTGCTAGAACGGAACGACGTCAATCCCGACAAACCAGATAAATGGCATCAAACACCACTCTTGCGGGCCTCTTGGAGTGGGCATGAGGGGGTCGTAAGGATGTTGCTGGAACGGAATGACGTCAATCCGGACAAACCGGATAAATGGCTTCAAACACCACTCTTGTGGGCTTCCAAGAGTGGGCACGAGGGGATCGTAAAGATGTTGCTGGAACGGAACGACGTCAATCCCGACAAACCAGATAAATGGCATCAAACGCCACTCTTGCGGGCCTCTTGGAATGGGCACGAGGGGGTCGTAAGGATGCTGCTGGAACGGAAAGACGTTAATCCCGACAAACCGGATAAATGGCATCAAACACCACTCTTGCGGGCTTCTTGGAGTGGGCACGAGGGGGTCGTAAGGATGCTGCTGGAACGGAAAGACGTTAATCCCGACAAACAGGATATATGGCGTCAAACACCACTCTTGTGGGTTTCCGAGGGTGGGCACGAGGTGATCGTAAAGATGCTGCTAGAACGGAACGACGTCAACCCAGACAAACCAGATAAATGGAGTCAAACACCACTCGCGCGGGCTTCCGAGCGTGGGCACGAGGGGATCGTAAAGATGTTGCTGGAACGGAACGACGTCAATCCCGACAAACCAGATAAATGGCATCAAACACCACTCTTGCGGGCCTCTTGGAGTGGGCACGAGGGGGTCGTAAGGATGTTGCTGGAACGTAATGACGTCAATCCGGACAAACCGGATAAATGGCTTCAAACACCACTCGCGCGGGCTTCCGAGCGTGGGCATGAGGGGGTCGTAAGGATGCTGCTAGAACGGAACGATGTCAATCCCGACAAACCGGATTTGCTCCGTCTAACACCACTATTAGTGGCTTGCATGGATGGGTATGAAGATGTCGTAAAGGCGCTGCTGGAACGGAACGACGTCAACCCCAACAAACCGGATTTGCTCGGCTCAACACCACTATTGTGGGCCTCCCGCTATGGGAATATAGAGGTTGTAAGGATGTTACTAGAACGGAGCGACGTCAATCCCGATAAAACGGATATATTCCATCGAACACCACTATGGTGGGCTTCGGTGAACGGGCATGAGGGGGTCGTGAGGATGCTCCTGGAGCGGAATGATGTCAATCCTAGCAACCCGGATTTGTTCTTTCGAACACCACTCTCGTGGGCTTCGCGGAATGGGCATCTGGGTATCGTAAGGATCCTGTTGGAACGGAACCACGTCAATCCTCATAAAACAGATAAGCGGCATCGAACACTACGCTGGCGGACATCACGGGGACTTGCCGATGCTCAAAAATCTCAATCCTGAGGGGGTGGGTAAGCGGAATCGACGAATTTGCTTCCCAAATGTGCAGCAAGCCTACAGTCAAGAGAGCCCTTTATGAATGAAATCCCATCTCACAGTTGGGGGGGCGATTAGTTTAGTGCACGACCGGCAGAGGGACCGTGACTGTTGCTTCGTATGTTTTCCTATTTTGTGTGTTGAGTACACTCTCTGCCTGTGAATAGTCTCTATCTACGGGATTGAAAGCTCCTCGACGAACATCTCCACCCCTGCACCACCACAGAAGGGCTGTTCTCCTGTGCCACGTGGGAGCCTGCTGCGCCACCCCTGTAGCTATTGGGTTCTAAGCAAGCTGCCATCAGAGTGCTGCCAATACCCTTCCCCCCGGGCTGTCAAGGCTATCTGAACCTTCTCCAAAAATAATCCCTAGTTTGATATCCCAGCATAAACTCGGCACTCCATCTACCTTCACCAGGCTACCCTTTTAGGAGGGAAACAACCATGCTAAAATACAATCATACATCCACCAAAGTCATTTTCACCTAAATTGACCAATTCCTGTAGGCCTCAAACATTTGCATCATCTCCTTGGAATCTCCTGCTATCCCCGTGGTTTCCCTAAATCACCCTAGACCCTTCCCCACTTCTTACATTGCTCCTTATCTGCTGTTTAACCAATTTCCTGTATATCCGTGCCCCGTTGGTACCTTTCCATGCTTCCTTTTCACTCTTTGTACACTCTTTTGATTTTCTTGTTGTTTCCCACTCCCATGGTGTTAAGTTATGAAAGGGCCCTCTATGATTGGCTCTGCATTTATTTGTATTACACTATAGCCCGGATGGCAACCAGATTAGGTTACAGGAAGGATAGATGGAAGTCCAACAGATACTAGATACAGGCGATGCTAGGCATTCATACTAATCACAAGAGACTAGATGGATGGCGGGAACCGGAAGAGCAGGGCTCATGATGCATGGTGAGCAGTATTTGCCTTGTTTTTTCTCCTTTCTCAGGCTTCTCTTCTCCCCCGCCACCTTTTCTTTCGCTAGTGATCAGGTCACCCTGTTGTGAGATAAACTTCTTTCATTATTAACACCTGCTAACCGACACCAAAGTCATCCCCTCCCCTCACACCGCCATCTTTATTTAGTCGCCACCAATCCATCGTATCCTGACTGCGAAACTCTCCCTCTCCCTCCCTCTGCTCCTCATGCCGCCTTTAGGTTCACACTACTACGAAACCTCTCCGGGAACTTCCTTTTATGTACCGGAAGCTCACCCTAAGCAGCTCCTAGAAGCTGCGACGCTAGATCAAGAACCCCCCCCCAAAGGCGAACTTACTATGATACTAACAATACCTGTCGGAGAGGAGTGTACTATGCACAAGAGCATCAACGATGTCCTCAAACTAACGGTTGGCACACTATGCTAATATTATATTATGTTACAATTGGATAGACTTTATAGGTTTAAGTCTCCAACCTAAGTCCCCTTGGAGCGCAGACCGGGGGCAGAGTTACTATCTCGTATACAGCTAATACAGGAACGAATTTTCTAGCGATGGAACCTAAATAAAGCACGAAAGAAGGAAGAACAAAAGTGCAATAGTGATATGCTCTAAACGCAGCAGAGCATAGAGGTACGGTGGACTAAATCATTACCCCCTCCGCTAGCCAGAGATAGGCAAGGAGATACATTATATATATCTCCTCCCAACTAGCAATGTCTAGCATCACCGCAAAACTTCCAAAAACCCAACAAACTCTAAAGAAATACACTTAGTTGGCAAACCTAAACCCTAGAGATCGAAACCAATCTAGAACTATCCTCTCATCCCATCACCCTCGGCATTGAGTCGGCAATCCTTAAAGGTCGCGTCCTGCCCGTGTGCGAACCCGCGTATGGCTAAGGATGAGGGGTATGGACATTATGAAACCAAATACCGGATGCTTAATACCCTGTGGCAACCTGTATGATATCAACGAAACCAGAAACCAATACCCTATACCTAGCCGCATAGGATGTGAAAACAACAGCGACCCACTGCGAAATTCTTAGTAGCAATGCGCCACGAAGCCAAATACTCCATAGCCGTATTATCTCCAAGCCACAGATCCACCCATCTGCATACCGTAAAAACTTGAATAATTGGACGGTGTGCTATGAAGTCCAGAATTCCCTTCTCTGGAAAGGGGGCGAAAAACACAGCAAAAGCACGGCCCCTTTTCCCCCTCCGAGGCAGAAAAAAAACAAAATTTCTTGACCTTACTAGGAGAGGAAAGTCCAACGACATAGCACACCGTCCAATTATTCAAGTTTTTACGGTACCCGTATATCCATTCGACTGCACACGCATATAACAACCCACCCGCATGACCCGATTGACAACCCAACATAGTATGGCACCGCCCCCTGGGAGGTGAACCGCACAATAAGACTTGATGCTGGGTGATTTAATCCCTTTCCATAGGATCCTAGGCCCTAGGAAACACCAATCAAGTAAGCATCCTCAAAACAGGTGGATTCGGGATAACAAAATCTGGGGGCATTAGGGGATGATTTCGGGAATGACTTAACCCTCAGTTTAGTCGTCGGTGAAGAGGATTATAAGAATGGGATGCTGGTAACAGGAGACTCAGGTCAGACTCATATTGTCCAATCCGATCTGGCGCAGTTAATTGTTTTCCCAAAATTCAAATTCAGGGCTCCCACTCATTCCCGGTCAGCCATTTGCAACCCCCTGCCCCTGGGATTTCATTTGGGAGTTAAGGTGCCATTTTTCACCCCGATTTAGAATTTCTGTGTCTAGTAGGCTTATGGTAAGTTGCTGTACTATACGATATTATGCTATATCGTACACCAGGCAAATTCACTGTTCGAGGTCCGGTGAGGGCGAGTGATGGGTAGTGATGGGGCTGGGCATCGGAGGGGGTATGAGACCTCTTGCTATTCATATGCTTCGGGACCTATTGAAATAAAGTTATCCGAGAGGACCGAGGCCCCTAACCCCCCCCCTGGACCCCACCCGCCCCGCACCAAGCCCCCGGCAGAAGGTGGTGAATTCATGCAACACCAAAAACTCCCGGCAGAGTACAAAAGTAGCTCTAAAGTACATACTCAAGTATCTTTGCACTAATATTCGGTTTTGATTTGCATATGAATGATGTTCATCTGGGATAGATTTGTCCATTTCCTATTTCGGGCTAGATTAGGGCATTTGTTCATACTCGGGGCAGGGGTAAAATCCGTGAACACTGGGGTGGTGATTGGCGACAAGCTCGATAACCAAATATTCGAGGGTAGCCATTTAGCGGGCTGGAAAATCAAAATCCGCCAATTATTATCTCTAAAGTGTTCACGGAATTTCTTTTCTTTTAACATATATACCAATGCATGTGCATATGGCCTGTAAACCTCGTTCCCACCCCTCCAAAATCTCGCTCACGGATCAACCCTTGTGCCCGAGTATATCCCGCCCGGGATCTCTAATCGCCTTTCGCCTTTGACGGGACCTCGAAATACTCAAGTATAGTGGTCTTTCAACATGACAAGTCTATTGGCGCAGTGAATTAAACTGCCTGATTGGCTGAATAGGTAAGAAGATCAAAGGTGGAGTCATCGGAGACTAGAATGGAATAAAGCACATTGAAAGGAAATCCGCTCTGGGGCGGGGTGCTCTGGGTCATGCCAGCGAATGATCACAGTGATGGGGGCTGAGTCCTTCACTCTGCTTCCTGAATAGCAAAGTCTCCGGTACTCTTCAACCCTAACCTCATTAACCTTGTAACAACCTACTACCCGAACTCACCCTGAATGACCATATGTCGTTTACCAAATAAGGTATCATACTGGCTTAATAAATCTTATAGAAAAATTGAAAAGAAATGCATTTTAGAAACAATTAGCCGTGGTAGTTATTATTAAATTTACCTTTGACAAATTATTGGGCAATCATGGGGGGAGGTTAGATGGCGTGGAATACATTAACTTAAGATTCTGGCATAAATAATAGGTTGCTATTGGCGTGCGCTCGCTAGTAACGTTAGATACTGGCTATGAGACACTCGCTCAGGATCCCCCCTCCCGGGATTTAACATATCCCGGTCCGGGCTTAGCGAGTTTCCGCAGTTGCGGGCACTGCCGGAATTACCCACAACGAAACTGCGCTGTTGACGAACAGGGATCAATTACCAGGAAACCATTCTAACCCTAACCCTAGCGATTTGCTTTTTTGCCCACCAAATACTTGCACTGTACCTCGGATCTTAGCCTGCCCTCTTGCGGCTCGGCTAAGATGCAGACTAGACGGGACCGGTGGGTGCGATGCAGGTGACCGACATCCTTCGCTCAAATGTCTGATGCCAGTTGAGCCTTTTTTCACACTAGGATCCAAGGCGGCTCTAGGGGCAAAATGGTTTTGAAAACTGGTGTCTGCTCGAGAGGCAAACATTTCCCAAGCGACCGGCAATGATTGGACTAGTGCATACTTGTATCATTGTGCAACACCAGAGCCTCATAAGCACCACCGCCACGCTCTAGTTCCAAGGGAAGTCAGATCCTCAAACACCATCCTCTTTTAAGTTAACTCTCACAAAAGATGGAACTCAGACAATGGGCTATTGTGCAGATACCGTCAAAATACCAGCAGGGTTGCTGGTTGTATTAACTCGTTCAGTAATATCGTTGGCTCAGGAATAGAAATAGACGTTGGTGAGGCTATAGTATTGGATCCTGCTGCGGTTATCACGACATTTACTTGAACTGCAGCAACTGCGCCAAGATGTGCGAATCAGCAGACTCAATGGCGTTGGAAACTGGGTATCTTACTAACCAGCGAGTTCAGAAAGTGGACTGGCGCGGGATTCGGTCTTTATAGTGAACAAACCTAACCGGTATATGCCACTTCAAACAAACAACAAAAGCAAAACAAAACACAAAGAGTAAAAAAAAACCTTCACCGCGGAAGATGGCTACGCCGAGAAAGTTTTCCGTTACAAGGGTGGGTGGGGAAAACTTACTCGAGTGCTCGAGTACGAATTGGTGACAAAAAGAAATTGACCCCACCGGGCTTTCCGTACAAAATCGCCATTTCAAAAGGTGTCCATCCAACACCACAACACCGGAAAAATCCAGGGTTTTTTTAGATACGGTAGCACAGTCTAACGTGGAGACTCACATACTTGAACATCAGGTTACAGAAAACGTTCAAGGAATTCTCAGTGCCCGGGTTCAAAGATAAAAGCCCAAAAACCATCCAAGAAAGTCAATTCGTATGGGATTTCTAATGGCAACCAAACTGGCTGTCTTCACCTGCTTACTGCTAGCACTTAGCAATGTGAAAAAGTTTGACAATTTTATATGTTAAATACTCTGTGATTCCCTCTCATTTGAATATTTTTTAAAGAAAATATTTGTTATCCACCCTCGTTGTGCGTGGCAAAACACGTGCATTTTGTCAGGAAAACCCGGCAGGGGTTCATCCCCTTTGTCGCGAGGCTCGTACTCGAGTACTTGCGCAGCAGAGGCATTCAGCCCCGGAGTCGAAAGCCTTTGGTGTGTGTAGCACCTTTTTGCAAACCAAACTGACATGTCAACCAGAAAACTGGCACTCGAAAAACGCCTTCTCATCCGGGGCTGAGTGCCTCCGCAAGAGCTTCCAGGAATATGGACTTTGGCTTGGCGCTAACTTAAGAGTAGCCGCATTGTCAAAAGTGCCGAGATCTTTCTCCACATTTCTGGAAACTATGGGAAAGCGCTCAAAGAGCGGGTGCTGGGGTGAAGGACGGTCTGTACTCGTGTACATGACCTTGTTATGATTGATTTGGACCGATCGAAAAGAAAAAAGAAACTAGAACTAACTTTAGCTAGTATAAGTACTGCGCGCACTTTGGAAAAATAAAGAACCAGGCCCCCCCCCGACTTGATGAAAATATTTGTATTCACCACCGTGTTTGGAAAATGAGGAGAGTATGTGAAGATATAGTACTGTATATGATTGTAAAAAAATATGCCAACATAACTATAAATTATGAGTGCTGGGTGCTGCACTGGTAAATTAAATTTTTCACGTAGGGATTTGAAAAATCTTAAGCGTGCTTTTTACACGGAGATCAGGGCTGTGGTAGGGCAATGTTAGTTGGCGAAGTCGCCTCTATCGCGGACATTGTGGGCCCTGTGAATAATAATTGGACCAGCGCAGACTTGTGCAACTCCAGAGCCTCATGAGTTACCACCCCCTCTTCAACCCTTTCTCTAGTTCCGAGGGAAGCCATATCGTCGCTGCACACGATATCTCTCTGACTCTCACAAGAAAAGGAATTCGGATCACCGCTATACCGCAAATGACGTCCCGGCACCAGCAGATCATCGGTAATACCAACTCGTTCAACTCGTTCAACAACTCTCTCAACTTAACCAGTACCACCAACTTCATTTCGGAGAGCGACGACGAGGGGCGACAAATTCTACAGTGGCTATCACCACTTGAACCACAGCAACGGCACCAAGGTGTGCGAAGCGACCGACTCAATAGTGTGGGAAGCTGGGTATTAGAAACTAGCGAGTTCAGGAAATGGCGTGACGCCGAAGACGGTAGCGTGGAACCGGTGTTATTCTGTTACGGGAATCCGGGGGTGGGGAAAACTTATGTCAGGTAGGGAAAACTCTGGACCAAGAAAACTCAAATGTTGCTGACAATCGGTAAATTACAGTTCCCTAGTTATTGATAGCCTGTGCGATATGGCTGTAGGGAAAGACGTTGCGGTTGTGGGACTATACTGCGATTTCCATGCCCAGCAGGAACAGTCCGCCGCAAATATATTAGGCGCCATGCTCAAGCAACTTGCCACCAGAGGGGGGATTTCCAAGCTTACACGAGAGGCTTTTAAGAATGCCAAAAAAGAGTTCGGTGGCCGGGGCCTGCAACTTCCGGACATGTTAAATATGTTAAAGAAGACCATCACATCGCTACGGAGGCTGTTTATATGCATCGACGCATTAGACGAATGCACGCCGAAGCACCGACGGGAGCTCCTTGAGTCACTGCGAGAAATTGTTCGAGTGTTCCCGGGCGCACGAGTATTCCTTACCGGGAGGTCACATATCGGGGACGAGATTGTGACCTGCTTTAGCAAGGCCCTCCGGATACCTCTTAGTCCTACCAGTAGAGATATTATGAGGTATCTGGAGAGGAAGCTAGATAGTGACACAGATACTAAAGCGATGGACGACGAATTACGGGCGGATATTATGAGGATCATCCCCGAGAAGATCTCAGATATGTAAGAAACAATATCAGATGCATTCCTGAGACAAGTCGAAGATGTAATTCGCTAACGGTGTGTTCTCTAGTTTCCTCCTCGTTTCTCTCTATATGGATGCAATCCTGGGCGAGATTACTCTATCCCGGAGAAGAAGGAAGCTTGATGAGATGACCAAGGGAGAGGGTCTTGGAGATGCATATACGGGAACACTATCACGGATACAAGCGCAGCCCGGAAGTAGATCAAAACTTGGGATGGAAGTTCTAATGTGGGTATCACATGCAGAGCGGCCATTACATGTCGATGAGTTATGTCACGCTCTAGGGGTAGAAGGGTCTATCGACTTGGATATTGGGAATATTCCGGCTATAGAAACGCTATTAGCATGCTCTCTGGGGCTCGTCACGGTGGAGAAGTCCTCATCTACCGTCCGGCTTGTCCACTACACTTTACAAGAATTCCTCTCCAATAACACCAACTTGTTCCCCAACCCCCACTCCATAATTGCGGAGGTTTGTTTAACTTACCTCAATTTTCCGCATGTGAAGAGCTTTTCGCCTACCCTTCGTTCCGTCCCACCAACCGCCCCTTTTGTCGAGTATGCTTCTTGTTACTGGGGTACACATGCTAGATCAGAAACCACCGAGAGTGTGAAAACTCTTGCATTGAAGCTACTCGATGGGTACGACAAGCACATATCTTCAAAGGTGCTCTTATTGAATGGTGTAAGAGCTGAGGAGCAGCCATTCGATGGAGATGGCGCTCCTACAGGATTTACTGGGCTTCACGGTGCCGCATACTTCGGCTGCCTTGAGCTAGCAGTTTCTCTATTAGAAGCGAATAGAGGAGACGTTCAGGCAACTGATTTCCATGGAAACACAGCAATTGCTTGGGCTTCGAGAAGGGGCAATGAGGGGGTAGTGAGGGCACTGCTGGAATGGAGCGAGGCCCATTCCGGTGCACCTAGTAGCGAACATGGCTCAGCACCGCTCTTGTGGGCTGCTGTGAATGGGCATGAGGGTGTAGTGAGGATACTCCTGGAAAAGAAGAACATCAATCCTGACAAACCGGATAGGCGGGGTCGAACGCCGCTCTCGTGGGCTTCAGGGAGTGGGCATGAGGGGGTGGTAAGGATGCTGCTGGAACGGAACGACGTCAATCCCGACAAATCGGACAGCAAGCGTCAAACACCACTATGGTGGGCGTCCCAGAGTGGGCGTGAGGGTGTAGTCAGGATGCTGCTGGAACGGAACGACGTCAATCCCAACAAACAGGATTTTTTCCTTGCAACACCACTATTCGAGGCTTCTATCAATGGGCATGAGGGGGTCGTAAGGGTGCTGCTGGAACGGAACGACGTCAATCCCAACAAACAGGATATTCTCCGTTCAACACCACTATTTGAGGCTTCCAGCAAGGGGCATGAGGGGGTCGTAAGGGTGCTGCTGGAACGGAACGACGTCGATCCCAACAAACAGGATATTTCCGGTATAACACCACTAGGGTGGGCTTCCTATAGTGGACATGAGGGGATCGTAAGGATGCTGCTGGAACGGAACGACGTCAATCCCAGCAAACGGGATATTTTCCGTACAACACCACTAGGGTGGGCTTCGTATAATGGGCATGAGGGGGTCGTAAGGATACTGCTGGAACGGAACGACATCAATCCCAACAAACCGGATTTTTTCGGATCAACGCCACTATGGTGGGCTGCTAGGTTTGGGCATGAGGGTGTGGTAAGGATGCTGCTGGAACGGAACGACGTCAACCCCAACACACGGGATATTTTCCGTACAACACCACTAGAGTTGGCTTCCTGTAATGGACATGAGGCGGTCGTAAGGATGCTGCTAGAACGGAACGATGCCAATCCCTACAAACCGGATAGGTGGCATCGAGCACTGCGCTGGTGGACATCGCGGGGTCCTGCCGATACCCAACAACCTCAATCCAGATGAGGCGGATAAGCGGAACCGACGGGTTTAACTCCCAAATATGCAGCAAGCCTACAATCAACAGAGCCACTCTCCTCCGAGCTCCCCCAGCCATCTGAACCTCCTTCCAGAATCGCCCTTTATCAAATATCCAACCATAAACCCGACACCTCCCTCCCCATCCCCTACACGTGCCTCTCCGCCGAGCAACAACCATAGCAAAATAGAATGCTGCACCCACAACAGTCTGTTCATTTCATGTAGACTGCCAAATTTCTGCAGGCGCCAAACCATTGCATTATTTGCCTGGAATCTCTCGCCACCTCCTTTCTTTCCCTAAACCACACTAGGCCCTTTCCTGTTTGCTACCTTATCCCTCAGCTATTCAACCAATTTTCCCTATATCCGTACCCCGCCGATGCCCTTCTCCACTCGCTTTTGTTTTGCCCCCGGTTTCTCATTCTCATCTCATTGTCTACGACTGACCTCGTATTGATTTGTATTATACTATAACTTAGATGGTAATAGGATTGTGTTATAAGAATGATGGATGGAAGCCCCATGGAAATAGATAAAAAGAAGAAATAAATGAAGAAAATGCCGCCAATCACACATCATTAAATTTAACTCTGCTCTGTTGGCAGTGTTCGCAACGGGGCAGTCCGTCCGTCCCCTAGCAGAAGTTGTCTCAGGTTGTGGGGCTCGTCATCCTTGCTAATGAGGGCCGTCCTGGGAATCCAAGGACGAGGACGGACTACATCTTGCCGTCCCGTCTCTTCCGGGGGCCTTGGCAGTCCTCCTGCCGGGCCCTACGGGGACCCCGGACGGCTGAGAACACTGTCTGTTGGTTGCTGCCATGCGCCCGGCCTCATGCACATGGTCTAAGTGTCTAATCTCAGATATCTCACAGTTTTCTCTTCCCCTCCTCCCCCCACTTCCCCGGGCCCACTCATCTGTTGACCCCATTGCGAAATATACTGCCCTTCCTATTCTGATATGATAGTTAGGAAACAGATCAGGACTGCGAAGGATGGCAGAAAGAATAAGAATCCCAATACACTCTCTACTGAACATAGCCTTATTTTATTAATTGCACGCGACATTCTCAACTCTATCAGCTAAATCACAAAGTCGCATGTCCTCTTGCACCCTAAACCTCATTACCCTTGTAACTTGCTACGAGAACCCACTCAGAACAAGCAGAGGTCAAGAACCAATTACCAGTTTAATAAGTTTCAAAGGGAAATTGAGAAGAAATATTATGCCTTAGTAAAAGAAAGCGAACATTTGACCCTGCGTCGTTTCACCATTTAGAATCGCATCCCCAACCGCCCACCCCAGAAGATGCCACACTTTTGCCACCACAAAAATATCTCAATAAAGAAAATAGACGACACACAAGGGGTTAGTTAGGATTATATATTTATTTTATTTTTAAATATTCTTTTGGTTCTGGCTTTGGAGGTCATTTGTTGGGTTGGGTGTTGACAAAGAAGTGCACGCCATTGCATCGCTATGTTCGGTTACTACTATTTCTAAGAGACAGCACATTATATCATAGAAACAAATTAGCCTTGGTAATTATTATTACCTTTGAGCAAATTAATCATTTGGCAATCATGGGGGAAGTTGTGATACCGGGTACTAGCTATAGCGTGGAATACATTAGCTTGAGATTTTGACATAAACAATAGGTTGCTATTGGAATGCGCTTGCTCGGTTAGTAGATACTGGCTAATGAGAAGCACTCGCTCAAGCTGAATTCTACTAGGATCATACTCCCTCACTTTCCCGGATTTAAGATATCCCGGTCCGGGGTACTGAGTTTCCGCAGTTGTACTCGAGTACTGTTGTAGAGGGCACTGCCGGAATGATCAACAACTAAACTGCGCTGCTGACGAACAGGGATCAGTTACTTGTACTTGTACCAGTAAATTCCGCTAACCCTAACCTTAGCGATTTGCTTTTTTGCCCACCAAATACTTCCGCGGATCTTAGCCTGCCCTTGAGACTCGGCTAAGACACGGATTGGGCGGGACCGGTGGACGCGATGTGGGCCACCAGGACCCTTCGCCCGAATGTGGGATCCAAAGAAGGCTCGGGAGGCAAAATCGATTTGAAAACTGGTAGCTATGAGTACTCGAGTGGCAAGCATTTTCTAAGCTACCGACAATGGTTGGACTAGCTCATACTTGAATGATCGTGCAACACCAGAGCCTCGCAAGCACCACAGCCAGTTTTTCAGGGCTTGCAGCCGCGCTCAAGTTCCAATGAGAGTCAGATCCTTACACGATCATCCTTTAACTCCCACAAAAAGTGGAATTCAGACAATAGGCTATTGTGCAGATATCGTCAAAATACCAGCAGGGTTGCTGGTTGTATCAACTAGTTCAGCAATATTGTCAGCTCTAGTAGAGGAAATAGATGCTGGTGGGGCTACGGCATTGGAGCCTACTGCAGTTATCACTAGATTTACTTGAATTGCAGCAACTGCGCCAAGATGTGCTAATCAACAGACTCAATGGCATTGGAAACTGGGTACTAACCAGGAAGTTCAGAATGTGGACTGGCGCGGGATTCGGTCGAATATATTCTTTATAGTGAACAAACCTAAGCGATACAAGTATATGCTACTTCAAACAAACAAAAACAAAAGACCCAACAACTCAAAACACAAACAAAAAAAAACGATGTTCACTGCGGAAGATGGTTGCCTTGAGCAGTTTGTTACGAGACTCCAGGGGTGGGTGGGGAAAACTTGCTCGAGTGCTCGAGTACGAATGGTGACAAAAGAAATTGACCCCCACCGGGCTTTCCACACAATCGCCATTTCCAAAAGGTCCCCACAGCACCGGAAAAATCGAGGGGTTTTTTAGACAGTACAGTCTAACATGGAGACTCACATACTTGAACATCAGGTTACAGAAAACATGCAAGGAATTCTCGGTGCCAGGGTTCTAAGATAACAGCCCAAAAACACTGCCAAGACGGTCAATTTGTCTGGGATTTCTAATGGCAACCAAACTGACTGTTTTCACCTGCTTACTGCTAGCACTTAGCGGTCTGAAGAAGATTGTCAATTTTATATATTGAATCCTCTGTGATTCCCTTCATTTGAATATTTTTTAAAGAACAAAATTTGTTGTCCACCCTCGTCGTGGGTGGCTAAACTCGTGCCTTTTGTCTGGAAAACTAGGTGGGGGTCTATTTCTTTTGTCGCCAGGCTCGTACCGTAAAAATTGGGAAGACCCAGAATACGCTAGCAGGGGTAAACAAGGTGTGGCAAATCGTGATACCTTTTAGAGGAAATTAAACTGCCAAAAGAGATGAAATTCTGGGGCTTGGGTGGCGATCATGAAAAGAATTATTACCCCTTGAAGCAATTTCTCTTCCGGCGGCACTTCCTTACCCTTGCTAGCGTATTCTGGGTCTTCCCAATTTTTACGGTACTTGCGCATTAGAGGCATTTAGCCCCGGAGTCGAAAGCCTTTGGGGTGTGTAGCTCCTTTTTGCGATCAAAACTGACATGTCAACCAGAAAGCTGGCACTCGAAAAACGCCTTCTCATCCTAGGGGCTGAGTGCCTGCGCAAGAGTTTCCAGAAATAAGCGCTAACTTATGTGTAGCCGCCTTGATAAAAAGTGCCAAGCTTATTCTCCACATTTCTGGAAACTATTGCAACGAGCTCAAAGAGTGCTCGGGTGAAGAACGAGTACAAGCACAGTGTGTACTAGTACACGACGTTGTTATGATTGATTTGGACCGATGGGAAAGGAAAAAAACCAGCACTAATTTTAGCTAGTAAAAGTACTTGTACTGCACTGCGTGCGCTTTAATAAAAATAAAGAATCAAGGCCCCCGGCTTGATGAAAATGCTTGTATCCTCCGCTGTGTTTGAAGAATGATGATTGTAAAAAGATACCCCAACAGAACTATAAATTATGAAGGTGTTGTACCGGTAAATGAAAATTTTCACGCAAAGATTAGACAATTTTTAAGCCTGCTCTTTACACTGAGATGAGGGCTGTGGTGGGGGCAATGTTAGTTGGCGAAGTCGCCTCTATCGCGGACATTGTGAGCGCTGTGAATAATAATTGGACTAGCGCAGACTTGTGCAACGTCAGAGCCTCATGAGTTACCACCCCTCTTTCTTCAACCCTTTGAGATCCTCTCTAGTTCCGAGGGAAGCTATATTGTCACCGCACAGGATATCTCTCTGGTTTTCACAAGAAAAGGAATTCAGATCACCGTTATACTGCAGATGACGTCCCGGGACCAGCAGATCATCGGTAATACCAACTCGTTCAACTCGTTCAACTCGCTCAACTTAACCAGTACCACCAACTTCATTTCGGAGAGCGACGACGAGGGGCGACAAATTCTACAGTGGCTATCACCACTTGAACCACAGCAACGGCACCAAGGTGTGCGAAGCGACCGACTCAACAGCGTGGGAAACTGGGTACAAGAAACAAGCGAGTTCAGGAAATGGCGTGGCGCGGAAGACGGTAGCGTGGAACCGGTGTTATTCTGTTACGGGAATCCGGGGGTGGGGAAAACTTATGTCAGGTAGGGGAGACTCTGGAGCAAGACAACGCAAATGTCGCTGACAACCAGCAAATTACAGTTCCCTAGTTATCGATAACCTGTGCGATCAGGCTGTGGGGGGAGACGTTGCAGTCGTGGGAATATACTGCGATTTCCATGCCGGGCAGGAACAGTCCACCGCAAATATTTTGGGCGCCATGCTCAAGCAACTTGCCAGTAGAGGAGGGATTTCTAAGCTTATACGAGAGACTTTTAAGAAGGCCAAAAAAGAGTTTGGTGGTCGGGGCCTGCAACTCCAGGACATGTTAAATATAGTAAAGAAGACCATTACATCACTACGGCGGCTCTTCATATGCATTGACGCATTAGACGAATGCACGCCGAAGAACCGACGGGAGCTCATTGAGTCACTCCGAGAAATTGTTCGAGTGTTACCGGGAGCGCGAGTGTTCCTTACAGGGAGGCCCCATATCGACGGCGAGATCGTTACATGTTTTAGCAGGACCCTCCGGATACCTCTTAGCCCCACCCATAGAGATATTATGACTTATCTGGAGAGGAGGCTAGACAGTGACACAGATCCTAAAGCAATGGACGACGAATTACGGGCGGATATTATGAGGATCATCCCCGAGAAGATCTCAGATATGTAAGAAAGAATATGAAATACATTCCGAAGATCAGTCCAGGATGTAATTCGCTAAAGTTGTGTTCTCTAGCTTCCTCCTCGTTTCTCTCTATATGGATGCAATCCTGGGCGAGATTACTCTCTCTCGGAGAAGAAAGAAGCTTGATGAGATGACCAAGGGGGAAGGTCTGGGAGATGCGTACACGGAAACCTTATTACGGATACAAGCGCAACCAGGGAGTAAATCAAAGCTCGGAATGGAAGTTCTAATGTGGATATCACATACAGAGCGGCCACTTCACGTCGACGAGTTATGCCACGCCCTAGGGGTAGAAGGGTCTACCGACTTGGATATTAGGAATATTCCGGCGATAGAAACGCTATTAGCATGCTCTCTAGGGCTCGTCACGGTGGAAAAGTCCTCATCTACCGTCCGACTAGTCCACTACACTCTACAAGAGTACCTCTCCGGTAACACCAATTTGTTCCCTAACCCCCACTCCATAATTGCGGAGGTTTGTTTAACCTACCTCAATTTCCCGCACGTGAGGAGCTTTTCGCCTACCCTGCGTTCCGTCCCACCAACCGCCCCTTTTGTCAAATATTCTTCTTGCTACTGGGGTACACATGCTAGATCAGAAACCACCGAGAGTGTGAAAACTCTTGCATTGAAGCTACTCGATGGGTACGACAAACACATATCTTCGAAGGTGCTCTTATTACATTGTGTGAGAGCTGAGGAGCAGCCATTCGATAGAGATTGCGCTCCTCCAGGATTTACAGGACTTCACGGTGCCGCGTACTTCGGGTGCGTTGAGCTCACAGTTGCTTTATTAGAAACGAATAAAGGAGATTTGCAGACAACTGATTTCCATGGTAACACTGCAATTGCTTGGGCTTCGAGAAGGGGCAATGAACGGGTAGTGAGGGTACTCCTGGAATGGAGCGAGGCCCATTCTGAGGCACGTAGAAGCGAACATGGCTCAGCGCCACTCTTGTGGGCTGCTGAGAATGGGCATGAGGGCGTGGTGAGGATACTCTTAGAACGGAACGACACCAACCCCAACCAACCAGATAGACGGGGTCGAACACCACTCTCGCGGGCTTCCGTGAGTGGGCATGAGGGTGTGGTAAGGATGCTGCTAGAACGGAACGATGTAAATCCCGACAAATCGGACAGCAAGCGTCGAACACCACTATGGTGGGCTTCCTGGAGTGGGCGTGAGGGTGTAGTCAGGATGCTGCTGGAACGGAACGACGTCAATCCCAACAAACAGGATTTTTCCCTTGCAACACCACTATTTGAGGCTTCCATCCATGGGCATGAGGGGGTCGTAAGGGCGCTGCTGGAACGGAACGACGTCAATCCCAACAAACAGGATTTTTCCCTTGCAACACCACTATTTGAGGCTTCCAGCAATGGGCATGAGGGGGTCGTAAGGGTGCTGCTGGAACGGAACGACGTCAATCCCAACAAACAGGATATTCTCCTTTCAACACCACTATTTGAGGCTTCCAGCAATGGGCGTGAGGGGGTCGTAAGGGTGCTGCTAGAACGGAACAACATCAATCCCAACAAACAGGATATTTTCCTTTCAACACCACTATTTGAGGCTTCCTATTATGGGCATGAGGGGGTCGTAAGGATGCTGCTGGAACGGAACGACGTCAATCCCAACAAACAGGATATTCTCCGTTCAACACCACTATGTGAGGCTTCCAGCAATGGGCATGAGGGGGTCGTAAGGATGCTGCTGGAGCGGAACGACGTCAATCCCGATAAAGCGGATTTGTTCCGTCGAACACCACTATCGTGGGCTTCCTGGAAGGGGCATGAGGGGGTCGTAAGGATGCTGCTGGAGCGGAACGACGTTAATCCCGACAAATCCGATTTGTTCCGTCAAACACCATTATCGGGCGCTTCTGAGAATGGGCATGTGGGGGTCGTAAGGATGCTGCTAGAACGGAGCGACGTTAGTCCCGACAAACCGGATTTGTTCCGTCGAACACCGCTATGGTGGGCTTCTCTGAGAGGGCATGAGGGGGTGGTAAGGATGCTGCTGGACCGGGACCACGCCAATCGCGACAAGCCGAATAGATGGCATCGAGCACTGCGCCGGTGCACATTGCGGGGCCTCCCCGAGACCTAGCAACCTTGACCTCAACGGGGTGGACAAGCCGAACCCACGCATTTGACTCTCAAACATGCACAAAGCCTACAATCAACAGAGCCGCTCTCCCCCGAGCTCACCAGCTTTCTGAATCTCTTCCCCAGGTGACCCCCCGTTTAGCATCCGAGTGTGGGCCAGCCGCTTCCCTCTCCATCCACTAGATGTACCTCTCCGCAAAGCAGCAAACATATTAAAACAAAATCCTACACCCACGTAGTTTCATTTCACGTAGACTGGCAACTCACTGCAAATGTCAATCCATTTGTATCATTTGCCTATAATCTCTCCTTACCCCCCTGGTCCCCCCAACCACACTTGGCCCTTCATTACTTGCTGTCTTATGCTTCAACCATTTAACCAATTTTCCTTATATCTGTGCTCTGTTTGTTCCTTTCTATACTCGCTTTTCCCTCTATATTCACACTTTTCGTTTGCCTTTTGTTCCTCACTCTAATTACCTTGAGTTATCTAAGGTCTATTTACGACTGACCCCATTCACTTATTACATTATACCTTCAATTACAACCAGATTGGGTTATAAGGATGGATGGAAGCCCCACAGACATAGAAAAGAGAAATAAACGAAGAAAAATTCCGCTAATTACGCATCATGAACTCTGCTCTCTTGGTTGCTTCCTAGTGATGGACACGATCATGATCGAATGATCGATGAAACGGGGGACCGTGATCGAGTGGTCGATCATGGCCACTGCTCGAGCATGGTCGAATATAGTCGACTATCATCGACTATCCTCGAGTACGATCCATTTTGTGTCTATCAGGAATGAAATATTCATTAAATAGGGATTATATGTATTCACACTCGTGCTGTAACATAAACAGAAGATCCCTACCCTATCGTCTGTTCAAAATGTGAACGCCAGGGGCACAATCTATTCTATGTGGATAATACTGCGCAAGTGCGAGGGGGATTGCGAGGCACGCTTGGTGAGGAGTAGAGAGCAGATTTGGTAGGAGTTCTGGTTCTTAATTATTCCAAAACAGGTGGGCGGTAGCAAGCATATTTATACAAAAGTGTGCGCCCATATGTATGAAAGAAATATAGGGAAAACTATGTAAGAAACATAAGTGCGAACATGTTTGACCCTGAGATCCTGCCAAGTAATCCTAAACAATG
>Ga0307513_10002409_pt1 | contig 25901 bp, 19 predicted proteins | sample 15_EM_MG_FD_202174 | JGI IMG/M metagenome (GOLD analysis project Ga0307513, IMG submission 202174) | Populus trichocarpa ectomycorrhiza microbial communities from riparian zone in the Pacific Northwest, United States - 15_EM | ecosystem: Host-associated > Plants > Roots > Unclassified | place...
TAAGGTTAGGGTTAAAAACCTGAGGCCTGCAGGTCACCCAGGCCGGGCCCGGCTTTTTTTTGGAAAGCCCGTTTCCCATAGTCCGGCCCGGCCGTCTCTGAAAAAGCCTGGGTCAGTCCGGCCGTACTGTGGGGTTCGAAGTAGGCCTACCGATGTTACGAGAATGTTTCCTGTATTTTACGTTCATAGCACAAAGTTTACATAGCTAGGTGTTAGACGGGCGGAGCAAGGGGGCAGGGATTACTCACAGAGGGCAAGGATCGTAGGGTTTGGTGGAAGTGGAGGAGGCAACAGTCACCGGAACACAAGGGGGAACGGACCAAGGAACAACGACGAGAGAAGAACAGCGCGAACCTTGTGTTTGGTAGATAGAGATTTTCTTTTCACCACCGGTTTTTTTCATTGTCTTTAGTTCCTTTTAACTCTACTCCGTGTGTGAGCGGCGATTGCCCACCTTGGTACTGTTTGGTTTCTAGATCGTGATATCATTTCCGTGTTTTCGTCTGTCGGTTTGTTCTTCAGTTTACTCTTAGGTTCGTATCACCCACAGGAAGATAGCATCTGCCCGGACGGAAGTCATCTTTTCAGTACCCAAAGCCGGACGGACTGGCCGGTTGGGAACACTGGAAATGCCATTACCCGATGGATAAGTAGCATCGAATACCAGTATTGTGGCATGTGGTCATGTAATATCACTCACTTGTAGGAACACAAAATAGTTTCGATACTTAAGAACCTATTTTCGCCACCCCTAATCTAAGCAAGGCACTATCCCCACCATATAATCCATTGAAACAATAGATTTAATTAAGAAAAGCTTTATTTGAACATAATATATTGTGATAAAATAGCATATCCTATTGCTTGGAGGATCTCATCGGACCAGTCCTGGTTGAGTCGGTTTCGATAATCCTGACTGTCCCGTCGGTCTAATTTCAACCATTAGATTAGACTTGATCGACCAGACTAGCTAGTCCAGTCCAGTCTTCCGCCGACCATTCGGAACTCTAGCTAGGTAGTCGTACATATTGATATTTTAAAAATTAAGATTTAATTTTGTATGCTCTAGGAGTATTTGGAGCCACTGGCATGCTTTATCTAATAGCATATAAAACTGTGCTTAAGTAGCTAGGATTCAATTCTCCTACTTGTTTGGCTCTCTTCAATAACCTTTATTTCCAGAGTGCATAATATAAAGCTCAGAGTCATTAAAGCTGGGAATATTGGGCCTGAACCGACACGACCATAGTTACTATAATAATCATATCTATGCTTCTGCTGCATATCAGAGAAACTCATTAGTTGAAAACACAAATCCCACAAGTAATCAACTTATACAATAATTAAGCAGACTGCTTAAACACTTTTGAGCTTCAAGCTTATATGGTGCCTTAACTAAGTTAACCCAATTTTGCCAAGCAAGGTTTGACATATATTGACTAACAGCTATTAAGAAAGGAGAAACGGGAGGAAAACGAGCCAAATAACCCAGGAGAAAACCAAACACAGGAAAAACAGGTTCTATCGTTATGTTGTTGTCTTCCACTAGCCGAGGCATTGGGGGGGGTTGCTGCTGCCCTTGTCGCTCGGGGCCGTTGGCACCGATTTCTCCCTCGGCGACAATGCGGGCGCTAGGTAGTCCTGAGAGGGGTGGCTGGCGGGTAACAAACAACGCGAGGGGTAGCGAGCCTGGAGATCTTGTGTTCAGGGGATTTGGGGGATGCTATCTGGTGTGGTTGTTCCACTCACCTGCCGCGGGGGAGCTATGTCCCCGCGCTAGCCAGGTACCTGGCTAAACCTTTTTCCGACGGGTCTCTGCGGTCCCGCGCGTGTCCCCAAGCTTGTTCCATACGCTTTGTCCAATTGGCAATGGGTTTTCCCAACCCAGCGACTTACATCAATGGATGGGGGGACTCCAGCAGGCCATGACACTTTCCCTCCCCCACCAACCCCACTATCATGAAAATCGAACAAAAGAGATAAAATGTAAATATGGAGTAGAATACATAATAGGAATTAATATTTAATCCAGAGGAATATCTTTATGGTGTGCTGAAAACGTGAGGTGGTGAGGCGACTTGCGTTACCAAGGATCGTTGGTCTAAGGTTGATTTTATTAACCAACGCAAGATAACAATAGAAACCCTTACGGTATTGAAACCAAGAAAATCGGTGGAATAGTATCTAATTTACGGAAGCGGAGAAGTAAGTGAGAACAACTGTCACTTTCAAGGAACACTGAAGTAGAATGCAAAACCACACAAGTCACGATCAATCTGAATTCACTAAGCTATGTGGCAAAACCAACCCCACAAACCGCACAAAACAGAAAATTCCCATCGCGGGGGGGGCCCAACCCAGCAGGTTGTTCGACTGGGTAAGTACAGATCCAATTTCCTTTCTTTAACTACACGATCCTCGTCTCCTCTTCTTCGCCGCCGTTGTTCTCCTGCTTTTGAGGGAAAAAGTATTATTATGAGTTCTGGATGGGAAAAGAAAGCGCTGGAAAGATGAAGAAGTACAAAGAAGTCAAGGGAGAAGCGTGAGTATATTGATCGGAGGCGTGGCTATCTTGCTTACTTGTCTAACCATAGTGGAGTATAGGGTTTATATAGAGAATAGAAAGAGACATTTCTACCATGTTCTCTCCCGGAAATGCATCCGGAGATACCCATGGCAAATACAGTTCCGGTCCCTTTGCCGACAGGCATTCTGGCCTATTCACCGGTTTCCTGTCCGGTTTCTTCTCCGCCTTCAACTCCGCCTTCAACTCCGCCTTCAACTCCGGTTTATGTCTCCGGTTCCTTGTCCGGTCATTACCGGCCATTCATCCGAATCATCCTTTAGTATACCATCGAGGTATATCCGCTCCTCCTCTTGATTGATAATGAGTGACCAAGGAAACTAACAACAAACAAGAAATAATATGCGAACTGGGACAAAGGAAAATACATCAGCATGGAGTGATCGCCGGTGTTCTTGAACAAAAAGAAGGAAAGAAAGCGTGAGAGCAGACAAAACCTAACTTACATAGAAACCCCTGTCCGCCAAGCCTAGGCAACAGCCACCCCTGCACAACCGCGAAACCACCCAAAGCCAAGATCGTGACTAACTATCTATTTAGCCAAAGTTAATCGCAGATAAGCTAGAAAACGGCAAGTTAAGAAAGTCAATTTTAAACCGTAACAGTATATCATACTTGAAAAAAAAATATAAAAAAGAACTTGTATCATAATAATATTATTATGGCAGGCATTGGATATAAGACCTTTGGGAAAAAAATAGGTTTTCCTAATCTGCAAACTTTCGCCGACAGAAATAGAGGTATTGCAGAATCAACAACGGCGGCCTATACCAACAAAACCGCCACTACGCGCAAATCTTAAAACTTAAAAGTCGAAAAATGCAAAAAGCCACTCGACCATCAAAATTTCCTAGGCTTATTTATAATTATCATCATTGGTGAGATTGGGTAATTATCACTCCCCAGACAGAGAATGTTACAAAGATGAGGAATTGAAACAAAACTTGAAAAGCGAAGAGGAAAGCAAGGATGTGAAACAAGAATTTCGAAGAAAATGGAGGTCTGGCGGTGTCCAGGGGCAACTGCCACTGTACAAGTGCCGCTAGAAGGCTGCCATGATGCAAGCGTCATGAAAAGAAATCCTGAACCAAAGTGGTAGGAAAACTAAAGTATGTTCACTATTCAATACGTAGAGTCATCATGGTTATCACCTAGACAGAAATGTAATGCAGCTGGGGTCCCGCATAGAGCAAATCACTTGAGTGACTTCCGGGCCCTCCATGCTAGGTATTTAATACGGACAAACCGAAGAATGGCTGCTCGGGCGGACTGCATGGGGCTGCCAGGATTGCGGGGGGGGGCATAAGGGGTATCCGGGGATGGTAGGGTGTGGGTAAGGACTGAGAGGGGGGGGGCATTGATGAGGGGTCTTAGGAGTGACGGCCGGGCACATGCGGAGAAAAATGAGGGGGACGGCCGGATAGCTGAGGACGGCGAGGGGCTACCGATAAACTATGAGTGATATGGTGATGCTATATAACCTACACAATAAGCGATATGCCTGCGAGAAAAAGAAGAAGCTTAAACTGGTCATCAAGTGCTCCAAGTATTAAGATAAGACTGAGCCATCATTCCGCTACGAGCCTTATTTTCCATTTAAAATACTTTCATAAGCCTTGTGCCTTAAGCACAGTCATCGTGATGTTGCAACGGGGCGAAAAAACTGAGGTAACCCAAGTTGATTTGAGGGACAATGCCGGGAATTTTCCATAAGGTTACGGGAAACTCAATTGAATATCTCGGATCCGGATATCTGCGGCAAATATGAGAACTTTCCGACAGCGATTGCTCTAGTTCTCCCTCGGGCAAGGATACGATTACATTGTAGATTCATGCCTGTGGTTTCTGAGTTCTAATTTGACAAACACTTTTGGCTTTTTTGTTTTCTCCCTTGCTTATTTGTTTACAAATACGGCACATGACTTGCCTGATCATAAACTATGAGCGAGATCAAATGATGAACGTGAAGTTTGCGAGCGCACCAGCGGAAGAAATGTTTCCGGGGAACCTTTTTCAAACCTTCTTATGCTCCTTTTTCTAGCATGCTATCTTCTAGTACCCAGTGATGTTGCGAGGATAATGCGCACGTAACGGTCAACCGATAAACTAGAATAGGGCTCAACTAAATGGATACTAGGGAGAATCAAATAACTTCATTCACGCCCCAAAACTAACTAACCAAATATAAGTCTACATAAGAATAATAAAACACTCTCAATCATCCTATCGTGTGCCATACCTATCGATCCCCCCTTCATGCGTAATCCCCTTCTGCCTGCATACCTCCGTACTCTAATCAAAGGAAAGACATAACCAGAAACCACTCCGTCTATCCTTCCGTCTATCCTTTCGTCTATGCTTCCGTCTAGTACAAATGAAACAACTAAAACGACTATCCTGTCTTATCCCTCAGCTATCTGCCTTTCTAGCCACTAACAACTATCCGCTTCCATCAACTCCAGCAGGTGATACATAAGATAGTAACTAAGTTTATTACTTGCAAAGTTTTGTTGGTTGAGGACTTTTTCTGTTTTTGGATTTTCAAGTTTTATGATTTGGGGGTAGAGGCGGTTTTGTCGCCAAAGGCCGCCGTAGTATTGCAGAATCAACCGACTTGGTACAGGATTGAAGTTATCTGCCTCAAACTTGCCCTCAAACAATGCTATCGTGCAATGAGCCCTAGGTTCTATGATTTTCATCGATTGGGATCACACCTAAATTGCACACAAGTATCATAGTTGCAACCCGCAGTCTATAGGGCTTGTGTAAGTGACTGTCGTTCTCAGATTTTGTGGGTGAAAATATTTTCCGAGTGCAGCTTTTCTCCACTAACCACTTAAATAGAAATGGCCGAGGCCATTCGAACAACCACACCTTTCTAGACGTGAAGGGACGAACACAACCAGAACAAATTGCTTTTAATCCCTTCCTCTTTTGCTCTTTCTTGTGGGAGCCCCGGTGAACCACTACGAACTTGTGCCTAGAGGCTTCTATTGTGAACCTTCGATACAAAGCCAATACGAATTATTGTTTTTACCCTTTACATTTGTTTAATTACCTCGCGTCTCAACCTAGAGCCCTGAAATTTGTTCTCTCGCCATCCAGAATATGGCACCAGAACTACAAGGTGCTAACCCGGAAAGCAGGAAGGGCCGAACACCTCTTTTATGGGCTGTCAAACATGGGCATGAGACATTTGTTAAGATACTACTAGAGCAAGATGATATCAACCCCAACGCTGCGGATGTGCATGGCCGAACACCACTCTTTATAGCCGCCTGGAAAGGGTGCGAGAGAGTTGCGAAGATGTTGCTGGAACGCAATGATGTCAACCCCAACACTCCCAATGAATTTGGCGAAGCACCACTCTTCGCAGCAATTCACGAGGGACATGAAGGAGTCCTGAAGCTGCTACTTGAACGAACTGATGTCAATCCCAATACTACCAACGCTTATGGCCAAACACCGCTCTTTAAAGCTGCCTGTGAAGGACTTGGTTGGGCCGTCAAGATACTCCTCGAACGAGCGGATATCAACCCCAGCATCGCGAGCAACCATGGACAATCCCTACTTTTGGTAGTCGCCTGGAAAGGGCATGAGGAAGTCATGAAGATGCTCCTAGAACGACGGGAGCTCAATCCCAACACCGGGAAGGGACACGGCCTAACTCCACTACTGCTAGCTGCCCGGAAAGGCCATAAGGAAGTCGTGAAGATGTTACTAAAACGAGTGGATATCAAGCCTAACATCCCCGGTCTACTTGGCCAAACGGCGCTTTTCATAGCCGCTGTTCGAGGGCATAAGGGAGTTGTGAAGATTCTGTTAGAGCGAGTGGATGTCAACCCCAACATCGCTGATGAACATGGGCATACCCCACTCTCCCAAGCCGTCTCGGCAGGACATGAGGAAGTCGTAAAGATGCTGCTTGAACGAGCCGATATCAACCCCAACACTACAGACCAATGTGGCCAAACGCCACTCGCCAAAGCCGCCGGGAAAGGAGATGAGGGAGTCTTGAAGATGCTATTGGAACGCGCAGATGTCAACATCAATACCAGGGACAATCGTGGCCAAACGCCACTGACTCAAGCCGCTAGTAAAGGACATGAGAGGTTGGTGAGGGTACTGCTGAAACGAGCGGATGTCAACCTCGATTCCGTTGATGAAGATGGCCACACCCCACTCTCCATAGCCGCCTTGGGAGGACACGAGGGAGCTGTCAAGATGCTGCTACAACGATACGATATCAAACCCAACACTGCGAATGGAAATGGCCAGACCCCACTCTTCATAGCTGCCTACCAGGGACATGAAGGGGTCGTGAAGGTGCTACTTGAGCGGAACGATGTCGACCCCAACACCGCGGATGAACGTCGCCAAACGCCACTCTACATAGCCGCTCAGAGAGGCCATGAGAGAGTCGCGAAGTTACTCCTGGAACGGTCGGACATCAACCCCCATATAAGCGATCTTGCCGGTGAAACCGCACTTTCGCAAGCCCTGGATTGTGAACATTATGCCATTGCAAAATTACTATCCAAACACAGAAATTTCATTCTCCAGTTGGATGGTAACGGACTTACAACACCTTCCCCACCCTGGAGATCAGGCCCAGACCAGGGCCATCCCAAAAGAATCCGCAGAATTTGATGTTCAAGGTGAAAGCTAGTCACACCTCCCTATTCTTCGAACTTCCATCTAATCAACCCTCGGCAGGCAGGCAGTGGCCTAACCCCTTTAGCACTCCTACCACGCGACCTCTACCTCCTTGCTCCTCTTCTGTTGTTTCCCTCATATCCCCCACATCTCTTTTCGCCTTTTATTCCCGATCTCTCCTCCTGTTAGTCTACTTGCGGCGCCGTCATCCCACTAGAAAAGCTGGGAGACAATTTTCCACAGACAACAATCGTGCTCAGTTAGCACGGTGAGTGACTGGGGATGAAATAGTGGTGCTGGTTTTTTCATTGCTTTTCGCAGCCCTCAAAATTTATCATCCCAGCATTGTATCGTAACCTTTCTCTCTTTCTTTCTTCGCCCCTGCATACTGTTTTTCCTCATCGTTGGCCCCAGCACATGTGCTACTCATCTTTTTCCTGTCCAATCAGAGGCTTCATTACATACCGCTTGTTTTTTTGTAGTATCATGGAATACAAGCCCCCTCTCCCGCCCCTTTCCCGCAGCCCCTCGGTGGGAGGACAGAAAGCAATCCTGGTCAAAACAAATAATACTTGCAATTCCCCATCATAATATTATCATGTATCATACTAGCGATTTTTTTTAGTCTCCGTAATGTAGGTTACGGCCGAATGTACACCAAGCGTGAACTTATACATGGGTCATTTAAACTTTTCTTGCCAGTGATAAAGTACTTACACCTTTGCCAAGGAAAGACTTACCCCACGGTCAGGATACCTTACACCGAGCCATTCCGGAGACTAAAAAAACATGGCTAGTACCATGCCAGCAACGGTCGGAATCTGAGCCTGCCTACGTTTCTCCTAATATCTCTTCCTCTTGATATCATTCCCAAAAGTACTGCGACATACCTTGTTGTCCTCATCCTCTGATCCTCTACCAGGGCCGACAAACCTCTCGTAAAATCACACCCTCACTTGGCCGATTCAATTAATGCACATTCAAGACCCTTCCGTTTTGCCAAATGCCATAATGTCAGCATTACTAGTGCCACTACGCTCGACTAGCCAGGAAAAATAAAAACGGAAAAGAAACATCAGGAATTGAATCGTTTCTCAACACCCATAGATTCTATCCCTCGAATTCATGTAGATCACTAGTAGGATGTCTTGTTCTCCTCTCCCCCCCCCCACCCTTTCCGATACTCCATCGGGTCCATGCCACGATCTTCTCTCTTCAACCTCCCCCCCGGATCAACATATCACTATTTCTCCAACACTATACTATCTATACATGCCCATGTCTCGCTTGGTGTGCTTCCTCGCCGAGCGCCCACGCAGTCTAAAGAGAAGCGCGGTCAGGTCGCAATGCGAATTTTGCTGGCGTTGAAGGAGCCTCGCAGATACCGCTAGTTATCTGGTATCAAAGAAATCCGAATTACCAGCTCGAGAGGTTCCAAACCAATGTCATTCTTGTGGGTATCATCGTGTATTGGTACGACAGGATAGGGTGTACATGCACAAGTCTTTAAGCCCTAGCCTCAGTCGCCGACCCTGCAGATTTAATTTTTCGACATTGCACGAGCCACAAGCACCTTCGGCAGCGGTGGTACCGCCGGCCCGCCCAAAAATTATATACCCCGCCTTCCTGCTCAATACTATTATGCCAGAGGTTCCCCCATTGTATATAGATGTACATATGAGAGCTATTATTACGAAGGAAAGGCGTAATCTCCCTCAGCAAAACCCAGTACCCCCTAAATCCCACTATTAAATACACTACATAATGCGAACCAAGGCGGTTTGTTTCATTGACCGGCTGTGATTGCTACATAACAAATTTCTAATAATCCCAGCTTCATACCTCACCCCGAGACCTGCACCTCTCACCAATATTACTTTCAGACCTCCAGCGGCTGATCATACTCCCGAAATACTGTAAGTTTTGGGCCCTCTGCAACTTAGCCAGCCATAGCACAACCATCCGAGCACGATAAAGCTTGCAGGACTAGCGCGACAACTATTGTACTATTCCGCAACCTTTCCGGCCCGCGGCACAAAATAAACCAACTTGGAATACTACCACTTATCTCCCATACCGCCCGATCATCCGGGCGCTTAATTCCGATGGGCGTGACTTATCTTTGGACCGAATGCTCTATAAAAAACCTCGCCGTCCGGACCACGGCGCAGGCCACGATTGACAATAGTCAACACCTACTCGCTGAGGGATAGGCTGGCGCCTTATGGGGATATTTCTGAGTCGAGTTCTGCGCCATGGGTTAGTCTTTCCCTGTGTTGTGAGGCGCTTTCATTGCGGGGGTTGGGGCGAAGGGAAAGATTATGGTTAGGGTAATGAGTGGGAACGCGGTTGTTATCGGCGGGGGGGCGAGGTGGGCCTAGCGCTGTGTCCACAATTGCCAGCTGGATACGCCCCGAGTGGCCGGAGCAGAGGTGTTGGATCGGCCGAGCAAGGGCCAATTTGAATGTGAGGCAGATGTAGGTTTAAGTACGAGGAGTAGGTCATTTCGCGAGCGGGATGAATGTACGGTTACCCGAGCACAGAATATCGCTTGGTAGACTATACGAGCTTAAAAATTGAGACAGTGGCACTGTATATATTCTGAATCCAGTGGCGCGTCCGAGCGCTCTAACACGCACAGTTATTAATTGATAAAATAAACCTTCTCCACGATCGGGAAAGGAATAAGATATTTTGACAAGCAGCCGAAAAGTGATTTCCGGATCAGCATGTGGCACATCTAGCTAGCCGTCTGAATCAGCGAGCGTTCCTCCAGACAATGGCAGGCAATGGATTAGGCACAAGCTCCAGCTACTTACTCTCCACTTGACAACCTTCGCTTTATAGCCATTTAGGTCGCCGCAATTCCAGAAAAAAATATCATGTTACACAGGTACCATAATAACTAGAACAACCGAGAACCCGCGCAGCATGTTGGAGTCACCGACCGATTAGCGCGCACTCTAACACTATAATCTGCTCTAGAGACGATAAAATAAAGAGAGGGCTCTCCAGGGCTGAAAAGATCTGGATAAAATTATTAGGCAGATCCCACGGTTCCTCTATTTACGTAGATTCTGTTATTAGTGCGTGTTAAGACATTTTACCTCGGCCCAAGTAGTGTACGCACACATGGTTGAAGACCAAAGGCTAAGTAATAGTCAAGACTGGTGGGGGAATCGGGGGAAAACACGTAAGCGCAATAGAGCAGATTGGCCCTACCAAAAATGTCCTGCTCCGACCACCAACACGATTTCAACACCCAAGTCCGAAACAAACCAACACGAGTGATAACTCGTGATCAATCCACCAAGCCTAATCCCAGCAGGCTTGACAGAGTAACTCGATCTCATGTTTTGGAAATGATCAGGAGTGGAGAGTTTGCGCAAGAGGACCTAGGTGGCAGTTAGCGGAAAAGAGGCCCAGGTCTCTGAATGAGTTTGCGCACCAGGTCTATGTGGCTTGGTAGCTGGAAGATGGGCATTGAGTAGGGTAATATTGCATTGCCCTCAAATTTGTTCCTTGCTCATATGATACAGTCTCCATCGTAGTCGCGACGAAACTGGGGTGGTGACGAACAGGGGTATTTGGTGGGGAATAAAGAAATCGTCAAGGTTAGGGTTGTAGAAAATTAATGAGGGGTTGGTACAACCCATTGCCAATTAGGCTAAGCGCAGGGGAGCCAGCCTGCAGGAATGGGATACTGTCTCGGAGGTCAGGGGAAAAAGGTTCACCCGGTTGCTGGGCCAGTGCGGGGTCAAAGCTCCAGGACAATGGGCCCGTGGACCCCCCGTTACAATAGCTTCCCCCCAGCTCTCCCAGACCGCGACATCTCCATCCTTCCTACAGCTCGCGTTCCTTATTGACAGCTCGTGTTCTTTATCCCCTCCCACCCCCCCGATCGACACCTGGGCGCCCTCATTGCCACGCCGGGACATATCGGTAGTAACGATCTCCCGGGCACGGGTTGCGACAACACCACCAACGCACCCGACAGTGGAATCCTCTTGTTCTACTCTTCTCAATATCGCTCTCTTCTTGCTCCGTTGATTTCCTTCCGTCACTGTAACTAGTTTCTCTCTTAATATATCTCTTTGGCTTGGGAAAATTGGCTCGTCGTTAATCCCTGTTCGTCATGACCCCAGTTTCGTCGCGACTACGGTGATGACTGTACCAGGATTCCCGGCTACACAAGGATTCCCGGCTTACACAGGTTGAGTACTTGTATAATACTAACCATAATGACCGCCATAGAACACGTGACAATCTACTACTGGATGCTGAATATTATCATCGGTAAAATGTTTTAATAAAATGTAGAAAGAGCGCTGTGTTGATGCTGATTTGTTGTTCTGCAGCGATCGGATTTCTTTAGGTCTGAAAAGCCCTATTTTACACTTCTTCCAGGTCTTGCTATCATACCCACCAAGGTGTCCAAGACTTTTAGGTTAACAGAAAATAACCTGTTTTCATGCCACCTAGGTCTCCTTGCGCAAACTCTCGAGTGAGCAGAACCCGAAGGCGAGAACAAGAGATAAATTAAAGGTCAATCAAGAGTCGTGTCAAGACTGGTTTTATTGGCCTTGTTTTGCTGTGTAGAAGGCGGCGTGTGAAAAGGAGAGAAGAGAAAAGAAAACAAAAGAGAGAGAACAAACAAGACAAGCGAGCTTCACAACCAATGACAGCCAAGACACCCTCTGACTAAGCTGCTGCGAACAACTCATGATATCCAACACCATGTTTCTTTAATACATGAGCATGAAAATTATCCTCCTATTTACACTCCTTATCCCCGGCTGTCTCACACACCGGGAATCGAACAGTCCAGGCTGATATTGAGATGCCACACTTCACCGTGGCTGTCCAGCACCTGCTTAGTCTGAAACTAAGATCCCCAGGTGCAATCCGGCTCGCTGCAAAGAAATGTCGTTCTCTCAAAACCAGCTTGCGGTGTGATGGGAAATTCTTAGGGAGGTCATGAGTTCATGGGAGAGGTGGCGGACCTTTCGAAGAGCATCATCATTTATGCATGATACTAGTACATCGTTATCTGCAATCCGGTATGTCAATAAACATCGGAAAACAAGCCTGCACTGTGAACCTTTTTTGCTTTTTCAACAAAATAATGGTGCACAGTGGATTCGATCACGGAAGGTGTGAGAACTAAAGCTTTTATCGATACGAATAGGTAAAATGACAAGAAAACAAATCCAATAAAGAATAAAGAAACGAGTGACTGATAGCCTGTATATAGAAAATAGAGTGAGAAGAAAAGCGAAAGTCTGCTGGATGATCAAAACTACAAACAAAGGGAAAATAGGAGTCCATTTATCCTAGATCGTAAGCTCGCTTTTGGACATACGACATGTGCATGCCATCTCTCCCCTCGCATTGCCTCCACTCTTCATCTTTTGCCGAATCTCCTCTGACTCATAACCGAGGTGAAAAGCGATCTGCAGAGGGCACAGTAAGACTCTTTGTTGACGGTATCATGATGGACCGAGGAATGGAGGATTCGGTTGATAACGCAAGTGTTGTGTGTCCTATGGCGGCGATAGTATATTTGATGTTGTCGCACCTTGTACTTAAGGTGTTGTGCTGTGGTTGGTCCGTGGTGAACTAGGTATGCAGGGTTATGTGCAATCTGAAATAGGTATGAAACAACGGTAGTCAGGAACTAGTCTGTTCTAGTTGCCTTTCGATATGTGATTGTTCTCATGGTAGAAGTTTTCCATCAATAGATCAGTATGTGGTGAGCAGCAAAAATTCCAACATTTTTCCCGGTGAAGGGAAATCTGTATGGATCAGCAGAAATAGTCGCCGTGGTTTCTCCCGACACCCTAGAATACCAAGGACATTTTAGGCCCTCACATTCGAGTCAATATCGACAAACTTTGCGGGGCAGGGGCAGTGGTAGCGACAAATCTGCATGCATCTAAACCGCTGAGGGTACAAGTAGTGCTATCACGATTGGTGAAGATAACGTTAGAGGAAATTTAAAAAACATCTATGCACACTGACACCAATACAGTGCGTAGATTTCAGAATTACTATCATCACAACCGCCATCACCATTTCCACGGGTTCGTTCTTGATGCCACAAACCGCACGCAATTCATGTTCTGGAAGAAATTTTTTATCGAGATGGAACTATGGATCTAGCTCTAAAAACAACGCCTCTATGCATGAACAATATATGAATTTTTTCAAGCCGCAGAAAAATCCCCCAACAGGTACTTTGCATAGAAAAAGCGAAAAGATGAACGAAACTGAATGGGTAAGTAAAATGGGGCTGAGTGGGGAAATTGAAAAGATATTTAACTTGTTTCAAACTAGTACCCAATCCGACCCGAAAACTCCACCGGTGCTGTTTTCTCCCTTAATATCTATCCCCCCGCGCGGGAGTATCTTCTCGTCAACCCCGTGAGGCTGGCCGGCTTCCTCCCTCGCCATGTCAGTGATCCATCTCCCATTAGGCTTGAGGTCTTGGCCTCGAGCAAGTTTAGCCGCAAGGTAAAGCCAACATGCAGCATTACCAACCGTTCCAACTTCATCGCTCACACTTTCCTCCGCATGATAGCCCATCCAGGCGTAAAGATCATTGTCGGTGTACAAATCGAAGAGATGATTTGCAACAGCCTCCGTGTCTCCCACATCGACGAGAAATCCATCCTTCCCGTGTTGAATCTGCAATGGCATCCCACCGGCTCTTGTGGCAATGACTGGCTTTCCATGTTGCTGTGCCTCAGACACCTTAACTTCGAATCCCTCACGCAGCGAGAGCTGCACCACGATCTTCGCAGTGGCAATTAATGCATTCAACACTAGAATAAACATTAGTTTTGCATTCACAAACTATCTTAGAGTTGAAACTTACTTTGACGGCTTGGACCAATTCTCATAACTACCACATCTTTTGCAATGGCAGAATATCTCGGCTGCCCAAGTAATTCCATGGTGTCGGTAAAAACTATCGATGCATCCGGATCATCAATAGCCCCATGCCCGCAGCTGAATTCCGTCAGTGTCAAGTCATTCAAAGAGTGGCTTGGGAGAAAATGGAGGTCAACTCACAGCAGCAATTGTGGAAGAACCTTTTCGGGCATGTCCCTGACAAGACGAGCACAGAATTTTCTGTAAGATTCAATGACGTCCGGGATACCTTTGCTAGGGTCGAATGTTGCGATTTGAGTGATATACTCCCTTGCAGGATAGAGAAGCTGGTTCCTGGGAGAGAGTAACAGAATCAGTAATTTTCTCTCAAAGAAATGAAATTTGTTTGCGAGTTTGACTTACATCCCCAGCTCGATGCATGAATTGCGTAGATTCTGGTGATAAAAACTTAGATCCAACTCACCCAAATATTTATTGAGCCCATCAAACCTATATTCATCAGCGCAGCAAGAAAAATCAAAAAGGGGGAAACAAACCAATCAGTACAAGCAGGCATCAATCCAACCATCGCCAACGGAACATCATGCGGAACGAACCTGTCAGCTGGATGACTGATAAAGACATCCGCCTGTTTAACATATTCCCATATCCATTCCCAAACTTGTTCTTGAGGGCTCCCAGGGCTGTCTACAAGATCGCTGCGGATTTCGATATGAGAACGGTAGATAATTTTGACCTCTGGGCGAAGTTTTTTGATTATCGGAATGAGTGCAGGCATTTGAGGGTCATCAATGATAACGACGTCCGCTCCACCAGGAGCGAGAGGACCCCCGGGCGAGAGCCAATAGCGCTGGGCATTTATTCGAATCCATTCATTAAGTAAAGCCTGCTTCACCACGTCGAATCTTTCTTCAGGATCTGCCACTCCTTGGAGGATGTTGTGATTTGTCTTTGTAATTCTGCAAACCTTCGGATCAGGCTTAGGAATATACCTGTCTCACATATCAGTAAATAGGTACTATGCAGTATGGATGGGATGAAGACAAACCAATTCAACTTAACACCCAATTTATCGCCAAACCGAACCAAAGCATGCCTCATCAATGCTACACCACACCCCTGGGGTGTTGCTGAGAAAAAGGCTATTTTAGTGGGCGGACACTGAGGGTTACCCTCGGTTTGACCATCTTTATACCCCTTTAACTCAGAAGCATACTTAAGAACGGTGTTCCAAGTGCCCTTATGTGCGGTAGCCCGGTACTCCCCCAACCTGTCAACCAATTTGATGGCCCCTGGTGCGTCCGGCATCACCTGGTTCCTGAAAGCTATTGCGAGAGCAAGGTTATGGTTAGGACCAAACTGCATAACACACTTTCGTGCAGCAGACTCAGCCTGTTCATCAACATCGACAGTGTTTGTTCTAGTGTCTTTAAATTCACCAATGGCTGAGGTCTGGACATTCAGAACTATGGTGATAGCGTCTAAATCTAGCCACAGAGCAGCGCAAATTCCCGGGGAAATATTCTCGAGACCAAGTGTAACGCCAGCACTCACAAACTTAGCTCGGTGCTGAATAGAATAATCCCTGAGGGTGTTAATGACATCTGCCCTAACGGTGTCCTCGATATGGTGCCAAGGTCTGGGTGTGACTTGGTGGATGCAGGAATAAACCGAGTAAACGCCGTCATGAATTGAGATACCAATTCTAGCCGACTGACCCCCAACCTTAGTGGCAGCCACACCAATATACAGCGGCTGCGCTATCAAATTAGCAAAGAACATACAAAGTGTGATGGCGGTAAACAATATAAAACAGTGCGTGGAAAAACTGGTAAAACTCCACATCACTATCAAGGAACAGATGGAGGAAGCAGAAAAAGGGAGGGAGGAAGGAAAAAAGGAGAAAGAAGAGAAGGGAAAAGAAAAAGAAATAAATAAAGAACAGAGGGGACGAAGCGAAGCAAACTTACAACAAGGGGTATCCCAGCCCAGCCAACCTGTCGAGTTGACAGGCTAATGGACTGAGAAGGGAGAGAAAAGGAAGGGTCTGTCTGAGCCTGGGAAGCCTCGGAACTAGTCATTTTTGATGGATCTGATGAGACAAGACGGATGTTTGATGAAGAGTTTGATAATTCAAAGTAAAGGAAACAGGGTGAAGGAAGGGTGTCAAAAAGGTTTGGCCTTGTTACCAATGGATGGTGTTCTTGAGACGAAGGAGTTGTGGTAAGGGAAGGAAGGAGAAGAAGAGAAGGACAAAGATAGCGGGAGAGGGGGCCCTTTAATACCTTTTGAAAGGGGAGGCTGACGAAGTGGAGTCACGGAGGTAGGTAGGAGGGTAGGTAGGAGGGCAGGTGTAAGCCAGCGCAAAAAACCCCGCGACTCGTATGTGCGCACGTTAGGGCCTAAGTAAGAGCCCACGTATGTGCTTGCTCTCAAAGTGATATCCTCCTATATAAATGAGAACTCAATTCCACCATGCTGTGTACGTAGGCTCACAATGGAGCGAATTGATAAACCTCATGCGTATACTTCTGACCTCTCAGATTTGCAATTGCACGTGAAGTGCGGACAAAACCCCTTTCTATACGATGGATCCCACAGTTTTGTAAACCGGGGGTAGGAAATAGCCGGGTTTTGATAGTGGAGTGAGTGAGCGCGGGTTACGGTTTGCAACCTGCCTACCAGGCATAGCGGGTCAACTGCATTGTTACAACCAAGGCAACCACAATCTGCAGGGTATAGTGGGTATCATAAAAGTCAATATTTTGTTTCTAAGCCCAGAATGATATCTTATTTTTTATTTTCCAGAAGAGTTTTTGGCCTTCCAAAAAATATTCCAGGCACTAATAAGTCGTACCAGGGGTGGTGGTCTGTTGGAAATTGTGTTCATGGTAGTGCTCAAATATTCTCTTTCCTTCGGACACTCGTGGGAAAAGGTGGAGTTCACGCTTGATATTCGGCAGCCACGAACACCAACAAATCTTTGCTTTCTAAGAGAGAATGAATGCCCCTATACCTATAAGACTTATGAAAATACATGTTCACATATCATACCAGGGAGTGGTTTGCCCCTGTCCTCTACCAGTATCATAGAAAGACATTTTGTCACTGAGGAGTAATGGGTTGGGAAAGAGGGGGTGCTGAAATGCTTCGCTGTGTGTCTAGCCACAGTGGTGAACGCCACCTTTTCCCACAGCTGTGTACAGCGCATGTATAATACTGTATTTGTCGGTGAAAGACCTTAAACTCAGAGAGTGTTTGGCCCGCCCATGATTTTGATTTGAGATCTGGTCTTGGCGTTTTGAAATCTGATTTTTTAAACCTAAATTATGGTGAGCCAACATCATGATTTGTAGTTGGGACATGCCAAACACCTTTTGATTTCATCCTCATGTCAAGTATGATATCATAACTAATTCTAATTATATATATTGTCTTGGCACATATCGTCATAATTAATTTTAAGTTATACCAAATTATAATATAATGTCGGGTTGGAACAACCCATTGCCAATTGGGCAAAGCTCAGGCGAACCAGGGTTCTCAATGGTCCGCCGGCGACCGGTCAAGTCTCAGAGGTAGGACCACTTGGTCAGTGTAAATGGATGTCCGAGACCGGACTTGACTAAAATATGTGGTCACGACTGGTCTGGATTAGTCCCCGACCAGTCCTTCTGGCCTCTGTCCGAGGCGGCGAAAAATAATTTGTAAGCAAGTTCGCACTGGTGCGAACATGCTGATGTAAGCGAAAAAAATACATTGAGACGAAAGGGAACTTACATTGAGAAGAAAGGCTGGGTGTTCTGATCGATGGAAGGATAGGAGCACTTTTCTGCTTTATAAATGTTCCTCTCTGTGCAGTTAGTGAATCACTTAGTGAACGAGAGAACTTCTTTAGCGCTCCGTGATCTGTTCAGCCGCAATTTGCGCGGATAAGCCACCAGCCGATGCACCCCTTATCACTCGTTTTTTGCCTAGTCTGCCCGGTCTGACTGAGCCCGGTCCGGTCAGTTCCAGCAACCATGACTACCTGGTCAGTCTAATTTTTACTATTGGACTAGACTAGACTTTGACCAGGTCTAGCTGGTCCGAGCCGGTCCTCGGCCGACCATTGAGAACCCTGAGGCGAACTGTATGGAGGTCATGGAGGGACACTCACCTGGATGCTCGGAGGTCATAGCTCATCACGCACGGACCCAGGTGCCTCTAGCACATATACAACCACCGACTCCCGGAGTTCAGAACCTGAATACTCGCTACCTCTTGCATTATCGTCTTCAAGCTCGCTACAGCTCGCATTTTTTGTTACCCACCCACCACCCCTAAATCTCCCACTGCGCCCTCATTGTCACCTAGGGAACTATCGGTGCCAACGATCTTGTGCGACAAGGGTAGTGACACTCCCCCACCGCCTCCGCCAGTGGAAATATCGAACAAGGTTGATTGAGGGAATATATCATTTGAATGGTTTCAGTTTTCTTACTTCTCTGTACTCATCAGGCTTTTATTCTTTCATATTGGTTATTATCTCAATGTATCTGTTTGACTTTGCAAAATTGGCTATAGTATTCTAACTGTTAAATTCAGATATCCTAGCTTTTGTTTAACTATAAAATATAGAATTAGGTGATGCTCTAAATCAGGTCTTCTGATAAGGGTCAAATCACAATCACAAATTAAGATTTGGAAGTGGCACACCAAACACATGATTTCAAATCATCATTTCATGCCAAATCATAATTTCGAATCGGGATCATGGCAGGCAAAACTCATCTTAAGTCGTAGGCGTAAGTTCAGTGAATTATTGGCTCGTGAAGTCAAGGTTCCGAATTGCTAGTCGAAGACTGGACACAATTTGCTAGTCGGGTTGAAAGTCAAGTCTACTCTAATAGGGGAAATTAGACACACTGGAGACTCAGGATTATTGAAACCGACTGGACAAAGACTAGTGCCACCAGGCCGGCCAAGCAATAGGATATGCTATTTTTATCACAAGATATTACTTTCAAATAAAGCTTTTCTTAATTAGTGTTCGTTACGTGGCGGGTTTTCACACGCCAGACCCCGCCCTTACACGGGGCCGGGGGGGTATTTTTGGGGTAATCCCTGCCCCGCCCCCGTCCGGGGCCCACCTGCGCTCATTCCCTGGACGGGGCCCCGTTTCTTACCACCTATTTTTAACGGGGACCCGTCTGGGGTATGAGTGGGGCGGGGGCCTGAGCGGGGACAGGGGCAGGGAATGCCGAAAAAGACACCCCGCCCCAGGCCGTTGAGTGGGGCGGGGCGGGGAAAACGGCCGGGGGCCCGGATTTTTCAGGGCCCCGTCCGCCCCGTAACGAAGTCTAGTTGCCATGGAGAGCGACATCAGGGTATGGAGCCGGAACCCGGTAAAATACGTTACATCTATTCTTTGTGAGTCTTGGCGGGTGCTACACCGGATGACAAAAGTGAATGAGTTTTCGTACAACGCAAACCATCGCTAAAAAAATAATCTTCCCAACACCCGCGAGATCAAAATCCAACATAATGCCAGCAACACAACCTGCCGACACACGCCAAAGAAAGAATACTGATACTGCAGAGGCCTTGCATTACCTTGTAAAACTTAGTCTTCTAGGCCAAAAGATGGTGGAAATAGGTGCAAGTCAAGCACCTCAAAGTGAGTCTTCTCCCAAGAGCAAGTTAAGTTACCCGGCAAATATAATACCATCAACATATGGGAGTGCTGGACCTCGGGCCCCACAATCCTAGCCCGACTCCCATTTTTGCCTGAAAAAATTGCTAGTTCTAAGAGAGACTTGACTTAAGCATGCAGGGACACTATGTAAGGGGCTTGTGGAGGCATGGTGGCGGTGATCGGTCCCCTGTGTACTTTATTCCGGATGTGAAGATCTTTTTTTTTCATCGGTTGCGATGCGGAAAAACTCATGCACTTTTGTCCTCCAGTGTATTCTGACACTCATGCAATCTTTTATGAAGACAGGTCTGGAACCAGTCCAAACCGGACCGGACCACCCAGGTTAGTCGGGTCCTGTCATCGACATCAACCAGGATGGGCCATTCTCGTCCCGCCTCTCAGACTTGACCGGTCGGACTATTCGGAACCCTGCTTAAAGTAAATTAAGTCGCGGCGCATATGCTGGATGCCTAATTCAACGCAACCCCAAAACCAAAAAAAAACCAAAGAAAACCAAAAAACATTTGCTTGCGAACACCGAATACCGTATTTACTATTTTTGGGTATTCATAGTGAGATCTTACTCTTCGCCCGATATGGTTGCCATGCTCGGTTTCATCTACTGTACTGTACAGTACTGTACAGTACAGCACCATAGCTTAGTTCAGCGCAAGTACGTCGATCGAGAGAAATGATCAGATTGCACCTATTCCTTGTTTGTCTCACAGGGGAGACTGAGCACAATGCGATTGCTGGTATTATAACATTTGGCGATACAGAAAGTCTCTATTGAGCATTAATTTAGTCTCCTCAGTCAAACAACTTTTGGCTATGATGGGGTGTGAGAGTCTTGGGATTCTTATTCTTTCTACGTCGCCGGACGTGTCCTATATACACACCATCTTGACTTCATAGAAAGAACCCTTCGTCCACACATCTTCTAGTATTCTCTCCTATCTTCTCTCACCATCCAACTGCTCAGAATTTTCCTGAAACTTCTTTCCCTTAATTCCATCCCTTTCGTCTCATCCTCTTACACCGGTTCTTCCATCCTCGCGATCCTTCGCAGTCCTGACACTGTCCTCTGTTTCCTAACCATCATAGTGTGACCCATATGCGTTCCAACTCCTGGTAAAACTTAATCTCTAACCTCTAGTCTTCCCTAATGCCAATTCCTAAAACATCCTAAATGTTCCCCCTTGAGCTAACGTCTCAACCAAATATACCATCACGTATCTGATACCATACTAGTCAATCGTCCAACAACTATCAAACTTGATTCCTCTCAGGCATGTCCCATCAGTGCTCTAACTATCTCCTGGATATGGAACCTTCGCGAATTTCAACCCTAAGCGTGTACGTGGGGTTGCTCGAAGTTTAGACACGCGCTAGCACCGGATGAGAGATATCGAGGACAGCAGACGCAGTAGGACATTGGGGTATGATACCATGTAGAGGGATAAGAAAAGAATAGTGGACTCAGACCCACGCCATTGCTAGTATGATGCGCATGCTTAGAAAATATAGATAATGCTTCTTCAAACCTGGATCATTTCCCACCGCCCCGCCCAAATGCAAGGGGTTTCTACACTATAATACTGAAAAAGGGTAGGAGCCTCTGATTTAATTGGGAAAAGGATAATAATATAAAATATAAGTCTCAATAATAGAGGTGAGCGAAAGCAATTCTCGGTAGAAGAACAGTGGAAAAAATGTGACAAACAGAGAGAGGGTACCGTACGATAAAATTATACTATTAGTAAGGTAGGGTGACTGTGGAACCAATGAAACAATCCGCCGCTGGGTCATCCCTAGGTACTGAGAAGGGGATTCCTGTCCTATCGGCAGAACGGGTGGATAGTAGTAAAATCTCCTTCGGGGGTGGAAATGAGTGAACAAACAAGAAGGAAAAGAAGAAGATAAAGAGACTTCCGGGAGGGGCAATCACCGCTCGCACTGCCGGAAATTAAATGAGATCCGTAGAAGATCTTCGATGATCACGATGATGAAAGAAAGAAAAGTCACTAAAGCGTGAAGAAAATCGTGCTCTTCAGGAGGTTGTTCGCGGTTGTGGTTTTTCTATCTGCCTACAGCGAATTATAAAACCGCTAAGGACCCTTAGACAGCGTAATCCGAAGCTAGCCCATCCCGTCTCCCATGCTAACTACCTATCCATGTACTTAATGAAAGAACTAGCTATCTGTGAAAGCGCTATCCAGTGGAATCCACTACCATACCACACAGTACCTCCGAGCACTCCATACAAGTGAAGCACCCGGGAAATTGTCCCCACCGCTGTTCTAGTGGGTAGGTAGATACATCTATGGGGAGCGCAGTTAGAGGAAAACGAAAAAGAAAAAGAAAGAGGGGATAAAAATAGTGAAGAAATTGGGGATGATATTGCTAAGCCCATCGATGGAATGGAGAGGTGAAAGATTGTGGTAGGAGTGTTAAAGATCGAACCATCCGCCAGCCTAGGGATGATAAATTGAAAATTCGTGGAATGGGGGACGATGTGAAATTAGTGCTGAGCATCAAAACCTGCGGTTCTTTTTGGAGGGGTGTTGATCCGGATCGGACAGCCCAGGGGAGGGGAGCGCTCTGGATTTGTCGCCATCTGCCTGGGGGGTTTGATTTTTGCGTTTAGATAGTAATTCCACAATTGCATGGTGTCCATTTTTCTGAGCGCTCGAAAGAGCTGTATCGCCGGCCAGATCTACTGTATCGGAGATGATGTCTACTCGCTCCAGCAGCATCTTCACAACCGCTTCATGGCCCCCGCAAGCGGCTTTAGCGAGAGGTGTTTTGCCACATTTAGCTGCTATGTTAGGGTCGATACCGCTCTGATCAAGTAACACTTTCACGACTTTCTCTTCCCCATTCCCGGCAGCTTCGAAGAGCGCCGTTTGGCCCCTATTGTTTGTGGTGTTAGGATTGACACCCCCCTGTTCCAACAGTATCTTTACGACTCCTTCTTCTCCCCACATTGCTGCGCTCGATAGCACTGTGTCGCCCCCATCGAACGTATCGTTGGGGTTCACCTCTGCTCGGCCTAGCAGCATCTCCACCACTCGTTCATGCCCAAGGACGGCAGCTCTGTAGAGAGGGGTTGAGCCTTCTTTATCTATATGATTGGGGTTGACATCTTGACGCTCAAGCAGCGTCTTCACTATGCCCCCCTTCCCATAAAAGGCTGCGACAGTGAGCGGTGTTTTACCTTCATGATCCGCAGTATTGGGATTAATGTCACTCCGTCCTAGTAACATCTCCACCAGCCCTCCATGGCCCTTGTCTGCCGCTATGAAGAGCGGCGTTTCGTTAAATTTGTTTGCGGTGTTTGGGTTGACATCAGCTCGTTCCAGCAATATTTGCACGATTTCCGTAAGTCCATGCTTGGCCGCGATGAACAGTGGTGTTTCATTATTATTGTTTGCAGTGTTGGGGTTGACGTCGACTCGACCCAGCAGTATCTTCAGAGCTCCTTCATGCCCCCAGTAGGCTGCTTCAAAAAGCGGGGCGCAGCCGTTCAGGTCTGCGGTGTTGGGATTAAGATCTGCTCGTTCCAGCAGCGCCTTCAGGACTCCCTCTCTTCCCCCAATGGCGGCCCAACAGAGTGGCGTTTGACCCATATTATTCGTAGTGTTGAGGTTGGCATCTGGTCGCGTGAGTAACATCCTCACGACTCCTTCATGTCCCCGGCCGGCGGCCACAAAGAGTGGTGTTTTACAGAGACTAGTCTCAGTATTTGGGTTGGTATCATCCCGCTCTAGTAGCATCTTCACGACTCCAACATGTCCCTCGTAGGCTGCTTTGTAGAGCGGCGTTTCGCCAAAAGAGGATGCTATATTTGGATTGATATTATTCCGTTCAAGCAACACCTTCACGACTCTCTCATGTCCCTTCTCGGCGGCTCCCCAAAGCGGGGTATGGCCAGATTCACTCTGAGTGTTGGGGTCGACATCCCCTCGCGCCAGCAGCATCTTCACCACTCCTTCGTGTCCCTCGTAGGCCGCTATGTGGAGTGGTATCTGGCCCCTGGTATCGGGAGCGCTGGGGTTCGCATCGTCTCGTGCAAGCAGCAACTCAACCACAGCCTCATGCCCACCCTTGGCAGCCCATGAGAGCGGTGTTAAGCCCTCACTCCTATAGGAACTAACGCGTGTTCCATATTGAGCCATCTTTACTGGACTGAAAGAACCCATATCAGCTAAGACTATAATAAAGGGAAGAAAATTGCCCCTCCTAAAGGAACAGCGGGGTGAGCTTACAGTGGAGTTGTAGATTGTCAAAATGTAATGGATATTGTCTTGGGGTCTGGTGTTCACAGGACCTTATAGGTACTCGTTCGTCGGGTTCACAAAGGTTCTCAATAGAAAAGAATAAAAGCGGAGGAATAAAAATGAAACCAATTCCCGTGGTGTTGGTGTTCGCCCTTTCTCGTCCAGAAGGATGTTGTTGCCTCCCTAGTCCTCTCTGTCGTCTCTTATGAGCCGTGTGTGGGTGGGGGGAGCCGGTCTCTGAAAGGTTGTTTCCCCACGAACCTTCCAAACCGTAGTCACCTATAAAAACCCTAGGGAATGCAAACGAAAAGCAATCACACACAAATTCGAGTATTAACTAAACCCCCTACATCCACCTTTTTACCCCACAGTGCCCTACATCGGCGAGACGGCGTAGCACGATATTCGCCCAAGCTTATCTATCGTGTAGGGTCCATATCCAGGGCTACCCTGACTCACTCATGTCTACCTGGGAGGTTTGCAACAGTCTCTGTTTGTACTGGACCTCCCCATCTTCTTCCTCTCCTCCCCTCTCCTCTTCCTTCTAGTGCTAGTGAACTGGTTCAATCTTCCTCTTATCAGCTCACCCCGCTCTCAGAATCCGTACACAATCAGTATTTTTTTCCCATCCTTCATTTCATGTTTTCACCTCGATTTTCTCTTGTCACCACCACCGCAGATAAAAAATTTCTAACGGCTGTTGTTCTAGGTTAAGAGAGCAAGAGCATCCCACCTCAACTCACCAATCCTCCTTAGCGATAGTAGCAACAGCAAACCAGTATTTCCAACTACGTTTTCTCCCTCTCTTTTCTCTATTCCTCTTTCAATCTAGATTTTCACCTGTTTCCGTAATTCAATCATGTCCTTCGCTTCTCAAGCTCCTACTACTTATCAGGATACTGGGATGAGCGCCACTTCACAGCAGCAACAACAACAGCAACTGGAGCATGCTCCCACCTCTTCTTCTGCGGCCGGCCACCAGCTGCTTCCTGAGGCACTTCAGAGGTTTTGCTTGGTTGGAAAGGTAGCCGTTGTCACCGGGTTTGTTCCACTCCCTTCCCTACTATTTCCTTCCCCCCTCCCACCTTACACATGGGGTTGGATTGGGTTAGGTTGGGATAAAAATGGGGCAGTATTGCTGATTGGGAGGTCAATCCTGTTAGAGGTGCACGAGGTTTAGGGTACAATATGGCAGAGGCTCTCTGTCAGGTTGGCTGCAAGGCCATTGCCATCATGGATGTTTTGCAGGAACAAGGTGGCGAGGCAGCGGAGACTTTGAATAAGAAGTACAATATTGCGGCAGCGTTCTACAAGGTGGATGTTCGTGAGGAGCAAGCTGTTCGTGATGTTATCCAGAGTGTATAATCCTCTCGTCTAACCTCAATTGGATGATTAGCACTGATTTCTTGTCGATAGATCGCTCTGGATCTTGGAAGCGTAGATGTTCTCATCTGCTCTGCCGGTATTGCGGAGTGCGCTTTTGCCAACCGATTGGTCTCTTAAAAGATTACTGACGTGCTCTTCACTAGCTCCAATATGCCTGCGGAAACCTACGATATCGGGCGCTTCCGTCGTCTTATCGACATCAATCTCACTGGTACATTCTTATGTGCACAGGCCGCCGGAAGGAAAATGATCGAACAGGGAACCGGAGGTTCTATCATCTTCATCGCTTCCATGTCTGCGCATATTGTCAATTGGCCACAACAGCAGAGTTGCTACAATGCCTCCAAGGCAGCTGTCATGCAATTGGGCAAGTCGCTTGCTGCCGAGTGGGCTCCTCACAAAATTCGCGTTAGTAAGTAATTCA
>Ga0307513_10002410_pt1 | contig 25899 bp, 26 predicted proteins | sample 15_EM_MG_FD_202174 | JGI IMG/M metagenome (GOLD analysis project Ga0307513, IMG submission 202174) | Populus trichocarpa ectomycorrhiza microbial communities from riparian zone in the Pacific Northwest, United States - 15_EM | ecosystem: Host-associated > Plants > Roots > Unclassified | place...
CACCCCGTCAACCGAGCGCACCACCCCCGCCCGCGTGAAGAAATGCGTCTGCAAATTTTTAACTTCGAGCAAATGAGACATCTGTTAAATTGGTAGGCTAGGGCGTAGGTTTTCTAATTCTTTTTTCAGTAACTCTTCCAAATGTTTAATTCGCTTATAGAGCAAACATCGCTGCCCCTTCACATCAAACTTTAACTCGGATATGTCGCGCGCCAGAAGAATCGTAGGCTTGCCGCATCCCCACGCATATCCAACTTCGAGATAAACATTTGGATTTGCTGTCGAGAGGTCGGCGATTACGAGAGTTGCGCTAGCAATACGTCTTCTGACCCATTCCATCGCGTCTCCAGTGAAAGTTGACACATCAGCCCTCTCACAGAGGAAGCCAGCCGCGTGTACGGCACTTTGTATGCCGTAATCATAGGTATCACTCATTTCATCAAGGAATGGCATAGCAACAAACACATGGGGCTTGTCCTTAGAATTATAACCGGCAGAGCGTAAACGCTCCTTCGCGCCACTCCCAATCGCTCCCAAGTGTTTAGCTCGATTAAGGTCAACTCGTCCTTGGGGAAGCAAACGAGAAAGCCCTCTACGTAAGCGACCAACTCTGGCTGAATTTTGCTCTATGATTGTGATGCGCTCTAAATATTGTGGGAAGTCCCCATCCGTTATAGCTTCTACAATGCCAGCTACTTCTGCTTCAAACGCTTCAGCCTCGTCCAAACCGTAGCCTGGCCCATGAATAGTCAGACATAGATGTTTCGTATCCGGCGCATCTTTTGCCAGAGTCATGAGAACGTCTCGCCCAAAGACACGTATTTCCTGATACCCGAACTGCAACAAGGGCACAACTCCTACAAACAGCACTAAAGGCGAGGCGACCTGCCCGTCAGACTTTACAAGAGTAAATTTACCGGGGATCGGTAGCGCTTCTTCTATATTCGGAGTGAATGAAGCCAGTCGCTGAATGACAGCACTATCTACACCATAGGCTGCTTGAGCGTATTTTAAGGCTAATACATCGGCAGGAACGTTGAGGGCGTCACCTAGTTCTACGCTCACGACTACATACATTTGCTCTCTATTATTCTGTTCCATTACATAAGGACTCTTGCTATTGATTCAGGACTGAAATTCTATAATATCACGGTTGCTCCTGATACTTTCCCACAGGTAGATAACCGGGGAGATTGATGTTGTGAACTTTTTAGTCGCATCCTACTTCTCACAAGGGTAGTTCAACGGATAACGCGCACGTCGCGTTCGCTGTAGATTTTCCAGCCCTGCGGCGTGAGTCGCCAGCGTAGTTCCTGTACGACTTCGCCGCGCCGGTTCTGCCCGCCGCCCTCGATCAGGTAACTCTTGCGGAAGCGCATGACGGCGGCGCGCCCCAATTCCTGAAAGATGAGTTCGGGCGCGTGGGCGCGTACGTCTATGGTGCGCGCACGTTGGAAGACGCGCTCCTTTTCGGCGCGCACGGCGGCGCGCGTGACGTTGCGCGTCAGGTAGAAGGCGCTGACGACGGGCGGGTAGAAAGTCATCTGCCGCTCGATGTCGCGGGCGTTGGTCGCCTCGATCCAGTCGTCGAGCGCGCGGCGCAGGGCATCGGCTGCGAGGGGTTCGCCGCGTGGAGTCGGCGCGGGTGGCGTGCCGGAAGAAGCGGCGTCGGGCTGGCGCGCGGGCGGTAGATTCGGGCGGCGCGGCGGCGCGTCGTAAATGTCCCACTGCGGTGTGCCGGAGATTTTTTCGTAGACGCTGTGGATGAGGACGGGCTGCGTGAGTTGTTCGCTGCTGAGTCGGCGCGTGACGCGAAGAAAGCGACCGTCTTCGAGCGGCTCGAACACGACGTTGAACTTATCTTCGCTACGGCTGCTGACGCTGACCGTCAAAGCGTCGGCGCGCAACGCGGCGAGCGTGTTGACGGTCTGGCCGTCGCCGCCGCGTTCGCTGTGCGTGATGCCGTCGGCGTCGAAGTCTATGCGCGGGGCGCGCGAGGAGGCGAGCGTGATGCGGCGTCCGCGCCGCTCGATAGCGAGCAGGTCGGGCGGCGTGAGCCGCACGGTCAGGTCGATGAAGAATTTCTGCTGCTCACCGAACGGCAGGTTGCTCGACGCGCCCGCAACGACCGAATACAACTTGTCGCTGCGCGCGAGGTCTATGCGGTACAGCCCCGTGAGTTGCGCCGCCGCCGTGGCTTCACCCGCCGCGGACGCGCTTGGCGGCGGCACTGCGGTGCGCCCTCTTCTCTGCGCGGTCGAAGACGCGGTTTGACCGAGACACGCGAGAGCCGCGCAGAGCATCAACACGGATACGCTCGTTAGCTTCTTCATCGAACCTCTCCCCGGTTTCGTTACCCTCACAGCTTGAAACTATTCACCCATGCGACACGCACCTGACGTTCAGTTAACCGTCCCTGACGCGACTTCTCAAACCGGTTCTTACAACGTCAACGATTCCCTGTACTCGCCCCAGACGCGGCGGAGGCGGTGGCTGATCTCGCCGACCGTGGCGTAAGCCTCGACGGCGGCGAGCAGGCGCGGGAGTAGATTTTCGCCCGTCGTGCGCGCGGCGGCTTCGAGCGCGACGAGGGTTGATTCGACCGCTTCCGCGTCGCGGCGGGCGCGCAGGGCGCGCAGGCGTTCGACCTGCGCCCGTTCGATGGCGGGTTCGACGCGCAGGAGCGGCGGCGTGGTCGTCTCTTCGATCCGGAAGCGGTTGACGCCGACGACCGTGGCGTCGCCGGTTTCGACGGCGCGCTGGTAGGCGTATGCCGCCTCCTGAATCTCGCGCTGGACGTAGCCGAGTTCGATGGCGCGGAGCATGCCGCCGAGCGTGTCGATCTTTTTGATGTAGTCGGCGGCGCGCGCTTCGAGTTCGTCCGTCAAGTGTTCGACGGCGTATGCGCCCGCGAACGGGTCAACCGTGTCGGCCACGCCCGATTCGTGCGCGATAACTTGCTGCGTGCGCAGGGCGACGCGCGCAGCCGCTTCGGTCGGGAGCGCGAGGGCTTCGTCCGAGGCGTTCGTGTGCAAACTTTGCGTGCCGCCGAGCACGGCGGCGAGGGCTTGGATCGTGGTGCGGACGACGTTGACTTCCGGCTGTTGCGCGGTGAGCGTCGAACCGGCGGTCTGCGTGTGGAAACGGAGCATGAGCGAGCGCGGGTCGCGGGCGTGGAAGCGTTCGCGCATGATGCGCGCCCACAGCCTGCGCGCGGCGCGAAACTTGGCAACCTCTTCCAAAAGATTATTGTGCGCGTTGAAGAAAAAAGAGAGGCGCGGGGCGAAGTCGTCAACCTGCAAGCCCGCTTGGGTGGCGGCTTCGACGTAGGCGATGGCGTCGGCGAGCGTGAAGGCGATCTCCTGCGCGGCGGTCGAACCGGCCTCGCGGATGTGATAGCCGCTGATCGAGATGGTGTTCCAGTTGGGCAGCTCGCGCGCACAGTAGGCGAAGGTGTCCGTGACGAGGCGGAGCGAAGGCGCGGGCGGGTAGATGTACGTGCCGCGCGCGATGTACTCCTTCAAGATGTCGTTCTGGATCGTGCCCTGAAGCTGGCCGACTCCTACGCCCTGTTTCCGTGCGACGGCGATATAGAGACAGAGAAGCGTGGAGGCCGTGGCGTTGATGGTCATCGAGGTGGAGACTTCGCCGAGCGGGATGCCGTCGAAGAGTCGCTCCATGTCTTCGAGCGAGTCGATGGCGACGCCGACTTTGCCGACTTCGCCGGCGGCCAGCGGGTCGTCCGAGTCGAGTCCGAGTTGGGTCGGGAGGTCGAAGGCGACGGAGAGGCCGGTCGTGCCGTGCGCGAGCAGGTATTTGTAGCGCGCGTTCGACTCTTCAGCCGAGGCGTAGCCCGCATACTGGCGCATCGTCCAGAAGCGACCGCGATACATGTTGCGCCGGACGCCGCGCGTGTAAGGGTAAGAACCGGGCGCGCCGAGGTCGCGTTCGTAGTCGGGCGCGTCGGTGTTCGCCGGGTTGAAGTCGTTCGCGAGTTCGATGCCGGAAGATGTCTCGAAGCGCGTGCGGCGTTCCTTCGGCGGCGCGGTGTCGGCGTCAGTTTTGGTGCTCATATCGGTGTCGTTTCGCAAGTTGGAGTCGGCTTCGGGGTTGCCTGTACGACGAGCACGCTAGCACACGGCGCGCGCGCCCCGCAATGCATGGTTTTGTATCGTCGCGGCGGGCATTTTGAACGCACCTTGACTGGCAACCGAACCCGCGCCGCGAGCGTCTGAAGAACGTCCGCCCCCAACACTTCCGTAATAACAATCAACTGACAAAGAAAGACCCGTACCCGATGAGAAGAATGCTTTTTGTTTCCGTTCTCCCTGTAGTTGTGTTTCTTGCTCCGGCCTTTCCTCAGTTCTCCTTCCTGAACGGACTCGGCCTGTCCCTGCTCGGAACCCCGAAGACCGTGGCGGAACGCTCCGCCGACGGGCAAGCGGACTTGAACAAAATGCAGGCGCGGATCAAGACGGCGAAGCGTCTGCTCGCACGCGAAACACCGAAGACGACCGACATCGTGACGGTCGCCGTCGAGGACGCCGCCACCTCTGACGTGCATCTCTTAAAACTCTCGAAAGACGCCTTTCTCGACAAAGACGCGGAGACGGTCGCCACGTCCCTTTCGGGCAAGACTTTCAAGTTTCGCGCCGTCCGCCCGAACTACGTCAATACGGCGGTGCGCGTGACCGATGCGTCGGGGCGCGAGTTTCAGCCGCTCGTCGTGCAGTATCCGGTCGAGCGCGGCGGCGCGCTCCGCGAAGTCGCCTACTACTCGTCGGCGCATCCCGCCCTCAGTTCGCCCGAACTCGTCAGCGGCGGCAGGGCTTACGTCCACCGCATGTTGAACGAGGCCGCCGCGCGTCTGGCCGCGCACGGCGAGGTGATCTCGCCCGAAATTATTGACGCAGCCGAGCGGCTCTGCATCGTCGAACACACGGATCACAAGCGTTTCAAGACGGAAGATCACGCCTCGCTCTACAACGAAATTTTCACGCTCTACGCCCTCAACGCGGGCGACACCTATCGTTTCTCCGTCAGTTCGGCGGGCGCGGGCGGCATGGTGCAGATGATCCCGCCGACTTATCAGGCGATCCGGCAGATGTACCCTGCGGTCGGACTCAACCCCGATTTCGTCGCCGGAATGCGCGACCACGGCAACGCCCTCGAAGCCATGCTGCTCTACATGCAGGGCACTTGGGACGACCTGCTGGAACACGAAGAGGTCAGGCAGGCGCTCGCCCAAAATGTCGCCACGCAGACCGAACTACTCGCCGCCGGTTACAACTCGAACCCCATGCGCCTGCACCTCTACCTCGAACGCGGCGGCACGAACTGGCGCACACTCATACCCGCCGAAACGCAGATGTACCTCCGCATCTATGCTTCCGTGGACAACCTCGTAGACTTCAAAGAACGCTCCTAACCGGAGCGCGTCTCAAAACGACGATTCAACAAAATCGAGGGCGCGGAGTCTGTAACTCCGCGCCCTTCGCGCGTCTCCCGGTTGACCAAAGGCGCGTTGCAAGCGTAGCATCGCGGGCATCTATTCACACGTTCAAACACTGGATTAAGGGTGCGGGAAAAGTTGGAGATCAACGACGACGCAAAAGAGTTGGTGCAGGAGATCGGCGAGGCGATCAACGCGGCGGTGGAGCGTTCGCCCGAGGTGGCCGACGCGATCTCGCGCCTGCGCGCGGCGGGCTACGAGATGGAGTTGACGCTGAAATTGGAGATCGGCCTGCGCGAGACTGAAACGACGGACGACGAAGACGGCGCGCCCGATGCCGACGAACAGGCCGCGCTGCTCGAACTCACAGACGAAGACCGGCGCACCCTCCGCAGCATGAAAATCCGCTTCGACGAAAGCGAATAAGCGCGCCTCAAGCCCGCGCCCGCAACGCGCCCGGAATTAGTCGCAACTGGCCGCACTTTGCCTTAGTTTGCGCGGTTATGCTATCTTCACCCACTTAAGTAATCCGCTAATTTTCGCCCTTAACCAGACACACAAGAGGAGTTGCCCTAAAGTTATGTCTACGCCTAATGGAAACGCCGGGAACGGCCTTAATGTAGGCAAGGTGGTGCAGATCATCGGCCCCGTGCTCGACGTGGAATTTGAAGAGAATCACCTGCCGCCGATCTACACGGCGCTGCGCGTCACCTCCGAAGGCTTCGACGTGCCCAACCCCATCGACATCATCTGCGAAGTCGAACAGCACCTCGGCGAGGGGCGCGTGCGTACCGTCTCGATGAAACCGACCGAGGGCGTCGTGCGCGGGATGCGCGCGATTGACACGGGCGGCCCGATCACCGTGCCCGTCGGCAACATGACCTTAGGGCGCATCATGAACGTCATCGGCGAACCCGTGGACACGCTCGGCGCGGTCAACTCCGAGACGCGCTACCCCATCCACCGCCACGCCCCCACGCTCGACGAGCAGTCAACCGAACTCGAAATGTTCGAGACGGGCATCAAGGTCATCGACCTCATTCAGCCCTTTCTGCGCGGCGGCAAAATCGGACTCTTCGGCGGCGCGGGCGTCGGCAAGACCGTGCTGATCATGGAACTCATCAACAACGTCGCCAAAGCACACTCCGGCTTCTCAGTGTTTGCGGGCGTCGGCGAGCGCACGCGCGAGGGCAACGACCTGTTGCGCGAGATGGTCGAATCGAAAGTCATCAACTTCGGCGAAGCCTTCTATCAACACATGGAAGAGACGGGCGAATTCGACCTGACGAAAGTTGACCTCAAGGCGGTCGAAGAGTCGAAGGTCGCGCTCGTCTACGGGCAGATGACCGAACCGCCGGGAGCGCGCCTGCGCGTCGCACTCTCCGGCCTCACGGTCGCCGAATACTTCCGCGATCAGGGCTTGGACGTGCTTCTCTTCATCGACAACATTTTCCGCTTCACGCAGGCCGGTTCCGAAGTGTCCGCGCTCTTAGGGCGCATGCCTTCGGCGGTCGGCTACCAGCCGAACCTCGCCACCGAGATGGGCGAGATGCAGGAGCGCATCACTTCGACCAAGACCGGCGCGGTCACGTCCATTCAGGCCGTCTACGTCCCGGCGGACGACTACACAGACCCCGCGCCCGCCACCACCTTCGCGCACCTCGACGCCGTTACCGCGCTCTCGCGCCAGATCGCCGAACTCGGCATCTACCCGGCGGTCGATCCGCTCTCGTCCTCTTCGCGCCTGCTCGACCCGCGCATCATCGGCGAGGAACATTACCGCACGGCGCAGGACGTGAAGCGCATCTTGCAACGCTACAAAGAACTGCAAGACATCATCGCCATTCTCGGCCTCGACGAACTCTCGGAAGAAGACAAACTCGCCGTCTCGCGTGCGCGCAAGGTGCAGCGGTTCTTCTCGCAGCCCTTCTTCGTCGCCGAGCAGTTCACCGGCCTCAAAGGCGCTTACGTCAAACTCGAAGAAACCATCAAAGGCTTCCGCGAGATCATCGACGGCAAGGCCGACGACCTGCCCGAACAGGCGTTCTTCCTACAGGGCACAATCGAAGATGTGCGCGCGAAGGCTCGCCAGATCGCAGAAGCGTAGCAGAAAAGTATGAACGCGGAACGATGAAGTCAGAGCAGTTACTTTCCGTTCATCGTTCCGCGTTCATACTTCATCATTTAATTTATGGCTGACAGATTACAACTCGACATCATCACGCCGGAGCGCGGCGTCCTGTCGGAAGCGGTTGACGCGGTGACGCTGCCGGGCTTGGGCGGCGAACTCGGCATCCTGCCCGGCCACACGCCGCTCATCTCGCAACTGCAAACCGGCGTCCTCTCTTACACGCAAGGGTCAACCGTGCGTCGCCTGCACGTCTCCGGCGGCTTCGTCGAAGTGAGCGACGACCGCGTCGCCGTGCTCGCCGAGTTGGCCGAACGTCCGGAAGAGATTGACGCCGCACGCGCCCGCACCGAACGCGATCAAGCGGAAAAACTGCTCGGCTCAACCACCGGCTCGGAAGACGATTTATCACACGCCCGCACCCAGTTTGAACGCTCCGTGGCGCGCCTCCAGATCGCGGGCGATAGTTCGACAAGCTAACCGCACGAGTTCACCTTTAAAGACAGGCTAAAGCGGAGGTCGAGGCACACGTCTCAACTTCCGCTTCATTTTTTTCGTCAACTTTCTTTGTTTCATACTTGCAACAACGATTCAAAAGCGGTATAATCCGTCTCGTTCGAAACATGCCGGAACGAAGCAAGGGGAGAGAGTTGATGCTACCGGAATCCACACTTGAGAGGGCGGACGCGGGACGCGAAATTTCGGGCGAAGCGACGCCGGAAGACTTGCAGGCCGAGCCGAGTCTGCGCCCGCGCACGCTCGACGAGTACATCGGCCAGACCAAGATCACGACGAATCTGAAAATCTTCCTGCGCGCCGCGCAAGGCAGACGCGAAGCTCTCGACCACGTGCTCTTCTTCGGCCCGCCGGGACTCGGCAAGACCACGCTCTCGCAGATCATCGCGCAGGAGATGAACGCGCCGCTCAAGTCTGTGAGCGCGCCCGCCATCGAACGCGGCGGCGACCTCGCGGCAGTCTTGACCAACTTGCAGGAAGGTGAAGTGCTCTTCATAGACGAGATTCACCGCCTCCGCCCGCAGATCGAGGAAGTGCTCTACCCGGCGATGGAGGACTATCAACTCGACATCATGATCGGGCAAGGCACGGCTGCCCGCTCGATCAAACTCGAACTGCCGAAGTTCACTCTGGTCGGGGCGACGACGCGCGCCGGACTCATCACCGCACCTTTGCGCGGTCGTTTCGGCATCGTCTTTCATCTCGATTTTTATTCGCAGAAAGACCTTGAGATCATCGTTCACCGCTCGGCGGAAATTCTGAACGTGGAGATCGAGGCGACGGGCGCGAAAGAGATCGCACGACGCGCGCGCGGCACACCACGCATCGCCAACCGCCTGCTGCGGCGCGTGCGCGACTACGCGCAGGTCTTGGGCGACGGGCGCATCACGCAAGCCCTGTCGAAGCGCGCGCTCGACGAGATGGAAGTTGACAAGTTCGGGCTGGACGAAGTGGACCGCAAGATTCTGACGGCGATCATCGAGAAGTTCGACGGCGGGCCGGTCGGCATCGGCACGATTGCCGCCTCCATTAGCGAGGAGCGCGAGTCAATCGAAGAGATCATCGAGCCGTACCTGATCCAGATCGGCTTTTTGAATCGCACGCCGCGCGGTCGGGTCGCCACGCGCGCGGCCTACAAACATCTCGGCCTCACGCCGCCGAAGGTGCAGCAGGATTTGTTGGCGAGTTAAGTTTTTTTAACGAGATTCGGTCGGGCGGTTTTGTCTGGCCGGAGGTAACGCCGGAGAGAAATCGGTTGGAGAGCGGATCGGGAGCCACTCTTCGACAGGATCGCTCTCCGGCGTTTTTATTTGAACAGCGCGGCGAGTTTGTCGGCCAGTCCGGCGTTGAGGGTTTTCAATCTGGTTTGCGTCGCACGCGCCGCGTCGTGTCGCCCTAACTGCCAGAGCGTGAGTCCGAGGTTGAAGTGCGCTTTGGGGAAGTCGGGCTTCAATTCGATCACCTTCTCGAAGTCGGCGACGGCCTGCTCCTTTTGTCCCAGCCCGAGATGCGCCAGCCCGATGTTGTAATGCGGGTAAGGCAGATATTGTGCGCTGAGCCGAGGCTCGGATTTCGCCCACTCGCCGCTCAGAATTTGCAGCGTCTTTTCGTAAGCGGCGACGGCCTCCGCGTACTTCCCCAAATCCAGATAAGCGTTGCCGAGTTCGTAGGTCGCATACAGCGCGGTTTCACTCGACGGGCGACGGGTTGACGCATAACGGAACTCCGTTGCGGCATCCTCATACCGTTCCATGTCGCTATAAACTTTTCCGAGTGCGTACTGCAAATCGCCTTCGTCGGAGACAGGTTGCCCGCGCAGTTCGATGGCCTTCTGGTAGGCGGCGACGGCGGCTTCGTAGTTTCCGGCGGCGCGTTGACGTTCGGCGTCGCGGACGAGAGTCTCCAGCGGGGTGAGAGGCCGGGGCGGCGGCTTCTTCATCATTATTCCCGGCGCAGGAGCGGGCGCGAACCTGCGCGTGCCTGCGCCCTTGATGAGTTTGTCGGCGGCGTCGCGCCCGGCGAATTGCTCGAAGCCGCGCGCGCCGGGCGGCGGGTTCTTGCGTCCACCCTGACCGGGCTGTTTCTGCGCCGGGTCTTGCAACGCGCGGCGTACGGGCGCGTCGGCAAACGCGCTCGCGGCCAGTGAGACGGCGACGACCAACAGCGCGAGGCAACGCGACCTGTTCATCTGCTTTCCTCCGTTATTTGCGCGGGACGGGCGAGGGTGCGGTTCTCAACTGCGGCCAAGTTCTTCGCGCATCTCGCGCACGGCGCGCTCCAGCCCGACGAGGACGGCGCGGGAGATGATGTTGTGGCCGATGTTGAACTCGGTGATCTCCTGTATGCGCGCGACCGCACCGACGTTGCGATAAGTGAGGCCGTGCCCGGCGGCGACGCGCAGGCCGTACTGTGCGGCGAGCGTGGCGGCTTCGTGCAGGCGTTGCAGTTCGTGTGCGGCGCGCGCCGCGCCTTCGCCGTGGAAGCCGCGCGCGCCGAGCGTGGCCTCGGCGTAGAGCGCGGTGCAGAGTTCGACCTGCTGTGCGCCCGCCTCGTGCGCGGCGGTGATCTGTTCGCCGTCCGGGTCGAGGAAGATGCTGGCGAAGAGTCCGCCTTCGCGCAGGTTGTCAATCGCGCGGCGCACGGCTTCGAGCTGGGAGCGCACGTCGAGTCCGCCCTCGGTCGTGATCTCGGTCGCGGTTTCGGGAACGAGCGTCACGGCGTCGGGGCGTGCGTCGAGGGCGATGCCGATCATCTCGTCGGAGACGTTCATCTCGACGTTGAGATAAGTCGTGACGGTCTGGCGCAACGTGTGGAGGTCTGCGTCCTGTATGTGGCGGCGGTCGGCGCGCAGGTGAATGGTGATGCCGTCCGCCCCGGCCTGTTCGCAGAGCATGGCCGCCGCGACGAGGCTCGGTTCGGGCGCGCGCCGCGCCTGCCTGACGGTCGCCACGTGATCGATGTTGACGTTGAGTCGCGCTGTCATAGACGCCTCTCTTTGCAAGCGGGAATCGTTAGACCGATTTCAAACCACGCCCTCGGAATAACTTTAACCACGCACTTGGAATAATTTTGTAGGGGCAGGGCTTGTCCCTGCCCGCTCAACTCTGGCAAGACACGGGCAGGGACAAGCCCTGCCCCTACAAAGTTGCCGGATCATTTTACACGAAGCGGAACGCGCTTAAGGTTTCGACCTCAGTTTCCTGTCGCGGCAAAGTTTCGACAAACTCAAATACGCCGTGAGGCGCTGGCGAGTTCGGGTGAAACGTCGCTCTCCGGCGCGGCGCCCGCGTTGAAGATGGGCGCGCGCGCCTGCGGGCTGGCGGCGAGTGCGCGCGAGGCTTCGATGGCGTGGTCGTAGCTGCCCCGTCGCGCCTCGCGGCGCAGTTCGCGCAGTTCGAGGAAGCCGTCGAGGCCGTTCATAAAACTCACCTTGCTGCCCGCGACATCGTTCCAGCGCACGGCGCGCTCATGGAGGCGCAAGCCCGCGATGTGCGCGACGTAGAGCAGTTCCACGTCGAAGCCGAAGCGGTCGATTCGCCCGGCTTCGACGATGGGGCGGCACACGTCCATGCGAAAGGCTTTGAAGCCGCATTGCGTGTCCCAGTAGGGCAACTTCGTGGCGAGGCGCATCACGCGATTGAAGACGCGCCCGCTCTGTTCGCGCCGCCACGGCTGATGCACGCCGATGAGACTGCGGTCCAGCGCGCGCGAGCCGAAGACGAGGTCGTATTCGCCCGCGCGAATCGGCGCGACGAGTTTCGGCATCTCAGTCAGCGGCGTCGAAAGATCGGCGTCGGAAAAGAGCGCGACGGGCGCGCGCGCGGCGAGCAGACCGGCGCGAACGGCGTGACCTTTGCCACGATTGACGGGGACGCGGATGAGATGGCTGCTCGTCCGGCCTGAAAAGTTCTCGAAACTCTCTGCGGCGACCTGCACCGTCTCGTCCGTCGAGCCGTCGTCAACGACGATGATCTCGCTGTCGGACGTTTGCTCGTTCAGATACTCGAAGGCGGTCTGCAAAGTTCTCCCCAGACGCGCCGCCTCGTTGTAGGCCGGAATGACAAGTGAAAGACTCGGCGACATGAAAACTCCCTGAATGAAGTGACGGGTGACGGGTGACGGGCGACGAACCGGACGACTTGTTCCGGCTCGTCGCCCGTCACCCGTCACTTCTTTTATAGCATATGGCCTTTGGCGCGCGCGCGGTTTCGTCGGCGCGCGCGCCGGTGTGCTAAAATTCCGGCAGTGAACAGGGTTGATGAGCGAGAAAGAATTCGGTCGTAAGTTATGAAGAAGAGGTTAGGTCTGATCGTCGCCGCCGTGATCGTCGTCGTCGCCGCCATCGCGGGCGGCATCGTGGCGCGTCGCGCCGAGCAGCGCATCGTGACGGGCACGAGCGCAGACGCAGACGCCATCATCGAGCACGATTACAAGGAAGTTCTCTCGCTCATCGCGACCGAGTACGCCGAAGAGATCGACTACGAGAAGGCCAATCAGGCCGCCATTCAGGGCATGCTCTCGACGCTCGACCCGCATTCGACTTTTTTCACGCGCACCGACTACGACAAACTCAAACAGGATCACGACTCGGAATTCTTCGGCATCGGCGTGACCATCCTGCGCCACCGCGACGGCGTCTACGTACAGTCGCCCGTGCAGAACACGCCCGCCGCCCGAGCCGGTTTGCGCTACGGCGACCGCATCGTCGAAGTTGACGGCAAGGACGCGCGCGAGTGGACGAGCGAACAAGTCTCGAAAGCCGTGCGCGGCGAACGCGGCGAGCCGGTCAACCTCAAAGTCGAGCGCGCGGGCGCGAACGCGCCTTTCTATTTCACCATCGTCCGCGACGCCGTTTCGCAGCCCTCGATCCGCACGGCCTACATGATCCGTCCCGGCACGGGCTACGTCGCCCTGACCGGCGGCTTCACCAGCACGACGAGCGACGAACTGGAAAACGCCGTCAAGCGTCTCAAGGACGAAGGCTTGCGCCAACTCGTCCTCGACCTGCGCAACAATCCCGGCGGGCTGCTCAAAGAGTCGATCAACGTGGCGAGCCAGTTTCTGCCGCGCGGGCAGACCATCGTGAGCGTGCGCGGGCGCGGCGAGTACGGCACGCCGCAGACCTTCGAGAACACGGCCTATGACCCGGAAGACTTCCCGCTCGTCGTGCTCGTCAACCGCAACTCCGCGTCGGCTTCGGAGATCGTGGCGGGCGCTATTCAGGATTACGGGCGCGGCTACCTCGTCGGCGAGACGACCTTCGGCAAGGGTCTGGTGCAGCGCGTCTTCTCGCTCGACTACGGCACGGGTCTGACGCTCACCACGCAAAAATATTACACGCCCTACGGTCGCTCGATTCAACGCGACTACTCCAACGGCTCGCTTTACGATTACTACGTCCGCCACGACGCGGACGACGAACCGCAACCGAGCACGCCGCTCACGCCGACGATGTCCGCGACGCCGAACGCTCACGCCACAACGCTTGAGCCGACCCCCACGCCCACGCCGCACCCGCCGACCGGCCCTGCGGTGAAGACGGCGGGCGGTCGCGTCTTCTACGGCGGCGGCGGCATCACGCCCGACATCGAAGTGAAACCGCTCGACGTGAGCAGTCCCGCGCGCGGTCGCATCTTCGAGGCGGCTTTCCAGTTCACGCGCGAACTCGTCGCCGGTCGAATCCCCGGCCTCGAAAGTTATCGCGTGGATAAAACCCTCTACGGCCAGTTTCCGCGCCCGACCGATTACGCCGTCAACGAGCGCGTCATCGAAGCCTTCCGCGCCCACGTCCGCCGCGACGCCGAATCGAATTTGACGAACGCGCAAATCGACGCCGACCTCGACTACGTCCGCCTGCGCATCCGCGAAGAGATCGTGACTGCCGCCTACGGCAACGAAGCCTCCATCCGCGCCCTCCTCGACAGCGACCCGCAACTCCTGCGCGCCCTTGAAGTCTTCCCCGACGCCAAACGCCTCGCCGAGATGGTGCGCAACGGCGCGTCGCAAAGCTAAAGGCCGCACACTTAAAACACCCACAGGCAAGCCACCACTATCCGCGATTCTTAAAAGCAGTTTTGCAAGTCCCGACGGGGACGATTGAATGAGGTTGCTTTTCAAACAGCTTCTTAGAGCAATTTTCAGATGGATGTAGAACAATCGCTATAACTGTAGGGGCAGGGCTCGTCCCTGCCCGCGCCTTACGTCACCGCCCGGGCAGGGACGAGCCCTGCCCCTACTGTTCTACTGCCAATTGAAATTTGCTCTAGTGTGAGAGAGCTACGTTTTCGGCACGGAAACCAGAAGCAGAAGCATGAAGCCGAGGGCGATTGCCCCGACTATCGCAGTGCCTTTGGCGACGGTCAGCCCGACCTTAGCGGCGGTTAAACGATTGTTGCCTTTGACCTGTTTGACCTCCGCGTAAGTCACCGTCGTCGCCGCGCCGGTCTTCGCGTCCGCGACGGTAAAGTTATCCTCTCCCGCTTCGCGGACATAGCCCTTCAGCTTCCTTCCGTCCCACAGTTTCAACTCGACGCGCGCGGCGTCGCCCGTTCCGAGTTTACGAATGCTCTCTTTCACCTTCTCGACGTTTCGAGTTTGCTCGACTACTTGCGCGCCCGCCCGGACAGGTTTCACCACGACCACATTAATCAGCAGTGCGATAAGTGTTAATGATAGAAATTTCTTGAACATGCTTTTTCCCTTCAAGTGCGTAAAATCGCCGCACCGGGACAAAGCAATTCACGCGCCGCAGGCCGCAGCCCTCGTCTGCGCGCTTGAAACGCAGGAGAGAGTTTTTTTCGCTTCAAGTTGTTACGACACCTGAAACATATTTCCGGCGGGCGTTCCGCATCGCTGGCGGGCGCTCTGCGTCGAACGTCCACGATTGACCTTTCAATCAACCGCACGCGCGACGACGCATTTCAGGTAGAGCGTTTCGGGGACGCCGACGAGGACGGGGTGGTCGCTCGACTGGATGCGCTTCTCGACGATCTGCAAGCGGCGGCGCGCGTCCGCGGAAGCTTCGGCGACGACTTCGTGGAATTGCGGCTCGGTCATGTGGTAGGAGCAGGTGCAGGTGATGAGCAGACCATTGGGGTTGAGAAGTTTGAGCGCGCGCAGGTTGATCTCTTTGTAGCCGCGCGCGGCGGCGCGGACGCTGGCGCGGTTTTTGGCGAAGGCGGGCGGGTCGAGGACGATGGTGTCGAAGCGTTCTCCCGCGTCCTGCATCTCGCGCAGGGCGTCGAAGACGTTGGCCTCGCGAAACTCTACGTTCGAGAGGTTGTTCAATTCGGCGTTGCGGCGCGACGCGGCGACGGCATCCTGCGAGATGTCGAGGCCGAGCACGCTCTCGCAGGTGTGCGCCATGTGGAGCGCGAACGCGCCGTTGAAGGTGAAGCAATCGAGGGCGCGACCGCGTGCGAGGCGACGCGCGGCGAGGTGGTTTTCGCGCTGGTCGAGGAACGCGCCGGTCTTCTGCCCGCCGAGCGGCGCGATGCGGAAACGCGTGCCGTGCTGCACGACCTCCATCTCTGCGGGCACATCGCCGTAGACGACGCCCGCCGTGAGCGGCAAGCCTTCGAGCGCGCGGACGCGCACGTCGTTGCGTTCGACGACGGCGCGTGGTTCGAGCAGTTCGACGAGCAGTTCGACGAGCATGTCCTTGACGGCTTCCGTGCCTTGCGAGAGCGTCTGGAGGACGAGCACATCGCCGTAGCGATCAACGATGAGCGAGGGCAGCACGTCGCCTTCGGCATAGACGAGACGAAAGGCGTCGGCCTCGCGTTCGAGTCCAGCGCGACGCGCAAAGGCTTGACGGAGGCGTTCGCGCCACCAGTCGCGGTCAATCGCCTCCTCGCGCCACGTCAGGAGGCGCAGGGCGATCTGCGAGCGGTCGCTGTAGAGCGCACAGCCGACGAAGCGACCGCGCTCGTCGCGAACTTGCACGGACGCGCCCGGCGCGGCGTCGCCGCCGTCGAGCAGGTCGCTGCGATAAATCCAGAGATGGCCGGTGCGGGCGCGCTCCGCGCCTTTGCGCGAGACGATGACAGTAGTTGTTTTCATGGCTGCTAAATTGGTAGAGACTTTGCCCCTTCCCGACCCCGTTTGTAAAGCACGCCCGCGCCACATCGAGGTGACAAAATCAGAAGGTGCGGGTGCTTGAATCGGTCGGGTTTTGCATGTAGTCTAATGCGCAGCTTGCACAGCACGAAGACAATTTGGTTTGCCGTCAAACTCTAAAAGGAGGGTTATTTCAAGATGCCTGAAGTAGGAGATTTAGCCCCGGACTTCGAGCTTGGTTCGAGCCTTGAAAAAGGCAAGAAGGTGAAGCTCTCGGATTTCCGTGGCAAGAACAATGTCGTGATCGCGTTTTACCCGCTCGCGTGGACGCCGGTCTGAACCGCGCAGATGCCAGCCTACGAAGCAGACCTCGAACGCTTCAAGGGCTACGATGCTCAGGTTCTGGGCATTTCAGTTGACAGCGTCCCGTGTAACACCGCCTGGGCGAAATCGCTCGGCGGACTGTCCTACGATTTATTGAGCGACTTCGAGCCGAAGGGCGAAGTGGCGCGCGCCTACGGCGCATATCGTGCGGCGGACGGAATCTCCGAACGCGCACTCTTCATCGTGGATAAAGAAGGCAAGCTCGCCTACAAAGATATTCACGACATCTCGGACCAGCCCGACAACGAAGACTTATTCGACGTGCTGCGCAACCTGTGAAAGGCAGAGGTCAGAGGCGAGAGGTCAGTAGAAATCAGTTTTTGGTCTTTCACAGGCCTCTGGCCTCTCGCCTCTGACCCCTTAAAAGACATGACTACGCTGGCAAGAAAATGCGTCCCCTTTACGCCGTTCGAGCGCGAGTTGGCGAAGAGCAACATCGCCATCGTGACGGCGGCGGGCGTCCACCTGCGCGAGCAGGAGCCTTTCAACATCGCGGACGAGTTGGGCGATCTCAGCTTCCGCGTCATGCCGCCCGACGCAGACACAGCGCAGTTGATGGTGACGCACCATCACTACGACCACACGGACGCCGACGCCGACATCAACGTCGTCTTCCCGCTCGACGTGTTGCGCGAACTCGAAGCCGACAAAGTGATCGGCGGACTCGCCCGCAAGCACATCGGTTACATGGGCTACACCATGCAACTCAAGGCGATGTACGAAGGAACTGCGCCCGAGATCGCCAACGAGATCGATAAAGGCAGCCGCGCCGATGCCGTGATTCTGACGGGCGGTTGACCGAACGTCTGTCACCGCACGGTCGTGGCGGTTCAACGTGAGATCGAAATGCGCGGCATCCCGACTGTTTTGATCACGGTCAGCCCTGAAGTCTCGGCGCAGATGCGCCCGCCGCGCGCGCTCTATCCGAAGGGCTTCAAGATCGGCAACAGCCTCGGGCGACCGGGCATGCGCGCCCTCCAGAGGCAGGTGCTCATGGACGCGCTCTCCCTGCTCTCGGAGAACACGCGCCCCGGTCAGGTCGTGACCCGCGAATACGCCGACTACGGCGAGCAGTACGACCCGCCGAGCGTCAAAGCGAAATAGGTTTCAAGTTTCAGGTTTCAGGACTGAGTTTCTTCGGTTACTGGTCTTAAACTTGAAACCTGAAACTTGAAACCTGAAACTTTTATGACGATACGAACAATCGGGCTGGTTACGGGCGGCGGCGACGCGCCGGGGTTAAACGCGGTGATCCGCGCGGTGGTGAAGACCGCCGTGAAGGAATACAACTTGCGCGTCGTCGGGATTGAAGATAGTTTCGAGGGGTTGCTCGGCGAGCCGCGCGTGCGCGAGTTGAAGCCTGCGGACGTGCGTGGCCTGCTGCCGCGCGGCGGCACGATCCTCGGCACGCGCAATCGCGGCCATTTCGTCGAACGCGGCGGCGCGGACGGCAACGACATCAAGCCGGAAGAGATTTACCGCGAAGCGACGGACACGCTCAAGCGACTCGGCATAGACGCCCTCGTCGTGCTCGGCGGCGAAGGGACGCTGGGCATCGCGGCGGAGTTCGATAAGTTGGGCGTGCCGGTCGTCGGCGTGCCGAAGACGATTGACAACGATCTGGCCTGCACCGAGTTGACCTTCGGCTTCGTCACCGCGCTCGACATCGCGACGGAAGCATTGGATCGACTGCACACGACCGCCGCCTCGCACGACCGTGTGATGGTCCTCGAAGTGATGGGACGGCACACGGGCTGGATCGCGCTGCACTCCGGCATCGCGGGCGGCGCGGATGTGATCCTCATCCCGGAGATACCTTTCGCGCTCGAAGTGGTGGCGCAGAAAGTGCGTGAGCGCGAGCTTTGCGATTCGCAGTTCTGCATCGTCGTCGTCTCCGAAGGCGCGCGCGAGGCGGGGGGGCTGGAAATTTATCAGGACGCGGGCGACCGCGAACACGCCCCCCGACTCGGCGGCATCGGTCATCACGTCGCGCGCGAACTCGAACGCATCACCGGCAAAGAGACGCGCTGCGTCGTGCTCGGACACCTCCAGCGCGGCGGCTCGCCGAACGCTTTCGACCGCATGCTCGCCACCAACTACGGCTCTTGCGCCGTGCGTGCCCTGATGCGCGGCGAGATGGGCAAGATGGTCGCGCTGCACTCGGCGGACATCATCACCGTTCCGCTGGCGAAGGCCGTCGCCAACGTCAAGACCGTTCCCCGCGACAGCCAACTAATCCGCACGGCGCGCGACATCGGCGTCTCCTTCGGCGCGGTTGACGAGGCCAAATATCACGGCAAGGCCGGTTGCTGAAGCAGACATGTGAAAAGCGGAAGAGGTAAAAGAAAACGGGGAAAGGCTGCAAAACACGCCGCTCTCGTTCCCGCCGTTTGATGTCTTCTACCTTACCCTTCCCCTTTTTCCTTTACCCCTCCCCCTTATTTTGTCTATATTCTGAACAACGGAGCGAACCCGACAGTGACCCAAAACGTAAAAGACCGTCTGCAAGCTGAACTCGACGAACTCGACACCGAACTGCGCGTCCATCTGCCGAAGCAGATCAAGACCGCGAAGGAATGGGGCGACCTGCGCGAGAACGCCGAATATCACGCCGCGCTCGCGCGCCAGCAGTTCGTGCAGGCGCGCATCGGTCAACTGCGCCAGCGGATCCGCGAAATCTCCTCGATTGACGTTACCAAAGTGCCGCACGACAAAGCCGCCTACGGCTCGACGCTCCTGCTCTACGACGCCGAGCGCGACGAAGAAGTCACTTACCGTCTCGTCACGCCCGAAGAGAGCGACCCGCAGGCCGGGCTTATCTCCACCACCTCGCCCGTCGGCAAAAGCCTCATGGGGCGCGAAGAGGGCGACGAAGTGAAGGTGCATACCCCCAACGGCGCGCGCTCCTTCGAGATTCGCCGTCTCACCACTCTGCACGACGAGTTGAAAGCGAAACAGACGGGCGCGGACAAGACGGGCGAGTGAGACTAACGACTCTCCGCCCTTCACCCGCACGCCGCGCCGTTTCGCTACTTTTCTTGACAGACCCTAACCCGCATCCCTATCATGCACTGTTTATTTCGGGGGCAAGTGTGTTAAACCGCCTCCGGGCGGTGTTTTAGAAGAAAGGCTGTGGAGAAGGTTGTTCGGGGCGAGCATCGGGCGCGGGGCGCAGCGAATCATCAGCGCGATGGTGCGCTGGCTGGCCTATGGGCGTATCAACCCGAACGTGCTGACGGTGATCGGCGTCGGCATCAACGTGCTCTCCGGCGTGCTGTTCGGTTACGGTTATTTCTTCTGGGCGGGCGTGATCCTGATCGTCGCCAACTTGTTCGACATGCTCGACGGGCAGGTGGCGCGACTCTCAGGTCGGGTGACGCGCTTCGGCGGTTTCCTCGACTCGTCGCTCGACCGGCTCTCCGACATGGTCGTCTTCGTCGGCCTGATGATCTTCTACGCGCGCGACACGGAGTTTCATTCAACTCTGAACGTGTTTCTGGCGGGCGCGGCGATGATGGGTTCGGTGATGGTTTCGTACGCGAGCGCGCGCGCCGAGAGCCTCATTCCGAAGTGCGATGTGGGCTTCCTGCGCCGACCGGAACGTGTGGTACTCTTGATCATCGGCGGGTTGTCAACGCACCCCGGCTCGGCCAACTACTTCGCCAACCGGATGCCCGCCGTGCTCTGGATTCTCGCCATCGGCTCTTACTGGACGTTTGCGCATCGCATGTATCACACGTGGCGCGAGGTGTGGCGCGCCGACATGGCGACAGCGCAGGCGGCGAAAGACGCATCTAAGACCGGGCGCGCAAACGAGGGCGGCGACCAACCCAAAGAAAACTCGCACGCCGCGAAGATCGCCAACGAAGCTTCCGCGTCGCACTAATCGACCGGAACGATTTCAGACGTTTCCGCGTTATCCTGTCAGTCCTGATTTATTCGGTTGCGTTATTTTATAGACTTGAGGTCTCCCACATTGAATATTTGTCCCTGCTGCGGTGCAAAGACGAACGGCGATCTACTGGCAACGGCCTGCGAGGCTTGCGGCGCGCACGCCGTCGGCCCGCCGCTCGCGCGTCCCGAAAAGGAACTCCCCTCTTACCTGAGCGCGCTCGCCGTCGGCGCGAGTAGCGTGCTGCTCCTCGTCGTCTTCCTGATCAACACGCTCCTCTCGCTCCTTGAGCAGAAGCCCGTCGCGTTCGACTTCTGGAACGTGATGACCGCCGGACAGACCGCCGCGTGGCATCTGAAATGGCTCGCGCTGCCGCTCTCTTTCGCCGTCATCTGGGCGGGCGCGCGCGTGTTGGCCAAGATCGCCCGCGAGCCTGCGCGCTTCACGGGTTTCCGGTTCGCCGAAGCGGGTTTCAAACTGTCGGTCGTGTTGGCCGTCGGGCTGACCGTCCTCATCGGTCTGACGATCCCTGAACGCCTGCGCCAGCGCGAGCGCGGCATCGAAGCGGCGAAGAACGTCGAGGGGTACGAAGCGATCAAAGTGCTCTACGAGTACCGCGCGCGTTTCAACTCTTTCCCCGCGACCGCCGAAGATTTACAAAAACTACCCGACCCGGACGGCTCAGTCGCACGCCTGATGGCATCGATGCGTTCGGAGGCTTACGAGCCGCAGTCGGCCATCGCCGCGCTGCCGCCGGTCACGGCGAAGACGAGCGCGCCGCGCGCCGCCGCCAACGTGCCGATCCGCCCCGTCGCGTTGCGCACCGCAATCGGCGGCGACGTGCCGGGTGAAGCCCTCTCTTTCACGAACTACAAGTTGCGCCTGCCGGGCAAAGACAACAAGCTCGGCACGCAAGACGACCTGATGATCCGCGACGGCGTGATCATCCCTGCTCCGCCGCTGCCCCAAACCCCTTCGCGCACGAGTGCGAACGGCGCGGGCGGCACACAGAAACCCTAACGCGCCTCGCTCAAGCGAATGGGACTACTCGATCTCTTCAAGCGGAAAAAGGTTGACACCGAGGCGACGCGCCGCGCCGCCTTGTTGCGCACCGGGCGCGTCGGCGAAGGCGTCGTCCTCGACGTAACCATCACGGACGCGGGCGACATCACGCACGTCTTCTACACCTACAACGTCAACGGCGTCGAATACGAATCCTCCCAAACTCTCGACGACCCCCAACGCCAACATCAAGGCGACTACTATCCCGGCGCACGCATCACCGTCCGCTACGACCCGCGCCGACCCGCCAACTCCGCAGTAGTCTGAAAAGCCGTCGGCTATCAGCCGTCAGCTAAATCAGCAATCAACTGTCAGCTACAGTCACCCGCTAGTAGTCAGCAATCAACGAAATCTGTTAAAACAGGTGACGTATCTACGTTGTCACAAACTCGTTGCTGATCGCCGTCGGCTGATAGCTGACGGCTGACGGCTGATAGCTCTCATATGTTTAGAAAAATTCTGATCGCCAACCGGGGCGAGATCGCGGTGCGCGTGATGCGCGCGTGTCGCGAGTTGGACATCGAGACGGTGGCCGTCTATTCGGAGGCCGACGCGGCTGCGCTCCACGTTCGTCTCGCCGACGAAGCCTACCTGATCGGCCCCGCGCCTTCGACCGAAAGTTACCTGCTCATCGAACGCATCATCGAAGCGGCGCGCGCATCCGGCGCGGAGGCGATTCATCCCGGCTACGGCTTCCTCGCGGAGAACGCGGAGTTTGCGCGCGCGTGTGCGGCGGCGGGGCTGACGTTTATCGGGCCGCCCGCCGAAGCGATGGAGTTGATGGGTTCAAAGATCAACGCGCGGCGCGCGGCCATCGAAGCGGGCGCGCCCGTCGTGCCCGGCACGACCGAACCGCTCCGCTCGGCGGAAGAGGCGCGCGAGACGGCGGCGCGCTTCGGTTATCCCGTCATGCTCAAGGCGGCGGCGGGCGGCGGCGGCAAGGGCATGCGGCTCGTCGCGGGCGCAGACGAGATCGCTGCGGCTTTAGAGGCCGCGCAGTCCGAAGCGCTGGCGGCTTTCGGCGATGCGTCGGTCTATCTGGAAAAGGCCGTCGAACGACCGCGCCACATCGAGATTCAGGTCTTCGCGGACGCCGACGGCCACACCGTCCACCTCGGCGAGCGCGAGTGTTCCATCCAACGCCGCCATCAGAAAGTGATCGAAGAGTGTCCTTCGCCCATTGACGATCCGACGTTGCGTGCGCGCATGGGCGCGACCGCCGTAGAGATCGCGCGCGCGGCGAATTACGTCGGCGCGGGCACGGTCGAGTTTCTCGTCTCGGACGTGACACGCGAGTTCTACTTTCTTGAGATGAACACGCGCCTCCAAGTCGAGCACCCGGTAACGGAACTCGTCACGGGCATTGATCTCGTGCGCGAGCAAATCATGGTCGCCGCAGGCCATGCGCTCTCCTTCACGCAGGACGACATCGAATGGCGCGGCCACGCCATCGAGTGCCGCGTCTACGCGGAAGACCCCGACAACAATTTTCTTCCCTCGCCCGGTCGCATCACCTTCCTGCGCGTCCCCGCCGGACCGAACGTGCGCGACGACGGCGGCGTCTACGCGGGCGCGGAAGTGTCCATCTACTACGACCCGATGATCTCGAAACTCGCCGCGTGGGGACGCACGCGCGGCGAAGCCATCGCGCGCATGCGCCGCGCGCTCGCCGAGTACACGGTCGGCTGCATCAAGACCACGCTTCCCTTCTTCCGCGAGATCGTCCGCGACGAGGAGTTCATCGCGGGACGGCTCGACACCGGCTTCATCGAACGCTTCAACCGTCGCCGCGCCGACGCCGCTCAGAACACGCGCGATGAAGAGATGACCGGCGATGAACTCATCAGGCGCGATATGGCGGTCGTCGCCGGCGCGCTCGCCTATGAGAGCGGCGCGAAACTCGCATCACAGCAGCAACAGTCAGACGCGAGCGACGGGCAATCCAGCCGTTGGAAACTCGCGGGGCGAGTGTCGCTCCATCAATCTCGTAATTGATTCAGGTTCGTCGCGTTAGGGTTTACGCGCTTGAATCCGGTGTGAGGCTTCGACGTGGCCTTATAGCGACCTGATGTGTTAATCGCCGGTAGATTGATCTGTCGGGCATCAACCTACCGGCGAATCAGAGAGTGTGGCGAGCGCATCGCGCGTCAGGCATCAGAAGATGCGTAGAGTGAACATGCGCGGGAAAGACGTGGTGGCGTTGGTGCGATCCAGCACGACTTCGACATAGTATAAGTTAGAGGTGAAGTCTATCGGTTGCGGGATGGTACATCTCGCACACGGGAAATCGTTACTCCTGTTTCTGGCGAAGCAGAGTAGCTGAGGCTGTGTGTCGCAGGCTTTGATCCGAAACAGCCGGGCTTCGATGATAGTATTGATCGGCGCGTTCGACCCCATTTCGAGCGTCGTCCAGCCCGGAAAGTTGGGGTCGGCGTTGTTGTCGAAGGTGTTCGTCACGTTGTAGCGGGCGGTGATGAGAGTGCCGGGTGAGCCGGGTCTGAAACTTATGTCGGCAGCGCCGAAAGCGTGGAAGTTGGCGGAAGACTCGTCAATGACGCCGGTTGAACCAACCCCGGTCCAGGGCGATCTTACTTGCTGAAAGGGCGCAGGAGGCTCAGGCGAAGTGACGGCAGCTTCCGTGCGCGCGCCGTTGAGCCGCTTACCGCCGAGCGGCGACAACAAGACCGCCGCCAGCATCAGGCAAATGACCAGTGAGACGAACAGTAATTTTCTTCCGCGTTGTTTCGAGGAATCAATTTTCAACATGAGGATTCTCCTTCAGTCGTCGTCGGTTCTTCCGCCAAGATGCGCCGGTGAATGCGTCTCCGACGGCCTGAAGCCGGGTGAAAGAACCGATGCGGGTTAGCAAAAAAACAGTGGACGGCGAGGTGGCGTTGAAGGTTAAGTCGGAAGCGCACCGGTGAGGCGCACGATAAAATGAGACTGTTCTGAGTTCGTCAAGGCTTATACAACGGACGCATGACCGTGTCAACAACCCTTCGCGCGAACTCGCAAGTGAGAACGAGAAACGCGGACGACAATGGAGACGGGCGTGATCCCGGTTGCGACGGTGCTTGGGTTTAACTCACGTTCACCTTCGCCGAAGAGAATGACGCCCTACGCCCGAATCATAAATTTACGATGAAACTCATAGCGGAAATAGCAGGCACAGAGCATCACCTCGAAATCCGGCACGACGGTGCGCGGGTGTGGGCGACGATTGATGAACGTCTCTACGAGGTCGAAGTGCATGAACCGGAGGCGGGCGTCTATCTTTTAAAGGTCGGCGGCAAGGTGTACGAATGTCGCGTCGAGGGCGGTGCGGGAACGGCGCGCGGGCTGAGCGAAGTGAGTGTGCGCGACTCTGTTTACGAAGTGGCTTTGACCGATCCGAAACGTCTGCGCGGCGCGCGCGGCGCGGGCGCGGAGGCGAGCGGGCGGGCGCAGGTTGCGGCTTCGATGCCGGGCAAGGTGGTGCGCGTGCTGGTCGTGGCGGGCGCGATGGTGGAGGCGGGCGACGCGCTGGTCGTCGTGGAAGCGATGAAGATGCAGAACGAGTTGAAGTCGCCGAAGAGCGGGACGGTCGTCGAGGTGCGAGCCGAGGCCGGGGCGACGGTCAACGCGGGCGACGTTCTGGTCGTCGTCGAGTGAGTGTGGAATGAAGAACGCGGAACACTCGACCGTCGCGCCGGAAGATTTGCGCGTGCTGCTCTGGGACATTGACGGGACGCTCTTGCGCTCGGTGCGCCCCGGCGCGTTCAGGGATTACACCGTGCCCGTGCTGGAGAGCATCTTCGGCACGGCGGGGCGCATTCACGAGATGCGCGTGTCGGGCATGACCGACTTGCAGATCATGGGCGAAGCGCTCCGCGATGAGGGCATCACCGACGAGCACATCCGCGAGCGCGTCGAAGAGATTCGCACGCGGTTTATGATCGAGATGGAGCGCGTCGCGGCGACGGCGACCGCCGATAGCCCGCTCTTCCAAACCCTGCCCGGCGCACGCGAGATTTTGGAGCGCGTGCGGACGCACCCGCGCTACCGCTCGTCGCTCCTGACGGGCAACCTCGAACCCGCCGCGCATTTGAAGTTGCGGCTCGTCGGACTCTCCGAATTCTTCCAACAACTCCCCGGCGCGTTCGGCGACGATTCGCACGACCGTCGCGACCTGCCCGCCATCGCCGCCGCGCGCATCGACGCCCGACTCAAACTGACTCTGCGCCCCACACAATTCATCGTCATCGGCGACACGCCGAACGACATCGCCTGCGCCAAACATTTCGGCGCGCGCTCGGTCGCCGTCTGCACCGGGCGTTTCGACGATCACGCGACGCTCGCCGCACACCACCCCGACGCCTTACTTCCAGACCTTTCCGACACGCAACTCGTCCTCAAAACTTTCGCCGC